>ENA-ORSJ01002746-ORSJ01002746.1-human-gut-metagenome-genome-assembly--contig:-NODE-2746-length-11008-cov-4.125902_pt1 | contig 11008 bp, 10 predicted proteins | sample MGYA00242191_ERZ509158 | MGnify/ENA primary metagenome ERZ509158 (study PRJEB26280, sample SAMEA2338623) | human gut metagenome | biome: human gut; feature: human-associated habitat; material: faeces... | reverse complement strand
AAAGCCCAATAGTTTACATTATTCTTCCTAAATCCATCCGAAATCGGGCGAGTTTTCGTATCTTTGCCGCAATAATACATTTAGCTATGACAAATACAGAAACCAACGAAAATAAAGAATTTGCAAAAAGCCGCCGCAACATAAAAATCGGAGGGATACTCGTAATATTAGCTCTTGCAGGACTGTTAGCGCTCGGATTAGGCTCGTGCAACTCGAAAACCGACCGACTTCAGGCGCAAATCGACTCGCTGCAACTTGCCAACGAACAGCTCCAGCTTGCCGGCGAATACGAACAGCTCAACACTGAATTCCAACAATACGAAAATCAGGCACAATACCTGCAAAATGATTCGTTGATAGAAAAATATACGGAAGCAAAAGACAAGGTTGAAAAACTTCTTGTAGAACTCAAGACCCAGAAAATCACAAGCGGAAAACGCATAAAGGAACTTCAAGACGAGATTTCCACTTTGAAAAAACTTATGCGCCATTATGTGGCTGTAATCGACTCGCTCGGAAAAGAAAATGCCGGGCTGAAGGCCGAGAACAAAGAAATTAAAGAACGTAACCAGCAGCTTGCGAGCACTGTCAACGAGTATTCACAAAAGAACGAGGTGCTTTCCGAGCGTATGCAATTGGCCGAAAAGCTGAACCTTACAGGCTTGTCTTTCACTCCGCTCAACAAACGCGGCAAGACTGAAAAGAAAATCGGGAAAGCAAAGCAATTGCTCGTCAGCTTCACCATACCACAAAACAACTCCACTCCTGTCGGCGAAAAGACTTTCTATGTACGCATCGTAAGCCCGGAAGGCAATGTGCTGGGAAACGGAGCGACATTCGCCTTTGAGAACGGCAATGTGGCATATACAGCAAAAAAGACAATCGAATACGACCAGCAGGAAACTCATCTGTCGATATACTATAACGTAAATACTGCTCTTTCCAAAGGCAATTACACCGTAGAGGTATTCGTCGACGACTACCGCCTTGTCTCCCGCACTTTTGCACAGACAAAATAGCTGAAACAGCATCTCAATGAAGACAGAAACACAATGAGGCTTCTTCAATATTAGTGTTTTGAGACATCCCCATATATGATGTATGACAAACCATAAGCCATCAGATAATGCTCCATTTACGCAAAGGGATAATATTACTGCTCATCACGACAGCCACAACCGTTGCCTTCGCCTCCAAATTCAAGCCGGTAGTGACAAATTTCATAGTCACCAAGCAAGTGAAAGAAGCCGGGATACAAAATTGGAGCTGCACGCAAGGGAAAAACGGGGAAATGTACTTTGCCAACAACAAAGGCATGCTCATTTTCGACGGATACAACTGGGATATGGCAGCAATGCCCGGCAACATAGTGATACGCAGCGTTTTCGCGGACGGCGACTCCGTATTTGCCGGTTCGTATGAAGAATTCGGCTATTTCAAGAAAGACGATTTCGGAAATTTCAAATACCACTCATTTGCCGATAAGCTGAAAGGCGTCGACATCCAGCACGAAGAAGTATGGAATATCCTTAAAATCGACGGAAAGATTTTTTTCCAGACATTCGTATCCGCTTTTGTCTGGGACGGCAAGCAGCTTTCCAGAATATACGACACAGACCACCGCCCACTGTACTACCATAACATTAATGGCCAGATATATGCGCAAATCATCAACGACGGATATTATAAGCTTGAAAAAAATAGGGGGGGGTGGAAATTCCAGAAAGCATTCGACAAAAAGGCTTTCGGCAATGACGAGATAGTAGAGGCTCTTCCGCTGAAAAACGGAAAGACAATACTTTGCAGCGAAAGCAACGGTTTGTTTCTTATGAGCGGCAGTACAATAAAGCCTTGGCATACAGAAATTGACAGCGACATCAAAGCAGGACAAATCAACCGGGCAATAAGGGCGGGCGACTCGACAATAGTGATAGGGACAATCTTGGACGGCATTTACGCAATCGGGAAAAACGGAGAGTCAAAATGGCATTACAATATAGAGACAGGGCTCCAGAACAATTCCGTACTGCGGCTGTTTTGCGACTGCGACGGCAATATCTGGGCCGCGCTTGACAACGGCATATCACTCATCCACACAGGCTCGCCCTACTCCATCATGATACCTGAACGAGGAGAGCTGACACTCGGAATGATTTACGACCTTGAAATTGCAGGCAACGACATGTTCATTGCTTCCAACCAAGGAGTCTATAAATACAATATGCTGACCGGCAAAATAGGCTTCATTGACGGCAGCGACGGACAAAACTGGCATATCTCACGATTCGGGAAACAACTCTTTGCAGGCAACAACCGCTATACACTAAGCAGCAGCGACCTAGACAATTTCAATGCAATAACCAATGTGCCAAGCAGCAGTAGCACGTGTATGATACAATGCCGCATCAACGAACAGGACATCCTGCTTGAATCGTCTTATTCCACACTCCGAATCTATCGACACAAAAACGGAGAATGGCAATTTTCAAACAATGTCAAAGGCTTCATTGCCCCCATAAGGCAAATAGAAGTGGACCATAGCGGCACCATCTGGGCAACGAATATGACACGCGGAATATACCGCATCGAACTGTCCAACGATTTAACAAAAATCGCATCGTCACAATATTTTAAAAGCATATCCGACAGTGTGCCCACCAACAACTATTTAATGAAAATACGCGGAAGAATAGTAATTTCCGACAACCGCCGGCTGTACACATACGACGACATGCATCAGAAAATAATACCCTACAAAGAATTAAACGATGCCCTCACCTCGACAGCCGACATTCATTTCGCCACTCCGGTAAACGACCGTAATTATTGGCTCTCAGGAAAATACGGATATTCCCTCATCAGATTCGAGAACAACAAATTCAATACTATCTATTATATCCCCACTGAATTTTTCGGATTGGAGAATAACGAAAACAGCAACAGCGTGTACATACACGACAATGTCGCATATTTCAACCTCAATAATGCAATCGCAAGCCTCGATTACGGAACCAGCAGATTGAGGGACAACAGCAAACAGACAAAAGCACTGACATTGACACACGCCTCATATACTTCATCCGACGGAGAGACCATCCAGATGCCGATAACCAACAAGAACAGGCAAAAGGCAAACGGAAGCATAACACTGCAATACAGCTACCCGAACTACGACAGCCAGCCTGTCTCTTTCAGATTCATACTCTCCGGGCAAAAGAATATGACAGTCGAGAAACAGACACCCGACATCGCTTTCCATGATTTGCGGCAAGGCAATTATACAGTCACGGCGCAAACCGTCAGCTCCGAAGGGGAAATAATTGCCAGCACAGACTATGAATTCAAGATACCCACACCTTTCCTTTTATCCGTGCCGGCAATTATCATCTATGTCATTATACTGATTGCCGGAATATATTTCTTCTCCAAAGAGCAGACTTCAAGAGCCCTGAACAAAAAGAGAAAAGAATATGAAGAGATGAAAAAGGAGCAGGACATAAAAATGCTCGAACAAGAAAAACTGATAGCGCGCCAGCAACAACAATTGCTCGAATCCGAACTTTCGGCAAAAAGCAAGGAGCTTGCCACGCTCACACTCAACGTACTGGCCAAAGAAAAGACTATAGAAAACCTGAAAGACTCCATTTACTCGAAAAAAAGACAAGGCGGAATAACTCCCAAAGATATGGATTTGCTGTTAAAGCAACTGGAATCGACAAAGGGGGATACGGAATTCTGGGAAATGTACCAAAAGAATTTCGACCTAATACACGAACACTTTTTCCGCAACCTGCGCGAGCGTTATCCGCAACTGACGCCAAGCGACCTGAAATTTTGCGGACTTTTACGATTGAACCTTTCGACAAAAGACATCGCCAAGTTCACTAACCTGACAGTGCGAGGAGTAGAAACCGCACGCTACCGCTTGCGGAAAAAACTGGCATTGCCTGAGAAAGTATCGCTGATAGAATTTTTAATTGATTTTAAATAACCTGATATGAGAACCAATCTATTCAAAACATTCCTCGTCACGCTGCTTCTTGCAGCCGTAATGCCAATGGCGGCACTATGTGCCGACAAACCTCTGCCCGCCAAATCGAAACCGGCAGACAACGTAATCCGTGTGCTTGCCATCGGAAACAGTTTCTCGGAAGATGCGGTAGAGCAATACCTCTACGAGCTCGCGGCTGCCGACAGCATCAAAGTGATAATCGGCAACCTCTATTATCCCGGATGCTCGCTCGAGCGACACGCAAACAACGTACGCAACGACATTCCCGACTACCGCTACCGTAAAATAGTTGACGGAACGACCGAACAGCGCGACTCCACAACAATAAAGTATGCGCTTGCCGATGAAAGTTGGGACTACGTAAGCGTGCAGCAGGCGAGCCATTTCTCCGGACTGCCTGAAACATACGAGCCTTATCTGAAAGAAGTGGTGGATTACGTACGTCAAGGAATCCGCAAAGACACGAAGCTGATGTTCCACTTCACATGGGCTTATTCGAAAGATTCCGACCACGACGGCTTCAAGAACTACGGAAACAACCAGATGAAAATGTACGAATCAATAGTCAATGCCGTAAAACAAGCCGATAAGGAAATCGGTTTCGACATAATAATACCTTGCGGCACTGCCATCCAGAACGGGCGCACGTCATCGCTCGGCGACACTTTCAACCGCGACGGTTACCATCTGCAACTCACTTACGGACGCTACACCGCCGCCTGCACATGGTTCGAAGCCGTATTCGGAGAGAGTGTCGTAGGCAACAGCTATGCGCCTGAAGGCGTAACCACGCTGCAAAAACAGATAGCTCAGGAAGCCGCACACGCTGCCGTCATCAATCCGTTTGAAATCACAAAAATCAAGAAATAACCACAAATTAAATCTTGTGGCATAGAGGAGTATCGCTCACATCGCGACGCTCCTCTTATTTTTCCAACCAAACAAAGCTTGGCATATTTTTTGTCGCAAAAAAGTTATAAAAATATTTGGAAAATAAATGTATTTATTGTAATTTTGTAATGATTACAAATTAAACAATAAAAAAATGAAAAGCGACAACAAATTCCACGACAAGCTAATCGCCCTGCAAAGCAACATGAGCAACTTTGCACTGTCGCTGACAGCTAACAAAGAAGAAGCAGAGGACCTGACACAGGAAACTATGCTCAAAGTGCTTGACAATGAAGAGAAGTACACGGAAAACACCAACTTCAAAGGCTGGGTGTTCACCATAATGCGCAACATATTCATCAACAACTACCGCCGCATAGTCAGAAGCCAGACGATGATTGACACCACCGACAACCTCTATCACCTAAGCCTGCCACAGGATTCGGGCTTCGAGTCGCCGGAAGCTTCCCACAACGCCAAAGAAATAAGAGAACTCATCAATTCCTTTCCCGAAGAGTTCAGAAAGCCGTTCACAATGTTCATCGACGGATACAAATACACTGAAATCGCGGACGAGATGGGCATCCCCGTAGGGACAGTGAAAAGCCGCATCTTCTTTGCAAGAAAAAGACTGAAGGAAATGCTCTCCGATTTCCGCTAACAGCATAACGTAACGCCTTCAATATCATCAAGCCGCGAGCGCAAGGCCGCTGCATTGTCAGCACGTGTGGCAAGCCGCATCTGGCATGAATTGTCGAACACCTGCCCTACAATTTCCACATCGCCGGCTTTTACCAATTTCATGACATCATTCATTACGATGTAAGGGAATGTGAACTCCACATACGCTTGTTCGTGGCACTCGACAATCTCGCTGGAACGTATGGCCTCTGCCGCAGCCTCCCGGTAAGCAACAATCAATCCCGACGTGCCAAGCTTTATACCGCCGAAATAACGGACAACCACTATAACGACATTCGTCAACCCGAAAGAATTGATTTGCCCCAAAATCGGCTTTCCGGCAGTACCTGATGGTTCTCCGTTATCGTTCGACATAAATTCGGTCCTTGCCGCCCCTATCATATAAGCCCAGCACACGTGACGGGCGTCAAAATATTCTTTCTGGTATTTTTTAACAATCTCCTTTGCTTCACTGGCAGACTCTACCGGATGGGCAAACGAAAGGAATTTGCTCATCTTCTCCTTATAGATTCCCTCGCCGGGATGTTTCAGAGTACGGTAAGTGTCCATTATGTGAGTTATGGAATTATGAAAGCAGAAAGTGGAAAGTGAAAAAGACAAGGTTACGACCTGTCCGTTCTTTCAACTTTCCACTTTTGACTTTTCTATTTATTGATTTTCTGCCAACTGTCCTTAAGCGTAATCGTACGGTTGAAAACAAGATGTTCCGGCCGCGAATCTTTCTTGTCAGGCGTAAAATAGCCTATACGCTGGAACTGGAAGTGGTCGCCCGGCTTGGCGTTCTCCGCAAGGAATGGCTCGATTTTCGCATGTTCTACCACTTTCATCGAATCCGGATTAAGCAGCTCGTGGAAATCGCGGTCCTTAACCTCCGAAGCATTCTCTACATTGAACAGACGGTCGTAAAGCCTTACCTCAGCATCAGTGCAATGGCGTGCCGAAACCCAATGCAGAGTGCCTTTCACCTTACGCATGCTGCCCGGCATTCCGCTCTTCGTGTCGGCATCGTATTCGCAATAAATCTCCTCCACATTTCCGTCGGCATCCTTCTTGCATCCTGTGCATTTCACGATGTACGCGCCTTTCAGACGCACTTCGCCGCCGGGAGTCATACGGAAAAACTTCTTCGGAGGATTCTCAATAAAGTCGTCGCGCTCGATATAAAGCTCACGGCTGAACGGCATCTTGTGCGTTCCCGCCTGCGGGTCTTCCGGATTGTTCTCCATCTCCATATATTCGGTCAAATCTTCCGGATAGTTTGTAATCACCACTTTTACAGGATTTATCACAACGCAGACACGTGTCGCATGTCTGTTCAAATCCTCGCGTATGCTGTATTCCAACAGCGATATATCGTTGACAGCCTCATATTTCGTGTAACCGATGCGGTTGATGAACGACTTGATGGACTCCGGCGTGTAGCCGCGGCGGCGCAAACCGGAAATGGTCGGCATGCGCGGGTCGTCCCAACCGTCGACAAGACCCTCCTTCACCAATTGCAACAGTTTGCGCTTGCTAAGCACCGTGTACGTAAGGTTCAAGCGGTTGAACTCTATCTGGCGCGGGCAATAGCTCTCGTCGGCAAGTTCCTTCACGAAATATTCATACAAAGGACGGTGAGGCACGAATTCGAGAGTACAGATGGAGTGTGTGACACCCTCGAAGTAGTCAGACTGTCCGTGGGCAAAATCATACATAGGATACACTTTCCACTTGTCGCCCGTACGATGGTGCGGATGCTTGATTATGCGGTACATAATCGGGTCGCGGAAGTGCATATTGGAAGATGCCATATCAATCTTGGCGCGCAGCACCATACTGCCCTCCTCGAATTCACCGGCATTCATACGCTGGAACAAATCGAGATTCTCCTCAACCGGACGGTTGCGGTACGGACTTTCCACACCCGGCTGAGTAGGCGTACCCTTCTGCTCGGCAATCTGCTCCGATGTCTGTTCGTCCACATAAGCCTTACCCTCCTTAATCATACGGACAGCCAACTCGTAAAGCTGCGGAAAATAGTCAGAAGCGTAGTATTCGCGGTTACCCCAGTCGAAACCGAGCCAATGTATGTCCTCCCTTATGGAATCCACATATTCCACATCCTCCTTCACGGGATTCGTGTCATCGAAACGGAGATTGCAAGTTCCCCCGAATTTCTCGGCCACTCCGAAATCCATGCAAATTGCTTTGGCATGGCCGATATGCAGATAGCCGTTAGGCTCCGGCGGAAAACGGGTGCTAAGACGTCCCCCGTTCTTACCGGCTTTCAAATCATCGGCAACAATCTGCTCCACGAAATTCAATCCGCCCTCTTTTTCAGGCGTCAGTTCCTTATTTTCGCTCTCTGACATATTTTTCTATCTTTTAAGTCAACATTCAATGAATCAAAGCACAAAATTAGCAATAATTTCCCAATCCCGCACAACTATCAACCACAGCATATCATACAAAAAAATGGGATATGCCTCACGGCACATCCCATCCAAAACAATTATGAAACGAATTACATTATTCTATCCAAGGAATCCGAGCAACGCACCGGCTGCCACGGCCGAACCAATCACACCGGCAACATTCGGTCCCATAGCGTGCATAAGCAGATAGTTGTTGGGATCATACTGCAAACCGATATTGTTGGATATGCGGGCCGACATCGGCACGGCAGAAACACCTGCGTTACCGATAAGCGGATTAATCTTCTTCGATTTCGGAAGCATCAGGTTGAAAATCTTGACGAACAACACACCTGAAGCGGTAGCGATGGCAAACGCCATGAATCCGAGGAAGAATATTCCGAGCGTGCTCCATGTGAGGAATTCCGAAGCCTGTGTGGACGCTCCGACAGTAAGGCCGAGCAGCATCACGATGATATCGTTCAGAGCATTGCTTGCCGTCTTTGCCAGACGGGTAGTCACACCGCTCTCACGCAACAGGTTGCCGAAGAACAGCATACCGAGCAACGGAAGTGCGGACGGAACGACGAAACAAGTGAGCAACAAACCGATAATCGGGAACATGATTTTCTCGTTCTGCGAAACGGCACGCGCCGGCTTCATTCGTATCAGCCGCTCCTTCTTCGTGGTAAGCAGCTTCATGATAGGCGGCTGTATCACAGGCACAAGAGCCATATAAGAATATGCCGAGACGGCAATCGCGCCCATCAGGTTAGGAGCTAATTTGGAAGAAAGGAATATCGCTGTCGGGCCGTCGGCACCACCGATAATGGCGATGGCCGCTGCCTGATCGGGAGCAAACCCTATGGCAAGAGCCACGATATAAGCGCCGAAGATACCGAATTGTGCAGCCGCGCCGATTAGCATCAACTTAGGATTGGCGATAAGTGCGGAGAAATCGGTCATCGCGCCGATACCCAAGAATATCAGCGGAGGATACCATCCGGCACTCACACCATTATACAAGATATTCAAAACGGAACCTTCCTCATATATGCCGACTTCAAGACCAGCATCAATCTTGAAAGGAATGTTCCCCACCAATATACCAAAACCGATTGGAACGAGCAAAAGCGGCTCAAAGTCGTGCTTGATTGCAAGCCAAATGAAAAACAGACCCACACAAAGCATGACAATATGGCCGGGAGTCGCGTTAGCGAAACCTGTAAAGCTCCAGAAATCGGCAAGGTTCTGACCTAAGAAATCAATCAACTCCATAACTCCACGCGTTTACTCAATAGTTAATAGGACAGCACCCTCGAGCACGGAGTCGCCTTTGTTGACCTCGATGGACTTCACCACACCGTCACGGTCAGTATGGATATTGTTCTCCATCTTCATCGCCTCAAGAATGACAACAGTATCGCCGTTCTTTATAGTATCGCCGACTTTAACAGTGACATCGACAATAACACCGGGCAGCGGAGCCTTGACAGCGCCGGCGCCACCTGCGGAAACAGGTTTAGTTATCACCTTCTCACCGCTTTCCGTGCGTGGAGCGGCCGCCGGTTTCGGGCGTTTCACTGCCGGCACAGCAACATTCTGCTCAAGCTCCACCTTATACGGCGCGCCATTGACATATACTTGAGCGACATTGTTCTCAATATCTCCTACGGCAACCTTATATTCTGTACCGTTGATTTTATACTTATATTCTTTCATTTTCTTATGATTAAATTGAATTGTTTTTTATTTATGAGGCAATTCGCGCAAAGAATAGATCTTCGAGTTCCACGGAGAATATGCACGTTTCACCTTGTTGATAGTAAGCACCAGATCCTCGTGGTCGTGCATATTGAGATGCTCGTGCAAAGCCATACAGACAGCGGCTATTTCTTCGCCGGAGTCCGGGCCACGCTTCACCTCGGCATCCGATTCCAACGCACCGGTAGCCTCCTCACGCTTACGCTGCGCAAGCCGTGCGTTGAACTTGCCGATTGCACGGAAAGCCAGACTTAGAATCAACAGACAGACAAACACGATAAGCATCGAGATAACAGTCATACCGATTCCATATTTATCGTGCTCGACAAACATTTCAATCTTCTCGTTCGAATCGATGATGATATTATTGCTTTCCGGAGTTATGTACTTCTCGTCGCTGCCATCACGCACTTCCCACGCATTAGCGTCGTTTTCGGCATCTTTCACACCGTCCTGCTTACGCGCATACGACTGGTTAGCGCCAAGACTTGCCGGGACAAGCACCTCGTCGATAAGCGTCTTGCCGTCGGCATCATACAATCCAATCCAATTATCCTTTCCGGGCTCCAGCTTGAAATTAATATGGAACGTTCCCTTATTAGGCTCGTTGTCAGCCCAGAAAACGATGTGCTGGCGAGCCGGGATTTCCGTATTGACGTCCATGCGCGGCACAGGATATTTCTTAGGATTATTCTTGTCGTTGGTCAAGTACATGCTCGATATTTCTATCGGGGCAAATGACGAATTGAACAATTCAATCCACCCATGGCGGATGCCATAGTCATCCATATAGTTGCTGTCGTTCTGCACCATCACCTCGTTGATGCAAATAGCCCTACGGCCTTGCGCCGAAACGCTTGCAACACAAAGCAGGAAGCAACCGAGCAGCAACGCTACTGTCTTTCTACTCATAATTCAATCATTATAAAGGAATATTGCCATGCTTCTTGGCAGGGTTCGTCAATTTCTTCGTTGCCAACTGCTGCAATGCGCGGATGATACGGAAACGGGTGTTACGCGGCTCGATTACATCGTCTATATAGCCATACTTGGCTGCATTGTAAGGGTTACAGAACAAATCCGTGTATTCCTTTTCTTTTTCAACGATGAACGCTTTCGGATCAGCCTGCTCCTTAGCTTCCTTAGCATAAAGCACTTCAGCTGCACCTGCCGCACCCATGACAGCAATTTCCGCTGTCGGCCAAGCGTAGTTCATATCGCCACGCAACTGCTTGCAGCTCAT
>ENA-ORSJ01002736-ORSJ01002736.1-human-gut-metagenome-genome-assembly--contig:-NODE-2736-length-11045-cov-2.665059_pt1 | contig 11045 bp, 12 predicted proteins | sample MGYA00242191_ERZ509158 | MGnify/ENA primary metagenome ERZ509158 (study PRJEB26280, sample SAMEA2338623) | human gut metagenome | biome: human gut; feature: human-associated habitat; material: faeces... | reverse complement strand
CAGGCCGGAGCTGCGTCCGCAGCGGGATTGCGAGTTATTGGCCGAGGCGGGATTCCGCGATGTCCGCGTGGACCTGTCCGTTTGGAAGCGCATATATCATGACGTAGACGAATTTTATAATCCTACGCCCATATTCTGTATTGCGGCGTATGCTTGACGAGGGATGACTATGGCGGCTTATGAAAGCTATGAACAAGAAAAAATGGCCTATTGGACAAACCGCGCGCCGGGATATTCGGCAGTCCATCAAAACGAGCTGAGCTCAGGCCAGCGGGACGTCTGGAGACGGACGCTGCTGCGGCACATAGACGCGGCCTGCGGTAAAGAGAGGGCTTCATCAATCCGCGTGCTGGACGTCGGTACGGGGCCGGGATTTTTCGCCATTCTGCTGGCTGAACGGGGCTATGATGTGACGGCCGTCGACTATACAGCGTCTATGCTGGAAGAAGCGAGATACAACGCCGGACGGCTCGGCCGGTCTATACGGTTTTGCCGCATGAACGCGGAGCAGCTGGCCTTTGCCGACGGGTATTTCGACGTCGTCGTCACGCGGAACCTGACCTGGAACCTTCCACACCCTGATAAGGCTTACGGCGAGTGGATGCGTGTGCTGAAAACGGGCGGTGTGCTGCTGAACTTCGATGCCAATTGGTACCGGTATTTATACGATGAGGAAGCGCGGCGGGGATATATGGAAGACAGGGAGCACATCCGCCGGAGCGGCGTTGCCGACGAGACGGACGGGACAGATATACCGGCTATGGAAGCAATCGCTGGAAAAGCGCCCCTGTCGGGATGCGTGCGCCCACAGTGGGATTTAGATATTCTGCGGCGCTTGGGGATGGACGCCGTCGCCGACGAGGATATATGGAAGACAGTATGGACGCGGGAAGAACGCATCAATAACGGCTCGACGCCTATGTTTATGATAAAGGCTGTGAAGCGGTTATGATGATGTATGTGATAAAACGGCTTCTGCAGCTGATTCCGATTTTGTTGGGAATTACCTTTCTGTCCTTTGCCATGATGCATATTGCCGGCAGCGATGCAGTCGTTCAAAAATATGACCGGGCCGGCATCGCCGTCGCCGCCGAGGTCGTCGCGGCCGAACGGGCGCAGTTGGGCTTGGACCGGCCGTTTCTGGCGCAATATCTCGTCTGGCTGGGAAATCTGCTGCATGGCAATATGGGCGTCAGCTTCATGACGGGGCGCGACGTTTTTGCTACTTTCATGGATAAATTGCCGGCGACGCTGCTCCTCACGGCGTCATCCGTCTTGGTGACAATCGCCGTTTCTGTTCCGCTGGGCATTGCGGCAGCAGTCCGGCGCAACTCGCCTGCAGATTACGTCATCCGCTTTTTCAGTTTTTGCGGCAACAGCATGCCTAATTTTTTTCTGGCCTTGGTGCTGCTGTATCTGTTTGCCGTCCAGATTCCCCTGTTCCCAGTCCTTTCCTCGGGGGAAGGCTTGGAGCATCTGGCGCTGCCGACGGCGACGCTGGCTATTGCGATGTCCGCTAAGTATTTGCGGCAAGTGCGGGCGGCTGTGCTGGAAGCAATGGGCAAGGACTATGTGCTGGGTACGAAATCGAGAGGCATTCCCTTTTCCTGGACGCTGCGGCGCAGCATCCTGCGGGCTTCCTTCGGTACGATCCTGACATTGCTGGCTCTTTCCATCGGCAGTCTGCTGGGCGGGACGGCCATTGTAGAATCTATTTTCATGTGGGACGGCGTGGGAAAGCTAGCCGTCGACGCGATTTACGGCCGGGATTATCCCATGATTCAGGCCTATGTCGTATGGATGGCCCTCATCTACGTCGTCGTCAATTTGCTGACTGATATCGTCTATCGGATAGCGGACCCGCAGATTCGATGGAAAGAGGGGCGGCGCTGATGTTACCGGAAGCTCTTAGTTCTTGTAAGGCGCTGAAGCGGCGCCTTATCTTGTTTTCTCTCTGCGCCGCCGCATTGCTGTGCGTCGCGGCCTTCGGCGCGTATCTGTGCCCTTACGACCCGTATGCCCAGCAGTATGACGCGGCTCTTCAGGCTCCGGGCTGGGAGCACTGGCTGGGAACGGACCGCTACGGCCGCGACATGCTGTCCCGGATTCTCGCCGGCGCGCAGCTCAGCATTTTTTCGGCCTTAGCCCTCGTCGCTGCGATAGCTTGCATCGGCACGGGCGTTGGACTGCTGTGCGGATATTACGGCGGAAAGGCGGACGCTTTGTTCATGCGCCTGGCCGACGTTTGCCTGGCCTTTCCCAGCTTGATTTTTGCCATGGCTATAGCAGCCGTGTTACACGGCGGGATTCACAATGCCGTCGTCGCCTTAGGAGCCGTCAGTTGGCCTAAGTACGCCCGCTTGGTCCGAAGCCGGACCTTGGCATTGAAGGAGCAGAAGTTCATTTTAGCGGCTCAGATGGCCGGTTCTCTGCCGCGGCAGATCCTGATCCGCCATATATTGCCGAACTGCCTGGGAACAATCGTCGTTACGGCGGCCCTGGACATCGGCACGATGATGATGGAGCTGGCGGCTCTGTCCTTTTTGGGATTAGGCGCCAAGCCGCCGGCAGCCGAATGGGGCAGCATGATGAGTACGGGGCGAAGCATGCTGCAGACCTATCCCTGGGTCGTCCTGTCTCCCGGCGCGGCTATTTTTCTTTCCGTCGCCGTATTTAACCTGTGGGGAGACGCGCTGCGCGATTATATAGACCCGAAAGAGCGGGGCCGGTAATAGGGAGGTTTGAGAGGATGAATACAAAACGTTTGATAACGTGGATTGCGGCGGCGCTCCTGCTGCTGACGGCAGCCGGCTGCGGCGGTACGGAAGAGACCAATCGTTCCGCTGGCGGCAAAACCTTTGTCATGGGCGATACGACCTTTAACCCTGAAAACAACGAGCCCGACATCAATCCGCACAACGACAACAGCGGCTGGGCCTGCATCCGCTACGGCGTAGGGGAGACGCTGTTCCGCTACTCCGACACGATGGAAATCGAGCCGTGGCTGGCGGAAAGCTATGAGCCTGTCGACGACGTGACATGGCGGATTGTCCTGCGCAAGAATGTGACCTTTACCAGCGGCCGGCCCGTAGACGCCCAGGCCGTCAAGGAATGCCTGGAGCATTTGATTGCCGTCCATGCGCGGGCAGCCGGCGATTTGCATATTGCGTCTATGGAAGCGGACGGCCAGGTGCTGACGATTCGGACGACAGTTCCCGTGCCGGCCCTGCCTAATTATCTGTCCGACCCATACGGCTGCATCATCGACATGCAGGCCGGCATCACCGGAGACGGCATAGTGACGGCGACGGGGCCGTATAAGGCCGTGTCCCTCGTGTCCGGAGACCACGTCGACCTCGTAAAAAATGACGCTTATTGGAACGGCGAACCCAAGCTGGATTCGATTACGATACGGACTATTTCCGACGGCGATACGCTGACGATGGCCCTGCAGTCCGGCGAAATCGACGCGGCCTACGGTATGCCCTATGCCAGTTATCCCCTGTTTCAAAACGGCGAGTACACGATCAGCAGCGCGGCCACCAGCCGAACCTTCTTTGTCTGGATGAATTTCGACAGCCCTCTGATGCAGGATGCAGCCGTCCGAAAAGCGATTTCCATGGCCGTTGACAAACAAGGCTTTGTCGACGCCTTGCTCCATGGAAACGGCTACGCTGCCGCCGGGCCCTTTCCCGATACGTTTTCCTTCGGCGGCGACGCGGCGAAGGCCGAGCCCTATGATTTGGAAGAAGCCAGGCGCGTGTTGGACGACGCCGGATGGAAGGATGAAGACGGCGACGGCGTTCGGGAAAAGGACGGGCGCAAGCTGGTTGTCCGCTGGCTTACCTATCCGAGCCGTCAGGAATTGCCTCTGCTGGCCGAATCGGCGCAGGCGACGCTGAAGCAGATTGGCGCCGATGTGGATATACAGTGCACGGCCGACCACAACCGCGTGAAAAAGGACCGCTCCGCCTGGGACGTCTATGCCAGCGCGATGGTGACGGCTCCGTCGGGAGACCCGCAGTATTTCTTCACCTACTGCTGCCTTGACGGGTCGGACAGCAATACGGGCCGGTATCACAGCGACGTGCTGGAAGAATCAGCCCGGACGATGGAAGGCACCTTTGATCCGGCCGAACGGGGGGCGCTGGCCGTGCAGATGGCGCAGACTATCCTGGACGACCATGCCTATGTATTTTGTTCCCATTTGAAGATGAGCCTGATCGCCAGGAAGGGCGTCGTCGGCCTTACGGCTCATCCCTGCGATTTTTATGAAATTACGGCGGATTTGGACAAGACGTGAGGATGATGGATATGAAAGAGGCGGTCATCGCCTATGACAACGTAGACATCTGCTATGACGGCCGGCCTGTCGTACGGCAGGCAACGTTTTCGCTGCGGCCGGGCGAGATTTTGGGGATTGTCGGCGAGTCCGGAAGCGGCAAGAGCACTCTTCTGCAAAGCGCTATGAATCTCTTAGGACCGGGCGGTGCCGTGACGCAGGGACATATTTGGTTTCAAGGACGGGATATACTGGCGTTATCGAAGGAAGAAATGCGGCGTCTCTGCGGCGCGCAGATGGCGATGGTCTTTCAGGATGCAGCGGCGTCGTTGTGTCCGGTGCGGACCGTGGGCAGTCAACTCTGCGAGGCCGTGGCGGCTCATTGGGATGTGGAAAGGGACGACGTCCGGCAGCGGGCTTTAGAGCTTTTTGCCCGCTTGGGCTTTTCGGACGGACGGCGCGTATGGGACAGCTATCCATTTGAGCTGTCTGGCGGCATGAATCAGCGCGTAGCCCTGGTCATGGTCATGCTGCTGAAGCCGACCCTGCTGCTGGCTGACGAGCCGACGAGCGCTCTCGACGTCTGCGCGCAGAAGCAGGTGCTGGATGAGCTGCTGTACTTGCGGGACCGGTACGGTACGGCGATTATGCTGGTCACGCACGACATGGGCGTCGTCTCCCGCGTAGCCGATTACGTACTGGTCGTAAAGGACGGTCAGATGATAGAATACGGACCGGCGAAAGACGTGCTGGCCTCGCCGGCCCAGGCGTATACGAAGGAGCTGCTGGCTGCCGTGCCGAAGCTGCGGAGGGACAGACGATGACTGTTTTGGAATTACAAGAGGTGACGAAAGTATTTGCAGGAAGGCAGGGTTCCCAGGTCAAGGCATTGGATCGTGTCAGTTTTCGCATAGAAGAGGGCGAAAGCGTCGGCCTGATCGGTGCGTCCGGGTCGGGAAAAAGCACCGTCGCCAATGCGGTCTGCCGCTTTATCGACGTGACGTCAGGACGTATTTTGCTGAGAGGCTGCGATATTACAGAGGCCAGGGGAAAGGCCCTGCGGCAGGCGTATAAAGAGGTGCAAATGGTATTTCAGTCGCCTCGGTCGTCCTTTGACCCGCGGCGGACACTGGGAGACGGCGTCGGAGAATGTCTTAAGAACGGCGGCATCGGCAAAGACGAACGGCGGGAACGGGTGAGAGCGCTGCTGGAACGATGCGGATTGCCTGCTGCCGCCGCCGATTGGTATCCTCATGAGGTCAGCGGCGGCCAATGCCAGCGGGCGGCCATCGCCCGCGCCTTGGCGGCACAGCCGCGGCTGCTTGTTTGCGACGAAGCGACGAGCGCCTTGGACGTCATGGCCCAACGGCAGATTCTCAAACTGCTGCTGGGGCTAAAGGCCGAGGGGCGTCTCCAGCTCCTGTTTATTACGCACAATTTGGCTGTAGCGCAGCAGTGCTGCGACCGGCTTGTCGTCATGGACAAGGGCCGGATTGTAGAAGAAGGAAGGACGGACGACGTCGTTTGCCGTCCCCAAAGCGAATACACGAGGCGCCTTATCGAGGCCGTCCTATACTGACGAAAAAGGGCTCCTCCATAGCCTGCATGGGACTAGGGAGGAGCCTTTTTCGTATGATTGTATTTATTTTTTCAAATTAGGCGTGCAGTCGACGATGATGCTGTCATATTCTTCGCCGTTCTTATTTTTCATGACCGTATAGGTTCCCTTCGTGTCGGGAATCGCTTTTTCCAGCATATGGCTGTGCCATTTTTCTACAGTCATGGTCATGCCGCCCGTTTGCTGGCTGTTTTCAGACTGCTTCTTGCCGTCGCGGGGAAGAAGCGTATCCGTTGCCGGTTCTTTGCCGTCTTTAGCCGGCAAGGTAATCGTAACGGCCCGGTCCTTTTCAAACACGACTTCGTAGAGGCCGCCCTTGTATACTTTCAGCGTGTCGCCTTGCGCATAGGGATGGCCGAATTCGGCTTCCCAATCCTGGGCCGTATCGCCGAGGCCGGCAACTTCGCCGATCGTGGCCTTTTCATCTTTGACCTTGTTGACCTGCTGTTCCTGCGTGGTCTTGGCCTTATTGGCGTCCTGCGTGTCTGTCTGGGAGCAGCCGGCGCTGACGAACAGCGTCAGAATGGCCAGGACGACGGCTAATTGTTTTTTCATATTCAGTACCTCCTTGCTGTATATTACCGCCGGCGGCGGTTGTCCCCGCCCTTATGAAGCGTTTTGTGGCGCTTGCTTTTCGTAGGCTGGTACGTACTGGCCGGCAGCTTGTCCTTGTATACCTTTTTCTTTTTGGGAGGCCGCGCGCTGGCCTTGACTTTGATTTTGCCGCTCGTCGTATATTTGGTAATCGTAGCGTGAATGCTGTGTTCGATGCGGCGGACCCAGTCTTCGTCGGCGCCGGTGGCGAACATGACGGACAATCCTTCGTTGCCGGCCCGGCCTGTCCGGCCGATGCGGTGGATATAATAGTCTACGTCACGGGGGACGTCGTAATTGAATACGTGCGTAATGCCTTCGATGTCGATGCCGCGTGCGGCGATATCCGTCGCTACGAGAATCTGCGTCTTAGCCCGGGCGAAGTCGCGCAGCACCTGGGTACGGCGGCCTTGGGACATGTCGCCGTGAAGCTCGCCGATGTTGAAGCCGGCGGCGATGAGCTGACCGGCCAGCTGGGCCGTTCGCTCTTTAGTGTTGCAGAATACGACGGCCAGGTAGGGATTCATCTCCTGCAGCATCTGGCACAGCATGGGGAATTTTTTATCCTCGCTGGTCATGTAGATGCGCTGTTCAATTTGCTCCAGGGCGATGGTTTCTCCTTCTAATACGCGGAGCGACAAGGGATTCTGCATGTGTTTTTTTGCCAGGCCTCTGATTTTGTCCGGTATGGTGGCGGAGAAAAACAGGAGCTGACGGCGCTTGGGCGTCATGCTGATGAGGATGTCGACGTCTTCTAAAAATCCCGACTGCAGCATTTGGTCCGCTTCGTCGACGACGACCCGGCCGACGCCGCTTAAATCGAGGGAATTGCGGTGGCAGTGGTCCAGGAGGCGGCCCGGCGTGCCGATGATGACATGGGGATGGCGGTGCAGCTTCTGCAGCTGGTTTTCAATCGTCTTGCCACCGATGAGGCTGAGGACGTCAACGCCGAGGGCCGGAGCCAGGGCGTCGGCTACTTCGGCAATCTGCCGGGCCAGCTCGCGCGTCGGCGCGATGATAAGCACTTGCTCCATGTGGACGTTTGGCTTGACCTGCTGCAGCGACGGCAGGAGGAAAGCGTAGGTTTTTCCCGTGCCGGTCTGAGCCTGGGCCAGTATATCGCGCCCTTTAAATACAGGCGGAATGGCCTGTTCCTGTATGGCCGTAGCCTCGCGGATGCCCTGCTTGCGCAGCAGTTCGCAAAGCTCCGGCGTAATGCCTAGGGATTGGAATGTTTTGGACATGATTGTGTAAATACCTTTCTATGTAAATATTTGCGTAATTATTATCTATTGTACACAAGAGCCGTCTTTTTCGCAATAGAAGATTGCGCCGGCCGGCTATAACGACTACCCATGTATGCCCTGTATGTGGTATACTTAATTATTAAGCAAGAGAGTTCCTGTAATGGAGGTACAGAAAAGAAATGAGTGGCTGTTGCGATGTAATTCGTCAGTGCGTGTTCATGTGTTTTTTTATTATCCCGATTCCCATCGGGGCGTATACGATACATAACGGCTCCAGCGCCGTCGTGGCCCTGGTAAGCTATACGGTCTTGTCCTTCCTGGTTCCCTGGGCTTATTTAGGCAGCGCCGAAGCGCGGTTCGGCCCGGAACAGCGGAAGATAAGCCGGACTGCCTTTGTCGTCATGTGGCTGGCTGTCGCTGCGGCCTTTGCCGTTTTCAGCGCCTGTATGGGCGATATCTGGAAATCGTCGTCCTTTTGGGAATGGCCGACCGTTGGACGGGATATCGTATTCATCGTCGGCATGTACGGCAAGGTATGCGTCACGCTGCTGCTGGCCTATGGCCTGGCCTGCCTGACCGGGTCGGATACGGCGAAGGGAGGGAGCCTATGACGGCGTCTGTGACAGATCGCGTGCGGGCTGTTCTGCGGCTGGCTCTTTGGACAGTCCCCATTCCCTTCGGCGCCTTTGCGTCCGATAAGGGCCTGTTCGTATCCCTGTCGGTCCTGGTGTTCATTTTGGCTTCGCTGAGCCTGCCCATTACGGTGCGCCGCCGCCAGATGAAGGGGACGGGAACGTCGCAATATGCGTCCGTAGGTGCAATACTATACGGCGGCATCGTCGCCCTGTGCGTTGCCGTCGCCATTCTCAACGGCCTCATGGCCTATCCGTTTTGGCAGGAATACGCCTTGCGGGTCGCCTCCTTTTTCGCATGGATGGTGGGGACCCTGACGCTGCAGTCTCTGGCTGCCTGGGGCGTGGATTGGTGGCTGAAGCGCCGCCGGGTCTACTGGTTTTCCGAATTTCTGGATACGATTTTATATAGCCTGCCTCTGCCTTGCGCTGTCATGGGCATGCTCCTGTTTCCGTCTGTCGGCGACGGCGAAGTAACGACCAGCCTGGTCGTCGGCGTGATGGGCATCATGGGCTTTGGATTTATCGCTATGGGCATATGCGTCATCGCCGTGTTCGCCTTTTATTTTTTTCCGTCAAAGGGCCTGCCGGGGAAGGAGAGGATTATCCAGTGCCTGCGCATCGTCGTGATGACGGCTGTCTGGCTGGTGGCGAATTCGATTATCTTCGACAGCCGCCTGCAAATTTTCAGCTCCCTTATTTTCCAATGCATGCCTGTCGTGCAAAATAATTTTCTCGTATTCATTACGCCGTTTGTCGTAGAAAGCTGTTTGGTCGTTGCCTCTGTCGCCGTTGGAAACGTGTTCGTCATGGCCGTGTATAAATTCATAAAGTAATTACGACCGATATAAAAAGAGCCGATCCGCGAGGACCGGCTCTTTTGCACGTGTTTATTTATTTTGCAGCGGCAAGGGCTGTTTCAGGATATTGAAACGGACCATGTAAATCATCCAGCCGATGAAGGCTGCCAAGCAGCCGCTGAAGAAGGTTACGGCGTCTGTCGTCGTCAGGGCGTAAATGCAGTAGATAATAGATACACCGGACAGGAAAATAGACGTATTTCTGTTGCAGACGGCATTGGAAATCTGTTCTTTTTCCAAGATAGATTTCAATGCGAAAGCGCAGAAGATGTAAGGAATAACGTTTGTCACGACGGCCAGGTTTGCCAGGAGTTCGAACTGTTTGGCCAGCGTCGGGCTGATAGTCATCAGGGCCAGGCAGCTTTGCATAGCCAGGATGAGGATCATGCCTTTGACCGGAACGTCGGCGTTGGTGACCTTGGCGAATACCTTCGGGAACAGGCCCCGCTGGGCGCTGGTCTTAAAGACGCGGGCCAGGGTAAACTGCCACGACAGGAGCGAGCCGGCGCAGGAGAAGACCATCAGGCCCATGACGACCTTGCCGGCCGTAGAGCCGAGCATGTACGAAAAGGCCAGGCCGAAGGGCGCGCTGGAGCTGAGGATTTCCGCATTGGGAACGATGCCGGCGATAACGTTCGTCGAGGCGACGTAGATAAAGGCTACGCCCAAGGTGCTGACGAAGGTAGCGATGGGAACGGAACGCTGCGGATTTTCTACGGCGTCCATGTTGACGGCAGCCGATTCCAACCCCAGGAAAGACCAGAGGGTCAGGGCGATGGAATTGCCGACGGCGTCGATGAATCCGACGTCGTTCGGATTCCACGAGGAAATCCACGTAGACGGTTCAAACCAGTACCAGCCGATGAGGGAGATGCCCAGGACGGGGATAATCGCGCCCCAGATCGTTATCGTGCTGAGCTTGCCCGAATAGCGGGAACCGCTGAAATTTAAAGCGGCCGCGATCCAGAGCAAGGCGATTGTATATAAACATGTTTGCAGCGGCGTAAAGGAGGTTCCTAAGAACCCGGCGCCATATCCTACGGCAGAAATGGCGATAGCCACGTTTGCAATGACGATGGAAACTGCATAGGCATAATTTGCCATAAAATGTCCTATTCGCCCGAAGGCGTATTCGGAATAACCGCCCATTCCGCCAGGCTTCGTAGTAAACATGCCGCATCGGGCGAAAGTCATAGCCAGGGCGAGCGAGCCGAGAGCCGTAATTAACCACGAAATAATGGAAATCGTACCGACTTCAGCAAGTTTGGTCGGCAACATGATGATGCCTGCCCCCAACATATTGGCTGCAGTGACGAAGGTCAGCTGAACCAAAGACATTTTACGACGTGTAGTTTTCATTATCAGTCCTTCTTTCATTGTAAAATTTTAGTATGAACAACTATTTATTTTGGCTAGTTCATTCTATCATTTTTGTGAAGAAAATAAAATAGTTTTTGAAAAATAATTATATGAAAATAGTACGTATAGAGAACGTCATATACCGTAAAGATATAGTAAAAAACTTTCCCATTTTTTACATTGTCAGAAGTGCAAAAAAACGCATGGACAAAGATGCCCATGCGTTTAGTTACGACAATATCAATTGAAATTAGTCGATGTTTTCTACGATGCAAGCCGTGCCCTGGCCGCCGCCGATGCAGAGGGTAGCCAAGCCGTATTTGCCGCCGACTTCTTTCAAGCCGTAGAGCAGCGTAACGAGGATACGAGCGCCGGAAGCTCCGATCGGATGGCCGAGAGCGATAGCGCCGCCGTGGATGTTGACTTTGCTCATGTCGAGGCCGAGTTCGCGAA
>ENA-ORSJ01002734-ORSJ01002734.1-human-gut-metagenome-genome-assembly--contig:-NODE-2734-length-11055-cov-3.033455_pt1 | contig 11055 bp, 10 predicted proteins | sample MGYA00242191_ERZ509158 | MGnify/ENA primary metagenome ERZ509158 (study PRJEB26280, sample SAMEA2338623) | human gut metagenome | biome: human gut; feature: human-associated habitat; material: faeces... | reverse complement strand
AGGATCTTGGCGGAATTGACCAGACGCTGGGAGTGCTCCTTCAGACGGAATACGGAAGAGCCCTTGTCGCCGCAGTCGTAGGCGCGAATGCCCTCGAACACGGAGTCGCCGTAGTGAAGGGCGTGGGTGAGCACATGGACCTTGGCGTCCTGCCAGGGAACCATTTTACCGTCAAACCAGATGAATTCTGTCGTTTCCATAATAAAGACATCCTTGAGAGAAATTTTCCTCTGAAAAACCTGCACTCACGGGGGAAAGAGTGGTCCCGCGGCATTGGATCTCGCAGGGCATGGGTGTGATCAGGAGGCCAAATCGAGGGGGTAGCCCCATTTGCCGGAGATTTCCGCAATGAGGACAGCCCTGTTGTTGCCTCTGTCTTGCAGGGGCAGGGAAAAGAAATCCGGGGTGAAATTGTATTGTAAGTCGCAAGCCTGTGCAAGATGCCCGGAAATGGGAAATGGGGCCTTCATGCTAGGAGTGGAGGTCATGCCGAAAGATGTCTACTTCCCTGTTTTTGGGTAAGATGTGGAGACGGGAAGACTGATGCTCTTTCCCGCAAGGCCTTATGTTGCCAAGAGCGGGGCAAAAATATAGCTTTTGGGCGCCCCATCTCCCGTATGGGAGATGGGACGGGAGAACCCAATTTTTCCAAAACAAGCCATAAGGAGGCGGCAGGATCCTTTTGTGCCTGCCGGGCATGCCATGACAAGCAGGGACACTGTATTGAGCATAGACTGTGGCGGAACCCACACGGACGCTGTGTGCGTGCGGGCAGGCAGGGTGGAAGCCCAGGCCAAGGTCGCCACACGCCACGACAATCTGCCGCTTTCCATTTCCGAGGTGCTGGACGAGATTGCTGCCCAGATTGGGAAAGACGCGCTTTCCCTGGTGCAGCGCATAACCCTTGGGACAACATTGCTTGTCAACGCGGCAGTACAGGGAAGGCTCGATCCCGTGGGCCTGATTTTAAGCGCAGGCCCAGGCCTTAACCCCGAGCGCTTTATCATAGGGGATCACGTGAGCATCGTTCCCGGAGGCCTGGACCACAGGGGTGTCGAGGTAAGCCCTCTGGATACGGCAAGCCTTGAGAAGGACGTCGCCCGCATGGAGGACGAGGGCGTTTCCACCTTTGCCTGTGTGGGCAAGTTCTCCCCCAGAAACCCGCTCCACGAGGAGCGCATGGGCGAGGTTGTCAAAAGGGCGGCGCCCTCCGCCTTTGTCACCCTGGGACATCGTCTGGGTGGCGAGCTCAACTTTCCCCGCCGCATGGCAACGGCTTACTACAACAGTGCGGCATACAGGCTGCACAGGGATTTTCTGGACGCAGTAAGCGATGTTCTTGCGCAAAAGGGCTGCAGGGCGGACATCTATCTGCTCAAGGCGGACGGCGGAGCCATTCCCCTTTCCGCTGCAAGGCCCTGCCCAGTGCAGAGCATGCTCTCGGGGCCAGCCGCAAGCGTCATGGGAGCCCTTGCCCTGGACGATCACATAGGCGACAAGACAACACTCCTGCTCGACATGGGGGGCACCACCACGGATCTGGCCTTTTTTGTGTGCGGCTCTCCTGTTCTCGACAGGGACGGCATGAAGGTGGAGGGCAGAAGAACCCTCATTCGCTCGCTTGCGACGCGCTCCATAGGTATTGGCGGGGATTCTCTTTTGCACGTGGAAAAGGGTGATTCCGGCCCTGTTCTTGAGACAGGGCCCGTGCGCGAGGGCAGGGCGCTGGCCTTTGGCGGCGCAAGGGCAACCCTGCTCGACGCGCTCAATGTGCTCAATTCACGGGACGGCATGGATCAGCTTGCAGGCGATGTCGCTGCCTCGCAAAAGGGCCTTGCTGAACTTGGGGCCATACTGGGAGTAGATGCTGTCCATGCGGCAGAAATGGCCGTGGACAACGCCATGGCAAAGATTTGCGCTGCCATCGAGGGCATGACGGAAGATATCAACTCCCGCCCCATCTATACCTTACGCGAGCTCAAGGAATATTCCGACGTGCGGCCAGAGCGCGTCTGCCTTGTGGGAGGCCCTTCTCCTTGCGTGCAAAACCGCCTCTCCCAAGCTCTGAATCTCGATGTGACAACGCTCCCCATGGCGGATGTCGCCAATGCCATTGGCGCTGCCCTGACAAGGCCCTCTGCCATCATACAGGTCTTTGCCCACACAGGAAAAAGGAATCTCATAGTGCCGGAGCTCGACGTGACGGAATCCTTGCCCTCACACGCAAGCCTGCCCTACGTGGAGGAACGGGCCCTTGCCATTTTGAAGGACAATCTCGCGCGCAACGGCATCATGAACTACCCCATACAGGTCACGCAATCTGAGCTCTTCGCTGTCCTTGCGGACAATGGAGCAAGCGCGAAGGACATGCGCGTCACTGCCCAGGTCGTGCCTGGCCTTGCCACAAGGCTTGTCAGATCGTGATTTTGGGCCCTGATCCAGGAAAAGTATCGAGACTTTCAGAAAGACATACAGGAATACACATGGAAGTTGTTCTCTTCGAGCCGGAAATACCCCCAAATACGGGCAACATCGCGCGCTTGTGCGCAGTCACGGGCACAAGGCTGCATCTCATTGAGCCACTGGGTTTCAGGCTCGAGGACAGGTATCTGAAAAGGGCAGGCCTTGATTATTGGCCCCATGTGCAGCTTTCCGTATGGCCTGACATGGAAGCCTTTTGCAGGGACTGGCACGCCACAAGGCCCAATGCCAGGCTTGTCATCACCTCTTCCAAAAAGGGAGGCTCTCCAGCGCACAGGTTTGCCTATAGGAAGGACGATATCCTGCTCTTCGGCAAGGAGACTGCAGGCCTTCCCGAGGAAGTGAAGGCCCTCTCTCCCCATCACGTGCGCATCCCCATGCTGAAGGAGCACGGCCGCTGCCTCAACCTTTCCACAAGCTGCGGTATAGTTCTCTACCTTGCTCTTGCTTCAAGCGGCATGCTGGACGGCGAGGAGTGGAGCTGACAGAGTGCCCCTATCCTTCCCTGTATTGCACCCGATGCGGCCTTTCGGGTCTAGCCTTGAGAAAAAAAGCGCTTATATTGACCATAACGCTTTTTTTGTGCGAAAAGCAGGCAGCCCACAAGACCGCAGTCCGGGGCGGAAGAAATCTTCGGGTTTCTTTTTCGGGCGGATGTCACTTTCTAAGGAGTATTGCCATGCCATTGTGCAGTATCGAGGAAGCCCTTGCCGATCTCAAGCAGGGCAAGATGATTATCCTGGTTGATGACGAGGACAGGGAAAACGAAGGCGATCTTACCATAGCTGCCGAGTTTGCCACGCCCGAAGCCATCAATTTCATGGCCCACCATTGCTGTGGTCTCATTTGTCTCGCTCTTGCCCCCGAATTGTGCGACAAGCTGGCCCTGCCGCCCATGACAGAGCGCAATACCTCGCTCTTCCACACCAACTTCACTGTGTCCATCGAGGCCAGGGAGGGTGTGACAACAGGCATTTCCGCAGCCGATCGCGCGACCACCATTCTCGCCGCAGTGGCTGACGATGCCCGCCCCGAAAGCATCGTGACTCCCGGTCACATCTTCCCCCTGCGCGCACGTCCCGGCGGTGTGCTTGAGCGCACCGGCCAGACCGAAGGCTCCGTGGATCTCGCCCGCCTCGCAGGCCTCAAGCCCGCTGGCGTCATCTGCGAAATCATGAAGGAAGACGGCACCATGGCAAGGATGCCCGACCTCGAGATCTTTGCCGAAAAGCACGGCTTGAAGATTGCCTCCGTGCACGACATCATCCGCTACCGCCTTGACCACGGCGAAGTGAGCGTGCGCTGCGTTGCCAAGGCCCATCTGCCCACCAAATACGGCGACTTCATGGTCCATGCCTACGAGAGCTCCAGCGATGGCGGCTTGCCCCAGCGTACCCACCTGGCCCTTGTGAAGGGCGACATTTCCGGTCCCGAGCCTGTGCTTGTGCGCGTGCACAGCGAGTGCCTCACAGGCGATGCCCTGGGTTCGCTTCGCTGCGACTGCGGAGGCCAGCTTGGGGCAGCGCTTTCCCAGATCGAAAAGGAAGGCCGTGGCTGCCTCATCTACATGCGCCAGGAAGGCCGTGGCATTGGCCTTGCCAACAAGATCCGCGCCTACGCCTTGCAGGACGAGGGCTACGATACTGTGGAAGCCAACATGAAGCTGGGCTTTCCCGCTGACCTTCGCGAATACGGCACTGGTGCCCAGATCCTGGTGGACCTTGGAATACACAAGCTGCGCCTTTTGACCAACAACCCCAAGAAGATCGTGGGCCTTTCCGGCTACGGCCTGGAAGTTGTCGAGCGCGTTCCCATCGAGATGGAAGCCTGCCCGGACAACGCCCACTACCTTGAGGTGAAGAAGAGCAAGATGGGTCACATCCTCACGGGCATTCGCTGCCATTAGGAGAGCCCTGAACACTTTATCAACGTCTGGCGGACCATGGACATCCCCTGGTCCGCCTTTCTTTTTGTCCTTTTTTGGCAAAAGGCACATCAGGAGGAGAGTGCTCCTCGCATGGGACGAACAATCCGTTACAGGCGAGGCTGGCGCCCAAAGAGTATGAGATACTTGCGCGTACAATCCACCAATCCTGCCCATAATCTCGCCCTTGAGGAGGCGCTTTTTGAAAGCCATGAGGGAGAGGGTCTCTTCGTGCTTTGGCAAAACGCGCCCTCCATAATCATTGGCAGACATCAGAACGCATGGGAGGAGATAAACAGGGATGAAGTCGAGCGAAGAAAGTTGCCTGTGGTTCGCCGCAGCACTGGAGGAGGCGCTGTCTACCACGACCTCGGCAACCTCAACTTCTCCTTCATAGAGCATCGTGAGGGATCAGGCGGCATGGACTTTGCGCGCTATCTTGCACCCATTGTGCGCGGCCTTGCCCGCCTTGGTGTCGAGGCGAGCATTTCCGGCAGAAACGATCTTGAAGTGGGGGGCAAAAAGATTTCCGGCTCTGCCCAGCGCCTGGCAAGAGGCCGCGTTTTGCACCACGGAACCCTGCTTGTCACCGCAAACTTCGAGGACATGACACGGGCCCTCAATCCGGAGCCGGAAAAATACCTCTCCCATGGTGTTGCCTCTGTGCGCGCAAGGGTTGCCAACATCTCTGAGTACTGGATGGCCGGCACGGACATGGAGGCATTGTGTCAGGTCCTGCAGGAGGAAGTGGGGGGAAGGGGCTGGACCCTTCCCGAAAGCATTGAGCAAAGAGCCTCGGAGCTTGCGGCAAAAAAGTACGGCAACTGGGAATGGAACATGGGGCAAAACCCAAGGTTCAGCGCCAGGGTATCAAAGCGCTTCTCCTTTGGCAGGGTGGATGTGCGCGTACATGTTGCGCGCGGAGTGATTTCTGAATGCCGCATCTATGGCGACTTTTTTGCTGTGGAAGATATTGCCCTCTTCGAGCGCGCCCTTTGCGGCTGCAGGGCCGAGCGTGCAAGCTTAGAAGAGAGGCTTGCAAGCCTTGGCCCCCTGATGCGCTGGTTCAGTGGCTGCGACGAGGAAAAAATGCGGGCCTTTTTGCTCGAGCTTTTCTGAAACGGGCAGCCTTCTTTTCGCCGTGTCAGTATCTTGCAAAGTTGCAGTAGGGCTCCCCTTGGTCGCATGTAGTTGCTCCTTTTTTCACAAGAGAAAAAGCCAAAAAATACAGACAAGAAACAAGTCTTCACAAGCCATTTCATTGACTTCTTGCCCGAATACAGTATGTTTGCAATCTGAATTCCTTTGTGGTTCCTGCCCCTTTTTTACAGATTAGGGCAAGGCCTCATCCCGGGATTTCCCTACTCTTGAATAAACCCCTGGGCCCTTGCCCAGGCCACATATCTATCCCGCTGAAAAGCCCCCTTGGGCGCTTCGGCTTAAGCTTCTTGGCGTATTGGAGGCACACGATGGCAGACATCCTGAACACCCCTCTGACTGCCTGGCATGCAAGCCACGGGGCCAAAATGGCTCCCTTTGCCGGCTGGAACATGCCCATACAGTACGAGGGCATCCTGGCAGAACACAGGCACACCCGCGAGAGTGCCTCCGTTTTCGACATTTGCCACATGGGCGAATTCATCATAAGCGGCCAGGGCGTGAAAGAAGCGCTCATGAAGGCCGTGAGCCACTCTCTTGAGACGCTTGCCCCCGGCCGCTGCCGCTACGGCTTTATCCTGAACGAGAAGGGCGGCGTCATTGACGATTGCATCATCTACAACCTTGGCAACGACAGCTACATGGTAGTCGTGAACGCTGCCTGCGCTGACGTTGACTTCAAAACCCTCTCCTCGCGCCTTGAAGGCTTCACTTGCGAAGACATTTCGGAAAAGACTGCCAAGATCGACCTTCAGGGCCCCAAGGCTGTGGAGATCATGGAAGACTTTCTGGGTGAGAACCTGCACGATCTTCCCTACTTTGCCTTCCGCGACACCACCTGGCAGGGCAAGGCTTTGAAGGTGAGCCGCACAGGCTACACGGGCGAGCTCGGCTACGAGCTCTATATTGACAGTCAGTACGCAGTAGAGCTCTGGGAAGCCCTTCTGAAGGACGAGAGGGTAAAGCCCGCAGGCCTTGGTGCCAGGGACACCCTGCGCATGGAAGCAGGCCTTTGCCTCTACGGCCACGAGCTCGACACCGAACACACTCCCGTCGAGGCAGGCCTTGGCATCATGATGAAAAGCCAGGCTGACTTTGTGGGCAAGGCTGGCCTTGAGGTCGTGCGCGAGAAGCTCGTCGCCCTGGAAGTGGAGGGCAGGCGTGCCCCAAGGCACGGCGACAAGCTGGCCTTGCACGGCGAGGAAGTGGGACGCGTCACTTCCGGCACTTTCGCTCCCTCCCTTGGCAAGGCCATAGCCTTTGCCTGGGTTCAGGCAGACAAGGCAGACGCAAAAGCCTACACCATCGTGACCCCCAGGGCAGAGCTTGCGGCAAATGTGACCACACTTCCCTTCTACAAGGCCGGCACTGCCAGAACAAAGCTTTCCTAAACATACGAATCACAGCCAGCACATGGGAAATCAGCCCCCATGCGCTGATCCCAAGCAGACATACTTCGCACAAGCATTTGCGCACTTTATTTCGCACTCTTTTAGGAGGTGCCCCATGTCCAATCCTGCAGATCTGAAATATTCCAAGAGCCACGAGTGGGTCCGCGTCGAGGGTGACGAGGCCACTGTCGGCATCACCGCCTTTGCCCAGGACTCCCTTGGCGACATAACCTACGTGGAAGCCCCGGCAGTTGACGACGAGGTGAGTGCAGAGTCCGAGTGCGGCTCCATCGAATCCGTGAAGGCAGCCTCCGACATCGTCTCCCCTGTGTCCGGTACAGTCGTTGCCGTGAACGAGGGTCTTGAGAGCGCGCCCAAGGTCATCAACAGCGATCCCTATGGCGAAGGCTGGATCTTCAAGGTCAAGGTGTCCGAACTTTCCGCCGATCTCATGGATGCAGCCGCCTACGAGGCCTTTTGCGAGCAGGAAGGCCACTAGGCCGGAGGAGCGATGCCCTACATTCCCCATACAGAGGCCGAACGCGATGCCATGCTCAAGACAGTGGGTGTGGAAAGCCTTGACGACCTCTTTGTCGACATAGCGCCGGACCTTCGTCCGAAAAGCTTCCTGGCTAGTGCCGGCCTTCCGGAACAGGAGGTGCGCACCCTGTGCGAGGAGCTGGCAGAGCGCAACATGCGCGTGCTTTCCTTCCTCGGGGCAGGCTACTACGATCACTACATCCCCGCAGCAGTGGACGCTCTGGCAGGCCAGAGTGCCTTTGTGACAGCCTACACGCCCTACCAGGCAGAGTGCTCTCAGGGTACCCTGCAGGCCATCTTCGAATTCCAGACAGCCATTGCCCGCCTTATGGAACTCGACTGCGCAAACGCCTCCCTCTACGACGGTGGCACAGCCCTTTTCGAGGCCTGCACCATGTGCGTGCGCCAGGCAAAGAAGCGCACAAAGATTGTGCTCGACGAGGGTATCAACCCCATCTGGCGTAAAATGCTTGAAACCTATGCCCGCAATCTGCCCGTGGAATTCGTGCTTGTCCCCCTGAAGGACGGTGCTCCGGACAAGGAGGCCCTAAAGGCAGCCATTGACGACGAGACCGCAGGTGTTGCCGTACAAAACCCGAACTTTTTCGGTGTTGTGGAAGACTACAGCGACGTCTTTGCGCACGCGAAGGAGAAGAAGGCTCTTAGCGTCATTTCCGTGAACCCCGTGCTTTTGTCCGTGCTCAAGACACCCGGAGCCATGGGTGCAGACATAGCAGTTGGCGAGGGCCAGCCCCTTGGGCAGCCCCTCGACTTCGGCGGCCCCTATCTGGGCCTCATGGCCTGCAAGAAAGCCCTTGTGCGCCAGATGCCCGGACGCCTTGTGGGCCGCACCCACGATACCCAAGGCCGCACAGGCTACGTTTTGACCCTGCAGGCCAGGGAGCAGCACATCCGCCGCTCCAAGGCAACCTCCAACATCTGCTCGAACCAGAACCTCTGCGCCCTGAGGGCTCTGGTCTACCTCTCCCTCATGGGACCGCAGGGCCTCAAAGACGTTGCGGAAAACAGCATCGCCATGGCCCACCATGCGGCAAAGGAGATAGTTGATCAGATCGAGGGTGCAAGCCTTTTGAACACTGCTCCCTTTGCCAACGAGGTTGCCATACGGCTGCCAGTGCCGGCGGACGTTCTTGTCCAGCGCTGCCTTGCGCGTCACAAGTGCGTTCCCGGCTACCCCGCAGGCAGGGACTTCAAGGGCATGGAAAACGTGCTTGTCCTTGCCTGTACAGAAAGGAACACCAGCGGTCAGGTGGGCATACTGCTGGACGCCATGAAGGACGTCATTGCCTGGATTGGGCAGGACGAGCTGTGCCAGGCCAGGGGGTAAGACATGGAGACCATCTACTCGAAATCCGTACCCGGCCGCCGCACAACTGGCCTTGCTCCAGCGCCCGCAAAGGCTGGCGCATCCTCCTTCCTGCCCGAGGAACTCTTGCGCGAAGGCTTGCCCGGCCTTCCGGAGTGCTCAGAGCTGGACGTTGTGCGCCACTTCACTCAGCTTGCCAGCAAGAACTTCAGCGTTGACGGCAACTTCTATCCTCTTGGCTCGTGCACCATGAAGTACGATCCCAAGATCAACGAAGTAGCTGCCGGCCTCACAGGCTTCACCTCCCTGCATCCCATGCTGGCCCAGCTTGCCAACGGCCAGGGCTGCCAGGGCGCCATGCACGTGCTCTACACCCTGGAAAGGAGCCTTTGTGCCATCACAGGCATGGAGGCCTTCACATTGCAGCCCATGGCTGGCGCAAACGGCGAGTTCACCGGCGTTGCCATCATAGCCGCCTACCACAAGTCCCTGGGCCGTGATCGTCGCATCATGCTTATCCCGGACGCTGCCCACGGCACGAATCCCGCTTCCGCTGCCATGGCTGGCTTTACTGTGGTGGAACTGCCCTCCAGGGACGGCATGATCGATCCTGCGGCCATACAGGCTGCCATCGAGAAGTACGGGGACAATATCGCAGGCCTCATGATGACCTGCCCCAACACCCTGGGTCTCATGGAAGTGCACGTGAAGGAAATTGTCGAGCTTATGCACGGCATCGACGCTCTTGTGTACTACGATGGCGCCAACATGAACGCCATCCTGGGCAAGATGCGCGTGGGCGACGCTGGCTTTGACGTTGTGCACTTGAACCTCCACAAGACCTTTGCCACACCCCATGGCGGTGGTGGCCCAGGTGCTGGTCCCGTGGGTGTGTGCGAGCGCCTCATTCCCTTCCTGCCCTCTCCGCGCATCACCCGCAAGGGGGACGGAAGCTACGAGTTCCTCACAGACAATCCGCAAAGCATTGGCAAGATCGGCCCCTTCTACGGCAGCTTTGGCGTCCTTTTGCGCGCCATGGCCTACATCTGGCGCCTTGGCGGCGAGGGCATAGAGCGTGTTGCCGAATACGCAGTGCTCAACGCCAACTACATGCGCGTGAAGCTGAAGGACGTGCTCGACATCCCCTACGATCGCTTGTGCATGCACGAATTCGTGGCCTCTGCTCCTCACGGACTGCGTGCCCTGGATCTGGCCAAGGGCCTGCTTGAGCGCGGCTACCACGCGCCCACCATCTACTTCCCGCTGCTCGTGCACGAATGCCTCATGCCTGAACCCACGGAAACGGAAAGCAAGCAGACACTCGACGCCTTCTGCGACGCCCTTGCCGACATCGTGGCAAAGGGCAAGGAAAATCCCGAGGATCTGGCTGCTGCCCCCCGTGGTCTCCCCGCAACCCGCATGGACGAGACCGAGGCTGCCCGCAACATGCACCTGACAGAAGACATGTAGTACCCTTTCTCCCCCAAAGGACTGTGGCACAGGAAAAAGCCTGCGGCTTTTTCCTGTGCCTTCTTTTGTTGGGACAGGGAAGGGTGCGCATTCTTTGCAAAACCGATTGTTTTGCTATCCTTTTAGTCGCGCAGAGCCTATGCGCAGGCAAATTTTCCTGCAAAAAATCCCTTTTGTTTTGTATGAAAATACGGTTTTTTCCCTTTGCAAGCGCGAAATATGAGACTTGTTGCAGGAAGTATGATGGATTTTGAGATAGGAATAAGACTGCTGTAAGAAATAATACGTTAAAAAATAAGAGAAGACAGTGTTTTTCAATGAAGAGCCCTTGCGGCATTTTAAGAAAATGCAGGAAAACGCTTGACAATATGCAAAAAGCAATGTAATGGTCATGCGTCAGAGGCCTGTTCACTATCCGTACGAGCCTTGCTACAAATTGGGGGGCAATGACAAGATGTTCCCCGCTTTCAACAAGTCTTGTACCCAACAGAGTCCGAAGTCGTCCGCATTTGTCTTGTGTCAGGTTGTATGTCCTGGATGGCGGCTTCGGGTCGGCATGGAACGCGGCCCCGGTGCATGCATGGCCTTCTCATCGTGCATTTAGAGGAACCCCCATGCGGTGCAGGCAACTCGTTTTGGCTGTTCTCACCCAAATCCGTTTGCCTTGACTATCGCAAGGACACAGGAGATCTACATGTCCAACACAAACCCCGAACTTGTCGAAAAATTTACCGCAATGGCGAAAGCTGTGGCTGCCACTGTGG
>ENA-ORSJ01002726-ORSJ01002726.1-human-gut-metagenome-genome-assembly--contig:-NODE-2726-length-11082-cov-2.896708_pt1 | contig 11082 bp, 8 predicted proteins | sample MGYA00242191_ERZ509158 | MGnify/ENA primary metagenome ERZ509158 (study PRJEB26280, sample SAMEA2338623) | human gut metagenome | biome: human gut; feature: human-associated habitat; material: faeces... | reverse complement strand
TCTCTGGCGGTCTTGTCCACTTCGGCCTTGCTGGCATTTGTGGAATTTTCCAGGGCGCGCAGTTCTGCGCGCTTTATGAACATCTGGTCACGCAAGGGCTCTGCCTTGGCATTGAAGTCGTCTACGAGCTTGTCATATGTCTTGCGCTGTTCGGGGGAGAGGTTGGCAGCGTAGCCTTTGTTCCAGCCGCGGTGGTGGTAGCCACGGTAGTCGCCTCTCTCGCCGTAGTATGGGCAGTTGCCGTGCCAGCCGCCGTGGTGCCAGCCGCGATGGTAGCCGTGTCCATAGCCTCTGCCCTCACCGGGACCGTAGCCGGGGCACTCGTAGCCGCCCCTGGGGCCGTAGCAGTCGCCGCGCCATGCTTCTGCGCTTGTGGGGGATGCGAGCAGTCCTGCTCCGAGAATACCGGCTGCGAGTGCGGGGACGATGAAGATCTTCTTGCTGGACGTCATGGTTGTATCTCCTTGTGATTTGCCTTTCTGGCTCTATGTCTGGTTGTCTTGTGGTGCCTGGTCCCGGAGTTCCCGGTCTCAGTGGTTTGTCTTGGAAGATTTGCCTTGGAAGGAGAGCCTGTTCGCTCTGTTGTTTTGAATAATGCACAAGGTGTGCCATTTTGCCAAAACTTTGGAAAAATCCGCCTGTATGGCCGCTTTTTGTGGTATTGCAGAAGAGAGTGGGCAAAATCCGTACACAAGGCAGGATGCCTGGTGTTCAGCAGCTGCACAGGCGAAAAAGGTGTGTGCTCACTTTGTTGACAGGGGGAGACTCAAAGGGGATTGCCTGGCTTGTCTCTTGCCCGTATCGGCCCAAAAAAGCAGAGCGGGGCCACGCGCATGTGCATGGTCCCGCTTCACAAAGGATATCCGGAGTTCCTATTCCCCGGATGAGGCTCTTGCTGCGCGCTGCCTCTTTTCCTCAACTGCCAGGCGTACCCTGTCCAGGGTGAAGCACAGGCCGCTCACGAGGGCCATAAGGGCTGCTGCAGAGATGACGGCCTGATAGCCAAGACCCAGGTTCATGATGGTGCCACCAAGAAGAGGCGAGAAGACGCCTGCCGCGTCAAACATGAGCATCATGAGATTGGAGTTCACTGTCCTCGTCTCCGGCGTAGAACGGTTGTAGATGACCGAGGCCATGAGCGGATAGAGCAGGGAAATGGAAATGCCGTAGAGAATGACCGCCGGGATGTAGAGCCAGGTTGGAGCGTAGCAGATGATGGCAAGGCTTGTGGCAAGGGTACAGGCCACAACGGGCACGATGCGGTAGCGGGGCAGGGTGTCGAGCCTGTTTGAGCCTATCACGCGTACGATCATGATGGTGACCGTATAGTAGAAGAAGAACTTGGCCGGATCCGTGCCGGTGACGCTGCACAGGCCCTTCATGAAAAAGATGCAGGTCTGGGTGACCAGACTGAAGGTCAGGAGGGCAGCAAAGACAAGGCCAAGGCCGGAGTGGGTGACGCCGCGCACGATGCCCTTTGTGTAGTTTGCGAAATCAGCCTGGGCAGAGGAGGAGATCTCCGGTTTCTTCAGCTTTGGCGCAAGAAGGATGGTCATGACAAGACAGGGGATGAGCAGGGCACTTGTCCAGGCAAAGAGTTTTGCCTCGCCACCAACCAGGGGAAGGAGAAGCTCGCCTACGCTTGGCAAAAGCGCGTAGGGCAAAAGGCCTGTGAGGGAGAAGAGCGCAAAGCCCCTGGCGCTTTGCCCTGGCGGGATGCACTCGACCAGAAGGGAGATGACGCAGGAGGAGAAGATGGCCAGGAAAAAGCCCTGCACAAGGCGCAGGATCAAAAGATACCACTCGAAAAGCGGAGAGGTGGGGTTGAGGTACTGATAGGCCAAAAGCACGCCAGAGGAGATGAGCAGCGAGACCAGGACTGCCGGCAGTTTGTTGAATCTCAGCATGTAGACGCTGGCAAGGGGTCTTGTGACCATGACCATGCCGAAGAGGGCGCCAAGAAGAAGCCCTCGCCAGTCTGGCGCAACGGCAAGGCCTTCGAGCCACTGCTCGAAGCAGTAGTAGACGGCAAGGTAGCAGTTGCTGAACAGGACAAGAAAGAAGAGCAGGACAAAGTCGAGGCTCAAGAGCTTCTGTCCTGCGGATCTGGCGGTGGGGGCTGCAGTCTTTCTTTTGCGGGAAAACATGAGGTCAGTCCTGCAAGGTAGGTATTCGCTGAAGGTACGGGGCGTCTCGCCCCTTTGGGTTTAGTAGTGGGTCGGGCGCCGCCTTGGGATCAGGCCGTCCAGGGTAAAGAGGGTGCCGCAGACAAGGATCATGATGCCCGCAACAGTGATGACAGCGTGGTAGTCAAAGCCCATGGAGAGGACGGCACTACCCAGCATGGGGGAAACGAGCGCGGACATGTCGAAGGTGAGCATCATGATATTGGAGTTTACGGTACGCGTCCTTGGCGTCGAGCGGTTGTAGACCACAGAGGCCGTGAGCGGATAGAGGAGGGCCAGGGAAACGCCGTAGAGAATCGTTGCCGGAACGTAGGCCCACAAGGGGCCCCAGGCTATGACAAAGACTCCGAGAGCCATGGTGCAGGCCACGATGGGCACGATGCGGTAGCAGGGAAGCCTGTCCAGATGCCTGCTGCCGAAGACGCGCACCAAAATGATGGTCATGGTGTAGAAGAAGAAAAAGGAGGCGGGATTTCCCCCTGTCAGGGTGCACAGGCCCTTGATGAAGAAGATGCAGGTGCTTGTGCCAATGGAGAAGGACACCATGGAGGCGTAGACAAGGCCAAGACCCGAGTGGGTGACACCGAGCGCGAGCCTTCCCACATACTGGCGAAAATCCGTGTGCCTGCGCTGGGTAAGCTCGGGCTTTTTGAGGCGTGGGGCGAGAAGGCCTGTCATAATGAGACAGGGAATGAGCAAAAGGCCTGTGAGCGCGTAGAGATGGGGTTCATCCCCGACTACGGTGAGCAGGTATTCGCCAAGGGAGGGAATGATGCCATAGGGCAGAAGAAAGGTGATGGAAAAGAGGGCAAAGCCCCTGGCGCTTTGCCCTGGGGGAATGCAGCTCACAAGAACGGAAACGACACTTGTGGAAAAAAGGGCCAGGAAGGTTCCCTGAAGGATGCGAAGGCCAAGCAGGGTCCACTCGAAGAGGGGTGAGGAAGGATCGAGGTACTGGTAGCTGAAGAGCACGCCCGAGCTGACAAGCAGGGAGGCAATGACGACAGGCAGCTTGTTGCGCTTCAAGAGAAAGACTATGGCGCAGGGACGCGCGACAAGGAGGGTTCCGAACAGGATGCCAAGCAGAAGGCCTCGCCAGTGCGGATCAACTGCGACCTTCACAAGCCACTGCTCGAAGCAGTAGTAGACGGCAAGGTAGCAGTTGCTGAAAAGGGCAAGAAAGAAGAGCAGGACAAAGTCCAGGGTCAGCAGCTTTTGGGTGTCCGGGGTTTGATTTGTTTGCGAGGGCATACAGTCACCGCGAAGGTTTTGTGCCGGCTGTCAAGCGAAAGGGGCAGGCCCGAGGCGACGCTTCTGAGCCGGCACGAGGAGGCTTGTGATTCACTATGCGCCTTCCCGCACATGAAGGCAACGGGGCCTAAGAAAAATCTTTGCCAGTGTTTGGGTGCGCAGTCAGCATGCACAGCGTATGTCCCTGAAAAGAAAGAAATCCTTCCCCCTGTTTTCTAGCCAAAGACGTGCTGGACAAGCACCATGTAGCACACTGTGCCACCTGCTATGGAGAGCATCATGTTGCGCTTCCAAAGATGCAGGCCAATGACGAGGAGCGAGGCCAGAAGTTCCGGGAGCCCATGCGATCCAGAGAGGATTGTGGTATCCTTGAGGCTGTAGACCACAAGCATGGCAAAGACTGCGGCAGGCAAAACGCGGCCAAGGTAGCGGATGGAGTCCGGTGTCTTGCGCCCGCCGGAAAAGAGCAGAAAAGGCAGGAAACGTGTCATCATGGTGCCGAGGACGACCATGGCGATTGTGCAGATCTGTTCTGTGGGTGTCACGAGAAAAGCCTCCCCCTTTCCAGAGCAGGGCGAAGCGCTATCAGGACAAGCAATATGCCCAGCATGGAGGGTATGAGAAAGTCCTGCGGGCCAAAGAGGACAAGGCAGAGAATGCAGACAGCGTAGCCTGCAAGGCCGCTTGCGTGGCTTTCCTCGCGCAGGAACTGATCGAGATAGATGACAATGAACATGGCTGTGAGCACAAAACCCAGGCCTTTTGTGTCAAAGGGGATGAAGGAGCCAAAGAGCCCCCCGAGTGTCGCCCCCGAGACCCAGTAGATCTGGTTAAACAGGGTCACGAAAAAGTAGAACCAGCCCCTGTCCACGCCCTCGGGAACGCGGGTCGAGTAGTTGATGGAAAAGGTCTCGTCGCACAGCCCGAACATGAGATAGGGCTTCTTCACCCCCATGCCACGGTACTTCTCAAGCATGGAAAGGCCATAGAAGAGATGGCGGGCGTTCACCATGAGCGTCAGCCCCAGGGCCTGCAGGGGAGAGAAGGCCCCAAGCAGCAGGTTCACGGCCACAAATTCCATGGAGCCGGCAAAGACAGTTGCGCCAATGAGCATGGGATACCAGAAGCTGAAGCCCGAGGCGTGCATGTAGACGCCATAGGTAATTCCAAGGAAAAGAAAGGCCGCAAGAATGGGCAGTGTTTTGGGAAACGCTGCCCGCATGGCCAGGCACAGGACACGTTTGTCCGGCATTGCTGACTCCGTGAGCGCAAGGCTTTTGAGGGACAGGGAAAAAGACCGTCCGAAAAAGGGTGTTTTCCGGACGGTGCGAGAGGGCCCCCCCTGCCTGGAAAGGTCCAGGGCAGGGGCGCTGCACTATGTCGGTCTAATGGTAGTCGCCGTTCAGGAAGTTGGAGGCAAACTTTGTGACAGCTTCCTCGCTTGTCATGAGCATGTCCATTTGCCTTGTCATGATGAGCAGGCGGCCAAGCTGATCCAGACGCTGCATGATGTCCGCGCGCGGGTACTTCTGGTACCTTGCCTGCACACGGTCCGCTATGACCGAGACCCTGAAGCCGAGTTCCTTCAGGATGATGCCTATGCAGCGGACCCTGCGCTGGCGCTGCACGGATCCTGCGGCACCGCCAGCGAACTCGAAGCGTATGTAGTTCTTGCTCACCGTGGCGCTGCACCAGCAGTCTAGGATGGCGTAGTGGTAGCCCACACGGGAGGAGAAGTTCAAATACTTGTCCGAGACGATGGCGTAGCTGTGATCGCCAAAGCGCTCGGCCGTGTTGGCGCTCATCATGGTGTTGCCCATGACGGACATGAAGCCGCGCATGTTCACGGGACGCGGGCCGTTGGCCTGGACTGTGGGGTTGAGCATGCCCTCGAGCAGGGTGCGCAGGGGCGAGGGATCCGTTACCTCGTCGATCCTGGCAGTGCGTTTGAGCGGATCCTTGAGGCCGCCGCCAAGGTCTATGATGTAGAGATCGAGGGGGATGGGGCCGGAAAAGCTCGTGGCAGCCGTATCCTTGCCCTCGGACACAGTGTCCGAAAGCAGGAACATCTCGTTGTAGGACTTTTCGTGGATAAAGCGCATGACGTCGTGCAACGACGTGCAGTTTTCCGGCGAGAAGGTTTCGGCTCGCGGATCAATGAGATGCAGGGGCAGGATGTAGGGGGCCATGCGGCGCATCATGACCGTGGCGGGCGTGTTCGCAACAGGCGGCCTTGAAATGTGCAGTTCGAGAAGCTCGGGGATTTCACCGTTGAAGACGCGTCCCTTCAGGGCGTCCACAGTGACAAGTTGATCCTCCTCGAGAAGCATGGTGGCTCCGGGAGCGTTGATGAGGGTCGGCACCCCGTATTCGCGACAGACCGAGGCCATGTGGCCCGTGAGGGAGCCCACCTCTGCCACGATGGCGCAGGCGCGCTGCATGGCAACAGTTGCGTTGGAGGAGGAGTGCGTCATGACCAGCACGTAGCCTTCCGGGAAATGGGTCATGTCCTCGTCCGGGTCCATGATCATGACCCTGCCGCAGGCAACACCTCTGGCAGCCACCTCGGCCTGAGAGATGACGGGACGGATCTTTTCGAGTTCCGGAGCGCGCACGTCCTCGCTTGTGGTGTCAAAGCCCATGGGCCTTGTCTGCAAAAAGTAGAGGCGCTCGTCCTCGTCGAGGGCCCATTCAATGTCCTGGGGATACTGGTAGTGGTGCTCGAACTCCACGGCAGCCTTGGCTATGGCCTGGACCTGTTCCCGTGTCAGACAGGGCAGGTTTTGCAAAAGCTCCTCCACCTCGTGCACGTGGGGGGAGATGGTGCCGTCCGGGTTCTTGTCCAGCATGACCTTGGTGAGCTTGCCCACTATGGTCTCTCTCGTAATCTTGTGCGTTGCCCTTGAGACAAGCCACTGGTCCGGAAGCGCAGAGCCGTCCGCCACTGCCTCGCCAAGGCCCCAGACGCCGTTTATGAGCACGTCGTTGGAGCGCAGGTTCACTGGGTGGCGCGAGTAGGCAACGCCTGCAGCCTTGGCCTTGATCATCTGCAGGCAGCACATGGCCATGCCGTAGGTGCTGAGCTCGTAGCCGTTGGTCAGCCTGTAGGCTATGGCACGCGGGGAATAGAGGCTTGCCAGGACCTTCTTGAAGGAGTCGAGCAGAGTGCCCCTTGTGACGCCGAGGATGGAAAGGTACTGGCCTGCAAAGGACTGGACACCGTCCTCGGCAATGGCGCTCGAGCGCAGGGCCACTGGATAGTCCGGGTCCTTGCCGAAGGCCTTGTCGTAGGTGACAAGCAGGGCCCGCTCCACTTCCTCCGGCAGGGGCGTTGCCATGATGAGCTCGTAGATCTCGTCGCTTGTGCGCTGGATGCTCTGGGGATGGTCGATGTCCACTTGGGCAAGGCTTTTCTGCATGGCCGTGAACAGGCCCTTGTTGAGATTGATGAAGAGCTGGGCAGCCCTGGTGGTGATGGCAAAGCCCCTAGGCACGGGCATTTCCAGCATGTTGTGTATCTCGCCAAGGTTCGCGTTCTTGGCGCCCACGCTGTAGGTCATGGAGGCGTCGACCTCGGACAACGGCAGGGTGAGCTCCGTGACATCGCCAGGAGTGTAGGAGGCAAGCTCGTTTTTGATATGGTTGCAGATATTGTCGAGCACCGGAGCCAGGGCAGGATAGCGGTCGTTGGAGAGCTTGCTTAAGCTTTCGCTCATGGTGCGCACGCTGACCATGGCACGCATGATTTCGTGGCGTATCTGGTCCGTATCCAGACTCTTGCTGCCGTGGTAGACAGTGTCCAGCGTCGCCATAATCTTGGCTATGTCCGCGTTGGCCTGCAAAAGATCCTTGAAGGAAGCGTATCTGGTATGGAATTCGGCCAGGGCCTGTTCCCTGGCTGCGCTCTTGCGCCTGAACAGTTTCTGGAAGAAGGAGGAGGCCATGTGAGTACCTATATGTCTTACTGTGAGCTTTGGGGTCCTTGCAAGTCCAGATTCCGGACACTGCAACGTATGTTTTCCGGGGTCCGCCCCGGGCTATTGCTTCTAGCGGTCTACGCGGATGTCCAGGCGATCCCTGTCCTCGGAGAGGATGACGCGGCAGGAGGATGGCTTGGCTTTCAGGTCGACAACGATGCGGGTGCGGTTGTCGTAGTGGCCGAGGCGCACGTTGGTCACAAGGGGATTGTCCGGTATGCCCGGAGCCTTCAAATCCTTGTAGGAACCTGTGACGTCAATGACCACGCGGTCGGGGTTTTCCAAAAGCATCTGCCTGTAGCTGATGGTCTGGCCAAGGTTCAGGCGCACGGTGGCACCCTTGTCCCGGACAAGGACCACTATTTTTGGCTTTGCCTGCTTTTGCTCTTCCCTTGCAGCGGATTTTTCTGCAGCTTCCCTGTCCGCGGAAGTCTTGTCCTGGGGCGCTTCGGCCTTTGCGGGCCTGGCCTGCCTTGCAGTCTCGGTCTTTGCCTGTGCCTTTGTTTCGCCCTGTGCGGACTTTGCGGGCTCGGACTTTGTCTCGGCCTGTGCGGACTTTGCAGCATCGGACTTTGCCTCGGCCACAGTGGCTGCGGGCTTTGCGGCTTCGGACTTTACCTCGGGCCTTGGCGCAACAGCCCCCCTGGCAACGGCATGGCTTTCCGACGCCTGTTCCCTGGCAGTACTTTCTGTCCTCGCCGCGGGCTTGTCCGCAGCGGCTGTATTTGCAGCTGCAAGAACAGGGGCCTTTGCGACCTCACCTGTGCCCTGGATATTGTCCGGAGCTGTTTTTGGGGCCGTATTGGGCGCAACAATGGGGGCACGCACGCTTGCCGTATTTTCCACTGCCTCGGGCAGGGCTGGCACTTCCTTCAGGTTTGCGCTCTTGGCAGCGCGCTCTGCTGCAAGATCCGGCAGGGCCGGAAGCTCGGTTTTGGGATTCTGCACTGCTTCGGGCTTTTGCGCGTTGTTGAACAGGACAAGGGCTGCGCCGAGAACGATCACTGCAGCTATGAGGCCAAGAATAGTCTTGTTCACTGAAGTTATCCTTTGTATCCCGAAAAACGAGGGACACAGGCGAAAAAAACAAGGGCGAAAAAAGGCAGGGACTGAAGGGACGAAGAAGGGGGCTTTCTTTTGGCAAGGCGAAGCAAAGCCCCTTTTGTGCACCTTGCGCCATACGGGCAGGGCAACCGTCACTAAGCCTTGCAAATAGCACACAATAGGGGAAAAGGCAAAAATCAGCACAGGGGAATTTTGCGAAAAACAGGGCTTATTACAGGCTATTGCCGGAAGATGGCAGGCATGTGGCTGAGGCCTGTAGCGCAGGCGTGCAGCGCCTGTATGCAGCAAAGGCATGGACAGCAGGGCCTGTGGGGAAAGGGGGTGCTGCCTGCGTATGCGCCTGCCGAAAATGCCTGTCCGAAATGCTTGACGAAAAAATGGGCAATGGTGAAGCCTTGCGGGTGTGCGGACAATGAAAAAAGCCCTGTGCGTTGTCTTTTTGTTCCCGCTGCAGTATAGAAGGAGTCCGCCGGCAAAAACGCTTTTTTTACGAACTTCCCCTTGAAAAGGCATGCCTTTGCCTGGCACACATGGATTTTTTTGCCATGGATTTGGGACAAATGGGAACAATTGGGGAAGGGAGAGAAGCCATGCACGAACTGGCCCTGGCCCAGGGCATGCTCGATATAGCCACAGAGGAGCTTTCCCGGCACAACTGCAAGCGGCTGACGCTCTTGCGCGTGAACGTGGGTGCCATGTCCGGCGTTGTGCCCGAGTGTCTGGATTTTGCCTTCTCCTCGCTTGTTCAGGGAACAGTGCACGAGGGAGCAAGGCTCGAGATCGTGAAGATCCCCCTGAAGCTCAAGTGCATCTGCGGCGAAGAATTTGAGGCAGACAATGGCCCCTTTGACCTTCCTGCCTGCCCGAAGTGCGGCGAGGTCATTGGTCACAGGGTTCTCGCAGGCAAGGAAATGCAGGTGGACTGGATAGAAGGGGAGTAGGTCAGGGCAAGGCCCCATATCTTCACCCCATCCCATACAAGAATCAGGACAACGCAAGGCCTCGCGTCTTGCGAACAACAAGCAAGGAGCACGATATGCAGATTCCCGTGGTGCGCAATGTGCTTGAGGCCAACGAAAAGCTGGCCCAGGTGGTGCGCGAACGCGTTCGGGGCATTCTGACCCTCAACCTCATTTCTTCCCCTGGTGCCGGCAAGACTACCTTGCTCGAGCGCACCCTGACGGATCTCTCCTCCGAGTTCAAGATGGCTGTCATCGAGGGCGATCTGCAGACCGACAACGACGCAAGGCGCGTCGCTGCCACAGGCGTGCAGGCCGTGCAGATCGACACTGACGGCGGCTGCCATCTGGACAGCAAGCTTGTCCTGCAGGCCATGGATCACCTGGACATGGAGGGGCTCGACATCCTCTTCATCGAAAATGTGGGCAACCTTGTCTGCCCCACGGAATTCGATCTGGGCGAGGACGCCAAGGTGGGCATCCTCTCCGTGACCGAAGGCGACGACAAACCGGAAAAATACCCCCTCCTCTTCAATCTTGCCAAGGCCCTTGTGCTGAACAAGGTGGATCTGCTCCCCTACGTGAACTTTGACGTGGAGCGCGCAGTGACCTTTGCGCGCCGCCTCAACAAGGACTTGCCTGTCTTCCAGGTGTCCTGCACCAAGGGCGAGGGCCTGAAGGACTGGTACACCTGGCTGCGTGCCCAGGTGAAGCTGAAGAAGGCCGGATAGCACAGGATTTTTTTGAAATGCAGGTGCTGCCCTGGGGCCCCACGTTGGGTCCAGGGCAGCACTTTTTTTGAGGCCCATGGCAGACAAAAAAACGCTGCCTTCCAAAGAGGAAGACAGCGTGAAGGGCTTTGGTTGCGGGCTGTGGTTTTGAGAAGAGCTCTTTAGGGCATTTCCTCCATGTCGTAGGCGGAGATATCCAGAATAAGTGTATCCGAATCCCTGTGCAGGGAGACTGTGAAAAGCTGTGTGTTCACGCTCTGCATGTCCTCGCTGGCAAGCTTTGCCATAAGGTCCTTTGGCGCAAACATGATGGAGCCAATGCCGCGGCCCTGCTTCAAAAAGGTCGAGGTGCAGGCGCGCAGGATCTCGTCCCTGGTCTCCTGGGTGAAGTTGACCATATCCGAGAAGGTGAGCTCCATGCCCGGGAAGGTGGCCTGCCAGGCAACGTAGCCCAGGCTGTTCAAGGCCTCGTGCACTGCCTTAAGGTTTGCGGGTGTCAGCTTTTGCCTCAGCTCCACGTTCTCAAGGACAGCGTTTTCCAGATCCTCGCCCCTGTCCGTATTGGCGTAGAGTCTGGCGCTCCAGGCAATGTTGGCAAAGCCCAGGGTAGCCAGATAGACGTCCTCTTCCATGGTGTAGAAGTTTTGCAAAAGACCGCAGGCGTCCTTCATGGTCATGCCTGCCTTGAAGCCGTTGATGGAGCACACAGGGGCTGCGTTCGGGGCAGGAAGAAGGCTCTTGCTGTCGCCTTTCCTGTGTTCGGAGCTCTTGTCCCTGTTTGTGACAATCAGGCAGTTTTCATGGGCAGAGCAAAGGGTGAGGCTTTGCACGGCATCGAGATTCACATCCTCCCAGGTGTCGAGTACAAGGCCCAGGTCCAGGCGAATCTGGGCCCGGCCTCCGGGATTTTCCA
>ENA-ORSJ01002725-ORSJ01002725.1-human-gut-metagenome-genome-assembly--contig:-NODE-2725-length-11085-cov-3.786129_pt1 | contig 11085 bp, 9 predicted proteins | sample MGYA00242191_ERZ509158 | MGnify/ENA primary metagenome ERZ509158 (study PRJEB26280, sample SAMEA2338623) | human gut metagenome | biome: human gut; feature: human-associated habitat; material: faeces... | reverse complement strand
GGCGTGAGTCGCGCCCCGTATGGGGCGCGTGGATTGAAATCTCGTGCTTGATGCCAGTGGCCTCCTTGGTAGCGTCGCGCCCCGTATGGGTTGGCTTTTTACCGGGCACTGCTTGCCTGTATGCCCCGGAATATCTCCGGCAGCAGCTTTTTCGCCGCGGGCGGGATGGCGCTGTACATGCCGTAATAGGACAGGGTAAACGGATACGTCCCGTCCTCCAGCGTCTCGTCTGTGGGCAGCACGCCATCCACAGAGATCACCGACCCGTTGAGCCCCGCATCTCCGTGCAGAGCCTGGTAATAGCAGGGAAACAGCGGCGCTCCCACCCGGTCGGAATAAGCCACGGCGGCCACGGGGTTGCCATACTCTCCCACCGGGACAATATCCGGCGCACCGGCAGTAATGCCGAACAGCATCGACAGTTGCTGCCAGACGGGGACGTCCGCGTCATCGCTGTAGCCGTAGGCCGGGATCAGGGCCTGGCGCTGCTCCTGATCCCAGAACAGCGCGCCGCTGCCTGCGTATATCTGCCGGATGGCGTCGGCGGTCAGGTCATAGTCGCCCCTGGGCTGCCCAATGTCACCGTGTACGAATATGACGGCGTCCCGGAAAAGGGGGATCGACTCATAGCCGCCCAGCAGCTGCAGGGCCTTCTGATCGGGGGCGCACACGGCGGCGTCATAGTTCCCCAGCTTCAGCTCCTGGGCGATATCCCGGGGGTCCACCGAGAAAAGCACGTCTTCCAGATCCGTGTCCCCGAACAGGGCCTGCCCCTCCTCCGAATAAAACCAGTGGATGACGGCGGAACGGGCCGGTTCGCTGTCCACGGCGATCTTCAGCTCCGGGGCAGGCTGGGGTTCCTCCTGCTGGGGCGGGTCCTGTACCGGGCTGTCCGGCTGCTTGGCGCAGGAGACGGCAGCGCCCAGGAGCAAAGCCCACACCAGCGCGGCACAGAGCAATTTGGTCAGCTTCTTCATATCATACCTCCTGTGTTCGTTTGTTTATGGACTGGCAGACGATTGCTGTATGATAATCAGCCCATCGCAGTCCCCCCCCGTATATCTATATTTGTGCTTATATCCGAATTATAGATTATTCTGCCAAAGCTGTCAAGCAAAGCGGGACTATTTTTCACAAAAACTGTGCAGTTTTTCCACCTCTGTATATACAACCCGGTCAATGCCGTGCGTTTCATCGGCAGCGGCGTTCTTTTTACCCCCGGCTTGCAAATCGGTCCGCATTGCGGTACAATAAACAGGAATATATGGCGGCATGGCCGCACGGAGGTATATATGATCGTTGTCATCCGAAAGGATACCCAGGAGCCCGCCATGCGGCAGCTGGCGGTGCGCCTGATGAATCAGGGGGTGCGCATAGGCCGCACCCCGGGCCAGGACGCCGATGTGCTGACGTTGGTGGGAGATACCTGGCGGCTGGACCCGGAGGGGCTGCTGGCCCTTCCCTATGTGCTGGATGTGCGGCGCATTACGCCGCCCTACCGGCTGGCGGGACGGGCTGCCCATCCGGAAAACACCGTGGTGGAGGTGGGCAGTGCGCGGATCGGTGCGGAGTTCTGCCTCATTGCAGGGCCCTGCGCTGTGGAGTCCCAGGTGCAGATAGCCGGCGTGGCCCGGCGGGTGAAGGCCGCCGGGGCCCAGCTGCTGCGAGGAGGCGTATTCAAGCCCCGGACATCTCCCTACTCCTTCCAGGGGCTGGGTCAGGCGGGCATCCCCCTGCTGGTGGACGCCGGTCAGGAGGCGGGCCTGCCTGTGGTGACGGAGATCACCGACCCCCGGCAGCTGGACGACCTGGCAGACGTGGACGTCCTGCAGGTGGGCGCCCGGAATATGCAGAATTTTCCCCTGCTCCAGGCCCTGGGCCAGGTGCGGAAGCCGGTGCTGCTGAAACGGGGCATGTCCGCCACCGTGACGGAGCTTTTGCAGGCGGCGGAGTACATTCTGGCCGGGGGCAATTCCCAGGTCATTCTGTGTGAGCGGGGCATCCGGACCTTTGAAACGGACAGCCGGGCCACCCTGGATATCGCAGCCATTCCGGTGCTGAAAAGACTGTCGCACCTGCCTGTGATCGTGGACCCAAGCCACGCCGCCGGACGGGCGGAGCTGGTGGCCCCCCTGGCCCTGGCCGCCGCAGCTGCCGGAGCCGACGGGCTGATGGTGGAGGTCCACGACCGTCCGGCCTGCGCCCTGTCCGACGGGGCACAGGCTCTGTCCTGCGACCAGTTTGACGCCCTGGCCCGGCAGGTGCGGCAGCTGCTGCCCCACGCATACCGTTGATGGCCGGGTACTATTACCGGCAGCTGGACCGGGAAAAGCGAGCGGTGTACGACGCCATGCGGACGGGTATGGAGGCCCTGGCCCCGGGGATCCGGGTGCCGAAGCTCACCGGCCAGGAGCTGTCGGACATCTACCTGCGGCTGAAGCTGGACACGCCGCTGCTGTTTTACGTCACCGGGTTTCAGTATCGCTGGATGCCCGGGGCAGACCATGTGGAGCTGCTGCCGGAGTATCTGTTCGATAAGAGCAAGGTCCGCCAGCACCGGCAGGCGGTTGCCGCCCGGCTGGACCGCTTGGTCCGCCCCCTGGCGGGAAAGACCGACCGGGAGAAGGAGCTGGCCATCCACGAGTTTATTCTGGAAAACGTCCGGTATGATAAGCTGAAAAAGCCGTATTCCCACGAGATCATCGGGCCTCTGACCCAGGGGGTCGGCGTGTGCGAGGGCATCGCCAAAACCGTGAAGGCCCTGTGCGACGCCGTGGGACTGCCGTGCATCGTGGCCCTCAGCGAGGCGGCCCCGGAGCGGGGTGTAAAATACCGCCATACCTGGAACGTGGTGACGGTGGAGGGCCAGCGCTATCATCTGGACGCCACCTTTGACAATTCCCTCCAGCGGGGCGTCCCCCGGTACGATTATTTCAACCTGGACGACAGGCACATATTCCGGGACCACGAAGCTCTGGTGCTGCCCCTGCCGCCCTGTACGGCGGACAAGGGGTACTACTACCGGGCCCTGTCCTTCACCAAGCCGGAGGACGTGGAAAGCCGCGCCAGGCAGGCCCTGCGGAAAAAGCAGGCGCACTTCGTGTTCCACTGGCGGGGCGGCGGTCTGAACCGGGAGCTCCTGACGGACCTGCTGACCCGGTGCGACGCCGCAGCCCGGGAGCGGGGCAAGTGCGTCAGCTGCTCCGTGAACACCGCCCAGGCCGTGGTGCAGCTGGACTTCACCGACGGGCCAGGGGCGGAGGCGGTGCTGGTGCAGCAGCCGGACGAGGGAAACGAACTGTAAATATACCACCCGAATGTTCTATTACCGGACGAAACCGAATAGTAGAACGGACGGCCATGACACGGCAGAAGAAAGAACTGTTTTAAAGATAAACTGACAGGGGCGATTTTCGCCCCTGTCAGTTTATCTTCTTCTGCGGCGCCTGCGGCGGAATTTGCCCAGAACACCGGTGACGATGCCGCGCTCATAGCGATTCATGCCGAACAGCCACAGGCTGACGGCGTACACAACCACAAATACGCAGCCCCAGATCAAAATGTCCAGATATCCCGATACCGGGACCAGCACAGCGATGAGCACCGCCGCAACGGCAGGCACCACCATAGACGGCAGCAGCCGGGCAATGTGGCTCCAGAACCACCGGATATCCAGCCCCACATGCCTGCGGAAATACCAGTTGATGGGAAGCACATTCCCCACCACGGTCACAAACAGAATGGAACCCGCCACACCAATGAGCCCGCCGTATTTGCACAGAGGAATCATCAGCCCGACGTTGACGGCGGCGGCACCCAGATAGACCCAGGCCCGGAAGCGATGCATGTTCTTGGCCCGGAGGATCTCCAGCCCTACAAATTGAATGGCGGAGACAATGGTGCTGGCAAACAGCAGCAGGGCCACGGGATAGTCCACGGAAAACTGCTCCTTGCCGCCGGCCCACAGGATCACAAAGGGGCGTCCCACTGCCACAAAGCCCAGAAACACCGCCATCAGCATAATGAACTGCAAACGCCCGGCCTTGGTCATCAGCTTGGTCAGCTCCCGGGTGGAGTCACCCTCGGCCACCATCCGGTGGACCCGTGGGATCAGTACGTTGGAGATGGCCATGGCGAAGGATAGGTAATATACGTTCAGCTGGTTAGCGCTGTAGTATACGCCGGACAGCTCCGCACCATGGATCCAGGTGGTCATCAGGGTGCCGATGCCATAGTTCAGCTGGTCCACCACCACCGCCAGGAAAATGTAGAACGTGAAGCCCATCATGTTCTTCATCAGCGGCAGGTCGTAGGTCCGGAAGGACATCGGCATTTTCAGCACCGTGAGACAATAGAACATATAGGTCAGGCCACACACAATGGTCAGCACCAACGACAGCGTGGCGATGGCCGGAGAGCGAAACCCCAGCAGCAGCAGGGGAATGGAGATCAGCGGGCTCAGCACGGACTTAGCCATGGTGACAGCCTTCAGGAACAGGTAGCGCTCATGGATATTCACATGGGACTCGAACACACTGAACGGGAAAGAAAGCGCTGCGTTGACGGTCATGATCCGCAGCAGCTTTGCACCCAGAGCCAGCTCCTCCGGGGCCCACTTGGTGCCGAACACCATCTGCGGGTGCGCTGCCAGGAAGAAGCCCAAGGCCAGCAGCACCAGACCCAGCAGCGACAGCGTCACCAGGAACATGCCGTTGAGCTTGGCCATCTCCCGCCGGTCCTGGGCCACCTTGGCCTGGGAATAGTAGCGGATATAGGCACTGCCCAAGCCCATACTCAGCAGCAGCAGGTACGAGATGATGGGACCCACCGCCCCGTAAACACCGTATTCCGTTTCGCCCAGCCGGTCCAGCATAATGGGCGTGTAGATCAGCGAGATCAGCGTGCTCAGCCCCATGGACACATAGGACAGCACCGCGCCCAGCCGCACTTGATTCACTTGCAAGGGTCCACCCTCTTTCTGCATATCCGGGATATTATACCGGATTTTTCAGAGCATGTAAAGAGTTCGTCAAGTAAATTCACGGAAATGTCACACAATAGCTGCCGTTTATGTATTCTAAAAGAGAATATGCGGAAACTTTATGCAAAAAAGCGGCACAGCCAAAGCTGTGCCGCAGCAGATGTTCGTTATCCCTCGTCGTAGGGTATGGTCACCGTCCGGCAGGCGGCGCACCGATAGGCAGGGACATGGTCCGTTTCCAGATGGGGGGCTTTGCCCAGAAGCAGAAAGCCCGGGCAGCCTACGGCCGCGCCCATGGGACGGTTCTCCGTCACCCAGCACACGCCGCCTCGGCCCATAGCCCGGACAAAGCCGGACTGCATCTCGTTTCCGCAGCAGGAACATTTCATGGCAGGTACCTCCTCTTGCTCATTATGCTTTATACTTTCCATCATATGATATATGTTGCTATCATATTACCATAAATACAATATATAAATGTGAACAATGTAAGAACAAACCATAAAAAATATGTGAAAAAAATATAAAGTGACAGCCACTTGCGGGCAAGCGGCTGTCACTTTTGACGGAATATTACTTTTGACTGGGCATTTTCCAGGCTTGATGGTCTGTGTGCAGCAGATGATGGGAAACATCGCTGAGGGGCTTTTTCAGGTAATCGCGGTACAGCTCCCGCACGTCAGGGTTCTCATGGGAGAACCGGCAGGGGGCGGCCTTATCGATGCTCCACAGGACGCTGCCGCGTTTTTCCGCCATCTCCACGCCGTCATGGATAGGCTGACCGCCGCCGCCGGCACAGCCGCCGGGACAAGCCATGATTTCCACAAAGTCGTAGCGGACCTCGCCTCGCTCCAGGGCGGTCATGAGCTTGCGGGTGTTCAGCAGGCCGCTGGCCACAGCCACGGAAACCACTCCCGCGCCGGGGATCTCAAATTTAGCGTCCTTCCAGCCGTCCATGCCCCGGATGTCGCGGAAGGCATCGGGGTCCGGATTCTTTCCGGTGACCAGGTAATAGGCGCTGCGCAGGGCTGCATCCATCACGCCGCCGGTGGCGCCGAAGATCACCGCCGCGCCGGTGCCGCTGCCCAGGGGGCTGTCGAAGGGGGTCTCATCCAGAACCGCCGGGTTGATCTGTTCGCCCCGGAACATCCGGACGATCTCCCGGGTGGTCAGCACCACGTCTACATCGGCGTCGCCGCAGGCGTCCCGCATGGTGGGCAGTGCAGCCTCGCTCTTTTTGGCGGTGCAGGGCATGATGGACACCACGAAAATGTCGTGGGGGTCCACACCCAGCTTCTGGGCAAAGTAGCTCTTGGCCACTGCGCCGAACATCTGCTGGGGACTCTTGGCGGTGGACAGGTGGCTGACGTAAGCGGGGAACTGGGTCTTGACAAACCGGACCCAGCCCGGACAGCAGGAGGTGAACATGGGCCATGTGTACTGGTCCCGGTGGGTAAAGCGCTCCACAAACTCGCTGCCCTCCTCCATGATGGTCAGGTCGGCGGTGAAGTTGGTGTCGAACACATAGTCAAAGCCCATCTGCTTCAGGGCAGTGACCATGCGCTGCGCAGTGGCGTATTCCGGCTTCAGGTGGTAATACTCCGCCCACGCGGCCCGCACCGCCGGGGCCATCTGGACCACGGTGACCTTTTTGGGGTTGGCCAGAGCATCGAACACCCGGCCGGTATCATCCCGCTCCTGCAGACCGCCTACGGGGCAGTGGGTCATGCACTGACCGCAGAAGGTGCAGTCGGAGTCGGCCAGAGTCCGGGCTCCGGACACGCCAATGGTGGTGCGGGTACCAGTGCCCATCAAATCCCAGATGTGCATGCCCTGGATCTTGTCGCACACCTGGATGCAGCGCATACAGCGGACGCAGCGGTTTTCAAACCGTACTACCGGTGTGCTGAAATCCTGCTCAACAGGCCGAAGGTCCTTGATATAGTGGTTGCCCAGCAGGTTATAGTCGTTGGTGAGCTGCTGGAGCTTGCAGTTGCCGCTGCGAGTGCATTTGGGACAGCGGATATCGTGCTGGGCCAGCAGCAGCCGCAGATTCACCCGGCGCGCCTCCCGGACCCGGGGGGAGTTGGTATGTACCACGATGCCCTCGGCTACCTGGGTATCGCAGGCGGCTACCAGGCGCTGTTCTCCCTCTACCTCCACCATACAGATGCGGCAGGCGCCGATCTCGTTGATATCCTTCAGGTAGCACAGGGTGGGTATATCCAGACGCGCGGAGCGGGCGGCCTCCAGAATGGTGGTGCCCTCCGGCACGGTGACGGTTCTGTTGTCGATGGTCAGCGTTACCATTTGATGTCTCGACCTCCTCTGAAAATGCCATAGCCGAAGTGATCGCACCGCAGACAGCGGGATGCCTCGGTGACGGCGCCCTCCTCGGTCAGACCGCACTCGATGTCCTCAAAGTCGCACTTGCGCTCACAGGCTTCACGCTCGGTGGTGTTGATGCGCCCGTGGGGCGGGCAGTTATTGAGCCGGGGAGCCGGGATATCCACGTCCACCCGGATCTCATGGTGATAGCCCAGGTGCTCGTCGATGTTGGCGGCTGCCACCTTACCGGCGGCAATGGCGCGAATGGCGGTAGCAGGCCCGGTGACGCAGTCGCCTCCGGCGAACACGTTATCCATATCGCTGACCTGGCCGGACAGAGCAGCCACCAGACGGCCGCCGCGGGTAATGGGCACGCCGGCCTGATCAAAGCCCTGAATCTCGATGCCCTGGCCAATGGCCACCACAATGATGTCCGCCGGGATACGTACCTCATCCAGGGCGGCCCGGTTGGGTCTGGGACGGCCCGATTTATCCACATCGCCGATAATCTGGGGCTGGACCCACAGGGCCCTGGCCACGCCGTCGTCGTCGGCCTCGATGCGGACAGGGGCGGCCAAGGTTATCATCTCCGCTCCCTCGGCGGTTGCACCGGCCAACTCGTCGGGCAGGGCCGTCATATCCTCCAGGCGGCGGCGGTACACACAGCTGACCTTGCTGGCTCCCAGACGGATAGAACTGCGGGTGACGTCCATAGCTACGTTGCCGCCGCCGATGACCACCACCTGCTTGCCGGTGAAATCAGGCATTACGTCGTCTCCGATGGCCTTGAGCATCTCCACAGCGGATATGACGTTGCGGCTGTCCTCACCGGGGATGCCGGTCTTTTTATCCTGGTGTGCGCCGATGGCGATGTAAATACAGTCGTACTGCTTTTCCAGCTCCTCCAGCCAGATGTCCCGGCCTATCCGGACGTTGGTGCGGACCTCGATCCCCAGCGACAGGATGGAGTCGATTTCTGCGTCCAGCTTCTCCCGGGGGAAACGATAGCTGGGAATACCATAGCGCAGCATGCCGCCCAGCTTGCTGCACTCCTCAAAAATGGTGACCTTGTGGCCCATCAGTGCCAGATAATAGGCACAGCTGAGGCCGCTGGGGCCTCCGCCCACAATGGCCACAGTCTTTCCGGTGGCCGGGGCGCAGGGGGGATTGGGCACCACGCCTGCATGGTCCACGGCGTACCGCTTCAGGCCCCGGATATTGATGGGGTCGTCGATCATATTCCGGCGGCACCGGGCCTCGCAGGGATGCTCACAGATGTAGGCGCAGGCGGTGGGCATGGGGTTGTCCTTGCGGATCAGGCGCACGGCGTCGGCATAGCGTCCCGCCCCCACCAGGGCCATATAGCCCGGAATATCCACTCCGGCGGGACACAGCGCCACGCAGGGCACGGGATTCTGAAGGCTTGCCAGGCACCGGTGGTGCTGCACATGCTCCTCATAATCGTCCCGGAAGCCCTCCAGTCCGTCCACTACCAGCCGGGCCGCATCCCGCCCGATGGCGCAGTCGGCGGTATCCACAATGCTGCGGGCGGTTTTCTCGATGATGCGGACGGTGCCCATGTTGGCGGTCCCGTCCAGCACCTGGGAAATGAGCTTGGTCAGCTGCCCCAGACCGATGCGGCAGGGCACGCACTTGCCGCAGGTCTGTGCATGGCACAGCTGCAAAAATGACAGAGACATTTCCACCGGGCACAGGCCCGGAGGGCTGGCGGCGATCCGGCGCTCCACATCGCGGTAGAGGCCCTCTACCACGGTCTGAGCCCTGCTGGGGGTTTTGATGTCAAGTCTGCTCAAAACAGTTCCACTCCTTCCGTCCGTTAGCGGCGACTGACTGTGCGCCCCAGGCGGACTGATATTGGTTACAGGTACAGAATGCCACAATTGCCTTCAAAAGTCAATTGATTCAGAAAAGTTGTTTATCCAATGAGAAATTTTCACAAATAATGAGAAAATATTACCAAAAGATTCCGGGAACCATTTCCCGGCCTGAAATTTTGAAAAACACCTGAAACCAGAAAAACCGGAAACGAAAGGGTTTTCATTGACAACACGGTGACAAATTATGTTTCGTATAAATACAATAAATTTCCGAGAGAGAAACTATATCCGTGTTAAAGTGTTGCATTTGCATATTGCGGCGATCCTTTATACATGCTATATTAGGTGTACAAATCAGAAAGGAGGCGCACCATGAAGGTTCGGCTCAACGAGGACAAGCAGGTGGTGGACGCCATCCGGGAGGGATTGAAGCGCACCGGCGGTTACTGTCCATGCCGTCTGGCCCGGACGGAAGAAAACCGCTGCATGTGCAAGGAGTTCAAGGATCAGATCGCGGATCCCAACTTTGAGGGCTACTGCCACTGTCGTTTATATTACAAAGAGAAGTAAAAAATTCCCGGTTCACGAAAAAAGTGAACCGGGAATTTTTTCAGATATTCAGATACCCCTTCAGCACCTTCAGGGTGTTCCACACGCCGTCTATATGGCTGCGCTCATAGCCGTGCGACGCATAGACGCCCGGGCCGATCAGGCCGTGGCGCACATCGTGCCCCGCGCGCAGCGTCACTTCGACATCCGACCCGTAGTAGGGGTCATTCCCGGCGGACAGAGTAGCCTCCACATCGGAGCCGTAGTGGGGATATACATCCACGGCGTAGTCGGCCTTTTCCCGCTGGGCAGCATCGATGAGCTTCCCCACCACCTCATAGCTGTACGGCCCGCCGGAATCCTTGGCGCAGATGGACACCTGGCGCTCGGTGCAGCGCAGGCCGTCGCCTACGCAGCCCATATCCACACTGATGGCCTCGGTAACGCCCTGGGGCACGTTGGCCGCACCGCCGTGGCCTACCTCCTCATACACCGTCACATGGGCATATACCCGGCGGCGGGGCGTGAGCCCCTGGTCCTTCATATACTTGCCCAGGCCCAGCAGAATGCCCACGGACAGCTTATCATCCAGGAACCGGCTTTTGATATAGCCGGAGGACGTAATGCGGGTGCGGGGCTCAAAGCAGACGATGTCGCCTGTCTCCACACCCAGGGCCCGGGTGTCGTCGGCGGACTTCACATCCTCGTCCAGTACCACCTCGCAGGTATCGTAGCTGCGCTTGGTCCCGGCATAGTCGTCATTGACATGGACGGAGGCGTTGCACAGCTGGAAGGTGCCCTCAATGACCCGGCCGCTGCGGGTATAGACCCGAACGTTCTCTGCCTCGCCGTTTTCCGGGCGCATACCGCCCAGGGCGGTCAGCCGCAGGCGGCCGGTACCCTTGATCTCCGCTACCATACCGCCCAGGGTGTCGGCATGGGCCTCCAGCAGCAGGCCGTCTGCCTCGTCGCTGCCGCCCAGGTCGATGAGCACGCCGCCCTTGACGGTGCGTCGGGCGTCATAGCCCAGAGCCTGAAATGCATTCTGCACCCATACCGCCGCCTGCTCCGTGAAGCCGGTGGGGCTGTCGATGGCCAGCAGCTCCGCTGCCTGATGGGCGGCATATTCCGCATAAGCACGTTCCATAAAAGAATCCTCCTGTTATTTGATCTTTTCCCAATAGCCGGAGCGCAGGGAACCGGCCACCACCGGGCAGTCCAGCTTTTCCGCCAGCTGCCGGGCCAAGGGCCACTCATCCTCCCGGTCCACCTGGTTCACGAACACCTGGTCATGAAATCCTTCCCAGGCCGCCACACGGGCGGCAATGGCCGGGGTCACCGGCCGGTTCTCCGGTACACCGGCTAGCCGGGCATACAGCGCCGGACGGT
>ENA-ORSJ01002717-ORSJ01002717.1-human-gut-metagenome-genome-assembly--contig:-NODE-2717-length-11115-cov-7.482911_pt1 | contig 11115 bp, 9 predicted proteins | sample MGYA00242191_ERZ509158 | MGnify/ENA primary metagenome ERZ509158 (study PRJEB26280, sample SAMEA2338623) | human gut metagenome | biome: human gut; feature: human-associated habitat; material: faeces... | reverse complement strand
AGTGGACGGCATTTCTGGCCATGCTGACGCCGGAACACCCGAACGAAGAGGAGGAAGAACCCATGACACGATACAACAAAATCGACGACGTGCCCGCGTGGGCGCGCAGCGATGCGCAGCGGCTCATCGACCGCGGCGCACTGCGGGGCAATGAACGCGGCGAGCTGGATCTCTCGCTGGACATGCTGCGCACGCTGATCGTGTGCCAGCGGATGGTCGATCAGGCAAAGGAGACATAAATGGACCGACTCACAACGATCAAAGCGGCCGCCTGCACGGCGGCCGCAGCGCTGACGGCCTTCTGGGGCTGGACGGGCTGGCTGGCGGCGGCATGGTTTCTGGCCATGCTGCTCGACTATGCCACCGGCAGCGCCGCCGCCCTGCGCGCCGGGACATGGAGCAGCCGCGCCGCCCGCGAGGGCCTGTGGCACAAGGCGGGCAGCGTGGCGGGCGTGCTCGTGGCGGCGCTGCTGGACTTTGCCCTGCGCGTACTGCTCGGCAGCGTGCCGGGGCTGAGCATCGACTACGACGTGCTGCTGTGCCCGCTCGTGACGGCGTGGTATCTGCTGACGGAGCTGGGCAGCATCGCCGAAAACGCGGGCGCGCTCGGCGCGCCGATGCCGCAGTTTCTCATGCGGGCGATCGCCGCCCTGCGCGCCGGCATTTCCGACCGCGGCGGCGGAGACGGGGATGGAGGCGGCGCGGCATGACGGACTTTTCCCCGCTGAATTTCCCGCTGCCGGAGCACACCGGCGCCGAGGGGCTCGACGCGCGCGTGACGGCGCTGGAGGAGACGATCGTCCGGCTGCTGGAGGCGCTGCAGTACACACTGACGAACCTCGGGCGCGAGAACTTCAACCCCGCCGCGCTCGAACGGCTGCGCGCCGAGCTGCGCAGCGGGCAGACCACGAACCAGTAAGGAGGCAGGCAATGCATCTACCCACATTTCCCCGCGCCATGCCCGTGACGCGGCGCGTACAGACCGACTTTCGCGGCTACGACCACCGGCCGGGCTGCCCGGAGGGCGGCATCTACGAGATGACGAACGGCTCGGCAGCCGACGCGCCGCTGTTTTCCACGCGGCCGGGCCGCACGCTGACCTATCCGACCGGCGGCGGCAGCGCGAACGGACTGATCGCCGTCGACGGCGGACTGCTCTGGTGCACGGGCCAGACGCTGTATTTTAACGGCACGCCCGTCGACGGCTGCACGCTCGTCAACGGGCCGAAGGTGTTCGCCGAGCTCGGCGGCACGGTGCTCATCTGGCCGGACAAGGTCTGGTACCGGCCGGATATGGGCACGTTCGGCAGCGCCGAGCCGAGCTGGAGCGGCACGGTGGCGCTCCAGCGCTCGGACGACAGCAGCGGCGCGCGCGCCGATTCCGTCGCCGCGAACGGCATCGACACGCCCTTTCGCGTGGGCGACGCCGTGACGTTCAGCGGCTTTTCCACGCCGGAGGACAACGGCACCTACATCATCCGCGCCATCGCGGGTGCGGTGCTCGTGTTCGACCCCGACACGTTCTCTGCCGTCGGAGCGGTCGAGCACATCACGGTCACGCGGCGCATGCCCATGGCGCTGCACGCATGCACATACGCCAACCGCATCTGGGCCTGCGCGCAGGACACCGTCTGGTGCACGAAGCTCGGCGACCCGCTGAGCTGGTACTGGTACGAGGCGGACGAAAACGGCACGGTCGCCACGGCGGCATGGAGCGTGGACGTCGGCACGCCGGGCAACTTTTCCGGCTGCGCGGCGACGGGCAGCGGCGTGGTGTTTCTCAAGCCGGACGGGCTCTGGCGGCTCTACGGCACGAAGCCGGACAACTTCCAGCTCATCGCCTCGGCGGCGCTCGGCACGGAGAAAAACTCCGGCCGCTCGCTCGTGACGGCGGCGGAGACGCTCTACTACCTCTCCCCCGCCGGGCCGGCGCGCACCTCCGGCGGACGGCCGGTGCGCATCGGCGACGCGCTCGGGCGCACGCTCACGGCCGGCGCGGCGGGCACGGACGGTACGCGCTGGTATCTCTCGGCGCACGATCCGCAAAACGCCTGGCACCTGTTCGTATACGACACGCGCAGCGGCCTGTGGAGCCGCGAGGACGCATTTCACGCATCCGGGTTCGCCCGGCACGACGGCGCGCTCTACGCGCAGGATCCGAGCGGCGTCTGGCGCTTCGGCACGGGCAGCACGGCGCAGCTGGAGAGCATGCTGGAGACGGGCGATTTCGTCAGCGGCAGCCCGGACTGCAAGCGCCTGCTGCGCGTGCAGCTGCGGCTGGAGGCGGACGCGGGCGCAAGTGTCACGGCGGCGGTGCAGTATGACTCCGACGGCGTGTGGCACACGCTGGCGACCGTGGCGGCAGGCGCGAAGCGCTCCGTCACGCTGCCGGTGCTGCCGCGCCGGTGCGACCACTTTCGCCTGCGGCTGACGGGCACGGGGGCGTGGCGGCTGCTGTCGCTCGCGCGCACGGAGACCGCCGCCGGACCGCAGCACTGAAGAAAGGAGACCTTATGGCCACAAAATACAAATACGACAAGGACACCGACTACGCCGCGCTCATGGAGCGGGCGGCGCAGCGCGGCGACAACGCGGCCGCCGCGATCTATGAGCAGCAGCGCAACGCGAAGATCCGCGGCGAGGGCATGACCGATGTGACGCAGTCGAACGACTACGCGCAGTATCTGCCGCTCGAGGACGTGCCGGACTACGACGACACGCACCGCCGCCAGGCAGAGTCCCTGCTGACCGAGCGCGACACGACTGGGCAGCGCGCGCGCATCGACCAGATGCTCGACGCGCTGCTCGGCGAGGAATTCGACTACGACCCGGCATCGGACAAGCTCTACGCCGCCTACCGGCAGCAGTATGAGCGGCAGGCAGATCTCGCATCGGCCAACGCCCTCGGCGCGGCGGCCGCGCTGACGGGCGGACGGGCCTCGACGGCGGCCGTGGCGGCGGCGCAGCAGGCGGGCAGATACTACCGCGCGATGCTCGCGGGCAAGCTGCCGGAGCTGGCGCAGCTCGCCTACGAGCGCTACAACGGCGAGCGCAAGACGCGCCTGAGCGCGATCGACGCGATGCTCGACGCGGCCGACAGCCGCGATGGCGTGACGAAGGCGCAGATCGCCGCGCTGCTCGACATGGACGACGCGGACTACGACCGCGCGGACAGCAAGCTGCAGCAGCAGGCCAAAGACGCGGCCGACCGCAAGGCCGCCGCCGACAAGAAGGCCAAGGAGGAAAAGGCCGCGCAGGAAGCGGCGGACAAGGCCGCGCGCAGTGAGGCGCGGCGGCAGATCACGCTCATCCTGCGCAACGGCGGCACCGTACCCAACGACCTCTGGGAGCAGAGCGGCTACAGCGCCGTGACGATCGCGGCCATGCTGCGCGGGCGGAAAGGTTAGGCGTTATGTAAACTTAGCGCCGGTTTCGCTGCAATCAGTCGCTGTCGTGCCTTTCACCGAAAAATAGTTATGTAAACCGTGCAAAGGAAAGAAGTCCCGGAAGCGAAAACGCTTCCGGGACTTTTGCGTGCTGTGTCTGCGCTCAGGCCGTGGCCTGCTTATAGCGCATGAGGATGGTTGCGACCTGCGCGCGCGTGGTGCTGCCGCCGGGTTCGAGATAGTCCGTCTTGTCGTGCGGAAGGCCCTTGATAAGGCCGTTGCCGACGGCCCAGGCCATCGCGTCGCGGGCATAGGCCGACACGCTGCCGGCGTCGGGGTAGTCGGCGAGCGAGGCGGCGTTGCCGGTGGCGTCCGGCGCGTACTTGGCCGTGTACCGGTACAGGATGGCGGCAAGCTGCTCGCGCGTGATCTGGCCGCTGGGGTCAAATGTCGTGGCACTCGTGCCGTTGACGATGCGCGTGAGCTTCGCCCACAAGATGGCGTTGGTATACCACTGGCCGCGCGGCACATCGTCAAACGGGGCGCGGAGCTTGTCGAGCTCATAGCCCTCGACGACCTTCGGCTCGCCCTGGATGCGGTAGAGGATGCACACGAGCTGTGCACGCGTGCACGTGCCGCTCGGGTCGACAGTCGTGGCCGAAAGGCCGTTGATATAGCCGCTGTAGATGCAGTAATCCAGCCCCGCGTGCGCCCAGTTGTCCGGCGCGGGCATATCGCGGAAGGCGTAGCCCGGGCAGGTCGGCCCGCCGGGGCAGGTGTCCGGCACGCCGGTGGCGGGGATAGACTCCGTTTTCTGCTCGTTGCAGATGGTGCAGGTGTAGGTCTTGACGCCGGGCTCGGTCGCGGTGGGCTTTTGCGTCACGACGCCGGCATCCCACGTGTGGGTGTGCAGCTTCGGGATGTCCTCGCCCACGCGCGCGTTGCAGCGCGCGCAGATGTGATAGCGGTATCCGGTGGTCGTGTACGTCGGCTCCTGCGCGACGACCCACTCGCCCCAGTCGTGGTCGAGGGCGGGGATGACATCGTCATAGTCCTTGCCGCAGGTCGGGCACGTGCCCTTGTAGTGGCCGGACTCGGTGCAGGTCGGGTCGGTGCGCACGTCGGCATAGCTATAGTCATGGCCCTTGGCGGGGATGACCTCGTCGATCTGCACGCCGCAGCGCGCGCACGTGCCGACGACGCGGCCGGGCTTCGTGCAGGTGGCCGGGAACAGGTCGCAGCGGCTCAGGTCATGGCCGAGCGCGGCGATCTTCTCGGTGCGGGTCGCGCCGCAGCCCGAGCACTTGTAAAACACCGTGCCCTGCTCGGTGCAGGAGGCCGGGAAGGTCTGCGTCACCCAGGTGTGGTCGGTGGCGGCGACATAGGTGTCGTCCACAGGGGCATAGGTGCAACCCTTCACCGTGCAGGCGTGGTGCGTGTAGCCCTGCTTGGTGCAGGTGGGGGCGACGACCGTGTCGGCGAACTGGGCGATGTGGTCGCCGTGCCAGAAGCCGGTCTTGTAGCCCTGCCACGTGCCGTCGTCCTTGAGCTCGGCGGCCCAGGCGTAGCTGCCCTGCGGGTAATAGACCACGCAGTCATCCGGGAAGGAGCGGTTGGAATCCGCCGCGCCGTAGATGCTCTTGGCGGGGTTATTTTTAAAGATGGCGCGCTTGAGCTGCGTGATCTTTGCGATCTGGGTCAGGCCCGCAGCAATATCATCCGCGTGCTCTTCGTTCCCATCCGGATTGTCCGGGTCGAGAATCCTGTTGAGGGCAGCCTTGATGGCGAACTGCAGCGCGGCGTCCACACTGGTGAAGGCGCGGCCCTCGATCGTGTCGATCTTGTCGCCGAAGTAAGCCTCCTCGAGCAGCTCGCAGCCGGCAAAGGCGCAGCGGTCGATCTGCGCGACGCGGTTGGAGAGGTCGACGGACTTCATGTGGTTATCGCCGGCAAACGCGGCCACACCGATGGTGAGCTTCTTGTCTCCGGGACTGAAGGTAAGCTCCTCCATATAATAATCGCACAGGAAGGCGTAGTCGCCGATGCTCGTGACCTGCGAGGGGATGTTGAGCTTCTTGTGGTGGTTGACGAACGCGAACGCGCCCTTGCCGATCGTCTGCAGGTTCGACGGCAGGCCGAGCGGCGTGTCCTCCTGGCCAAGGATGCGGTCCCACGCGAAGGCCCACGGGCCGATATACGTCAGGCAGTCCGGCAGGCGCAGCTCGGCGAGCATGGTGCAGCTGTAAAACGCATGATCCTCGATGCGCTTGAGGCGGCTGCAGGCGCGCGCGCGCACGAAGGTGAGCGTGTCGCAGCCGTAGAAGGCGTACTTATCGATGAGCTCGAGCTTGCGCGGCATGTTGATGGCCGAGAGGTACTCGTCCTTATAAAACGCATGGTCGCCGATGGTGGTGATGTCATCGTTCAGGTAGACGCAGGTGAGATAGTTGCAGTCCTTGAAGGCGCGGTCGCCGACGTTCGGCACACCGGTGTAGTGCTCCGTGCGGCCGTCCCACTCCTCATCCGTCGCACCGGCGATGTAGGCCAGGACGAGATAGTCCTCGCCGATGGTTTCCCCGGCATCTAAATCTACGCCCTCGACATCACGCAACCACGGGGCTTTCTGACCCTTGACCGCGTAGTCCGCCATCGGGCCGTCGCCGAAGATGTACACGCCGTAATACTGCGCGTCCTCGCGATAGTCGTGGATCTGCCAGACCTGCTGCAGGAAGGGGTTGTCCTGCACGACCGTGGGGTTCGTGACCTCGTAAATTTTATAATGTACGCTGGCCTCGTTCTCGGCGGGGCCGCAGTCGCCATGCGCGACTTCTTTGCCGAAGAGCTTTTTGATCTGATCCGGCTGCTTGATGAAGTCCTCGAACGCACCCGCGATCGTGCCCGCCTGCGCCGGCGGGGCGCACACGCTCAGCAATCCGGCCGCGAGCACAAAGCACAGCAGCAGCGACAACACTCGTTTTTTCATATGGTTCCTCCCTCCGAAATGGACACTCCGGTAACAATGTCTACACGGCCAGTATACAGGACGTACCCCGCTTTTGCAACGGGTCGTGCGCGCATGGGCGCGAAAAAATGCACATTTTGTTTACACAAATGCAACAAAATGTAACGCTCAAAACGTTTTTTCGGCGATCCCCATTGCACACTTTCCCAGGCATATGGTATATTTTCGACAGATAGGTATTACGGTTGTACACATGCATCACAACAAAGGAGGACAAAGGATGAAAAAGCGCGTGCTCTCGCTGGCGCTGTGTCTCGTTCTGGTCGTGGGGCTGTTCTCCGGCCTGACCGTGAACGCATCGGCCGGCAGACTCGACGATCTGAAAGACTGGAAAAAAAAGATTGCCGAGAAGATCATCAAAGAGAAGATCGAGCAGCTCAAGGAGGAGTTTGAGATCCCGGATCTCGACACGGAGGCCATCATCAGCAGCTTTACGACCGCAGCCACAGAGGGCGACTTCGGTGTGAACAGCTGCCTGCACTGGAAGGTCACATCCACGTTCACGAGCAAAACGCTCACCATCACTGGCAGCGGCGCCATGCCCGACTTTGATTTCCCCAACGGCAACCTCGCGCCGTGGTGGAACTATGAGGCGCTCGGCATGAACGCCCTCTCCGAGATTGATTTTGACATCAAGGGCAACCTCAAGACCGTCATCATCGGCGAAGGCGTCACGAACGTGAGCAACTATGCGCTGTTCTTCCTGCCGGCCGCCACGCAGGTCACGCTGCCGGACAGCGTGACGAGCATCGGCCGCTACGGCATCGCCATGTGCTCTAAGCTCACGGGTATGTCCATCCCCAAGGGCGTGACCGGGATCGGCGACTTTGGTCTCGCGGGCAACGGGCTGACCGCCGTCACGCTGCCCGACGGGCTGCAGAGCCTCGGCCGCGGCGCGTTCGACTCCTGCGCCAGCCTCACGAACACCACTCTGCCCGCCGCCATCACGGCCGTGCCCGGCAAGTGCTTTGCCGACTGCACGAAGCTGCTGAATGTCAAATACGCCGGCACCGTGACCGCCATCGGCGATCTCGCATTTGAAAGCTGCAAGGCGCTCACCGCAGCGCCCATCCCCGAGACGGTGACCGAGATCGGCGCGTCCGCCTTCACCGGCTGCACCGCGCTGACGGATGTGACCATTCCCGCGGGCGTGAGCACCATCCCCGAGGACTGCTTCCGCGGCTGCACCGCGCTGGCCGACATCGACCTGCCCGGCACGGTGACGAGCGTCGGTCACAACGCCTTCACCGGCTGCACCGCGCTTAAGGACGTGCGCTGCTACGGCGCGGCCCCGGCGGTCGAGCCGGGCAACTCGGAAGCGCACAGCTTTGAGCCCGCCACCGTCACCATCCACTACAACCCCGCCATGAACTGGACGCTCGACGCCGACGGCAAGTGGCAGGGCTACACCGTCAGCGACAAGGGCGCGTGCACGCACACCGACTACGGCACGACGGAGCGCACCACGCCCGCCACCTGCGGCGAGGCCGGCCGCGTCGACACCATCTGCTCCAACTGCGGTGAGGTCGTCTCGACCAGAGAGCTCCCGCCCACCGGCGCGCACGTCTGGGGCAACGGCGTTGTGACCACCGCGCCGACCGAGACCACGCCCGGCGTGCGCACCTACACCTGCACCGTCTGCGGCGATATCCGCGAGGAGACCATCCCCGCCACGGGCGCGCACGACTATCAGTTCACCAAGAACGTCGCCCCGACGTGCACGGACGGCGGCTATGACCTCTACACCTGCAGCGGCTGCGGCGCGACCGAACGGCGCAACCTGACCGACGCGGCCGGCCACAAGTGGGACGGCGGCACCGTGACCACCGCCCCGACTGAGACCACGCCCGGCGTGCGCACCTTCACCTGCAGCGTCTGCGGCCAGACCCGGACGGAGGCCATCCCCGCCACGGGCGCGAGCACCTGCACCGGCGGCCCGAGCTGCCCGAGCTACGGCCTGCACGATGTGGCCGGGCCGGGCTACTGGGCGCACAAGGGCATCGACTACTGCGTGCGCAACAGGCTGATGAGCGGCGTCGGCGCGGGCACGTTCTCGCCGGACACGGCCTGCACGCGCGCACAGATCGTGAAGATCCTCTATAACCTCTCCGGCAATCAGACCGACTACAGCTACTACTACCTGCCGTTCACCGACGTCGCCCCCGGCGCGTGGTACTACAACGCCGTCGCCTGGGCGTACTGCAACGACGTCACTTCCGGCACGAGCGCGACTACGTTCACGCCCAACGCCGCCATCACGCGCCAGCAGCTGGTCACGTTCCTGTACCGGTACACGGTCAAGTACGCGCCGGAATTCACCGGGAACGCCGCGCCGATCAGCGCCTTCCCCGATGCCGGCAGTGTGGCCAACTGGGCCTACGCCGCGATGTCCTGGGCCGTCGGCAACGGCCTCATCAAGGGCAATGGGCACGACAACGGCCTGGACTACCTCGACCCGAATGGCAGCGCCACGCGCGCGCAGACGGCCACCATCATCATGCGCTACTGCCAGCTCATCGGCGCGTGAGCCGGCACTGCCGCCCCATAGCACCCCGCCCCGGGAGCGAACGCTCCCGGGGCTTTTTGCGCGCGGCGCGGGCGGAGCGCGCGGTGCGGGACGGCGCGGACAGGCAAAAATGTGCGGCTGCGGCGGACAGGTGTGCCCGGCCGGCAGAGCCGCCGCGGAGAGCCGAGAAAGGCCATGGGAAACGGCGGCTTGTTTACATAACATCGTTAATTGCACCGCATTTATGTTGAAAAGTCTGTTGGCAATGTGGAAAAATGGTTTCCATAACGCCGATTTTGGCCGCGAAACCCGGCAACCGGCGCACAGGTATCCATATTGGAGTCGAAAAAGCGAGCAGCAGAACGGCAATTGCATTTGACAACAATTTGACATCAAAGTTCATGACAAATTCAATCAATTTGTTACACATCGTTGGTATGTGTCCATTGAGTTTTGGCCGTTTCTTGCATATAATGCACTTGTAACCGGCAATACCAACCATCCGATGTCGTCTATTGTGTGGGACGGCGTTGGAAATCTTACGAAAGGGGTAAAGTAACATGGGTCTTATTCAGACTGGTCTTGGCATCGCTTCCGATATCCTCGGCAAGTGCGGTGAGGACAAGGCGAAGGCGATCGTTGATGCGATCTCCGATGCGCTGCCGAACTGGCTCGCCATGTAATTTGCGAACATAGGAAAACCCCGGAGCTTCGGCTCCGGGGTTTTTCTGTCAGAAAAACGGATGCTTCCCGCGTGCCCTAAGCAGCCCGCAGCATCGAAGCGCACAGAAAACGGCTGCAGCCGCCGGTGGTACGGGAAAAATGACAAACGGTTGCGAATTTCAGCTAAACGTTACATTCTTCGTTATTTGTCCGTTGCGTTTTCCCTGTTTTTCGGGTATTGTGGCCTTGTAACCGGTAATATCAACCATCCAGTGTCGCCGAATGTGTGCGGCGGCAGTGGAAATCTGACGAAAGGGGTAAACGGACTATGTTGTATGGCGCTCTGGAACTGACTGCGAAAATTCTCGGCATCTGCAAGGAGTACGAAGCACAGGAAATCGTGCAGGAGATCGCAAACTCTCTGACCATGCCGATCGACTGATCTGGTTTGCAGCAGCCCCGGAGCAGAAATGCTCCGGGGCTTTCTGCCGCGGCCCTTACACCGGGGAGACCCCGTCAGGATCCTATGACTTCCTTCTGCTCGGGCACGCCGGTATATTCGAACACGTAGTCCACGGCGCGGTTGCTCACGCGCTCGAGCGACTCATACGTGCTGCCACCGATGTGGAACGTGGCGATGAAGTTATCCAGATGGATGAGCGGGTCATCACACGCCGGGGGCTCGTGCACGAACACGTCGCTCGCCGCGGCGCGGATCTGCCCCGTGGTGAGGGCGATATAGAGATCGTGCTCGTTGACGATGCCGCCGCGCGAAGTATTGACGAGCAGCAGTTCCGGATTCGCGGCGGCAAACACCGGCGCGTTGATGAGATCGCGCGTCTCGTTGCAGAGCGTGATGCTCACGTTCACGAAGTCCGAACGGCGGAAGAGCTCCGGCAGCGTTGCCACCTGCTCATAGCCCCAGGCGGCGCACTCGGCGGCCGTGCGCCGCGGATTCCAGCACAGGACGCGCACGTCGAACGCCGCGCGCAGGATGTCCGCCACGCGGTGGGCGATGTTGCCCGTGCCGACGAGGCCGAGCGTGCGACCGGTCATCTCGTGGCACACAAACTCCTCCGCGCCGAAGTGGTCGAAGCGGCCGGCGCACAGGCCGTTGTTGACAAATTTCAGCTGCCGGTTGAGCGCCAGCAGATCCGCCACGGCCAGCTCCGCGACGGCCGGCGCGCCGAGGCCCGGCACATTCGGCACGGGCACGCCGTATTCGGCGGCGGCAGCGGTGTCGATCGTGTCGCGGCTGACGCCATGCATGGCGATGACCTTCAGGTTCGGCGCGCGCGCGATGACCGCGCGCGGCACGACCGCGCGGCGGATAATCATGGCGGCGAGCTGCTCGGGGTGGTCGAAATTGTCCACGATCTCAAAATGGCGCGCGAGCCGGGCATAGGCCGACGGCGCGATGTGTTCACTCAAGTAGACCTGCATGATGGGCTCCTTCCTCCGGAAAAAGGCCCCACTGCAAACGCAGTGGGGCCTGATGCCGTCTTTGGTTTTATCCGCGGCCGCTGCCGCGGCGGCGG
>ENA-ORSJ01002716-ORSJ01002716.1-human-gut-metagenome-genome-assembly--contig:-NODE-2716-length-11116-cov-2.859145_pt1 | contig 11116 bp, 15 predicted proteins | sample MGYA00242191_ERZ509158 | MGnify/ENA primary metagenome ERZ509158 (study PRJEB26280, sample SAMEA2338623) | human gut metagenome | biome: human gut; feature: human-associated habitat; material: faeces... | reverse complement strand
AATTCGTACGTTATCTTCAGAGAAAAATCATAAGGATAGTTTGTTTTTGTTTGTTCGTCTGAGCATAATTAAAGCGTGACCGAGTTTAGCGTTTGATTGACAATGCTGAATTTTGAGTCACGCGCAAACCCGTGCTGAGTCATGTGAAATTCTTTTCCTTCAACGAAGTACTTGTCGTCTTTTAATTTCCCTTCAATCGGGAATAGCACTGGGGCATGGCGCTTCCAATACTTGGCATCCCCGTTCCATAAATATTCGCGAGAACTGTTCTTTTCAACAAGAGAGGTGAGTTCTGCACCGTGTTCGCTGATCAATGCGCGTAATTGTTCATTTTCAATTAAAACTGTCATTTCTTTAACCTTCTATCTGTTCAATTTCGATTAAATCTCCAGTAACGCCGATTTGAGCACCGGCCTTGATTTTATCTTCTCGGCAGGCGTGGACGAGCTGGAACTTGTTTTTCTTAACGATTCGCTTGTTTTGAGCACTGAATTTTTCAGGGAGAGGCTGATTTGAACCCTCCGGCAAAATGACGATGACTTTGAAGCCTGAAGCATGAACTTTGATCGGGCTGTAGTGAAGTGTATCGCTGTACATTTCAAATACGGTGCCGGCAGGAACGAAGAACAGCTTTGCATCTTCTTTCGGGTCGATTGATCCTTTTTCTTCCAAAATTGCTCGATGAGCCAAAACCATCACGACGTCCGTCAAGGCAACGTTGACTTCGCTTCCCTGATGATATTCGACTGCCGTGAAGTCGCGGGTCTGTCCGGTGCATTCGCCGGCTTCAAGCGGCATTCCGGCATAAACCTCGTTTGAAACTTGCTGAATTAAAGTAAGTTTTTCCAAAGCGGGGTTTGAAGGCACGTAAAAGTTCTTTTCGGAATCAATCTTGACGTTTTTATTGCAAAACGCCTCAAGTTCAGTGAGATCAAATTCGTTCCAAAGCGTTCCGTACTGCTTAAAAGCCGGATCATCGATTCTTTTAATGTCATATGCGCTGTTTTTGGCACAGATTTCTTGATAAGCATCCATAAAAAATTCCTCCTAATTGATTTTTTCGATTACGATTTGTGAATAGTAGTTTTCAAACAAGCTGGCATCGATGCAGCCCGTTTTGGCATTGAGCGTATTTAAGATGCCGGTCGTCATTGCCGTCTTCAAAACTTCATCAACGTCTGCTTTCTTATTCAAAGCGTAAGCGAGGCCCGCGACCGTCGAATCGCCTGAACCAACGGGATTGACGGCATCGATCTTGGGAATCTTGGCATAAAAGAGGTCCATGCCGGCTTTGGCCATGGCACCGTCCTTGCCGAGCGAGACGACGACCCATGGAATTGAAGAAAGCAGAGGGTTTTCTAACAATATTTTTTTCAATTGATCCAAATCGTCGATCTTTTGGCCTGCAATCTGGGCGATTTCGTCTTGATTCGGCTTGATCAGATAAGGTCGGTGGAGACTCGTGAGACTTTTAAGCAAAGGCTCTCCGGAAGAGTCCAACAAGGTTTGGACACCGTGTCTGTCCGCAAGTTCGATCAGCTGCGAATAAAAATCAGTCGGCAAACCTTTTGGCAGACTGCCTGAAATAGTCATGAGATCGATTTGGTCAAGATATTTTTCAAGGTGATCAAGGAAATCGTCTGCTTCCGTTGCCGTGATTTCCGGGCCGCTTTCAAGAATTTCCGTTTGTTTCCCGTCGTCGTGCAAAATGGCGATGCAGTTTCTAGTTTCGCCAGAAATCTGCATGAACCAGTTTTCGATGTTGTCTCCGCTTAGTTTTTTTGCGATGAAGTTTCCAAGATCTCCGCCTAAAAATCCGGATCCGGCAACCTTTTGACCAAGCTGCGCAATTACGCGAGCGACGTTCAATCCTTTGCCGCCAGCGGTTTTTCGAGTGGTCGAAACGCGATTTACCGTGTCTAATTCCAGGTGGTTCAAAGGATAGCTGATATCGACAGACGGATTCAGAGTGAGGGTCAGAATTGGTTTTGGCATTCAAGAACACATCCTTTTGGTTTGTTTTTGTTTGTATGAACATAAATTAACATTTTTGAGCGAAATAGTCAATAAGGAGCGAAAGGAAACTAAAAATGGCCAAATATAGGAAAAAAGCGATATAATCAAGTCCCCATAAACAAGAGCTAAAAAAATTTTATAAATAAATTGTTTATTTTTGTTGACTAATGAATGAGATAGCGCTATCATAAAGTTGTTCAAAAGAAAACAAACAGGAAGTGATAATGTTGAGCGTTGAAGAACTACAGTCGCTTTTTGATGAAAATGCAATTTTCATCAGCAAAAGTACTCAAAAAGAAGACGTTATCAAAGAAATTTCAGACAAACTGTTGAAGATGGGATTTGTCAAAGAAAAGTTTTTAGAAAACGTTTTAGCACGTGAAAAAGACTATCCGACGGGAATAGATCTCAGCGTGGTGGATCCGGAATTACCTAATATCGCAATCCCGCATACAGAAGCGGAGTTTGTGAATGTTCGAAAGGTCATCCCGGTACATTTGGACAATGAGATAGAGTTCAATAATATGATTGATCCGGATCAAAAAATGAAAGTCAAGTTTTTGTTTATGATTTTGAATGATGATCCTGAGGGACAATCAAACATTTTGGCTCAAATAATGAATTTTGTTACGACCACGCCACCTAACGACTTAAAAACGTTCTTTAAGAGTACTGATACTGGCGCTATCTATAATTTTTTAAACAAAAAATTCAATTAACATTCAGGAGGAATGAATTATGATTAAGATTTTAGCTGCTTGCGGTGCAGGCGTTAACTCAAGCCACCAAATCAAGGATGCTTTGGAACAGGAAATGTCCAATCGCGGATATGACGTTCAATGTGATGCGGTAATGGTTAAGGATATTACTGAGGATCTGCTTTCCAAGTATGATATTTTTACGCCGATTGCCAAGACTGATCTTGGATTTGACCCTAAGATTCCCGTAATCGATGCCGGCCCGATTCTTTACCGTATGCCGATGATGGCACAACCTGTTTATGACAAGGTTGAAAAAGCAATTAAGGAAATCAAGGCAAACAATCCTGGTAAATAAATTTATTTATTTAAAAAAAGCAGGGATCGTCGAGATGCCCTGACAGCAATTATATTTATACATGCATTTAGCATGGGAGGTTATGCACTATGTCTATGATTATTCATTTTGCCAACATGGTCTTTAAGCCTATCATTAATTTGGGTGCTGCCCCGATGATGATGATCGTGTTGACGCTCATCGCACTTTGTTTCAAAGTCAAACTCAGCAAAGCGCTCGAAGGCGGCATTAAGCTCGCAATTGCTTTGACCGCTATTGGTTCCGTAATCGGCGTTTTGACGACGCAATTCCAAGATGCTCTTAACGCATTCGTTAAATCAACAGGCATCAACCTGTCGGTTACCGACGTTGGATGGGCTCCTTTGGCAACGATTACGTGGGGTTCTCCGTACACGCTGTATTTTTTGTTGGTAATGGTTGTCGTAAATATTATCATGCTCGTGCTCAATAAAACAAATACGCTTGATGTTGATATTTTTGATATTTGGCACTTGGCATTTGTCGGATTGTTCTGCATCTTCTGCGGCGCAAATCTGTTCGTTGCAACATTGCTTGTTATCTTTATTGGGGTTTTGAAGATCATCAACTCCGATCTCATGCATCCGACGTTTGCAGATCTTCTTGGCACCACGGCAGAAGAAAATCCGATGACGACGACGCACATGAATTACATGATGAACCCGGTTATCATGGTGTTCAACAAGATTTTTGACGTATTGTTCCCATGGGTTGACAAGTATGACTTTGACGCTGCTACTCTTAACAAGAAAATCGGTTTCTGGGGCAGCAAGTTCGCTATCGGTATTTATTTAGGCATATTTATCGGATTGCTTTCGCACCAGACGCCAAAAGCAATCTTCACATTGGCATTTACTGCCGCATTCTGCCTTGAGTTGTTCTCTCTTATCGGTTCTTGGTTCATCGCTGCTGTTGAACCTCTTTCACAAGGAATTACGAATTTTGCAAACGGCAAACTTAAAGGTCGTCGTTTGAATGTCGGATTGGATTGGCCATTTATTGCCGGCCGTGCTGAAGTATGGGCAGCCGCAAACGTTTTGGCACCAATCATGCTTCTTGAAGCATTGGTTCTTCCTGGCAGCAAGATTCTTCCCTTGGGCGGCATCATTGCCATGGGCGTAACTCCTGCTTTGCTCGTCGTAACTAGAGGTAAGATCATTCGCATGATTATTATCGGTGCAGTAGAATTGCCGCTCTTCCTTTGGGCAGGGACATTGACCGCACCGTTCGTCACAAAGACGGCTAAAGCAGTCGGAGCATTCCCGACGGGAGTTGCCAAGTCTACTTTGATTTCTCACTCAACGATGGAAGGCCCTATTGAAAAGATGCTTGCTTATTTAGTCGGCAATGCTTCACAAGGCGAAATCAAATTTATCCTCTACGCAGCATTGGCACTTGTCGTTTATCTGCTGATCTTCATCTGGTACGCATTCCAAATGAAGAAGCGCAACAAGGAATATGCTGAAAAAGCAAAGGAAAACGCATAAAATAAAACAAAACAGAACAGTTTAGTTTGCCGCACATTCGTAATTGTCGACGAATGTGCGGTTTTTGAAAATAAAAACAAAAAATAAACAAAAATATTCAAGAATAATGTTGACTTTTGTTTATTAAGGTGTTAACTTAGAACATGTAAGGAACATAAACAAACATAGGCAAAAGGAAAGGAGTGAGTCCCATGCTTAAAAAGGAACGTTTGATGAGCATTCTGAAACTTGTTGATCAAAACGAAATCGTTACGGTCAATGATCTGGTTGAAACATTGAACGTTTCCGATATGACGATCAGAAGAGATCTTGACGAGCTGTCCAAATCCGGAAAACTGATTCGAATTCATGGCGGAGCGCAAAGCATTTCTGACGGCGGAAAAGAAGAGCTGTCACGTAATGAAAAGCGCGAACTGCATTTGAAAGAAAAAGAGGAAGTGGCCAAAAAGGCAGCATCAATGATTGAATCCGGCGAAACCATTTACCTTGGGCCTGGGACGACTAATGAACTGATTGCGAAATATGTTGATGATGTTTCTTCATTGAGAATCGTTACAAACAGCCTTCCCGTATTTGAGGGATGGAACGTAAAAGATGGTGTCGAGGTCGTTTTGATCGGAGGAACCTACCGTGAACGTTCAGGTGCGTTTATTGGTGGCTTGACGAATTCGGTGATTGACCGGCTGAAGTTCACGAAAGCATTTGTGGGCATCAACGGAATTCATGATGAACGAATGATGACTGCCAATACCGAAGAGGGTCAAGCTCAGCTTGCCGCATTGAACAATGCCGGATTGAAACTTGCGGTCTGCGATTATCACAAATTGAATCGTGATGATTTCTACTGTTTCTATAACCTGTACAATCTCGATGCTTTGATCACGAACAAACAGGCAAGCAGCGGTTCGCTCAGACATTATCAGGAATATACGAAAATTATTCTTGCTGAAGACAGCTATGGATAGATAAAGGAGAGATACTTATGAAAATTGCAGTTGCTGCTGATAAGGCAGGCTTTGATTTAAAAGAAACGATCAAGACTTATCTTACGAACAAAGGATATGAAGTGCTTGATCTGACGGAAACGCCGGCAGAAGATTTTGTTGATTCGTCAGTCGCAGTTGCTCATGCCGTTTTGGATGGCACGGCACAACGCGGAATCATGTTTGACGAATACGGCATTGGTTCGGCAATGGCAAGCAACAAGGTTCATGGCATGGTAACGGCAAACGTTACCGAGGAAAATACGGCGCATATGACGACTCAGCACAACGGCGCAAAAGCAATCGCGATCGGTGCCGGAATCGTCGGCCCTCGATTGGCTGAAGCGTTGGTTGATTCGTATCTTAGCGTTGAATATGCCGGCGGACGTCATCAGATTCGCCTCGACATGCTTGAAAAACTCTATTGATCAGGAGGCAGCGACATGATTATTGCTTTAGGAAACGACCATATTGTAACAGATGTAAAAATGCAGATTTCAGATTTCTTGAAAGCTCAAGGACACAAGGTGATTGATGTCGGAACTTACGACAACACGAGAACGCACTATCCGATTTACGGTTTGAAGGTTGCCGATCTCGTTCGCGACGGGAAAGCTGATTTGGGCGTCGTGCTCTGCGGCACCGGCGTCGGAATTTCAACTGCATGCGATAAGAACGTCGGCGTTCGGGCTGCGCTTGTTGGTGATGTCGTAACAGCAAAATATGCGCGGGAACAATTGAATGCGAATGTTATCAGTTTTGGCGGCGCGGTTGTCGGCGAACACCTTGCTGAAGACATCGTCAAAGCATTCCTTGATGCTGAATATAATCCGACTCCACAAAACGAAGCACTCATCAAAAAGATCGATGCTGTTGAAGAAGACAATGAAGAACAACACGACAATCCTCATTTCTTCGATCATGAGCTGAAACTTTGGGATGAAGGATACTATCACGATTAAAATACTGGATTTGAAAGGAAAAGAAAAATGTCAAATAAAATCGAAGCTTTAAAACGTTTATCAAATAAAGACGGCGTGATTGCAGCCTTGGCAATCGATCAACGCGGTTCGCTCAAGAAGATGCTCGCAAGTGCAGCCAATAAGCCTGCAAACGAAGAAGACATCGTTGAGTTCAAGAAAGTAATTTCTCATGAACTTACGCCATATGCTTCCGCAATTTTGCTTGACCCTGAATATGGGCTTCCTGCTGCAAAAGTCCGCGATAAGAATGCCGGCCTTCTTGCAGCATATGAAAAGACTGGATACGATACGACCGAACCTGGCAGAATGCCTGACCTTTTAGCTGAATGGTCAGCCAAGCGTTTGAAGGAAAACGGTGCTGATGCAGTAAAATTCATGCTTTACTACGATGTTGACGAAGATGAGTCAATCAACTCTCGCAAGCAGGCATTTGTTGAACGCATCGGGGATGAATGCGTTGCAGAAGACATGCCGTTCTTCCTTGAACTTATGTCATATGATGCAAATATTGATGACAACAAGAGTCGTGAATATGCCAAGGTCAAGGCACACAAGGTCAATGACATGATCAAGGAATTTGCCAAGCCGCGCTACAACGTTGACGTTTTGAAGGTTGAAGTTCCGATCATCATGGACTTTGTTGAAGGATACGGCGATGGCGAACCGGTTTATACGAGAGAAGAAGCAAAGAAGCTGTTCAAAGAACAAGATGAAGCAACGAACGGCGTGCCATACATCTATTTGAGTGCTGGAGTTCCTGCCAAGGTCTTCCAAGATACATTGGTACTTGCGCATGAAGCAGGTTCAACATTCAACGGTGTTCTTTGCGGTCGTGCAACATGGCGTCACAGTATCGAACCTTTTGCCCAGGAAGGCGAAGAAAAAGCTATCGAATGGTGTGATACCGTTGGAAAGCAAAATATCGAAAGTTTAAATGAAGTCTTGAAAGAAACGGCAACTTCGTGGGAAAGCAAAACGGTAGGTCGTGTATAATCAAGAGATGAAGCTGAGGAAAACTCTGTCTTAAATTGAAAAACCGGATGATTTGCAATCAATTGCAAATCTAATCCGGTTTTTTTGCGTATGCATGACGATTGCCGAAAAGAGGCTGGCGGCAAATTTGAATGAGAGCTTGGCGCGCATCATCTGCGCAATCACTGCAACTGACCTCGGTTACGGGCAAAACGTCGATTTTTGAAATTTGCCCGTAAAATGCGGCTCTCGGTTACGGGCAAAACCTCACGTTGCATATAAAACCTGGATGATTCGCAGTAAATCGCAAAGCATCTTGATTTTTTCTGTCTTAAAGGTTATTGGTAGAGCAATTATTTATTTCTGTGTTATCCTTAGGTGAATAGTTGAGAACGGGTGAGACAACATGAAGCTGTTGGTTACAAAAGAAGGAAAAGCAGCATTTGCAGTCGGAATCGTTTTGATTTTGTCGGTGCTTCTTGTGAACCGAAATCCGGCAGATAAAAAACGTGAGCTTATTATTACCATTAGTTATCAATTATGTGATACGATATAATCGTAAATTGATAAAGGATGGCGATTGTTATGGAAACAATTCAACACAAATTTAACTGGTTCAGTTTGGTCGTAGGTGTTATTTTGTTTGTGGCAGGCATAGTCACATTCATTCATCTCGGTACAACGCTTGAGTTCATTTCTATTATCATAGGTGCAACGGCAGTTGTTAAGGGTTTGTATGAATTATGGTTCAAGCACGTTCTTGATACGACGACCGAAGAAAAGACGCTTGGTCTTTTTGCAATGGGAATCGTTGATCTCGTGCTTGGCTTCCTGTTCATTTTCAAAGCTGCAACTGGTGCCCAGGTCGTAGCGTATATCTTTGCTTTGTGGTTCATCTTCGACGCAATTGTTCAGCTTGCTGCTTCAAAGCAGTTTAAAAACGCCGGCAAAGCACACTACGTCTGGATGATCGTATTGAACGTCATTGCCTTGATTTTAGGCATCGCATTGTTGTTCAATCCGCTCCTTGCCAGCATCGCAATCGTGTGGATAGTTTCAATCTACTTGGTTGTCACAGGCATTTCGCAGTTTATATCTGCATTTTGATTTGTCTGAGAACGAGCCCCGTTTCGGTTTGAAACGGGGTTTTTTGTCAAATTCAGTGCGGCAACCTGATTCCGAAAACGAACGCGGATTTTTTGAAAAATGCAGTGGCGCAACCTGATTCCAAAAACGAATGATGCTTTCATCTCTGCATTTGGCAGAAAAATCGGGGGACGTGCTCGCATCGAAAACGTGACGTTATGCGGTTTCTTTTTGACCGCCTGGTTCAAGATGCTTGTAATCAAGCAAAGTTTAAACATATAATAGTTCCATCAAGCAAACAAAGGGGGAATTTAGCTATGAAAGAAAGGGCAATTGAAGTTTCGAACCTCAAAAAATATTTTAAAGACGTCAAAGCCGTCGACGACATCAGCTTCTCGGTCGAACAAGGCGAACTGTTCGGTTTTCTCGGCGTCAACGGTGCCGGAAAATCGACAGTAATCAATATTTTGTGCACCTTATATAAAAAAGACGGCGGAAGCGTGCGTGTTTTGGGAAACGAAGTCGGAAAGGACGATGAAAAAATTCGGCAGGACATCGGGATGGTTCATCAGGAAAATTCCCTTGATGAGCTGCTGACGGTCAAGGAAAATCTGCAGATTCGCGGGGGGCTTTATGGCGAGACTAAGGAAAATCTCAGGAAAAATTTTGACAAAGTCGTCAAACTTCTTGGGTTGAAAGATTTTTTGAACAGACCGTACGGAAAACTTTCCGGAGGTCAAAAACGCAGGGCAGAGATTGCGGCGGCACTGATGCACGAACCCAAGATCCTGTTTTTGGACGAACCGACGACGGGACTTGATCCGGCAACGAGAAAGAAGGTCTGGGAAGCAATCGTTTCTTTGCAAAAAGAACTTGGGATGACCGTCTTTTTGACGACGCATTACATGGAAGAAGCTGCCAATGCAAAGCACGTCTGCATCATCAATCATGGCAAGGTGCTGATGGCCGGAACGCCATTTGAGTTGAAGAATACATACGTCAAAGACATTTTGCGACTTTATTTTGAACCGGAAAAAAAGGATGAAGTCAAAGAGTCTGCAGCAATCAAAGCTCTGCATTTGACAAAAGAAACGGACGACATGATCGAAGCAGAACTTGAATGCACGAAGGACGCATTGGACGTTTTGGAGAAAATCAGAGGAGAAATCAAAGGTTTTGAAGTCGTTCAGGGAACGATGGACGATTTGTTCATCAACGTGACAGGGGGAAATAAAAATGCATAAATTTTGGAATTTGGTGAAGAGACATTGTTTGGTGTTCCTTCGCGACAAGACTGCCGTGTTCTTTTCGTTTTTGGCGATGATCATCATCATCGTTTTGATGGGCGTCTTTTTGTCCAAGATGAACGTTGACAGCATTTTGAGCCTTTTGGAGCAATTTCGTCGTTCAAAAGCAACGGCAACGGACAGGAAGAATGCGACGGAACTCGTTTATTACTGCATCCTGGCCGGAATTTTGATGACGAATTCGCTGACCGTATCCACCAGCGTGATCGGAATATACATCGACGACATCAAGAGTCATGCGATTGATTGCTTTTATTCGGCACCGATCAAGCGCAGCATTGTCTCGTTGTCATACATCGCAGCGTCAATGATGGTTTCGATGATGATGTGTTTGGCAACGCTCGGCGTTTTTTTGGCATTTATCGTTTTAGACGGCGGAGAGATGCTTTCGCTGACGAGTCTGTTGAAGGTCATCGTGGGAATTGCGCTCAACGTCGTTTTGTTTTCGATCGTTGCGTACGGGATTTCGCTTGGGCTCAGAAGTTCAAAGGGCTGGTCGACGCTTGCAAGCATTTCCGGAACGCTGGTCGGATTTTTGGGAGGAGTATATTTGCCGATGGGCTTTCTTCCAAAAGGCGTTGCGAGTGTTTTGAAGTTTTTGCCTTTTTTGCACGGCGCATCGATTTTGCGCAAAAGCTGCGTTCAAGCCGCGTTGGATAAGACGTTTGACGGTTGTCCGTCAGAAATTGCGACAAATTATCAGGAATATGTCGGCATTACCGTCAAAGCCGGCGGACACGTTTTGAGCACGGCTGCACAGGTCGGAATCATGACATTGTGGCTCGTTGCAGCGTTGGCAGCCGTTTTTGCAATTTCGCGGAGGAAGCATTTGAACGGATGAAAATTATGATATCGCCTGCAGACGACGAGGAAGAAGAAATTATTATAAAACGCAATGCTTTGACAGCGGATCTTTTGGCAGGCAGTCATTTTGACAAATGCAGCACACGCTCAATCAGCACGTCGAGAAGTTATTACGGACAAAGTGCTGTTTTGGAGCTGTTTGTCCGTAATCAAGCCAAAATCTCACTCGAATTTACGGACAAAGTGCCTTTTTTTGCTGATTTGTCCGTAAACAAAACGCATTTTACGGACAAACCGGCATTTTCCGGTGATTTGTCCGTAAATTTTTGACCATTATGAGGATGATTTAGGTTATGCCCGTATAATGGTGTAAATTGATAAAAAAAGAGAGCCAAGTGCTCATC
>ENA-ORSJ01002715-ORSJ01002715.1-human-gut-metagenome-genome-assembly--contig:-NODE-2715-length-11128-cov-3.062946_pt1 | contig 11128 bp, 9 predicted proteins | sample MGYA00242191_ERZ509158 | MGnify/ENA primary metagenome ERZ509158 (study PRJEB26280, sample SAMEA2338623) | human gut metagenome | biome: human gut; feature: human-associated habitat; material: faeces... | reverse complement strand
CCACTGGCGCGGTATTTATAGATGTTCCTCACCTGCCAAGGTGCAAGGCCGAGACGCAACAGTTCGGTACTGTCGGCAGTGTTAGGGTCAAAGGCGAACAGCTCCGCGCGGCGGCCCTCAACGGCATAATAACGCACGGCGTTGGGCCGTACTCTGCCCGGCCCCACGCCGGCAGAGTCAACAGCGGTACTGTCGACGGCAACAGCCGACGCCGTCTCGCCGGGTTTACCAAGATAAAGTAGCAGTCCTACAGCCGCCACGACAACAGCCAGAAGGGCTATTAACGCATAGCGGTCGGCACGTTGAAGATAAAAAAAGCTTTTCATCGGTATAACATCTAAGGTCGTAAGGCATTATGCCATAGCGGCAAATACCGCCGGGGCAAGCCTTACGCCAATCCCCGGCGGCAGCATATCATATCCAACCGAACTGATGGAGGAATATCATAAGGATGCAAATCGGGCATACGAACTTGATGCAAAAGAGGTAGGTATGGAACAGTTTGCCACGCAGGGTGCCCCAGTTGGAAAACTCGTCACGCACCATCTTGTGCGGCAAATACCAGCCCACGAACAGGCAAGTGAAGAAACCGCCGACGGGCAACATCACCTGTCCTGTAATGAAATCGAAGAAATCGAACAGCGAACGGTCGCCGATTTTAAGGAAGTCGAGCTTGCCCAACGACAACGAACATACGGCGCCTATCACCGAGCAGAGTATCGTAACCGTCCATGCGGCACGCTTCCTGGTAGTGTGCATCTCCTCATGTATGAACGCGGTGGTAACCTCATGGAGCGAGATGAGCGACGTTATGGCCGCCAATGCCAGCAGAGCGTAAAAGGCAAACCCCACCACATAGCCCACTACGGGCAGCGAGGCGAAGGCCTGCTGGAACACGTTGGGCAGCGTGATGAACACAAGCGAAGGCCCAGAGTCGGGATTAATGCCTACGGAAAAGGCCGCCGGGAATATCATAAGCCCGGCCAGGATGGCCACGGAAGTATCGAGAACGCCGATTTGCACGGCCGACTTCATCAGGTTGGTCTGACGGCTGAAATACGACGCATAGGTGCATAGACACCCCATGCCGATACTCAAAGAATAGAATGATTGCCCCAACGCGCCGAGGAAAACATCACCTCCGACTTTAGAAAAATCTGGCTTGAAAAGGAATTTCACACCCTCAAAAGCACCCGGAAGCAGGCATGCCGACACAACGACGATAAGCAGCAGCACGAACAGGGCAGGCATCAGCAGCTTGGAAGCCTTCTCTATACCGCCACGAACGCCGTGGATTATGACGTAATGAGTGATTAGAAATATCGCCACTGTCCAGAATACGGGCTTGAACGGGTCTTTCTCGAACGTGGCGAAATATTCCGCAAAGAACTCTGGCGAACCGTGGAGCTGGCCTAACAATGACGCCGCTATGTACTGAAGGCACCATCCCGCCACCACGGCATAGTAACTCGTGATAAGCAATCCGGTAAAAACGCCGAAATAACCGATGGCCGCCAAAGGCGTTCCCCCTGCCAGCGAACGATACGCCCGGGCTGTATTGGAAGCCGCGTGACGGCCTATTATAAACTCGCTGACCATACACGGAATGCCGAACAGCAGCACGCAGCCTACGTATATGACTATAAACGCCGCCCCGCCATACTCGCCGGCCATGTACGGAAACCTCCATACATTACCAAGACCGACGGCCGAACCTGCCGTGGCAAGTATCACACCAAGCTTGCTTCCGAAGCTCGCCCTTTCAAGTTGAGTCATGTCTTAATCCTTTCCTGATAGATGCTCCATCAACGCCTCGCCGCCACTTGACATACGGATGGACGTTTGACGGGAGATGAAAAATATTCTCGTTTTTATTGATTAACTGATTGCAAATGTAAGAAAAACATCTTACTTTTGCAGCAAAAACATCATTAAAAATGAAAATAAACATCCATTTGATAAGAAAATATCCAGTTTCTTGCCTGTTTCTGGCAACAATCTGGGTCCTGTGTTTCTGCACAACACCGCATACGCCGCTTGACAACGTGGCCTTCATAGACAAATGGACGCACATCGTTATGTATCTCGGAACATGCCTGACCATCTGGATTGAATACCTCAGGACACACAAAAAGCTAAATTCGGGACGGCTTTTCGTATGGGCATGGCTTGCCCCCTTACTTATGAGCGGACTTATCGAGATACTTCAGGCGACGTGTACCGGCGGACGGCGAAGCGGCGACTGGCTCGACTTCGCGGCAAATACAGTAGGCGTGACGCTTGCCGCCGTCATCGGAATTCTGGCGGCAAGGTATCGCGCCAGGCACTGAACGGCATGGCCATAAGCGACGAGTTGTAGAACCGGCGGTCGCCAGTCACTTCGTCGGCAATGAAGTCAGGCTTTGTAAAAGGCTCGTTTTCGCTACCCAGTTCCACCTCTGCCATTACCAGACCGTCGTTTTCTCCGTAGAATTCATCTACCTCAAAGACATGCCCTCCGCTCCTTACGAGATAACGGGTCTTGTCGATTACCCCTGGCAGACACAGTTTCATAAGTTGCCGTGCTTCGTCAAGGGTAATCTCTTTTTCAAACTCATAGCGCGTAGTTCCTGCCGGGTCTGACGGTCCCTTGATTGTCAGGAACCCTCGATTGTCGCGCATGCGCACCCTAACTGTACGCCCACGGTCGGCGCAGATGTATCCCTGCGTTATCCGGCTGGCGGCATACGCCAGCTTCTTGTATGGCTGCCCGTCCTTATGGACAAGGAACTTGCGCTCTATCTCAAGACCACTCATACCTCATCACATGAACATTGCAGCCACAATGAAGATGACCGCTAACACAATAAGTGCCGCGAATATCCATGTAACTACTTTCTTTGCTTGTTTCTCTTCACGTGCCTCACGCTGCGCGTGGCGCACCTTGCTTCTCTGACTCATGATTATTTAATGTTTAAGTTAAGGTTATTGCTTTTATATTTTGTTGTTTTCAGGAGTTAAGGAGTTATGGAGTAAAGGAGTTAAGATAAATGACTTGTTAAGTGAAAAATGAAAAATTAAGAGTGAAGAAATCATTGCCTGAACAGGCAAACTTGATTATTCATTTTTCATTATTAATTATTCATTCAACAGGGCATTTGTCTTAACTCCTTTACTCCATAACTTCTTAACTCCTAAGAAAATTACTCTTCCTCGCTCACTGGGAATTCCATGAGGTACGCCTTGATGAATCCGTCAATCTTGCCGTCCATCACTCCGTCAACATCGGTTGTCTGGTAACCCGTGCGGTGATCCTTTACACGGCGGTCGTCGAAGACATAGCTGCGTATCTGGCTGCCCCACTCTATCTTCTTCTTGCCGGCCTCTATCTTGGCCTTGGCCTCAAGACGCTTCTTCATCGCGCGGTCATAGAGTTGCGATTTGAGCAGTCGCATGGCGTTGTTGCGGTTCTCCAGCTGCTTACGGCTTTCCGTATTCTCGATCAAAATCTCTTCTTCCTCACCGGTATCGGGGTCAACATACTGATAGCGGAGGCGCACTCCGGTCTCAACCTTGTTGACGTTCTGTCCGCCGGCACCGCCCGAGCGGAAGAGGTCCCAGCTGACTTTCGACGGGTCAACGTACACCTCTATGGTATCATCTACGAGCGGAGTGACGAACACGCTGGCAAAACTTGTCATGCGTTTGCCCTGCGCATTGAAGGGCGATACACGCACAAGGCGGTGCACTCCGTTCTCGCTCTTGAGGTAACCGTAGGCGTATTCTCCGCCCTCTATCTCCATAGTGACGCTCTTTATGCCTGCCTCGTCGCCCTCTTGCAAGTCACTTATCTTCACGGTATGCCCGTGGGCCTCGGCCCACCGCATATACATACGCATGAGCATCTGCGCCCAATCCTGGCTCTCTGTGCCTCCAGCGCCGCTGTTTATCTTAAGAACACAGTCCATGGGGTCTTCCTTCTGGCGCAGCATATTCTTCAGTTCGAGGTCTTCAATAGCCTTGATGGCCTTGGCGTAATCATCGTCAACCTCCTCCTCGGGCACCATCTGCTCGTGGTAAAAGTCAAAAGCCAGCTGCAGTTCGTCAGCCAGCGTGCGTACTTCCTTGTATCCTTCTACCCACCGTTGGATACCCTTTACCTTCTTCATTTGCTCCTGTGCCCTCTTCGGGTCGTCCCAAAAGTCTGGAGCCTGGGTACGGAGTTCCTCTTCCTCAAGCTCTATTTTCTTCTTGTCTATATCCAAATATCTGTGCAGGGCGTCAGCACGCTCAAGCACATCCTTCAGTTGGTCGCTTGTTATCATTTGTATTTACGGTTATGATGTTTTAGGTTATGAGGTTTTACGGTTGGCTTTCCACCTCTTCCTCATACATCTTTTCTATTTCGGCGGCGTAGTTCTTGTTGAGCACCTTGCGCCTGATTTTCAGCGTATTGGTAAGCTCGCCGCGCTCCATGGTGAAATGGTTGGGCAGCAGGGTGAAGCGTTTTATCTTCTCGTAGCTTGCCAATTGTTGTTGCAGTGTCTCTATACGCTCGGCCATCATCTCGTGAATCCCGGCATCGGCGCACAACTCCTCACGGCTGTTGAACTTTATACCGTGCTTAACGGCGTACTCCTCCAGCAGGGCATAGTCGGGTATGATTAGCGCGGAGACGAACTTGCGGCGGTCGGCTATGACTGCGATTTGGTCGATGAACTTGTCCACCAGCAGTTTCGACTCTATTATCTGCGGAGCTATGTACTTGCCGTTTGACGTCTTGAAGAGGTCTTTTATGCGGTCGGTAAGGAACAGTTCGCCGTTCTTCAAGTATCCGGAGTCGCCCGTATGGAAGAATCCTTCCTCGTCGAACGCCAACTTGTTCAGTTCCTCGCGCTTATAATACCCCTTGGTGATGGTAGGGCCTTTGAGCATTATTTCGTCGTTCTCTCCGAACTTCACCTGCAATCCGTCAATCAGGCGGCCTACCGAACCAACGGTAAACGGGCGCCCCTTGAAGTCGGCCGACACGGTTGCCAGGCTCTCGGTAAGGCCGTAGCCCACTATCATACAGATTCCTATGGAGTGTACGAAGCTCTCGATTTCTGCCGACACGGTAGCTCCCGCCGTAGGGAATATGTTGGGACGGTCAAGTCCGAGCTCGTCCCTTACTATGCGGAACAGCGTGCGGTGCATCAGCGCATACTTCATCCTGAGCGCCAGCGGCGGCCTGCGGCCCTTGCTAAGGTATTCGATGTTGTGGCGCCTGCCTATCTCGAGCGCCTTATTCAGCAGCTTGCGCTGCGCCGGCGTGGTGCGGTCGATACGGTCGATTACCTCGGCGTAGACTTTCTCCCAGAACCTCGGGACGGCGCACATGCACGTAGGATGTACCTGGCGCATTGACTGCTGTATGTCCTTCGGGTTGGTGTTAACAACTATCTCGGCGCCCTCGCTGATGCAAAGGAACAGCCATGCGCGCTCGAAGATGTGCGTCATGGGCAGGAAGTCCATTATCCTGTCGCTCTCGCCCACGGGTATTACCTTGTCGTTAGCCTCCAAGGCGGCGTGGTACTGGCCGTATGTCAGCATTACACCCTTGCTGTTACCGGTTGTTCCGCTGGTGTAAAGTATGTTGCACAAGTCGTCGTCGCATGCCTCGGCGTAAAGCTTTTCCACCTCCGACTGGCGCGGACTGTTCTCGCCGAGGGTCATGAAGTCGTCGAAATACAGCGAGTTCTTGTCGGCGGGATTGATTTCCACGCGGCGGTCGTATATGATTATCCGCTCAAGCGTATGGCAGTGAACGAACACCCTGCGGGCCTTGTCGTACTGCTCCTGCTCGCCCACAAAGAGCACGCGTATCTGCGCATCGTCAATCATATACTGTATCTGCTGCTCGCTGCTCGTGGCGTAGAAGGGCACGGTAACGGCCCTGATGCCGAACGCCCCGAAGTCGGTGTACAGATACTCTACGGCATTCTGGGAGAACACTCCCACGTTTTCCTGAACCCTGACGCCTATGTTGAGGAGGGCATTGGATACATGCCGCACCTTACGGGAGAAATCCCGCCATGTGGCCGACTTCCATTTTGTCCCGCCGAAGTCGCGATATATCAATGCGCGGCGGTTTCCGTACTTCTCGGCCTGCCTGTGAATGAGCACCGACAGATGGCATTTTGTCTGCATAGTCGTGTGGTTTTAAGTATGTCGTGGTAGCTTACATGCAAAAATAATATAAAAAATCGAAAAGCGCAAAACAATGGATGAATTATTTTGATTTAACCATAAGGCACGGGCATGGGGCGTAACGCCAGGACAAAAAGACAACACTCTAAAGCCATCTGCCGACAAGTTGAAAGACACCCGGCCAGCGGACAATTTGCAAAAGGTGGCCTTTTGGCTTCCAAAAGACCGTCAATCGCACGCTAAAAGGCCATCTTTTGAAACGCAAAAGATGGCCTTTCGTAAAAGCGTCCGGCGCAAGCCGTTACGCGGTTTATTCGTTAAGGGTCACTTTACCGTTCTCGTCGACGGTATAGTTCAGTTCGTAGAACACTATTGAAGTCCTCCCGGCGTTGGTCACGGTCTCCTTGCCTTCCTCTACGACGTTGAGCGTCAGTTCCATCGGAGCCTTGTCAAAGGTATTGGCAGAGAAGCTGTCCACCGACTTATACGTGTATCCCTTCGGTATGAGAGCCTTCGCGTCTTCTATGATTTTGGTGTATTTCGCCGCGTCAATTTTGTCAAGGTCGAGCACAGGAAAGTCCTTCGGGTCATCATACTTGTCGCCCTTGGCGAAGCTGGTGTCGTCAAGGTCGGACGCCTTCCAACCCAAAGAGGCGTGGAACGACTGCTGCCACGCCTTGCCGTCATTGTCGATCATGTAGAAGCGTATTGACGCGACATTGCCCGTAAGCTCGTCGTTGCCATTGTCTTCACTCCAGTCTACCGACACTACTTTCCACTTCGTAGGGTCAAAATTCGACTTGGCCAGTTCCTTGGCCTTCTCAAGCACCTCCGGCGAATCGGTCTTCATACCGCCAAGTTTCGACACGACGTCGCCGCACGACACCATTACCAAGGCCGCGAGGGCCAGCAAAATAGCTCTTGATTTCTTGAACATAATGTTTTGTTTTTATTAAGGTTAAACATAATACTCACTCTTCCCGATGCTCCAAAAGGAAACAATTACAGCCGAAAAGACTTTACAAATATAGGCATTTTGACTTTACCCCCCCCCGAAAAATTAACGTTATATAAGACGATTTTCAAGTATTTAAGACAGATAAAGGTGGTTAACGCCGCCTGCAACAAGATATATCTTTAATTATTTTAACCTTCCCTATTAGCCTTAACATCCCGAAAAGCGTTATCTTTGTTGACATATTATGTGCACAAAGAATTATCTTGAAGACGCGGTAAGCCTGCTCCAAAGGCTCATCGCCACACCGTCAATAAGCCGTGACGAGGCCGCCGCGGCCGACATAATGGAGGAAACGCTGCGCGGATACGGCTTCAGCCCGCGCCGCGAGGGCAACAATGTATGGGCAGTATGCCCCGACTATGACGAAAGAAAACCGACGCTGCTGCTCAACGCGCACATCGACACGGTGAAGCCCGTAAGCTCATGGACCCGCGACCCGTACAGTCCCGACATTGAGGACGGCACGCTGTACGGCCTCGGCAGCAATGACTGTGGTGGCGGACTGGTGGCTTTGTTGCAGGCATTTCGCCACCTGACGACGTTGGAAAGACAGTATAACATCATATACTTAGCCTCGGCCGAAGAGGAGGTTTCGGGCAAGGACGGCATCAGCAGGGCGTTGCCACTGCTGCCGAAGATTGACCTCGCGATAGTTGGCGAACCTACTTCCATGCAACCGGCGACGGCCGAAAAGGGCCTCATGGTGGTCGACGCGGTGGCTCACGGGGTATCAGGGCACGCCGCAAGAAACGAGGGAGTCAACGCCATATACATTGCCCTCGACGACATCAATTGGCTGTGCACATACCAATTCGACAAGATTAGCCCCCTGCTCGGCCCCGTAAAGATGACCGTCACGGTAATCAACGCTGGCACGCAGCACAACGTCGTGCCGGACGAATGCCGCTTCACGATAGACATAAGGACTAATGAGCACTATAGGAACGAAGAGGTTTTCGAGTTTCTTAAAACCAAAATGAAGAGCGAGATACATGCCCGCTCGTTCCGTTTGTCGTCGTCCGGCATACCGTCAGACCACCCGATAGTGCGCCGTTGCGTAGAAATGGGCATGACGCCGTTCGGCTCGCCAACCCTTTCGGACCAGGCCCTGATGTCTTTCCCGTCACTGAAGCTCGGGCCGGGCGACTCGGCACGCTCTCACTCTGCCGACGAATTCATAAGAATTAAGGAAATAGACGACGCGATAAAGACGTATATCGAGCTGCTTATCGCCGTTAAGTTATAATAGAAAAAGGAGTTATCGGGAGTTAAAAAGGAGTTAGGCGCTACGCGCCGGAGTTAATGGACATATGCTTGGTAAACATCAACAAGGCATTTGTCCATTAACTCCCGACGGATGAAATCCGCCTAACTCCCTTTTTACTCCCGATAACTCCTTTAATAAAAACCTTTTACTTCACTTCCCAGATGTCGTTTGTCTCGAGCAGTTCGGCAAAGTTATGGTATTTCTTCTTTGCCTTAACCTCCTCTATCTGTTGATTAACCGCTTCGTCATAGGTTGGCGCCTCGACGTCACGGATGACACCTAACGCTACGGGGAAGCCGTGCTCGTTATCCATCATGGCGAGTTTCAGCTGCAGGGTGTTGTCCATGCAGTGGGCGTCATGCACGAGGATGTCCTTCTCTGTGATACCGTTCTCGCCGAGCTTGACCACCTTCAGACCGAAACCTTCCTGCATAAGGCCGTACTCATTGTTCTCTCCGAAGATGAGAGGCTGGCCGTGGCGCACGTAGATAGCGTTCTTTGCGCGGCCTTCCTTCTTATATATCGGGTCGTAACAGCCGTTGTTGAAGATGACGCAATTCTGCAAAATCTCGCACACCGAAGCGCCTTTGTGCTTATAGGCGGCCTTCAGGATGTCGACCGTTCCCTGTGCATCGGTTGCCACGGCACGTGCGAAGAAATGGCCGCGGGCGCCGAAGCAAAGCTCTGCGGGCAGGAACGGGTCCTCCACAGTGCCGTAAGGCGACGACTTGCTGACGAAGCCTCGGGGCGACGTAGGTGAATACTGGCCCTTCGTCAGACCGTAAATACGGTTGTTGAGCAGTATCATGTTGATGTCGATATTACGGCGCATGGCGTGTATGAAGTGGTTACCGCCGATGGCAAGGCCGTCACCGTCACCACTGATTTGCCATATCGCAAGGTCTGGATTGGCAACTTTCGCGCCCGTTGCGATGGCCGCCGCGCGTCCATGAATTGTCTGCATGGCATACGTATTGACGTAATACGGCAGTCGGCTCGAGCATCCTATACCTGAAATAACGGCCGTCTGGTAAGGTGGTACGCCTATTTCGGCCATTGCCTTGTGGAGCGAAGCCAGGAAGAAATGGTCTCCACAACCGGGACACCAGCGCGGTTGTCCCTTCTTATAATCTTGAGCTGTAAACATTCCAATTAAGAATTAAGAGTTAAGAATTAAGAAAATTACTATTGTTAAATTAAGAATCGTAAATTAATAATCAGGAAAATAATCTTCACGGACGAATCCATCAGAACTATACTTCATTGAATTTTCCTTTGAAGTCTTGACTATTGCGGCCAAGATGGACGTTATTTCATCCGCCTCGTCGTGGATTGACGAGAACGTAACGTCGTCAATATAACCGCCGTCATGCAACAATTCAATCCAATAAAGAGTTTCGTTGGCTTCTTTCAGCGCCACCGATGCTTTGTTGATAAAGTCCGCCCTGCTTTGTGCGAACTTAGCTTCACGCATCAGCGCGCCTATCGCCGTGCCGCTTCTGAGCAACTGTTTTGACAGAATACGCTCACCTTTCACATCGCAAAGGTACTGATACGCCTTAACAATGCGTAAAGCAAAAGCGTAACTGCGCTTATCTATCAGATTGTCGCTCATAAGCATATTTTCTTAATTCTTAACTCTTAATTCTTAATTATCTTAGTGAACGCCTTTACCAACTCTGCCACAACGAAAGGCTGTCCCTTTACCTGGTTGAACTGGTAGGGGGCGAAATTGTCGACCTTCATGCGCAGATAGCCGGCGAACTGGCCGAGATTCTGCTCGGCAACGACCACCTTCTTATATTTAGTCAGTACGTTGGCGGTATTCTTAGGCAGGGGGTTGATGTAGCTGAAGTGTGCCAGCGCCACCTTGTGTCCCTGCTTCCTGAGCTCCTCCATGGCTGTATATAGATGGCCGAAAGTGCCTCCGAAGCCGACAATCAGCAGTTCGGCGTCGTCGGCATCGCCCATAACCTCAACGTCGGGCACGGGTATCTTGTAGACTTTCAGCGCACGCTGGCGGCACATCTTGTCGTGGTTCTCCGGGTCGGTGGATATCGCTCCCGTGTTACCGTCTTTCTCCAGACCGCCCAGGATGTGCTCAAAGCCTTCCTGTCCGGGTATCGCCCAATAGCGTGCGCCCGTCTCCGGGTCACGGCGGTACGGCGTATAGTTGCCCTTCTGGTCATCAGTGACATAATGCGGGTGTATCTCCGGCAGCTCGTCGATGTTCGGCAACTTCCACGCTCCAGAGCCGTTAGCAACGAAAGCGTCGGTAAGCAGCACCACGGGGGTTAGGTGTTCGAGGGCTATTTTAGCCGCTGAATATACCGCATCGAAACAGTTTGTAGGACTGGTGGCGGCAATCACAGGCATTGGCGACTCTCCGTTGCGTCCGAAGAGAACCTGAAGCAGGTCGGTCTGCTCGCTCTTCGTGGGAAGTCCCGTTGACGGACCGCCGCGCTGTACGTCAATAACGACGAGGGGAAGCTCGTCGATTACGGCAAGGTTCATTGCCTCGGATTTAAGGCAGATGCCCGGTCCGGAAGTGGAAGTGGCGGCAAGCGCTCCCGCGAAAGACGCGCCGATGGCGCTCGCGCAACCCGAAATCTCGTCCTCGCACTGCACCGTCACAACGCCCAGCGACTTGTGCTTGGCCAGCTCGTGCAGGATAT
>ENA-ORSJ01002711-ORSJ01002711.1-human-gut-metagenome-genome-assembly--contig:-NODE-2711-length-11151-cov-2.506489_pt1 | contig 11151 bp, 9 predicted proteins | sample MGYA00242191_ERZ509158 | MGnify/ENA primary metagenome ERZ509158 (study PRJEB26280, sample SAMEA2338623) | human gut metagenome | biome: human gut; feature: human-associated habitat; material: faeces... | reverse complement strand
GGAGCCGGATATCAGGGTCGTACGAAATGACGAAGTAACCATACAGGAGCTGGAGGATATGAAACCGGAAGCCCTGATCCTTTCTCCGGGCCCGGGGCGTCCGGAAGATGCGGGAATCTGCATTGAATCCATAAAATATTTCAAAGACAGGCTGCCGATCCTGGGTATCTGCCTTGGGCATCAGTCCATCTGTGAAGCATTTGGAGGTACCGTCTCCTATGCAAAAGAGCTGATGCACGGCAAGCAGAAGGAAATCCATAAAGTTGGTGAGAGTCAGATATTTGAGGGATTGCCGGATACTTTCCTGGCAGCCAGATATCATTCACTGGCAGCGCTCCGGGATACGTTACCCGAAGAACTGGTCGTTACCGCAGAATCTGAGGACGGAGAGGTGATGGCACTGGAACATAAAAAATATCCGATCTTCGGATTACAGTTCCATCCGGAATCGGTTATGACACCAGATGGAAAAACGATGATCGAAAACTTTATGAAAGTTGTAAGGGAAAAGTAAAATTGAACAGAAACTGTCCCGGATAACGGACAGTACGGAAGTTGTAAGACAGAGAATGGTAATCCATAAAAGATAGGATCGTTACAGAACAGGAGGGAACAAGAATGATCAGAGAAGCAATCATCAAACTTTCAAAAAAAGAAGATCTTACATATGACGAAGCAGAATCCGTAATGAATGAGATCATGGATGGAGCGGCAACACCGGTACAGATGGCATCCTACCTGACCGCACTTTCCATGAAAGGCGAAACCATTGATGAGATCACAGCATCTGCAGCAGGTATGCGTGCACACTGCATCAAACTTCTTCACGATATGGATGTCCTGGAGATTGTAGGAACCGGCGGTGACGGAGCAAACTCCTTTAACATTTCCACAACTTCTTCTCTTGTGATCGCGGCAGGAGGCGTTCCGGTTGCAAAACACGGAAACCGTGCAGCATCCTCCAAGAGCGGAGCCGCAGATGTTCTGGAAGCTCTTGGCGTAAAGATTACCATTCCGCCAGAAAAAAGTGCCGAAATCCTGAAAAAGATCAACATTTGTTTCCTGTTCGCACAGAATTATCACATTGCCATGAAATATGTGGCACCGATCCGAAAAGAGCTGGGAATCCGTACAGTATTTAATATCCTCGGACCATTAAGCAACCCGGCAGGTGCAAACATGGAGCTGATGGGAGTCTTCGATCAGTCACTGGTAGAGCCTCTGGCGCAGGTTATGATGAAACTTGGCGTGAACCGTGGAATGGTTGTTTTCGGACAGGACAAGCTGGATGAGATCTCCATGAGTGCACCGACTTCTGTATGCGAGATCAAGGATGGATGGTTCCAGTCCTACGAGATCACACCGGAGCAGTTCGGTTACACTCGCTGCAGTAAAGAGGAACTTGCAGGTGGCACACCGGCAGAAAATGCAGAGATCACACGGTCTATTTTAAGAGGTGAAAAGGGTCATAAGAGAAATGCTGTTCTGATGAATGCAGGTGCTGCTTTGTATATTGCAGGGGAAGCAGAGGATATGAAGTCCGGTATTGCCCTGGCAGCAGAACTGATCGATTCTGGAAAGGCACTGGATACACTGGAGAAACTGATTGAAGTGAGTAATGTTCTCTAGAAAAGACTCCTAGAGGACATAGTAACGGAGAGGCGGAATAATATGACGATTTTGGATCAGCTGGCGGATCATGCCAGGGAGCGGGTAGAATATGGGAAAGAGAAAGTGGCTGCGGATGAGATGAGAAGGCGGGCCTTTGATCTTGGAAGAGAGGGCAGGCTGGGCAGTTTTGCATTTGAGAAGGCTCTTAAGAAGCCTGGGATCTCGTTTATTTGTGAGTGTAAGAAGGCTTCTCCTTCTAAGGGACTGATCGCACCGGATTTTCCTTATTTAAAGATCGCAAAGGAGTATGAAGCAGCGGGAGCGGACTGCATTTCGGTGCTGACGGAGCCAAAGTGGTTTTTGGGAAGTGATGCTTATTTGAGAGAGATTGCTGAGAGTGTGGGAATTCCCTGCTTGAGGAAGGATTTTACAGTTGATGAATATATGATTTATGAGGCGAAGGTTCTGGGAGCTTCGGCTGTGCTTTTGATTTGTTCTATTTTGTCAAAGGAGCAGTTAAAGGAATACAGGTGTATCTGTGATGAATTGGGACTTTCTGCTCTGGTGGAAGCTCATGATGAGGCAGAGGTGGAAATGGCCGTTGAAGCAGGCGCCAGAATGATCGGAGTGAACAACCGGAATTTGAAGGATTTTTCTGTGGATACGGAAAACAGTAGACGGCTTCGCAGCATGATACCGGCAGAGGTGCTTTTTGTATCAGAAAGTGGCGTAAGGGATGAGAATGATGTGAGAAAGCTTCGGGAGATTGGGGCAGATGCAGTTCTTATTGGAGAAGCACTGATGCGGGCTGAGGATAAGAAGGCGAAATTGGCGGCGCTGAGAGGTTAGAAAACGGAATAAGTATGTGTGTTGACAAAGCGGGAGTATAAACAGATGACCAGAGTGAAGTTGTGCGGAATGATGCGGCCGGAGGATATCCAGGCGGTGAATGAGATCAAGCCGGAGTATATTGGGTTCGTGTTTGCAAAGAAGAGTCGCAGATATGTTTCTAAGGAGCAGGCGAAAATGCTTAAGGAAATGCTGGATCCGGCGGTGAAGGCTGTAGGTGTGTTTGTGAATGAGCCGGTGGAAAATGTGGCTGATCTTTTGAATGAAGGGATCGTTGATATGGCGCAGCTTCATGGAGTGGAAGATGAGGCGTATATTTGTCGGCTGAGGGAACTTACTGGCAGAGGTGAAGATACGTTTATTATAAAGGCGGTTCAGGTGAAGTCGGAAGCGGATGTGAAAGCGGGAGAGCAGTCCGGGGCGGATCTTGTGTTGTTTGATGCCGGCGCCGGTGATGGGAAGGTGTTTAACTGGAAATTACTGGAAAATGTGAAACGGCCTTATTTTCTGGCTGGTGGGCTGGATCCGGAGAATGTGAGGGATGCGGTGGAAAGGCTGCGACCATTTGGAGTGGATGTGAGTTCTGGGATTGAAAGCTTTGGGGTGAAAGATGCTTTGAAAATGGCGAAGTTTGTGGCAGCCGTGAGGAAGGGTTCCGGGAGCAACGCTTTTCCGTAAGAAACGGCCTTACATATTACTTGTCATTGTCCACTGGCTTTCGACATGCACCTGTTCGCCTGTATCGGACTACGTCCGCTACATTCGGACAGCTGCGCTCAAGATGTGGACAATTGACAAGTAAGATGACGGCCTGTGTATACAAGGAATAACTGAAAAATAAGTGTGATTATTAAAATACCGTCTGGGACAGCGAAGGATTGGATTGCTGCCCAGGCGGTATTTTTATATACTTGTTTTACTTGTCTTCTGGAGTGTGCCACTGCCAGTTGCGGATCTCTTCCAGATCCTGGCCATATTCGGCAATGTACTGTTTGTGTTCTACCAGTTTGTCATTCATCTTCTGGATCAGGAAGGAACCTCTGTTTCCTAACTGTGGAAGATGCATGATGGCGTCTTTTACAAGGTCGAAACGGTCTAACTGGTTCTGGACACGCATATCGAAAGGAGTGGTGATGGTACCTTCTTCCTGATAGCCGTGAACGGATACGTTGTGGTTGTTGCGTCCGTAGGTGAGTTCGTGGATCAGGGTTGGATAGCCGTGGAATGCGAAAATGACTGGAGTATCTTTGGTGAAGATCGCGTCATATTCGGCATCGCTTAAGCCGTGTGGATGCTTGGTGTTGGACTCCAGCTTGAACAGGTCTACTACATTGACAACACGGATCTTTAATTCCGGCAGTTCGTCACGGAGAATGGTGACAGCAGCCATTGTTTCCAGGGTTGGTGTATCACCGCAGCAGGCCATGACCAGATCTGGTTCTTCGCCGCAGTCGTTGCTTGCCCATTCCCAGATGCCGATACCCTGGGTGCAGTGCTTTACGGCCTGCTCCATGGTCAGCCACTGGCAGCTTGGATGTTTGGATGCAACAATGGCGTTTACATAGTTTTTGCTGCGGATGCAGTGGTCAAAGCAGGAGAGCAGGCAGTTGGTATCTGGTGGCAGATACATGCGGACTACGTCTGCTTTTTTGTTTGCAATGTGATCTAAGAAGCCTGGATCCTGATGGGTGTAACCATTGTGGTCCTGCTGCCATACATTGGAGGACAGGATGAAGTTTAAGGAAGCAATCGGCTGTCTCCAGGAAAGCTGGTTGCATACTTTTAACCATTTTGCATGCTGTGCAGCCATGGAGTCAACAATACGGATAAATGCTTCGTAGCTTGCAAAGAAACCGTGACGTCCTGTAAGCAGGTAGCCTTCCAGCCATCCCTCACACATATGCTCACTGAGCATACTGTCCATGATACGTCCGCCTCTTGCCAGTTTGTCATCGTCATCTTTTAATTCACCGTTCCAGTCACGGTTTTCTGCCTCAAATACGCGGTAAAGACGGTTGGACATGCTTTCGTCGGGTCCGAAGATACGGAAGTTTTTGTTGTCCTCATTTAAGCGGAAGATGTCACGGATGTATCCGCCCAGTTCGATCATATCCTGGGCTTTGGTCTTTCCAGGTTCTACAGGAATTCCGTAGGTTCTGAAATCTGGCAGACGCAGGTCTTTTAAGAGAAGTCCGCCGTTTGCATGTGGGTTTGCGCCCAGTCTTGCATTTCCCTTTGGAGCCAGTTCGGCTAATTCCGGGATCAGACGGCCTTTTTCGTCAAACAGTTCTTCTGGATGGTAGCTTCTTAACCAGTCGTTTAACAGTTTTAAGTGTTCTTCCGGATTTTCCATGGAGATCGGCACCTGATGAGCACGGAAGGAACCTTCGATCTTCTGGCCGTCTACTACCTTTGGTCCGGTCCAGCCCTTTGGTGTACGAAGAACGATCATAGGCCACTTTGGACGCTCTGCATCTCCTGTTTCACGGGCATGTTTCTGGATGGCTTTGATCTCTTCGATAACGGTATCCATGGTTTCGGCCATCTTGCGGTGCATGGTCATTGGATCGTCGCCTTCTACGAAGTATGGTTTCCAGCCACAGCCTTTGAAGAAATCTTCAATCTCATCATGTGGGATACGGGAGAAGATGGTCGGGTTGCTGATCTTGTATCCGTTTAAGTGAAGGATAGGAAGAACAGCGCCGTCTGTTACAGGGTTTAAAAATTTATTGGACTGCCAGGAAGTAGCCAGTGGGCCGGTTTCTGCTTCGCCGTCACCTACTACAACGGTAGCGATCAGATTCGGGTTATCGAATACAGCACCGAAAGCGTGGGCAATGGAGTAACCTAATTCGCCGCCTTCGTTGATAGAACCTGGAGTTTCAGGAGCACAGTGGCTTGGCACGCCGCATGGGAAGGAGAACTGCTTGAACATTTTCTGCATTCCTTCTTCGTCCTGGCTGATGTTTGGATAGATCTCGCTGTAGCTTCCATCCAGATAGGTATTGGCGATCAGGAAGTTGCCGCCGTGTCCAGGTCCGGATAAAAGGATCATGTCCAGGTCATAACGTTTGATCACACGGTTACAATGTACATAGACAAAGTTCTGTCCAGGTACAGTTCCCCAGTGACCTACGATCTTTTTCTTGATCTGGTCAAGGGATAATGGCTTTTTTAAAAGCGGATTGTCTAACAGGTAAAGCTGTCCTGCAGACAGGTAGTTGGCTGCCCGCCAGTATGCGTTCATTTTTGTAAGCATTTCCTCACATAAAGGCTGCTTTTCAAGACATGTGCCGGTGTTGTTTTCCATGATGTTGCCCCTTTCAAATGCACGTTATTTTTTTCACATATAATATGCCACGAATAAAAAGGGTTGTAAAATAGCAAAAATGTATTATATTCATATCAGAATGGTATGGAAAGGCGCAAAAGAAAAACAAGCGGCGCCTGCAAGGCGACATTTGTTTTTCTTGCGTCATTCACGAACGGACCGTCTGCGTCAGCAGACAGATGAGCGCGTTAGCGCGTGTCCGTGAGTCGAAGCTAGCTAGATAGAAGGGACATTAGTTATGACATCTAATTTTGAATACTACAGGATTTTTTATTATGTTGCAAAGTATGGAAATCTGACCAGGGCTGCATCTGCCCTTAATACCAGTCAGCCGGCGGTAACAAGGACCATACATAAGCTGGAGGATGATCTGGGGTGCCGGTTATTTATCCGCAGCAAGATGGGGATGGAGCTGACGGCAGAGGGACAGCAGTTTTTTGAGTATGTTTCAGCAGGCTGCGCCCAGTTTTTTAAAGGGGAAAGTGATCTGAAGGACAGGCTGAGCCTGGAAAAGGGTACGATCTCGATCAGTGCCACAGAGACAGCCCTTCATTGTTATCTGTTTCAGGCAATGGAGGAGTTTAGCCGGAAGTACCCGAAGGTCCATTTTCAGATCTTAAATAACAGTACCAGGGACTCGATCCAGGCAGTTCGTGATGGTAAGGTGGATATGGCAGTGGTTTCGTCTCTTCCTTTGCATATGGGGGATCCATTGAAAATGAAAGTGCTTCGCAGCTATCGGGAGATTTTGATCGGAGGCCCCAGATTTGAGCAGTTAAAGGGACGGAAATGTTCTTTGCGGGAGCTTTCAGATCTGCCGTGGATCAGCCTTACTTCCGAGGCGATCAGCCGTAATTTCCTGAATTCCTATTTTTTGCAGTATGGCCTGACATTTTCACCGGATCTGGAACTGGCCACTACGGATCTGATCCTTCCGGCAGTGCGCCATAATCTGGGAATTGGTTTTATACCGGAGGAGATTGCAGCGGAAGACTTAAAAGCAGGTGTTGTATTTGCCATTGATCTGGAAGAGGCATTTCCGGAAAGGAATGTTCTTATGATACGGGACAGCGAGTATCCTTTAAGTGTGGCAGCCAAGGCATTTCAGAAGTTTGCGCAGGAAAGGGAATAAGAGCAGATGGTTGCTGCAAAATGAAACATTCGCGAAAGAAAAATCGCGTCCTGTTCTTGGAAAAATGAGAGAAATGGAGTATAATGAGAAAATATAAGCAGTAAAGTGTTTCAAATTGCTTCAGGATTATATTCAACAGGAGGGCATGACCATGATTCGTAAAGACAACGTTCTGGAAGTGGAACATTTAGGCGGAGGTAAGGGAACAGCGTATGTTCATCATATTGTATCTAAGGAGGAGCTGTTAGGACACGGCAGACTGTATGCTAAGGTAGTTCTTCCTCCAGGTGCAAGTGTAGGCTGGCATCAGCATGTACATGACACTGAGCCATATTATATTTTAAAGGGTGAAGCAGATTTTATTGATAATGACAAGTCTGTGACTAAGGTTGGCCCTGGTGACTGCTGTATTATTGAAGTGGGACAGTATCACAGCATTGAGAATAATTCAGACTCTGATGTAGAGTTTATGGCTCTTATTTATAATGAACCAGGTTATCTGAATGACAGAGATTAATAGAAATGATTTGAGCCAAAGATGTGGATCTGGCAGTTGATGTTTGAAAATTTTTATAGTATATGTGGAACGTTCATCGGAGGGCAAGTTGTTCTTTAGAAACAATAGCTGGATAAGATGGCGGGCTGAGATGCCTGCTTCTTATCCGGCTTTTTTAATGTGAAAAAGGAGAAAATGTACAATGGAGAGAAATACGACATTTACAGAAGGGAAGATCTTACAGCCTCTTATTTTGTTTGCCATGCCAGTGTTGTTTGCGTTGTTTTTGCAGGCTATGTACGGCGCTGTGGATCTCCTGGTTGTGGGTAAGTTTGCGTCTTCTGCGGATGTATCGGCGGTGTCTACAGGTTCTCAGATCATGATGACTTTGACTAATCTGATCAGCAGTTTTGCTATGGGAACCACGGTGCTTTTAGGACAGCTGATCGGCTGCGGAAAGAAGGAAGAAGGGGGAAAGGCAGTGGGAACGGCCATGGTGATGTTTGCTGGTATTGCATTGGTCATGACTGTCCTTCTGGTGTGTTTTGCACCTCAGATCAGCAGTATTATGCATGCTCCAAAGGAGGCTTTTGACAAGACGGCTGCTTATGTAAGGATATGCGGCTGCGGTATGATCGTTATTGTTGCTTATAACCTGATCGGTTGTATTTTCAGGGGAATCGGGGACTCCAAAATGCCGCTTTTTACAGTTGCGATCGCCTGTGTTTGTAATATTGCAGGAGATCTGGTGCTGTGTGCCGGTTTTCATATGGGAACTGCAGGAGCGGCCTGTGCTACTGTTTTTGCACAGGTAGTCAGCGTGGTCGTGTCTTTTGGATTTATCAGAAAGAAACAGCTGCCATTTGTATTTAAGAAGGAAAATGTGCGGATCCATAAGGATTTGCTTAAGAAAATGGCGGGCCTTGGAGCGCCGATCGCATTACAGGATCTTCTGGTAAGTATTTCGTTTCTTATTATCCTGGCGATCGTAAATGCTATGGGTGTGACCGCTTCTGCAGGTGTGGGAGTGGCTGAGAAAGTTTGTGCTTTTATCATGCTTATTTCATCTGCTTTTATGCAGTCTATGTCTGCTTTTGTGGCCCAGAATTATGGCGCAGGAAGGATGGACCGGGCAAAGAAGGCCCTTTATAATGGGATCGGACAGACCAAATTTGTTATGTTACAGGGAATTGCCGGGGCTTTTGGAGTTCGTGTGCCTGTATCGTATCTGATGAGTCTCAGGCCAGATACATCTTTATTTAAGATCGGACTGGCAACCCCTATGTCATCTGTAGTGCAGCTATTGCTTTGCCTTGGATTTATGGTTATACTGAACAGGAGAGCCAGAAAAGGAGAGATCCGATAAGGAAGACTGGCAAAATATTTTCGCAGGAAAGGAGAGCGCAGGATGAGAGAAATTCACTGGGCTGTACTGGGAACAGGTGTGATCGCCAATGAAATGGCAACGGCACTGGAAAAAAATGGGAAAAAGCTTTATGCAGTAGGAAACAGGACCTATGAAAAGGCTGTAAAGTTTGGAGAGAAGTACGGAATCAAAAAGGTGTTTACGGATTTTAATGAAATGTTCACAGATCCGGAAGTGGATGTGATCTATATTACAACGCCTCATAATACTCATATCCAGTTTATGAAAAAGGCCATTGAAAATGGGAAACATATCCTGGTGGAGAAATCTATTACTTTAAATAGTGAGGAACTGGATGAAGCTTTGGAGCTGGCAAAGGAGAAGGGGGTTATTGTTGCCGAAGCCATGACCATTTTCCATATGCCGGTCTATAAAGAATTGAAGAAGATTTTGGAGTCCGGAAAGCTGGGAAAAGTAAATCTGATCACCATGAATTTTGGAAGTTTTAAAGAATATAACATGGAAAACCGTTTCTTTAACCGGAACCTGGCTGGGGGTGCCATGCTGGATATCGGCGTGTATGCTCTTTCTTTTATCCGGTGGTTTATGGACTCCAAGCCGGATCAGTTATTGTCCCAGATGAAGGCGGCGCCTACAGGGGTAGATGAGCAGGCGGGGCTGCTTCTTACCAATAAGGAAGGACAGATGGCTACCGTGATGCTGTCCCTGCACTCCAAGCAGCCAAAGAGAGGCATGGTATCCTGCGAAAAGGGCTATATTGAAGTCATGGAATATCCAAGGGCCTGGGAGGCGAAGATCGTGGACGCAGAAAGCGGAGAGGTGCAGGTGATAAAGGCCGGAGTTCATGAGGATGCACTGGCTTATGAGCTTTCTGATATGGAAAAGGCGATTGCCGGGGATGTTTCCTGTATGTATCCGGACTATACGAAGGATGTAATGGATCTGATGACGGAGTTTAGAAAGTCCTGGCATTTTACGTATCCTGAGGAAGAATAACAGATAAATTGTTTACAGGAGGTTGCATTAATGAGTTTTTTGGATCTTTTAAAGCATAGACGGAGTATCAGACAGTATAAAGAGGAAGCAGTTTCTAAGGAGGCACTGGAGGCCATCGTTGAGGCAGGTCTGCTTTCTCCATCCGGACGAAATATCCGTCCATGGGAACTGATCGTAGTACAGAAGAAAGAAACACTTGAAAAAATGTCTGAGTGCCGCGTGGGTTCTGCAAAAATGCTGGCAGGCGCGTCTGTTGCGATCGTTGTGATCGCAGATCCGGAAAAGACAGACGTATGGACAGAGGACTGTTCCATTGTTATGTCCAACATGCACAACATGGCCCACGACTTGGGGCTTGGAAGCTGCTGGATCCAGGGACGTTTAAGACAGGCACCTGATGGAAGAACAACGGAAGAATATCTAAGAGATATTTTAGGTTATCCAAAGGAATATTGTCTGGAGGCGGTCTTATCGATCGGTGTACCGGCAGTGCATCCGGAAGGCCGTAAGTTATCTGAAGTTCCAGAACATAAGGTACATTTTGAAATGTATGGTAAATATGAAAATATATGAAGTAAAAGAGCGCACAGAATTGTTGATGGAACAGCTTTTAAAGGTGTGGGAAGAGTCGGTGAGGGCAACTCATCAATTTCTTTCTGAAAAAGAAATTGAGAAGATAAAAGAGTATGTCCCACAGGCATTAGCCGGTGTACAGAGCCTGGTTATTGCGGTCAATGGTTCAGGTGAGCCAGCTGCATTTATGGGGATAGAAGACCACCGCCTGGAAATGTTGTTCCTTTCCCAAAAAGAAAGAGGAAAAGGCCTTGGAAAACAATTGCTTTTATACGGGATCCAGAATTACGGGATAGAGGAACTGACTGTAAATGAGCAAAATCCTCAGGCAGTTGGCTTTTATGAGCATATGGGCTTTGAAACATACAAAAGGACAGATATGGATGAGGAAGGAAATCCCTATCCCCTTTTGTATATGAAGAGAAATGATGAAAGGGTATAGGAGACAGAGCAATGACTGAGTGGGAAAAGGCGCAAAATGGCTATCTGTATGATGCAAATTACGATAAGGAGATCATAGAAGCAAGAACACGCTGTGCGGATCTGTGCTATGAGTTTAATAACTGCAGGCCATCAGATACTGAAAAACAGCAGAAATTACTGGGACAGATCCTTGGAAGAATGGGAGCAGATCCGGTGATCACAGCTCCCTTTTACTGTGATTACGGTTTTAATGTTTCTATAGGAAAAAATTTTTATACGAACCATAATGTTACCATACTTGACTGTGCAAAAGTTACTTTTGGGGATAATGTATTTATTGCGCCCAACTGCGT
>ENA-ORSJ01002705-ORSJ01002705.1-human-gut-metagenome-genome-assembly--contig:-NODE-2705-length-11186-cov-3.195400_pt1 | contig 11186 bp, 12 predicted proteins | sample MGYA00242191_ERZ509158 | MGnify/ENA primary metagenome ERZ509158 (study PRJEB26280, sample SAMEA2338623) | human gut metagenome | biome: human gut; feature: human-associated habitat; material: faeces... | reverse complement strand
TGGATAAACAATTACCATACTATTCTGCTGTAATATTTATTCTACAATCTTCCAGTTATCGTCCTTATGTAACACAAGCTCATACTGTGAGATTTGCGTCATTTTCGACTTGTTATCCAGATACTTCACAGACACACTGACCTTGAGGTTATCGCCGTCTTTGGTAAAGACAGGGTTTACCAGTTCCGAAAATACATAGTCGCCGGATACAGGAGCAATCACACCGTCTTTGACATAGTAGGCAAGTTCCTTTTCCGTAGCTGTCGGGTACAGCTTAAAGAATGTTTCCAAGAAAGCGGTAGCGTCCTTGACTGTGTCGGAGCTGACACTGACATCGGCTTCCTGTGCTTTCGGTTCATACTTTGATTTCTGTACTGCCGGAGCGAGGGTAGGATTCTGGGTAATGACCATTGCACCGTCCTTATCCACATGAACGGTCACGGTATAGTTTTCTGTGACTGCCTGTGTCTGTTCTCCCTCTTTTACCTGCTGATCTACTTCGTAGGCAACGGTAAAATCGTCCGTTCCAGACTGCTTTACATTCCAGACCAGTACATTTGTAACAGTCGCACTGGTTGGTATATCTGTTCGGATAGTATCGGCGTTCAAGTCCTGTAATTCTTTGGTAAGGTATTTACTGATTTCTGTTGTCCTTGCTTCAATGGCTTCCTTGCTGGTATCCCATGAGTAGTAGGCTTTCGCAAAGTTCTTGACAAAATTTTCAATCCCGTTGGTGTCGTTCAACTTTAACTGAATGATTTCTTTTTCGTGTACTGTGTGGGTATCAATGGCGGTAAAGTTCTTGTACACGCCAAAGCTGGTGCTTGCAAGAAGTACCGCCCACAACAGCAGGACAGATTTCTTATGTGTCCCGACTTTCATGGTACGCACTTTCTTATTCTTAGGTGCTTTCTCTGTTTTTTCTTTCTTCTTAAACATATTTCAAGTCCTTTCTATTGTTTGATTCTTCCGGCACAAATGATGTGCTGTTGCCAGTAGGCAGAGGTCAAATCGGTATAGCCGATTGGATTTCCGGCATGATACATCTGATTGTTTCCGACATAGATTCCTACATGGGTAACATAGTCACTGGTATTGTAGGTGGAATGGAAAAAGACCAAATCGCCAGCCTGTGCCTGTGACAATGGGATATGCTGGGTTGCGTCATACTGTGCCTGTGCGGTTCGTGGCAGGCTGATTCCGGCTTTTCCGTAGCACCACTGGGTAAGACCAGAACAGTCAAAAGAGGTGTTCGGGTTACTGCCACCATAGACATATTTCCAGCCTTGATACTTCAACGCTTCATTCATAACCGCCTGTACCGTTTCGTTGCTGAACTGCTTCACGGTCAGATATTGGTTGACCAGCTCCACATAGAACATATTTCCGTAGTTATAACGCCAGCCACCATTTTTACTGACCGCTATCGGGTTCGTATAGGTCACTTTTGTACCGCAGGATTTATTCTTTGCGAAATTCTCCGCAAGGTTGAAGCTGTGCTTTTTTCCATTTTTCGCCACATAGTCTGCATAGCCACCACCATAGTTATAAGATTGAATAACTACGTTAATGTCCGTCATGCCTTTGGCTTTACAGGAAGAAAGCAGGGACGCAAAATATTTACACCCCTGCTTGATAGAATCCTCTGTACTTAATGAGTTCGGCGGTAGCCCCAGACTTTCACTGGACTGCATGACATCAGTAGCCGTACCGCCACTTTCCACCTGTATGATGGCAAGCAGGACGTTCACATACTCCGAGATACCGTTTTCTCTGGCGTATTTTTCTACCATCGGCTGATGTTTGAGGACATCGGCTGACAGGTTCATGCCAGAATAGACAGGCGAATAGCTGTTGGAACTGTCGTCATCTTCGCCGGAAATCAATATCCCGAAAAAGAGGACGATGGAGAAAAGGACAGGAAATATCGTACCTATGATAAGGATACGTTTTAATCTCATTTCTTCCGTCCTTTCTCTGAATGTTTCGTAACAGTTTTACGGGCAGATTTCCCATTGACCTGTGTTTTCTGTATCGTAGATTTCTTATGATTACTTCTGGATTCTGCTACGTTTGGCTGGTTTGTTCTGGCAACAGATTTAACCTGCTGTTCCTGTCTGATATTGGTTCGGACAGTTTCTTTTCCAGCCTTGACTTCTGCATTTTTTATCACAGGAGAAGTAGCAGGACGCTTCATATCCGGCTTTATGACCGTATCGGTCTGTGCTGTTTTTGGAACAGGTGTGGCAACAGGGCGTTCATGGCTTCTGGTAGCTCCGGCTGTCGCTGATCCATTCGCATGAACTGTCTGCCTTGCTTCCTGTGCTTTCTGTAATTCCTGCTTTTTCTGTGAGATATTTTCCCTGTGCAGGTTACGTTTCAGTGTACGCTGTTCCTGTCGGTTTTCCCGTTCTTCCACAACGCCACGCTTAAAGTCTGATACATTATCCTTTGCTTTCTGTTTGGCAGAGTGAACAGCATAACCAGCCTGTGTCGGCAAGTCTTTCACATTTTCTTTCAGAGAGGAAGCACTGTCACGGACTTTATTTTTCGTATCCATCACAGCACCTACCGCAGAACCGACACGGCTTCCCATGCTGGCAGAGGTATTTTCCCGTTTCTTTGGCGGTTGGTTCGTTGCTGGCTTTCCGGCTCTGGCAACACTTGCACCAGCCACCGCACCTGCAACACTTCCAGCACCGATAGCCCTTGCAATCCTGTGTTCCATACGTCTTGCCCGATGTCGCATGAACACCATCGGTCTACGGAATATCCGGCGACCTATCTGCTGGCTGTCATTCGCATTAAGGCTGAACATACTCATTAGTTCTCCGAGCTTCATATAGATTCCGGCAAAGCAGATTATCTGCAAAAACGCCACCATAAAGAACGGATAGTCCGTGGAAATGTTGTAGAACATACTGGAAATCGAAAATGCCACGGTCACAATCAGTGTGATTCCGGCTCTTGTCATAATGGCGTTGAACACACGGACAACTGCCTGTTTCGCCATGTTCTCATAGGTCGGTATCATGGACAGTAAAAAGCTGACAGGCAAAAACATGGCATATATGATAAAAAGTATCTGGGAAAATAACATCATGCCGGTAAGCAGGAAGATAAAGATTGTGATACCGAGATTGAAAATGAGCAGGAAGAACACCATGCCAAGACGGTTGACGACCTGTGGAATGGTAAGGTTGTCATTGTCGTTATCTTCAATCTCTGTTTTGACAACATTTTCCCTTGTTTCTCCATCTTCGTCTGACGGACTGGCAGATACCAGAGCTTCCACACGGTCAGCCCCGATTTCTTCGGTATCACTGTTCCCGAACTGCAATAACAGCCACGGTTTTTCTACCTGTATCGCAAAAAGGCTGTCACGGATAAGGTCTACGCTGTCCTTGCCTTTGCTTTGTGAATCGGGGAGCATGATTTTTGTCCCCAAGTCCAGAGAAGCGGTGCTGATGTCCGAACTGAAATCATTGATTTTCTGGATATAATTGGGAGCATAAGCAATAAAGGACGCAGACACAATGAACACCACCACAAAGTTGATAACAGCGTGAAGTGCCTTGCTTGTTTCCCGTTTGAGAAGCCCTGTATAGGCGGTATAAACACCTACAATCAGAATGATAATGAGCAGGAATCCCACATAGAATCCACTGCTGGAAAATCCGTTTTCGGTTACTCCGGCAAGTGTCTGGATACTTTTCCCGATACTGTCAGCCATGTCATTGATAAAGTCCAGCTTATACGCCTGTTGCACCACATATCCTGTGGCATTGCTAAGATACAGGCTGATTGTCCAGACAAAATTTGTGATACAGTAAAGCCCGTACTGCACCGATTTTCCAATGCCGTCCAGCCAGTTCCACGGTAGCCAAGACCAGCTATTGTCCACATAGAAATCAAGCTGATAATTGGAAAGCGGATACTTTGAATACAGGTTGTCTGCATTGACCGTATCATCGACCAGTCCAGACGCATGAGCTACCGTCCCAAGCAGGGACAGCAGTACCAGCGTAACGGTCACGGCGAGCAGAACCAGTTTCAGTACATGGAATACCTTTTCTTTTGTGACAGATTTCATCATTCCAAATCCACCTCACTTTTTATCGGCGGTCTGGTATCAAAGGCATGGAGCAGTTCTACAAAGACAGGGTGTATCTGTACCACACCGACACGCCCGTATAAATCCTGCATTAAGCATTGTCCGTTCTCCAAATCCCTCAACCGTTTCTGGTTGTTTTCGTCCTCACTGTCCAGTCCGAAAAACTCTAAGGTCTGTTTGATTTCATTGGTATCTGTGGAGCGGAACGCAAACTTTAAGCCGATGTTATTTTTCAGACTTTCTTTCGATACGTCCCCAGAGGATTGTGTCACGAAATAGACTCCGGCGTTCATGGCTCTACCAGCACGCACCAGCTTATTTGAGAGTGTTTCTCCCTGTGCCACATTTAAGAACGCCCATGCTTCGTCCAAGTCCACGATTTTAAAAATGCTTCGGTCACTGTGAATAAAGTCAAGAGCAAAGGTACTGATAACAATTAAGATGGATACCGACAACAGCTCAATGGTCGTGTATTCCTCAAAGGTGGTATCCTTATCCGGCAGAACCAAATCTGCAACCTGTATGATGTTGAGTTGGTTATCCAGACTGATTGCATTTTCCACCGAACCGTCTGAGAACAAAAGCTGTGCAAAATCATAGTCCGTAAAACTTTCGATATGGTCTGCAATGTTACGGGATACGGCGGTATCCTCTTTCCGCAGTTCCTCAATGACCTGCAACAGCCCGTGGTTCTGATTCTGGGATACAGTGCGGACAGCTTTTCTAAGGACAGGGAACTTTTCGCCGTCCCTTGAAGAAATTCCTGTAAGGAATGTAAGAATATCGATGGCAAGACTTTCAGCGTCCTTGACATCTTTCATAATCACATACGGGTCTAACAGCCCTTGATTGCTGGAATCACTGGTAATGTTTACAATGTTGATTTCCTCTGCAATCTCCGGCAGAGTTTCTTTCCAGCTTCCACGCTCACTTTTCGGGTCTAGGATAACTGCCTGTCCACCGAACAGAACGGAATAATACACCAGCAGGTTATTACAGAATGATTTTCCACCGCCAAGCGAACCTACAAAAGCAGAAGCCAACGCATTTGTGACCGTACCTTTTACCCCTTGACTGGCAAGGGACGGTTGCAGGTAGACATTTCTTCCTGTATCCACGGAATACCCGATATAGATTCCTATGTTTTCTCCCAACATCTGAGTCGCACCGAAACCAAGTCCGGCTAAAAAGTCGGATTTCACATACTGGATATAATCATTGATATAACGCTTGCTGGCTGGAAGAAATTCTCCATGCAGTCCCATCATATCTCCGGCAGGGCGAACCAGCTTCACATTCAAATCATCGTAAAAGTCCTTGACTTCATCACAACGGCGTTTCAGTTCGTCAAGATCGGGTGCAGACACCCGTATGACGTAACTTAACTTATACATACTTTCCTTGCTCTGGTCTAAATCTGTTTCCAGTTCATCGACACTGTCCAAGGCTTCCACCACATTTGAACTTGTTTCGTTTCCGGCTTGATAGGCGTGATTATCCAAGTCCTTTAATTCCTTTTTCTTGTTACGGACAGTGGTTAAGGCTTTCTTATTCCCGACAATCTCAACATTCATGGACGTATCCACAGGGAATGTGAACTGCTGTTGCTGGAAATAAAAGATTTCCGATGATGGGAAGTCCAGCTCCCCGACAATGGCATTGACCGTAAAGTAGGATACATAGCTTTTGCTGTCCTCATGTTCCAGACGCAAATATCGCTGGCTTTCTTCCACCACACAACGGGTAGGACGGATAAGGTCATAATACTTAATCAGTGTTTCTCTTTTTAATTTTCTTTTTGGCAGAGGATACACATAATCTTCATAAGCTATCCCGTCCCTGCCGTAGAGGTGTTCCATCAGATAGGCAAAATCTTTGGCTTCCAGTCGGCGGATTTTGAATCTACGGGAGATTTTGTTTTCCAGCAGTTTTTCCATCTTCGCATAACGGTTGATTTCATCATTGCTCATGGAAACAAAGTCATTCATCAGCGTGTGCCTTACCTCATTCAAAAACTCACGGAATGTCAGAAATACCGATTTTTTGATGTTCTTCAGATTGACTTCGTCCTCTGTGACCATGAGCTTGAATCCCAGAAAGAAACGGTAATCCACTTGATTGTCGCCTATCATGGATACAAGGGCTTCGGTCTGGTCGTCTATCTTTTGGATTGCTACTTCACGGAGCTTTCCAGTTACCAGCTTCTTTGACTGTTCCTGTATGCTTCGGATTGAACTTTCGGTTGCAATCTGCAACGCATGAATCTTTCCCTCACGGGACTGTGCGATAAGCTGACGGAAGCTGTCATGCACAAGGTATTTCTGTTCTGGGGATAAGAATGAATAATTGTACGGTATCAGCTCATAGTAGGCGAACACCTCATTGTCCTTATTCCAGACAAGGTTATTGTCGATATATTTAATCGGGAACATAGGTCACACTCCTTACTGCCGTGATAGTTTCCTCAAATTTCTGCTTATGCAGGTTCACGGCTTTTCCGGCATAAGTCACTTTGGGACGCAGAGCATACAGCACCATCGTCTTGATGTAACTGTATGGCTTTTTCCCGTCAAAGGTTTTCTGTGACATAAACCATGTAAGGGCAACGGGAATCCCGAAATATTTCAAAAACGCACCCTCAATCATGGAAAGTGGCGGTACATCTGCAAACAGAATGATGATAAATTCCGTCAGCACGAACCATGTAATCTGGGTAAAGGTCACAGGGAATGGCAGGTTTACATCATTGATGGCATACAGTACCTTTTCCACGTTCCAGATACTTGTATAACTTCGGATTTTCTTCACTTGTAAATGCTCCTTTCTTCATTTTTATAACAACAGGGACAGCCGGATTTTCCAGACTGCCCCCAAGAGAAAAGCTGACAGTAGCACCAGTGGCGGTGCTGATCTGCCAGCCCTTAACGCAGTACCTCACAGATACCAGCGTTTGTTGCAATAAATGTCCCCTCTATATCGAGGTCACGCCCGTAGGCTTCATAGTCGATATAGTTCTGTAAAGAGGACGGGATTTCTCCGAGTATCTGTTCTTCATCAATCAGATAGTAGGCTAAATCGGTCATCGTTTCACAGCCGGAATACAGAATGATGTCGTCCTTATGTTCCACCAGTTCTTCCAGACTTCCATAGCAGGATATAAAACTGTCCAAGTCGTCCAGCAGGTAATCCGGTAATTCTTCCAACTGCTCATAGATACGGTTCAGTTCTTCGATGGAAATGTATTCGCTAATCTCCATCGGGAAGTTGTCCGTATCATGGATTGCGTATTCTTCGTACTCTGCATTTAAGCCGATACGTTCTGCAATCACTTCTTCGTCCAACGGAAAAGAGAACCAGTCCCCGACCAGTTCTCCCTCATTGTACTTGCCAAGATTGGCTATATAGACTTGCATATCATCAATCATAAACGGTCACTTCCTTTCCCTCATTGTATTCATAAAATCTGCCATGCACACACAGGAAATGTTCTGATGTTTCTTCCATATCTGAACAGTTCCGATGGTATGTAATATTGCAAAGTCCGGCTTCCAGCTCTTGCAGGTTTGAAAACCATTCTCTTTGAATTGCAGGTATATCTTCGGGTGGAATTTCACTCTCTGAAATTGCAAGGCAGACATTATTTAGCAAGTCGAGGTCTGTATCTTGCAGGATTTCAAAAGGAAAATCATAATCACTGATAAGATAATGGTCACTGTCCGGCGGTAATCCAATGGTTTGTTTTAATGCTTCTATGTTGCAGGGAAGTGTAAACCACGCACAGCCTGTATCTTTTTCCTGTTCATCAAGATTGATAACAAATACTTTCATTTCTTCCATAAGCAATACCACCTGTCAAAGTTTGAACATACCGTTGTTGCAGAGAGCATAACGTCCTTTTTCTTCCAGTTCATGGGCGTAGGCTTCCAGATTAAAATATTTCTTTCCTTTTTCGGAAAGAGCAGAAAATTCAATGTTATGCTCCAAGCGGTAACGGGCAACGTCCATGATGTTGTGACACTCTGGATAAAACAAAAATTCTTCGGATTCCTGCAACAAATCCTCAACACCGCCAAAATAAGGAATCAAGTCTTTGTATGCCTGCTGAACTTCTGGCGATAAATCCGTGTAAGCAAAGTATAGCTTGTTTAACCGTCTGACAGAAGTTGTCCTTACAATATCGCCAGCAAAGGGGAGCTTCATATCTGTGATTTGATAGTCTTTGCTGTCAGCTTCCACACCGAGCAGGTCACGGAACAGCTCATAATCAATGGGTAAATCAAACCAGCGAGAGGTTTTATCCTCTGCTGATTTGGTCGTTTCAATCAATACGCTACATTCTTCCATCGTAATTCAGTCCTTTCTTCTGATTTTGAGTATGAAAAAAGCAGTCGATCATAACGGAAAGACTGCTTTAAACCATATCCTTTATTGCTTTGTGTGGAGATTTAACTGATTGTCTATGTCCCGTCCGGCATACATTACTCTAAGAAAAGCAATATATTCAAAAATTCCTCTCAAATCACTGTCAGCCTGTTCGGATACTTCTATTTCATATATCATAAGCCATAATCCTTGCGAATGTCAGCACAATAGCAATACTAATTTTATGCTCCAATAATCTTATTGAATATGTTCACATATAATAATGAGGTCACATTCCATGACCTCATCACTTTCATTTTTTCCAGATCTGCCATTATTCGGCTATACTCTGTTCCAGCGGCATAGAGGCCAGAAATGACAGTTCTTTCTTTTCAGCTATTCCCAGATAAATGATTGCAAATACAACTGTTACTGTTTCACTGATGAGAAAGCTCCACCATATTCCATTGATTCCCATCATCTTACCCATAATTGATGCAAGTGGAAGCAAAATGATCACCTGCCTTAGCGCGGAAATTAAAAGACTGGCTATTCCTCTTGAAAAGCCCTGTAAAGCATAGCAGGTCATAACAGAAATTCCTCCAAACACAAAACTAAGTCCCAAAATACGCAATGCAGTCACACCCAGTAAAAACATTTCTTCTGATGGTGCAAATGCTGATATTAACTGTATCGGCAGCATCTCCATTATGATCAAACCAACCAGTCCGATCAAAGCAGAATACGCCCCGCTAAGCCGGATAACTTTCTTAATCCGTTCTGCATGTTTTGCGCCAATGTTAAATGCTACGATCGGGATCAAAGCATTATTCAATCCAAAAACCGCCATATACACAAATGTCTGTAATTTAAAATATGCTCCAAATACGGCTGTCGAAGTTGTTGAAAAATCCAGAAGAAGTTTGTTAATGCCAAAACACATAACGCTGGACATGGATTGCATAATAATCGTTGGAATTCCAACAGTGCAAATCCCCTTAAAATAATAGCTTTCTAATTTAATGCATTTAAAATCAAACTGCACATCTGTATTTTTAGTCAGATTAAAATATAATCCCAACAGCATTGCTATGATCTGACCTGCCACTGTAGCAATTGCCGCACCTCTGGTTCCCATTGCCGGCAAACCGAAATATCCAAAAATAAAGATGGGATCTAAAATAATGTTGATGACCGCACCAACGATCTGCATTACTTAACATTAATTAATCCTGGATCATTCATATGCAAAACCATAAATAATCCAGGATCATCTATACTTTTTATTTACTGCATTCTATGATAATTGCTTCACACTTATCATATCCAATCTCTGAACTGTTCAGACACAACGTATAATTGCTGGCTTTTCCCCAGTTCTGCTCCGTATAAAAGTTGTAATTTGCCATACGTCTTTTATCTGTGTCTGCCATCATTTTAACAGCTTCCTGCTCTCCTACATTGTATAAACGGGTGATACGCTGTATTTTTTCCGGCATATCCCCATGAATAAATACATTCAGCACATCGTCCCGGTCTTTCAGGATAAAATCAGCATTTCTTCCAATGATCACGCAGGGCTCCTTCCCAGCCAGATCTAAAATAACTTTTCTCTGTGCCTCATACACCATATCTTCCACTGATTTTCCTGTAATATCACGTCCTACAAGTGCATATGCAAATAATCCTTTCTTCGGAGACAGCTCTGCTTTTTCCTGGATATAATCCGGAGACAGACCTGACTCTTCTGCAATATGATTAATGATGTTTTTATCATAATAGGCTATTCCCAGTTTCTTTGCTACTTCTTCACCGATAAAACGTCCACCGCTTCCAAATTCCCTGCTGATCGTAATGATTTTTTTTGCCATTTCCAGTTCCTCCTTAAATTAAAGTATTAACTCTGTTTTTTCTGATTTTCTTTAAAAATACATATCCAACCAGACATGCGATCACTTCAGTGACCGGAAATGCCCACCAGATCAGTGAAATTCCCATCTGTCCATTTCTGACAAATAATGAAAAGATTCCCGCCAATGGCAATATGATAATAAGCTGTCTCAAAAGTGAAATAACCAGTGATTCCAAGCCGCCATCTAATGCCTGATAAATCCCCTGATAAGCAACGTTAATTCCGGCAAACAGAAAGCTGACAGAGATCACTCTCATTGCACCGATAAAATATTCTCTTGACTGTCCTGCATTAAACAGCATTGCAAACGCTCCGGGGAAAATCTCCGTAATCGCAATTCCCAGAATCATTAATGCAATGGTATAAATAAGTCCATATTTGATACCATCCTGAATTCCCTCTGTCATGACAACGCTTTGCTCCTTGGGCAAGCGAGAACCAACAATAGGGGATCAGGAGTATGAAGTATAGGATAATCAAGCCTTCGGAACCATTTGAACTTCCAGCCACATTGAGTATGCCTTGCATGATTGTGTTCACTATTACCATAATAATGAATGAAATTCCATATTCCAATCGTCGAATCCTCCCTTTGAATGAGAATGGATTTCTGAACATGCCAGGCTTGCTTTTGTTTTCTGTGTAAATCGTATTCGTTTCCTTGTTATCATTGTTGCTTTCTTGTTCCTGTGAAGGCATTACAAATGGTGTGTTTACCTCACCATTCTCCTCGAAAGATGGTTCTTCGGCAGCATTCATAACTGACTGCTTATTAGTTGTTTCTTCTGTAGTATTCTG
>ENA-ORSJ01002697-ORSJ01002697.1-human-gut-metagenome-genome-assembly--contig:-NODE-2697-length-11218-cov-2.305921_pt1 | contig 11218 bp, 8 predicted proteins | sample MGYA00242191_ERZ509158 | MGnify/ENA primary metagenome ERZ509158 (study PRJEB26280, sample SAMEA2338623) | human gut metagenome | biome: human gut; feature: human-associated habitat; material: faeces... | reverse complement strand
GGCCAGGTAGCGACCCAGTATGTAGACGATAAGGGCAATGTGACCATGGACGAATACTGGAATCCAAACGGTTCCTACATGGCAATCGAAGGTATCACAAGCCCGGATGGCCGTATCCTTGGTAAGATGGCTCACTCTGAGAGAAGAGGCGAGGCAGTTGCCATGAACATTTACGGCGAACAGGATATGAAGATCTTTGAGTCTGGTGTGAAGTACTTTAAGTAAGAGTAAGCTATGACACAGGTAGTGTAATATTGTAAAATGTCCCGGAAGACGGTCTTGAGAAATTCGGATTATCTTCCGGGATTTTTGTATTGATGAAAAGGGGGAAAATTTAATAAAATAAAGTTTAGAATACCAGTTGACGGGAAGCATATTTTATATTATATATTGATATATATGTCCGGTATACCGGTATGCCGATGCAGGATGATCATACATGTTACCTACATATGTTTCATGTATCAGTAAATATAAAACAGTGCCCTAAAGGGCGCGGAAAGAGGAGAAGCGATGAAAGTACCTTTTAGTGTGGATCTTACAGGAAAAACAGCCATTGTAACAGGAGGAAGCGGTGTGCTTTGTTCTGCTATGGCATATGGTCTGGCTGTGAACGGGGCGAAAGTTGCCATTATCGGGCGCAATAAGGAAAAACTGGCGAAAATGTCTGAGACCCTTACAGAAAATGCCAAAAATGAATACAGCAAAGAAGCAACAGTAAAAGGCTACAGCTGCAATGTACTGGATAAAGAAGAACTGGTAAAGACTTATGAGCAGATCAAAGCAGCGCTGGGAAGCTGCGATATCCTGATTAACGGCGCGGGGGGAAACCCAGCCGGGAGCCATTGCCTCTGTAAAAATGTTAAAGAAGGAAAAACAGGAGGACGATTATTCTTTCTGGGATCTGAAGGAAGAGAATATCAGAAATGTAATGGATCTGAATTACATGGGAACCTTACTGCCTATCCAGGTATTTACCAGAGATATGGTGGAAAAGAGAAAGGGAAGCATTATCAATATCGCTTCTGTTTCCTCTATCCTTCCTCTTTCCAAGGTTATGGCTTATTCCAATGCAAAAAGCGCTGTCCAGAGCCTGACTCAGTGGCTGGCGATCCACTTTGGACAGAGTGGCATCCGCTGCAATGCCATTGTACCGGGATTTTATGCAGCAGAGCAGAACCATGATCTGTTATTTAACAAGGATGGCTCCTACACAGACAGAGCCGGAGACATCATTGCCGGAACTCCTATGGGACGTTTTGGTAATCCAGAGGAGCTGATCGGCGCAGCCCTGTTTTTGGCAAGTGATGATGCAGCCGGCTTTGTAAATGGCATTGTACTGCCTGTAGACGGCGGTTACAGCGCTTTCAGCGGGGTATAATTGGGCTCATGACCAATCTCAGGTCAAACCAACGCTATATGCATTAATTTAAAATTTTCTGGTAGGCGAACCGGGGATCTCCGGCTTCGCTTCCGGAACATAATGTGATCTTTCCGCAGAAAGTATAGCCATTTTTGGCTAATGCTTTCTGCATGGAGAGATTGTCCGGATGGGTGTCGATACGAATGTTTCTGACACCCTTTTCTTTTGCAAATGCCTCAGAATAAGAGAAGAGGCTTGCAGCCAATCCTTTTCCTTTGTGTGCCTCGGATACGCAGACTCTGTGGAAAGCAAAATAAGGCTCGTCATTCAGCCAGGCGCCGTCGATAACAGCGTAGTCGGCTTCAGGACCGGGCACAACGGTGATCATGCCTAAAACTTCTCCATTTTCTTCCAGGACATGTACAACGCTTTTTTCAATGCCTTCTGTAAGCCCCTGTTCGTTTGGTTCTCCCTTTTGCCACTGGTCAATATTTCTAGCCCGAAATCCTTCTTTGGCTTCTTCTACCATTTTCATCATGGCAGGCAGGTCTGCTGTTTGGGCGGTTCTGTAATTTAACATAGGGATACCTCCTTTTAACTCTTTCGTCATTTATATTATTTTAGTAACAGTATAATCACAGTCTTAAGGATTTTCAAGGCAGTCAGCCTTGCATTTTTTACATGTGAGAATTATAATAGTGAAAAATAAAAAGATATATTCCTACAGGATATATCTGAATATCCGGTGGAAAGGAAGCAGAAGAGATGACTACGAAACTTACAAGAGAACAGGGATTGGAATTACTGAAAAAGTATAATAAGGAGCCATTTCATATTTTACATGGTCTTACAGTAGAGGGAACCATGAGATGGTTTGCAAATGAACTGGGATACGGTGAAGACGCGGATTTCTGGGCTATGGCAGGGCTTCTTCACGATATTGATTTTGAAATGTATCCGGAACAGCACTGTATCAAGGCACCGGAGCTGTTAAGAGAAGCAGGAGCAGAAGAAGAACTGATCCACGCCATCTGCAGCCATGGTTACGGCATTGCCTGTGATGTAAAACCGGAACATGAGATGGAAAAGGTGCTTTTTGCAGTAGATGAGCTTACAGGTCTTGTAGGAGCAGCAGCCAGAATGCGTCCTTCCCGCAGCGTAATGGATATGGAAGTTTCCAGCCTTAAAAAGAAATTCAAAGATAAAAAGTTTGCTGCCGGATGTTCCAGGGATGTGATCCGTGAAGGTGCGGAAAACCTGGGCTGGACACTGGAAGAACTGATGGAAAAGACCATTCTTGCCATGCGTTCCTGTGAAGAGTCTGTAAATAAGGAAATGGAAAATTAAAATGCTGCGTTAACAGGCTAAGAGCAGAAGCTTAAATAAAACGTTAAATAAAAGACAGAACCATTTTAAAGTATGCCGTGCAAAGACATTTGTCCTTGCACGGCAAATTTTTTAGTCCAAAACTATTGACATGATGGGAAAAGTACGGTATCATTTGCACTTGTAACGCACTAAATCAGAGACTGATCAAAAAGGTGTGTTTTACTACGATTTAAGGGAGATAAAGATCATGAAGAAAGTGGTTAAGTTCGGAGGCAGTTCACTTGCAAATGCAAAGCAGTTTAAAAAAGTGGCTGACATTATTAAAGCGGATAAATCCAGAAGATATGTAGTGCCGTCTGCACCAGGCAAGCGCAATGACAAGGATGAGAAGGTAACCGATATGCTGTATGCCTGTTATGATGCAGTAGCAGAGGGACGTTCTTACAAGAAGATCCTTGACAAGATCAAAGAAAGATACAATGAGATCATTGACGGACTGGATCTGAACCTGAACCTGGATCATGAATTTGATAAAATTGAAGAAAACTTTCTTGCAAAAGCAGGAAGAGATTACGCTGCTTCCAGAGGCGAATACTTAAATGGTATCGTTATGGCAAATTATCTGGGATATGAGTTTATTGACGCTGCAGAGGTTATTTTCTTTGATGATAATGGAAACTTTGAAGCAGATATTACGGATAAAGAGCTTTCTGAGCGATTAGAGCATGTAGAGAGAGCAGTTATCCCTGGATTTTACGGTTCCCGTCATGACGGTACTGTAAAGACCTTCTCCAGAGGTGGTTCTGATGTAACCGGTTCTATCGTTGCAAAAGCCATCCATGCAGATCTCTATGAGAACTGGACCGATGTTTCCGGATTTTTAGTAGCTGACCCAAGAATTATCAAAGACCCTGAGGTTATTGAGACTATTACTTATAAAGAGCTTCGTGAACTGGCTTACATGGGTGCAAGTGTTCTTCACGAAGATGCTATTTTCCCGGTACGTAAGGAAGGTATCCCGATCAATATCCGCAACACCAACCGTCCGGATGATAAGGGAACCCTGATCGTAGAGACCACCTGTCGCAAACCGCGTCATACCATTACCGGTATTGCAGGTAAGAAGGGCTTCTGCTCTATCAACATTGAAAAGGCAATGATGAATTCTGAGGTTGGTTTTGGGAGAAAAGTTTTAAGCGTATTTGAAAAATACGGCATCAACTTTGAACATATGCCATCCGGTATCGATACCATGACTGTTTTCGTTCATCAGTCAGAATTTGAGGCTTATGAGCAGTCTGTAGTAGCAGGTATCCACAGAGTGGCAGAGCCGGATACCATTGAATTAGAGTCAGATCTGGCACTGATCGCAGTTGTAGGCAGAGGTATGCGCTCCAACAGAGGCACTGCAGGCCGTATCTTCTCCGCACTGGCACATGCAAGAGTCAATGTAAAGATGATCGATCAGGGATCCAGTGAATGGAATATCATTATCGGTGTTAAGAACGCTGATTTTGAGACTGCTATCAAGGCGATTTATGATATCTTTATTACTGTAGATTTATAAATTGTTGGGGGAAAACTATGAATTATGGAATGAGATGCCATGACCTCTGCCCAAAGACGGATATTGATACACTGGTAAACACAATTGCTGCCAATCACGTAGATCAGATCCAGCTGGCGATGGGAAAATCCATCGCCGGATATAATTTTGATCATGGTCATTATTCGCCTGGATTTGCACGGATGATCAGAAAAAAACTGGATGAAAATGATATTCATGTGGCTGTACTGGGGTGCTATATCAATCCTGTAAATCCAGATGAGAAAGAACGCCAGAAAGCAGTAGCAAAGTTTATTGAACATTTAAAATATGCGAAGGTTATAGGCGCCGACATGGTGGGAACGGAAACCGGACGTTATGATGCAGGTTTTAAGGTAGTTCCCTATACCTATACAGAAGGCTGCTATCAGTTGTTATTAAAGAGCATGAGGGAAATTGTATCTGCTGCGGAGAAATTAGGGGTGATCGTGGGAGTAGAGGCGGTTCATGATCATACTCTTTACTGCCCGGAGATCATGAGGAGATTTTTAGAAGACATTGATTCTCCAAATGTGGAAGCAATTTTGGATCCGGTAAACCTGATCAGTGCAGAGCATGTTGCAGATCAGGATGAAGAGATCAATAAAGCATTTCGTCTTTACGGAGATCGTATTTCGGTTGTTCATGTAAAGGATTTCGTGATGAAAGAAGGAAAACCGGAATTTGCCCATGTAGGGGAAGGTCTGTTCCATTATGAACCTTTAATGAAAAACCTGAAAAAAGACAAGCCTTATATTACAATGCTTCTGGAAAATTCCACAAAAGAGCGGTATCATCAGGATGTAGAGTATTTACAAAAAATATACGATGCAGTATAAAAGCCGCTATATGCAGACACACAGTTTTGGGACCGAAAGGTCCCATTTTTGCGTTGTAGAGTAATGGGTAATATGGTATGATACCACAAGAGGATTTTTAAGATCATAAAGGGTCTGTGGGTATTTGCTATGGAAGAAATGTATGTATATAAAAATCAGAAAAAGTTAAGATGGGGCTATACCACCGGTACCTGCGGGACGGCGGCTTCTATGGCAGCGGCTCTTATGCTCCTTGGACAGAAACGGGTGGGTCAGGTGAAAGTCTCTACACCTAAGGGGCTAGACCTGGATCTAGAGATCGAGGAGATCCGTTTTACAAAGGAGCAGGCAGTCTGCGCTGTGCGAAAGGACTCCGGAGATGATCCGGATGTGACCAATGGGATCGCTATCTATTCCAGAGTATCATTTAGGGATGATAAACCGGAGACAGAAGGCTATATCTGGGAAAATGAGGTTATCCGGCTTCATCTTACAGCAGGAGAGGGCGTGGGTATCGTTACAAAGCCGGGACTGGCCTGTGAAGTAGGAAAACCTGCTATTAATCCGGTACCAAGGGAAATGATCTTTACCCATGTGGAAAGAGCCTGCAGACAACATGGATTTCAGGGCAGTCTGCATATTGAAATATTTATTCCTCAGGGAATAGAAATCAGCAAAAAGACCTTTAATCCCCGTATGGGTATCAAAGGCGGTATCTCCCTTTTGGGGACCAGTGGCATGGTAGAGCCTATGAGTGAGAAAGCACTTACCGATACCATACAGTTAGAATTGCATCAGAAACATGTGGCCGGGCTAAAAAGCATGATTCTGACACCGGGAAATTATGGGGAAAGCTTTTTACGGGATGAGTTGAATGTAAATCTGGATTACGCTGTAAAGTGCAGTAATTTTATTGGTGACTCTCTGGACATGGCAGTGCAAGAAAATATTGAGGAGGTACTGTTAGTCGGACATGGAGGAAAGCTGATCAAGCTGGCAGCTGGTGTGATGAACACCCATTCCTCTGTAGCAGATGGAAGAATGGAAACTCTGGCAGCCTGGGGTGGTGCCTGCGGTGCAGGACCGGAGCTGATCCGGGAGATTTTAGAGTCCGTTACTGTAGATCAGGGATTAAAACTTTTAGAGACAGTGCCGAGGCTTCGTGAAAAGGTTATGGAACAGGTGGTAAGACGGGCCTGGGAGCATCTGACATTGCGGGCAGGAGAGTCCATGAAGGTAGAATGTATCCTGTTTACCAATGAAAGAGGGATACTGGGAATGTCTCCCGGAGCCATGGACATGTTAAAAAGGATACTGGCCCAGGATATGACGAAACTGGACTGAAAATAAACGAAAATAAATTCCGGAAAGGAAGAGAAATATGGTACACATTGTAGGAGCTGGTCCGGGAGCAGAGGACCTGATCACAGTAAGAGGACTGAGACTTTTAAAACAGGCAGATATCGTTATTTATGCAGGTTCCCTGGTCAATCCAGGTTTATTAAAAGAGACAAAACAGGGGGCTGTGATCTACGACAGCGCAAAAATGACCCTGGAACAGGTTATGGAAGTTATAGAACAGGCATGGAAAGAGCAAAAAGAGGTAGTCCGCCTGCATACAGGAGATCCCTGTCTCTACGGTGCCATCAGAGAGCAGATGGATGCAATGGACAAGCTGGGGATCACTTATGATATCTGTCCGGGAGTCAGTTCTTTCTGCGGCACAGCAGCCGCTTTACAGATGGAGTATACTCTTCCGGGAATATCCCAAAGCGTAATTATTACCAGAATGGCAGGCAGGACACCGGTGCCGGAAAGAGAGAGCATCCGCCAGTTTGCTTCTCATCAGGCAACCATGGTGATCTTTTTAAGTACGGGAATGTTAAAAGAACTGTCAAAGGAATTAATGGCAGGGGGGTACAGCCCGGATACACCAGCTGCTATTGTATACAAGGCAACCTGGCCGGAAGAGAAAACCGTGCGTACCACTGTGGCAGAGCTGGCAGAGGCAGCGGAGCGTGAACATATTACAAAAACAGCCTTGATCGTAGTTGGAAATACAGTGGCACAAAATGGCTATGACCGGTCAAAGCTGTACGATCCGGGATTTACAACAGAATTCCGTATGGCAGAAAGCTCCCACAGCGGGAAAATAGTTTCGGCTGTGCCGGAAATACCAGCATCAGGAAAACTCTACGTAGTAGGTATGGGACCGGGTTCCTTAGATGGAATGACAAAAGAAGCGTTTAAAGCCATTGGAGACTGCCAGGTGATCGCTGGATATACGGTATATGCGGACCTTGTAAAGCCCTATTTCCCGGACAAAGAATATCTTACCACGCCTATGACAAAAGAGGAGGCACGGTGCCGTATGGCCTTTGAATGCTGTATGGAAGGCAAAGATACAGCCATGATCTGCAGTGGGGACAGCGGTGTTTACGGTATGGCAGGTCTGATCCTGGAGCTGTCAGCAACATATCCGGGTGTGGAGATCAAAATGATACCAGGTGTTACAGCTGCCTGTGCCGGTGCTGCAGGCCTTGGAGCACCGTTGACTCATGATTTTGCAGTGGTCAGCTTAAGTGACCGTTTAACACCCATAGAAATGATCTGGGAGCGCATAGAAAAGGCAGCCCAGGCAGATTTTGTTATCTGCTTATATAATCCCCGCAGCAAAGGCAGACCGGACTATTTAAAGCAGGCCTGTGAGCGGATCATGAAATACCGTTCACCGGAAACAGTCTGCGGTGTAGCTTCCTGTATTGGAAGAGATGGGGAAGAGATGAAGGTAATATCTTTAAAAGAACTGGCTGATTATCCGGCGGATATGTTTACGACAGTATTCATTGGAAAAACCAGTACTGTAAAGATCGGCAAATGGATGGTGACACCAAGAGGCTATCTGCAAAAGAAGGAGAAATAACATGGCAAAAAAGCATGTGATCCTCTTTGCGGGAACAACAGAAGGGCGTATACTGGCTAACTGGCTGGACGAACAGTCAGGTGTTACCGGAATCGTCTGCGTGGCAACGGAATACGGTGCAGAGCTTCTGGAAGAAGAAATGTCTTTAAAGCATTTAACGGTACACTGCGGTCGCCTGGACGAGGGTGCGATGGAAGCTTTTTTGAAAAAAGAGAGCCCGTCTCTAGTGATCGATGCCACCCATCCCTATGCCCAGGTGGTGACTGCCAATATCCGGAAAGCCTGTGAAAAATATCCGGATATCTGCCTTCTGCGCTGCCTGCGAAAAGAAAGTGAAGATGAGGCAAAAGATAGCAAAGGCGATAAAAATGGCATTATCCATGTGAAAAATACAGCAGAGGCAGTCAGGTATCTTTCTGAAAAAGAAGGAAATATCTTCCTCACTACAGGAAGCAAGGAACTGGTTCTGTGGCAGGGACTTCCGGGACATTTAGAACGGATTTTTGCAAGAGTCCTTCCTGTGGAAGCTTCTGTTCATATCTGCAGGGAACTGGGCTACAGCGGAAGACATATCATTGCCATGCAGGGACCGTTTTCAGCGGAAATGAATTATATACAATTGAAGGAATTTCAATGTTCTTATATGGTAACAAAGGACGGGGGAGATACAGGCGGCTTTAAAGAAAAGATGCAGGCTGCAAAAAAAGCGGGAGCAACAGCTGTTGTGATCGACCGGCCAAAAGATAAAGGAATGTCCTTAGAGCAGACAAAAGAAGCAGTAAAGGAGTGGATGAAGGATGTCTCAGAATGAATATGAGGAGAGAAAACCCATTATCTATCTTGCAGGGATCGGAATGGGGCAGGATGACCAGCTGACAGGCGAGGTTTTAGACTGCTTAGACCGGGCAGATGCTGTAATGGGAGCCAGAAGGATGTTAGATGCAGCTGCACCTTATACAGAAGGAAAAGCAGTGCTGGCAGCTTATAAGCCCAGTGAAATGGTAAACTGGCTTTCTTCTTTTGAATGGGATGAGGCAGTGCTGGTGCTCTCCGGGGATACCGGCTTTTACAGCGGGGCAGAAGCGGCTTCCAAAGCTTTCCTGCAGGAAGGCTGGGAGGTAGAATATATTCCCGGTGTATCCAGTCTTTCTTATTTCTGCGCCAGACTCGGCAGAAGCTGGCAGAATGTTCACAGTATCAGCAGCCATGGCCGCAGCTGCGACGTAGTTTCCCATATCCGTCATTATGAAGACTGTTTTATCTTACTGGGAGGAAAGGGCAGTGTTTCTGCTCTTTGCAGGGAACTGGTAAGTAATGGACTTGGAAATGTGAAAATATGGGCTGGAGAAAATTTCTCATACGAAACAGAACGTATTCTCTGCGAAGCTACCCCTGCAGAATTGCTGATGGAAGAGGAGAAGAGGCCCTTTGGAAGTCTTGCCTGCGTTATTGTGAAAAATCCTCACGCAGAAGAGACGAGAATTTATCTCACAAAGCACCCGAAAGACGAAGATTTCATCCGGGGAAAGGTTCCGATGACCAAGGAAACCATTCGCCGGCTGTCTATAGAGAAACTTTATATCGGTAATCACAGTGTCTGTTATGATATTGGCGCGGGAACGGGCTCTGTATCCGTGGAGATGGGTCTGGCGATCCGAAGAAGCTGTAATGAAGGCAGTGTGTATGCCATTGAGCGGGAACCGGAAGCTTTGGAACTGATCCGGGCAAATGTGCAAAAGTTTCATGGAAACTGGGAAGATATCCACATTGTAGAGGGAGAAGCACCGGAGGCTTTTGAGGGACTTCCGGCACCTACCCATGCTTTTATCGGCGGCAGCGGCGGAAAGATGAAGGAGATCATTGGTACCCTGTTAAACTTAAATCCGGCGGTGCGGATCGTGGCAAATGCCATTACTTTGGAAACTGTATCAGAGATCCTTGCATGTATGAAGGAATATGGGTTTGAAGACGGTGAACTTCTGCAGGTTCAGGTTTCTCCTGTTAAACAGCTTGGCAGCTACCATATGCCAATAGCTCAGAATCCGGTATACATTGCAGTGATGCAGCATCCGGTAAAAGACGATGTGGAGGAGATAGAGTGGCTGGATTCATGATCGCAGCTCCAAGAAGCGGCAGCGGAAAGACTATGGTCACCTGCGGCATCCTGGAACTTTTAAAACGAAAACAGAAAAATCCATTTTCCTATAAATGTGGACCGGACTATATTGACGGGCTGTTTCATCGGAAAGTCCTTGGCATTGAGGGAGGAAACCTGGACAGTTTCTTTGAAAGACCGGAAGACATGAGAAAAAAACTCATGAACATATCAAAAGATCATTTTCCTGTAATAGAAGGCGTAATGGGATATTTTGACGGCTTAGGCGGAGATACAACAGCTGCCAGTTCCTGGGAGGTAGCGGATATTTTAGATCTGCCGGTGGTGCTGGTAGTGGATGCAAAAGGAGCCAGCCTTTCCCTGGCGGCGCTGATCAAGGGCTTTCAGGTCTTTCAGGGGGAGTCCCAGTCTTCTCAGGCAAATAAAAATGGAAATCATATTCAGGCAGTGATATTAAACAGGATCTCTCCTATGTTATATCCGCGGATGAAGGCAGTGATCGAGAAAGAAACAGGTGTGCTGGTAGCAGGATATGTACCGGAACTGGATTTCTGGCAGGTGGGAAGCCGTCATTTAGGACTTGTGCTTCCTGGGGAGATCAAGAACCTTCAGGAGCAGATGAGGCAGTTAGGTGACTGTCTGGAGAAGACATTGGATGTGGATGTATTACTTAAGCTGGGAGAAAAAGCAGATATAGATGTGCTAGGGTCTGTGACTGTGACAGCAGATGGTTCCAGCCAGAAGTGTGAAGCTCAGAAAAATGCTGATTTGGTTCTGCAAAACCAATTATCAGGAGAAAAAATCTCACATTCAGCTATCCGCATCCGTCTTGGCGTTGCCTGGGATGAGGCTTTCTGCTTCTACTATCGGGATAATCTGGAATTTTTGGAAAAACAGGGCGTTCAGATCGTCCGGTTCAGCCCTGTCCATGATAAGCATCTGCCAGATGATCTGGATGGTCTTTTACTTGGCGGCGGTTATCCGGAGCTTTATGCAAAAGCGCTGGAAGAAAATGAGACCATACGAAATGAGATCCGCCGGAAAGCAGAGGAAGATATGCCCATTCTGGCAGAGTGCGGCGGGT
>ENA-ORSJ01002695-ORSJ01002695.1-human-gut-metagenome-genome-assembly--contig:-NODE-2695-length-11224-cov-9.282031_pt1 | contig 11224 bp, 10 predicted proteins | sample MGYA00242191_ERZ509158 | MGnify/ENA primary metagenome ERZ509158 (study PRJEB26280, sample SAMEA2338623) | human gut metagenome | biome: human gut; feature: human-associated habitat; material: faeces... | reverse complement strand
AGATGTTGGACAAGACCGGTGCCGACAGCGAGCGGAAGAAGCTGCTGGCGCAAATTGAAAACAAGCTGTCCACTATCGCACGGCAGGGACGGGCGTTCGGCATCCATCTCATTCTTGCCACGCAGAGGCCGGATGCGACCATCATCCCCGGTCAGATACGCAACAACATGGATCTCCGTGTTTGCGGCAGGGCGGACAGCGTGCTTTCTCAAATTATTCTCGACAACACCGGCGCCGCCGATCAGATACCCAAGGATGCACGGGGCCGTTTCATCACCGGAGACGGTACGGTGTTTCAAGGCTACCTGTTCGACGAGGGGCAGCTTTAACGGGGTGATACCATGCCGCGCAGAAAAAAGCCCAATGACTACGGCACAGGGATTCCCTATCACGAGGTAGAGGCCCTTGCCCGTGTCCTGCTCCCGGAAATCCAAGCGTTCTTTGAGAGCGAGGACGGGCAGCGGGAATATGCCGAGTGGAAAGCAAAGCAGCAGGCCGAACAAGAGAACAAGGTATAACAGAGGCGGGAACATCTTAACCGATGCTCCCGCCTTGTTATACTTTTAACTGCTCTCATTCTATACCTAAGAATCAACAATGTCAAAAGGAAAGTAAAAAAAGTCATTACTATGAGCTAAGCCGAAAATAATTCGGTATTTACCAACAGATAGTTGGTCATAGTCCGTCAGAAAAAAATCTACATTCATTGTCTCTCCTGATGGGATGTAAAGAAGATTATCTGTATCTCTTATATGAGGGGATTTTTTTACAATAACCCATGTTTCATTAATATTTTGTTCGAGATATGGCAGATAGAGTTCCGGGCTATTATCGCTATGATTTGTTATGCAAAGAGATATCTGCTTAGTATCAATAGTGTATTGTGCTTGCACAGCCTGAATAGAGAATCCGCTTACCGGGGTCAAATTTTGATAAGGGGATTTGGGGGATTGAGAGGTTTTAATTAAATAGAACAAAAGAATACACAAGATGACTGTTGGGACAATGGCAAAGACTCTTTTTTTCATGGTATACTCCTTCCTTTTTCCTCCGTCCATCACCGTTTACTTCTTCACTTTTAGAATATTCCAAACTGTTGATATTGTTAGTTACACCTATATAGACGCTAAAATTTTTATAATGTTCCCATTTTTATCATCATAGCGAAAAATATAAGCAAAGGCAAGGACAAGAATTGTCCCTGCCTTTGCTTACTATAGTACATTTTCAATAGAAATGATAAATCCGAACACATTACCAACTTGGATAATGTAGTTCGGATTATCATTACTTGGTCCGAGTGGCGAGATTCGAACTCACGGCCTCATGGTCCCGAACCATGCGCGCTACCAACTGCGCTACACCCGGATATGAAATTGTGCGGCTCACGCCGCGAACAGTAGTATTATATGAGCTTCCCTCCGTTCTGTCAAGAGGGAAATCCACATTTTTCAAAAAGCCCCGCGGCACACGGCCGCGAGGCTCTGGCGGGAGCATGTGAGAATCGAACTCACCCGAGAGGCTCTTCACCCCTCTCACCGGTTTTGAAGACCGGGGGGCACACCAGCACCCATCTACTCCCATGTGAGAGGCGACAAAAGCCGCCTCATTTTTCTATCTCGCCAAACTGCGCGCCCGGCCTGCGGACATCACCCTCGCGGCGAAGAATCCCTCGCCGGTCGTAATACTCCAGCACCAGCAGCGCGTGGTCGCGCGAGGTGCCGAGCGTGTCGCGGAATTCTCCCAGCGTGAGCGTGTCGTGCGTTTCGAACCACGCCTTCACCCTTGCGTCGACCGCATCCAAAACGCTTTTTTCGACGCAGAGCTCTGGCGCGAGCAGCACAAGCTCGCCGGTAGATAAAAGACTCTCAAGCACGCGCGCGCACTCCATGCGGTCTTTTTTGTCGAACAGCGCACAGAGCGCGTCCTGCTTTTTGCCAAGAATTCCCGCCGCGCGGCAGGTGCGCAGCAACTCTTCCCGGATGGCGCTCTGCCGCTTGGTCAGATGCACGGAAAAGTCCGCAAGCGCGCAGTGCTCCGCCGTCAGCGTGAGTTTTCCCTCGCGCGCAAAGCAGACGAGGATCGCGTCCGCATTTTCCCGTGCTTTGCCGCGCAGAAGCCGCTGCCGCGCCTCGGCGAGGCGCATGCCCGCGTGCAGCGGATGCTCGCGGTGGTACTTTGTCAGCATCGTCTCACAGTCTGTCCACAGCCTGTCCAGCACCGACGCTGTAAGATAGCGCGACGGCGCGATCTCGACGAGCTTTCCCCGCGCACAGAGCACGGCGAGCATTTCCACCAGTTTTTCTTCCGGTTCATCGAAGCACGCGGCAAGGTCCGCAAGCGTCATGCCATCCGCGCCGCGCTCGCCGACGGCCTGCACGAGCTTTGCCTCGTCCGATCCGCTCTCGCGCACGGCGAGCGAGGCGATCACGCGCGCGTCGTATCGCTTGTGCCGGTACGGATGCTCGTCCAGGATCATCCCGCCGCCAACAGTCTCGAGCGGCGAATAAAAGCGCGCCACAAAGCGGTCGCCCTGCCGCGCGGCGAGCGCTTCGCTCAGCCGCAGTTGGGCATAGCAGCTCTCGCCCGGACGCAGCGCGTCGCGGTCCAGCAGCACCGCCTTTGCAAGGCGCACCGCCGCGCCGTGGTAGATGTGCAGGCGCGAGCCGCTCTCGATGATCCGCTTAGAATCCGGCAGATTTTGCAGTTTCACGTCCAGCATCAGCGACGGCTGCATCGAATCCGTCCTGCACAGCACATCGCCGCGGCTGATGCTCTCTTTTTTGATGCCCGCTAAGTTGACCGCCGCGCGCTGTCCGGCGTACACCGCCGACACGTCGCGCCCGTGCACCTGCAAATTGCGCACGCGGCACTGATTCCCGAGCGGCATGAGCTGCGCCTCGTCGCCGACGGCGATGTGCCCGTCGATGAGCGTGCCGGTGACGATCGTGCCGAAGCCGTCGACGGAAAACACGCGGTCGATGGGCAGGCGGAACGGCGTGCGCGCGCTCTTTTCCTCCGCGTGCAGTGTCAAGTCGTGCAGTGCTTCGCGCAGTGCCTCAACGCCTTCGCCTGTGCGAACAGACGTGCGCAGGATCGGCTTATCCTCTAAAAACGTGCCCTTGACGCGGCTTTTGACGTCCTCTTCGAGCATGTTCAGCCAGTCCTCGTCGACTAAGTCGGTCTTTGTCAGCACGATGAGTCCGTCCTTCACACCGAGCAGCTGCAGGATGTCCAGATGCTCGACTGTCTGCGGCATGAAGCCCTCGTCCGCCGCCACGACAAGCATCGCAAGGTCGACACCGCCCGCGCCGGCGAGCATGTTCTTGATGAACCTCTCGTGCCCCGGCACATCGACGATGCTCGCACAGCTCCCGTCCGGAAAGTCGAGGCGCGCAAAGCCGAGGTCGATCGTGATGCCGCGCTTTTTCTCCTCGGCCAGCCGGTCGGTGTCCACGCCCGTGAGCGCCTTGACGAGCTCGGTCTTGCCGTGGTCGACATGACCCGCCATACCGATGATAACATGCTTCATCGGATGGCCCCCGCAGCCGCCGCGGCGATCTCGGCAAAGTCTTCCTCTCGAATCGTGCGCACGCACAGCAAATACTGCCTGCGGTGGATACGCGCGACGATGGGCTTGGCGCGAAGGCGCAGCTTCTCTTCCAGTTCATCCACGCTGAGCCTCCCCGGCTCGATCGCGACGGCCCAGCCAGTGAGCTCCTGCGCCGGAGCGCTGCCGCCGCCGACAGCGTCGCCCGTCCACACGAGCTGTGAGGAAACGCCCGTGTCCGCGAGCGCCTTTTGCAGCCGCAGCGCCTTGGCGTGCAGCTTATCCTCGCTCGCCGACAGCATCGCGAGCGTCGGGATCTCTCGCACGGCGATCTCGGCATCCAGATAGGCGCTGAGCGTCGCGTGCAGCGCGGCAAGCGTCATCTTGTCGAGCCGCAGCGCCCGCGCAAGCGGGTGCTTTTTGATCCGTTCGATGTACTCCCTTTTGCCGACGATCAGCCCCGCCTGCGGCCCGCCGAGCAGCTTGTCGCCCGAAAACGACGCAACGTCCACACCAGCGTGCAGACTTCTCTGCACCGTCGGCTCGCCGCGGATGCCAAACGGTTCGAGGTCGACGATCGCCCCGCTGCCGAGGTCTTCAATGAGCGGCAGGCCGTGCCCATGCGCGATCTCCGCCAGCTCCTCCCGCGGTACGGATTCGGTAAAGCCCACGATGCGGTAGTTGCTTGTATGCACCTTCAAAAGCGCTCTCGTCTGCTCGCCGATGGCGGCTTCATAGTCGCGCCGGTGCGTCTTGTTCGTCGCGCCGACCTCGCACAGCGTGCAGCCGCACTGCGTCACGATCTCCGGAATGCGGAACGAGCCGCCGATCTCGACGAGCTCGCCGCGCGAGGCGATGACCTCTCCCCCGCCCGCGAGCGCGGACAGGATGAGCAGCACCGCCGCGGCGTTGTTGTTCACGGCCATCGCCGCCTCCGCACCCGTCAGGCGGCACAAAAGCGCCTCCACGTGCTGATAGCGCGAGCCGCGGCAGCCGTTTTCCACATCGTATTCAAGCGTCGAATAATCTCTCGCCGCCTCTGCCGCGGCGTTCGCCGCGCGCTCGCTCAGGCAGGCGCGGCCAAGGTTCGTGTGCAGCGTCACGCCGGTCGCGTTGATGACCGAGCGCAGCGTCGGCAGCTGCTTTTCCTCTGCACGTGCCAGAATGCGCGCGCAGAGTATGCCTGTCTCCGGCAGCGCGGAAAGGCCGCCGCGCACTTCGTCTCGCAGCGCGTCCAGCTCCTCGCGCACGCTCTCGCGCAGCAGCACCGGCGGCAGCGCCGACACCTTGAGCTCGTCCCGACCGAGCAGCTCGTCCACCCGCGGGATGGAACGAAACAGATTTTCTTCCACGCTTTTCCCTCCCCGTGCCCGACACGCAGTGCGTCGGGCGCCAGTTCTCCAGTTTGCCTTTACCCTATCAGAAAGGCCTTCGCCCGTCAAGAAAAACCAGAACCGTTCGCTGAATCAGCCATGCAGTTCTGGTTTTTCTATTGTTCACAAGAGCGCGGATCGTCCCGTGGCCGCAAATTTTCAATTCTTGAAAATTTCTGTCTCTTTGGGACAGCTTCCTGTCGGGGTGTGCCCGCCTCAAGCCCTGTTGGGATCAAGTACGGCAAACTGGAATTTATTTTTTCCTTGTGGTTATACGAAGTAACAAGCATCCTATCGAAAATCCAACGAGAGTCCCACAAGTATTCATAATCACATCATCTAACTGTGCAAACCTTCCAATAAATGTTTGCAAAAATTCTATACCAATCGAAAATACTGCTCCAAGTATAACGCCATTCCACCAATGCTTGTGGATATTTTTAAAAATAAATACTGGCAAAAATCCATATGGAACGAATAGACATATATTCAAAATAGTTGCCGCATTAAATCCATCCTCAAATAATTTAAAACTAATATAACTATCAAGTGGTGAGGATATTCCAAAACTACCACCAATAATTCCTGTAATTTTTAATATTGATACAACTATTAGAATCCATAAGAATTGACATAACCAATTTAAAATCTTAACTTCAATTTTCTTCTTCTGAATAAATTCAATACCCAGTTCGATAATCATAACGCCTGCGAAAATAATAAGTGCCGTTGGAAGGAACCTCACTAATATCCATATTCCAGTCCATATTTCCATTGTAATATAACTCACTATCATTCCTCCATAAATTCAAATTTGTTGAGCCGAGTATACCATATTTCTCAACGAAAGAACATTCTTATATACGAGAACCTGACCGTTTTACCGCGCTGAGCAATTTATCCTCTTTCCGCTTTTTGAGCATGATTGGCACGTCCATCAGCGCGAACACCGCCATGAGCAGCAGGTTGACGCAATAAATCGGCACCGCCATCGCCAGCAGCAGCAAGAAGCACTTGCCCATGTACCTGACGCTCGGTCGGATATCACCGCCCGAAAACAGCATGATGGGATAGGCCGCAAGCAGAATGTGCACGCTCGTCGAATGCCAGAACATGAAGTTCGCCGCCGGAAGCGACGTCCACGTCGGGAACAGCAGTGCCGCCGTCGCCGCGGGGATACAGATAAAATAGAGGAAATTGTCGAGCAGCCTGCTCGGCTTCCATGCGTACAGCGCGATAAGGAAAATGTTGATCGAGCACAGGTGCAGCGGCAGATAGTCCCAGTTGAAATTCCCGCCGATTTGCAAACCGATCTGTTTGAACGCCTCGTCCGCGAGCAGGAGAACGGCAAAGAGCCCCCGCAGCTGCGCCCGCTTCTTCCCGTCCGCCGCCTTGTAGAGCTTGCAGCTCAGCGCGGCAAAGCCGATATACAGCGCAAGCGTCACCAGATGCCGCGCGCCGAAGAGCGAAAAGCCAAAGCCCTCGCCGATCGTATCCACCGTATCCCAAAAGTGCTCCACTTGATCCATCCTCCGCAAATTTGTTGTCTCTGCCAGCATATCATACGGCGGAGAAAATACACCTGAAAATTTCTTTAAGATTTCAGTATCCCATCCGCGCTCCCAGCATCTCGCCGCTGCTGCCGCCGCGGTACACGCCGTTTTCGATCACGCGCTCGCCGAGCACGAATACCTCGTCAAAGCCTGTCGCAGGCAGGTTGGGCCGCGCGTAGGTACCGTGCTCGCGGACGTTTTCGGGCGAGAAGAGTAAAAGGTCCGCGTCCATGCCCGCCGCGATGACGCCCTTTTTCTCAAAGCCGAAGCGGTCCGCCGCATGCCCCGTCACCTTGTGCACGGCCTGCTCAAGCGTGAGCACGCGCTCCTGCACGACGTATTTTTCAATGAGCCGCGCGAATGTGCCGTACACGCGCGGGTGGACACGCCCGCCGCTGGGGTACGTCGCATCCGAAATGACGCCCGAGAACGGCGCGTGCAGGATGTCCCGCACGTCCTCCTCGTCTGAAATGTAGTCGATCATCCCCGTATTGCACTGTTCCGCCGCCAGCAGGTCAAAGAGCGTATCGAACGGGTCTTTTTGAAGCGTCCGCGCGATCTCGGCGATGCTCTTTCCCTCAAATCGGCGGTATTCGTCCGTCCGGAGGCCGATGGCTACTACATTGTCAAAGCCGACGAGCAGCGTGATGTTCTCAAAGTCGCTGCCCGCCTCCATCCGCGCGCGCATTTCCTTTCGCGCAGCATCGCCGAGCAGGCGCTTGGTCAGCGCCTCCGTGCCGCCCTCCTGGAATTCCGGCGGCAGCACATGGATAAGCTGTGTCGAGCCCGCGGTGTAGGGGTACACGTCGCACATGACGTCAAGCCCGTCCTCCCGCGCCTTTTCAATGAGCGAGAGCATTTCCGGCACGGCCTTTCGTGCGTTGCGCCCTCCGATGGCCTTGAGATGACTGACCTCCAGCGGCGTTTGCAGCGCGCGGGCGACCTCGAGCATTTCGCGCAGCGCATCGACGACGCCGTCGCCCTCCTGCCTCATGTGGACACAGATGGGCACGCCGCTCCGGTGCAGCGGCGCGAGTGCGCGGATGAGCCCGTCGGTCGAGTAAAAGATCTCCGGCGCGTATCCAAGGCCGAGCGACACGCCGCACGCGCCGTCGGCCAGCGCCGCTTCCATGTGATAGTGCAGATCGCGCAGCTCGAGCGGTGACAAATCTCCCGTCGTGAAGCCCGCGGCAAGCGTGCGCAGCGTGCCCATGCCGATGAGTTCCGCGCACGAGAGCGGCAGTCCCCGCCCCTGCGCCGCCTTGAAATAGCTGTCAATGGACGCAAAGCGCAGCTCCGGCGGGATGTTCCCCGTGATGGGCACGAGGTATTTCGCGCACTCGTCCGCGTGCGCGCCCGAGAGCGGCGCGAGCGACATGCCGCAGTTGCCGTTCACAAGCGTCGTAAGTCCCTGGCAGAGCTCCGCCTCGCCAAAGCCTTCGCGAAACGGCGCCGCGTCGGCGTGGCGGTGCATGTCGATAAAGCCCGGCGTCAGGACGCGGCCCGCAGCCTCGATGGTCTCGAACGCCTGCGCACCTGATAAATTTCCGACCGCTTCGATCATGCCGTCTAAAATGCCGACGTCCGCCGTGAACGCCGCCTTTCCCGTGCCGTCGACGATCTTCGCGCCGCAGATCAACGTATCCAGCATGTATATCACCTCTTTTTTGCAGTCTACCACACCCCACGCCCGCTTGGCAAGGTCATTTCCCCTTGCAATCTGCCGTGCCGCAGGGTATACTGTGGAAAACGCAAAAAAGGAGCGCTTCCATGAATAAGAAAGACCGCATCCACGACTGGCGCAAGCTCAAGTGGCCGTTCACCGCCACGTTTTTATATTACTCCCTTCTCTCGCTCTACACCGGCACCGCCGAGCAGAGCGAGCAGGGCTTTCTCGTCATGTTCCTCACGGTTTTGATCGTGGACGCCGTGGCGTATTTTTCCTACTGCTATTTCCTCTGCAAAAAAGAGGAGAACATGCAGAAGCTCTGGTTCGTCTTCATTCTGGCCTATGTGCTCATCTCCACACAGCAGCTCTCCATCCTCTGGCAGATGATGACGGCGCATGTGGTCGGCGCATAAACACAATTTTTCTTTTTTCATACCGCCTTTTTGAACGTCCTTTCCATCGGGAAAGGACGTTTTCTTATATTTTGTCTTCTGTGACATTTGCGTGCCACTGTCTGAAAATCTGATATGCGGCTCCTTTTGTCCATAGTTTTCGGCAGTTTCCTTTGTTAAGTTGGTGTTAACGAGGGGAGCGTCCCCTTCTCGCGCCGTGAACAAAAAAGTTTACACCCTGCCCATTGAAAGCGCGGCGCTTCTTTGCTATGCTTTTCCTGCAAGCCCGCATTTTTCCGTGCGGGACAAGAAATGCTAAGTACAAAGGAGCTGATGACAGTGCCGATCCGTCCGCTTGTCGATCGCACTTATCTTGAACAGGTACTGCTCTCCCGTTTTTCCCACGGTGAGGTACAGCAGTGGGTCCAGAAATACTTCCAGCCCTACCGTGAGCTGATGAGCTATTACCGCTGCGCGATCATGGAGGTCGAAACGAAGTTCAACGTGCTCAACGAGGAGCTCTCGCTGCAATACGACCGCAACCCCATCGAGACGATCAAGACCCGCCTCAAGTCCCCCGAGAGCATTATGGAAAAGCTCAGCCGCCGCGGATATCCGCTCACGGTGGAGAGCATCGAAAAGAATTTGAACGACATCGCCGGTGTGCGCGTGATCTGCTCGCACCCTGCCGACATCTACAAACTCTCCGAGGCATTTTTGCGCCAGGACGACATCACACTCTTAGAGCGCAAGGACTACATCGCAAGCCCCAAGCCCAACGGCTACCGCAGCCTCCATCTCATCGTCGAAACGCCTATCTTCCTGCACGACCAGAAGCGGCTCATGAAAGTCGAGGTGCAGTTCCGCACGATCTCGATGGATTGGTGGGCCAGCCTTGAGCATAAGATCCGCTACAAGAAAAATCTCCCCGAAATGGAATACGTGGAGCGCGAGCTCTATGAGTGCGCCGAGATCAGCGCACAGCTCGATGCGCGCATGGAAAAGCTCCAGAAAATCGCCGCACAGGCAACGGAGGGAAAGGATCGCGCCCTTTCCTCCTGAATTTTTAGGATGCCCGACGCATCGCGGGCAAGGAAAGGAATCGTGATACTATGAACGCAGCAGGAAAAATCGCCCACGCAGCAGAGCGCAAGGCCTTTGAGGCCATGCTCGACTCGCTCATCAGAAAAAGCCAGACGAAGGACGTCTGCACCGTCGCAAACGACTTTGTCAACATGGTCCAGAAAATACATTCGAGCGTCTGGACGCCGGAGACCTTTGAAATGCTGCACCAGATCGCAAACGACCCCAATAGCAAGTGGGCGCACTACGCCGAGCGTCTGCTGCGCGAGTGCGACCCCCACCTTCTTCGCACCTTCCTGACGGCCGCTGCCTACGAAGGCGGCTTCCGTGGCTTCCAGCAGGCGCGGGCAAACTCTGAAAAGTATGACTGCAACATCCCCTGGATCGTCCTCATGGACCCGACGAGCGCCTGCAATATGCGCTGCGCGGGCTGCTGGGCGGCGGAATACGGCCACAAGCAGAACCTCACCTTTGAGGAGATGGACCGCGTGCTGACCGAGGGCGCAGAGCTCGGCACCCACGCCTGCCTCTTCACCGGCGGCGAACCGCTCATGCGTAAGGCAGACATCTTCCGCCTGTGCGAAAAGCACCGCGACATCGCTTTCCACGCCTTCACGAACGGCACGCTCATCGACCAGGCCTTCTGCGACGAGCTCAAGCGCGTGGGCAACTTCATCGTCTCGGTCAGCATCGAGGGCTTTGAGGACGCCAACGACGGCCGCCGCGGCACGGGACATTTTGAAAAGGCGCTCGCCGCGATGGACCTCATGCACAAAAACCACATCCCGTTCGGCGTGTCCATCTGCTACACGAGCAAGAACTACAAGGTCGTCACGAGTGACGAGTTCCTCGACATGCTCATCTCCAAGGGCTGCTTCTTCGCCTGGTACTTCCACTACATGCCCGTCGGCATGGGCGCGACGACCGACCTGCTGCTTAATCCCGAGCAGCGCGCCTATATGAAAGACCGCGTGCGCGAAATCCGCGGTCTCACCGGCGGCAAGGAGATCTTCGCCATCGACTTTCAGAATGACGGCGAGTTCACAGGCGGCTGCATCGCCGGCGGCAAGCTCTACTGCCACATCAACGCCGCGGGCGACGTCGAGCCCTGCGTGTTCATCCATTACTCGGGTGCGAACATCCGCGAAAAGAGCTTCCTCGAATGTCTCCAGCAGCCGCTTTTTAAGGAGTACCGCAAGGGCCAGCCGTTCAACAACAACCACCTGCGCCCCTGCCCGATGCTGGAAAATCCTGAATATCTGCCCCAGATGGTCGCGCGCAGCGGCGCGCATTCGACCGACCTGGAAGCGCCCGAGAGCGTGGAGCACCTGTGCAACAAGTGCGAGTCCTACGCCGCCTGCTGGCGCCCCGAGGCCGAAAAGCTCTGGGACGAGGAGCACCACGACTGATCGATCCCGCCCATATAGGAAAACAGCGCCAGCCCGCTTTCGCGGGTCGGCGCTGTTTTTATCAAATGGTCTCACAGAGTTTCGTGCCGCGCACGGCACGAAATAAATTTGAATCGGTTTTCTGCCGCGACATGCGCGTGGCAGAAAACACTTTGCGCGAAGCGTGTGTCGAATTGGCCTCTTTCAGCGGCCAAC
>ENA-ORSJ01002694-ORSJ01002694.1-human-gut-metagenome-genome-assembly--contig:-NODE-2694-length-11225-cov-4.594539_pt1 | contig 11225 bp, 10 predicted proteins | sample MGYA00242191_ERZ509158 | MGnify/ENA primary metagenome ERZ509158 (study PRJEB26280, sample SAMEA2338623) | human gut metagenome | biome: human gut; feature: human-associated habitat; material: faeces... | reverse complement strand
CCCAGCCGCTATTACCAGGACCTGGCCCGGCAGCTGGGGGCATTCCTGCGCCCGGAGGACCGGGTGTGCGACGCCGGGTGCGGCCTGGGCCTTTTGAGCCGGGCGCTGCTGCCCTATTGCGCCCATGTCACCGCTGTGGACCGGTCTCCGGCGGCTGTTGCCGCCCTGCGGGCCCGGGGAGAGGACCCGAAGCTGTCGGCGCTTACCGGGGATATCCGGGAGCTGCCGCCCAGGCAGCCGTATGACGCCATGGTGTTCTGCCTGTTCGGCGGCACAGAGGAGACGCTGGCCATTGCCGCCCGCCAGTGCGGCGGCACGGCCCTGGTGGTGCGGCGGGATTTCCGGCGGCACCAGTTCAGCTCCGGTGTCCGGATGGCGGGGCACACTGCGGCCGACATGGAGCGGGAGCTTCAGCGCCGGGGCCTGACCTACACCGCCCGGCGGTTTACGTTGGAGTTTGGCCAGCCCTTCCTGTCCCTGGACGATGCCCAGACCTTTTTCCGGCTGTACAGCCGGGATGGCGCGGTACCGTCCCGGCAGGAGCTGGCCCAGCGGCTGGAGCTGTCAGCCTGGGCGGATTATCCGCTGTATCTGCCCAATCCGAAGCCTCTGTGTCTGCTGGCTATCCCGGCGGCGCAGCTGAGGGAGGAAATGTATGGATAAAATTCTCATCTGCGGTCCCCGTGGCGTGGGAAAAAGCACCCTGATCCGCCGTCTGGCGGCCCTGTACCCGGGACCGGTGTCGGGGTTTGTCACCAAGCGCCTGACCACAGCGGATGGGGAGGGCATGTTCCCCATTTATATCCACCCCGCCGCCCAACCGGAGGACCGGCGGCAGTACGGCCCGGAGAATCTGGCAGGCCGGTGCGACAGCCGGCGCAGCGCCCGGTATACCCCAGTGTTCGATGAATGGGGCCCCCGGCTGCTGGCGGGGCCGGGCCTGCTGGTCATGGATGAGCTGGGCTTTCTGGAGCGGGATGCGTCTCGGTTCCAGGCGGCGGTGCTGGCGGCCTTGCGGGGCCCGCAGCCGGTGCTGGCGGCGGTAAAAAACCGGGACGACCCCTTTCTGCGGGCAGTCCGGTCCGTTCCCGGCGTCCGGGTGCTGTATATCACCCGGGACAACCGGGAGGGGCTATACCGCGCCCTGGCCAGGGAGCCGGACAGGGCGCATCCGGCTGAATAAAGAGGATCCGATCAGACAGCGGGTTTTTCTAATCCATGCCAAAGGAGGACGGCTTCAAAGCCGTCCTCCTGAGTCAAGGACCCCGGCGCGGTGCGCCGGGGTCCTTGGCTTTATCAGAGAGATTCGCAACGAAACAGTTTGGTTTTTCAGCGGCCGTACAGCTCCGTGACGCGGCGGATGCGCCGGGCCAGGGCCGGCGTGGCCTCATCGGGCAGCAGACGCCACTGCCAGTTGCCGCTCTGGGTGCCGGGGATATTGGTGCGGTGGTGCAGCCCCAGCTCCAGATAATCCTGCATCTGGGCCACAAACAGCCGGGCCACGGAGCTCATGCCGCCCCGGATGATGCCCCAGTTGAAGCCCTCCCGATCGTTAAGCCCCAGGTACTCCCGGGCACAGTCGATGTCCTCCGGCGCGGCCTCGTCCTTCCACAGGGCCAGGGGGCTGTTGTCGTGGGTGCCGGTATAGCACACGCAGTTCTCCGTGTAGGAGTGGGGCAGATAGCTGCTGGTATCCCGGGAATCGAAGGCAAATTCCAGCACCTTCATGCCCGGCAGACCGGAATCCTGCAAAAGCTGCTGGACGCCTGGGGTGGGATAGCCCAGATCTTCGGCGATGAACCGCAGCTGGGGGAACCAGCTCGTCAGCACGCCCACCAGGCTCATGCCCGGGCCCTTGACCCAGTGTCCGTTCTTGGCGGTGGTCTCGCCGTAGGGCACGGCCCAATAGGCATCGAAGCCCCGGAAATGGTCGATACGGATCACGTCATACAGCTTGGACGCGCCGTCCACCCGGCGGATCCACCAGCCGAAGCCGTCGGCCTGCATCCGGTCCCAGGCGTACAGGGGATTGCCCCACAGCTGACCGTCGGCGCTGAAGTAGTCCGGCGGCACGCCGGATACCTCCGTGGGAACGCACTGGTCGTCCAGCTGGAAGCACTCCGGCTCCGCCCACACGTCGGCGGAGTCCATGGCCACATAGATGGGCAGGTCGCCGATGACCTGGATGTCCAGGCTGTGCAGATAGTCCCGCAGCCTGTTCCACTGGCGGAAGAACAGGAACTGCAAATAGGTAAACAGCTCCACATCCTCCCGCAGCAGGGTGCGGTACTGCTCCAGCACCTCCGGGGACCTTCGCAGGCGGATGTCCGCATCGTCCCATTCGGTCCAGGAGCGCATGCCGAAATGGCGCTTGCAGGCCATGTACAGGGCATAGTCCGGCAGCCAGCGGCAGTTCTCCGCCTGAAAGGCGGCCACCTCCGCCTGGTCCCGCTCCCAGCCCCGGTCCTTGGCCTTCTGCAGCACGGCGAAGCGGCTCTCATAAATCCTTCCGTAGTCCACGTACCGGGGATTGGTTCCCCAGTTCTGGCTCTCCACCTCATCCCGGGTCAGCAGCCCGTCCTCGATCAGCAGCTCCAGGTCGATGAAATACGGATTGCCCGCATAGGTGGAAAAGCTCTGATAGGGGGAGTCGCCGTAGCTGGTGGGGCCCAGAGGCAGCATCTGCCAGCAGTGCTGCCCGGCGGCGTGGAGAAAATCGGCAAAGTCATAGGCGGCCTTGCCCAGAGTCCCGATGCCGTAGGGAGACGGCAGGGAAAATACCGGCATCAAAATGCCGCTGCAACGATTCATATGTCAGTCAACTCACTTATCAGAAAAATGCTTTGTTTTTTAGCCCTTCACGGCTCCGGCGGCCACGCCCTTGATGATGTGCTTCTGGCAGCACAGATAGAAGATGATCACCGGCAGGATGCTCAGCATGATCAGGGCCATGGTGGCGCCCATGTCCACGGTGCCGTAGCTGCCCTTGAGGTACTGGATGTGGATGGGGATGGTGCGGTACTGGTTGATGTCCAGCACCAGGCTGGGCAGCAGATAGTCGTTCCATACCCACATGATCTCCAGCACGCCCACGGAGATCATGGTGGGCTTCAGCATAGGCAGCACCACCCGGAAGAAGGTGCCCACCGGGCCGCAGCCGTCGATGGCGGCGGCCTCCTCGATCTCCAGCGGCAGACTCTTGACAAAGCCCGTGAACATAAACACGGCAAGGCCCGCGCCGAAGCCCAGGTATATCACGGGGATGGTCCAGGGGGTGTTCAGATGCGCCTGGTCCGCCGTCCGGGCCAGGGTGTACATGACCATCTGGAAGGGCACCACCATGGAGAATACGCACAGGTAGTACACGATCTTGCTGACCAGGCTCCCCACCCGGGAGATGTACCACGCCGCCATGGACGTGCACAGCAGGATCAGCGCCGTGGAGGTAATGGTGATGAAGAAGCTGTAGAATACCACCTTATAGAAGGCAAAGTTGCCGAAGGTCATGCCCTTGACATAGTTCTTCAGCCCCACAAAGGATTCCGCCGTGGGCAGCTTGAAGGTCTCGGTGTTGACAAAGGCGTTGGCCTTCAGGGAGTTGATGAGCACCAGGAGCACCGGCATCAGATAGATCACGGAGATGATGGTGAACACCACCGTCAGCAGCGCCTGATGGCGCTCTCTGCGGCGCAGAGCTTCGGTTTTGATCATTGCTGCACCTCCTTGCGGCGGCTGGCCTGAAGCTGGATGATGCTGATGGCCGCCACCACGATGAAGAAGATCACGGCCTTGGCCTGACCCGCGCCGCGGTTGCCGCCGCCGTTGGTGCCGAAGGCGTTGACGATGTTCAGGGCCAGCATTTCCGTTGTTTTGATGGTCTCTCCGTTGCCCAGCTGCTGGAAGGGACGCCCGGCGGTCAGGGCCAGGTTCTGGTCAAACAGCTTGAAGCCGTTGGTCAGGCTCAGGAACATGCAGATGGTGATAGAGGGCATCACGTTGGGGATGGTGACCCGCCACAGGGTCTGCCAGCGGTTGGCGCCGTCGATGCGGGCCGCCTCCAGCATATCCTCGGGCACGGCCTGGAGTCCGGCAATATAGATGATCATCATATAGCCGATCTGCTGCCAGCACACCAGGATCACCAGACCCCAGAAGCCGTATTTCGTCTCCAGGACCACGGAGGTGTTGTACTTGATGAGGATGCCGTCGAAGATCATGGACCAGATATAGCCCAGCACGATGCCGCCGATGAGGTTGGGCAGGAAGAACACCGTGCGGAACACGTTGGTGCCCTTGAACTTCTGGGTCAGTGCATAGGCAATGGTAAAGGCAAACAGATTGATAGCGATCAGGCTCACCAGGGCAAACAGCGCCGTGTACCAGAACGCGTGCATATAGCCGGGGTCCTGGAAGGCCTTCCGGTAGTTTTCCAGCCCCGTCCATGTCCACTGGCTGGTAATGCGGAAGTTGCAGAAGGACAGAAACAGCCCCTTGAAGAAGGGGTACAGGAAGCCGATGCAGAAGGCCCCGAAGGTGGGCAGCAAAAACAGCCACACCATGCGCTTGATGGGGCGGCGGATCAGCCGGGAATTCAGCGCGGCCTCGTCCCGGCGGTGTTTCGGAAGTTTCATGACGCCTCTCTCCTATCTATGTTTTTTCCGGGCGGCGCCCGGAGCTCTTGCCCGGTCCATACCGGCCAACAGCTCTGTGCGCCGCGGGTGAGAAAATCGGGGGCGGGCGATAAGCCCGCCCCCGGTCCTATTGCGTTACAACGGAGCGCTTATAGCTCAGCCGTTCTCCTTGGCATACTGGGTGGCCCAGCCGTCCACGAAGGCGGTCTTGACGTTGTCCCAGCTGCCGCCGTTGACGGTGTACTGGGTCAGAGCGTCCACCACGCCCGCACGCCAGTCATCCACGGCGGGAGTCCAGTTGAAGGCCCAGGTCACAATGTACTTGCCGGCAGCGGTGTAGGCGTTGGCATCGGCAAAGAACACGTTCTCGGGGGTCTTGGCGTTCTTGAAGGGGCAGGGGCCAAACTGCTCAGCCAGCATGGTGGTGCCCTCGTCGGAGGTGACGACCCACTTCATGAAGTCCAGAGTGGCCTGGATGTCCTCTTCCTTGGCGTTCTTGTTGACAGCCCAGCAGTTCTCAGTGCCGCAGCACAGACCGGACTGCTCCTCGCCCTCAACGCCGCAGTAGATGGGGATCATGGCCAGATCCTCGGGGTTCATCTTAAAGCCCTTCTCCTCGCCGGTGAGGTTGGCATACTCCCAGGAACCGTTCTGATAGAACACAGCCTTGCCCTGGCCGAATTCGGCCTCGGAGGCGTCGCCGGTGGCGGTGGTCAGAGCAGCGCCGGTGGTGGCGGAGTCAGTGGTGTACAGATCCCAGACGTTCTTGAAGGCATCCAGATAGGTGCCCTTGATGGCGGCGGGCTGAGAGGTGACCTTGTCATCCCGGAACTCATAGAACAGGGGCATGTTGGCCAGATGGCCGGAGAAGCGCCAGCTGGAGGAGCCCTCCAGGCCGGCGGAGCTGAAGGCGTCAAAGCCCAGCTCGGCAGCGCGGCTGTGGATGTCGTCGGCGACCTTCTTCAGGGTCTCAAAGTTGGTGATATCGGTGATCTCATAGCCGGCCTGCTTCAGCAGAGCCTTGTTGACGATGATGCCAAAGGCCTCATAGCAGTAGCCGATGGACACGGTCTCGCCGTTGGCATTCTTCAGGTTGAAGTCCTGGGTGGTCATTTCCTTCATGACGTCGGTGTTATCCAGAGGATAGCAGAAATCGCCATAGGAGTTGACGGCGCCCTGGTTGCCCACCTGGAACATGGTGGGAGGAGCGGACTTGTCCAGCTCGGAGGTCAGCATGGTGTCATACTGGCCGGAGGCAGCGGTGACGACCTTGACCTCCACGCCGGTCTGCTCGGTGTAGGTCTTGGCCAGATCCTGCCAGGCCTGATCGGCCTCGGGCTTGAAGTTCAGGTAATACACGGAGCCCTTGGCCTCCGTGCCGCCGTTTGCGGGGGTCTTGGCGCAGGCTACCAGGGACAGAGCCATGACAGCGGCCAGGATCAATGCAAGAGTTTTCTTCATGATCAATTCTCCTTCATTATATATTTTTCAGGCGGTTTCCGCCGGAAAAACTAAGAAATGTCGCGGACGGATTCCCCGGTCCGCAGGGTGGTGTGGGCAGTCTCCCGGATGGGTCCGCCCCGGTGCTCCACCATGTCCAGCAGGATCTCCACGCTGCGCCGTCCCATGTGCTCCATAGGCTGGCACAGGGTGGTCAGGGTGGGGTTGATGTACTCGGACATCGTCAGCCCGTCGATGGCGATGACGGAACAGTCCCGGGGAATCTGCTGTCCAGCCTCCCGCAGGGCCCGCATGGCCCCGATGGCCATGTTGTCGGAGATGGCGAACAGGGCCGTGAACCGCGCCCCCTCCATCAGCCGCCGCCGCACCGCCAGATACGCCTGCCGGATGTCGAAGGACCCGGCCTCGATGACCAGCTCCTGCTCCAGGGGCAGGCCGTGATCCGCCAGGGACCGGACATAGCCCTGATACCGCAGCTGGCTGATGGAGCGGTCCTCCGCGCCGGATACCAGCGCCGCAATGCGCCGGTGCCCGCACCGATACAGCTCCGACACCGCCCGGTAGGCCTCCTCCTCGTCGGCAATGGATACCGACGCATAGGAATCCGACGGCAGGGTGCCGTACTGGTTGCTGTAGGAGCAGCAGACAAAGGGGATGTTCAGCGGTGCCAGCTCCTGGGGCGAATAGTCGGACCGGCCGCCCAACAAAATCAGGCCCCGCAGCCGCTTTTCCCGCTCCATCATGGCGCCTCGCTTCACCTCGTCGTCGCAGGTGCCGATCTGCTGCATCACCAGGGTATAGCCCCGGGCGGTGACCTGCTCCTCGATGACCCGGATGATATCTGTGTAAAACGGGTTGGACACGCCCCGCACCACCAGGCCGATGGCATCGGACTTGGTTTTCACCAGGTCCCTGGCGGTGTTGTTGGGAATGTAATTGGACTGCTGAATGGCGGAGAGCACCTTGCGCCGGTTCTCCGGGCTCACGTCCGGACGGTCATTGAGCACCCGCGACACCGTGCTGACGCTGACGCCGCACTGCCGCGCAATATCCTTGATGGTCATATGCCGCGCTTCGTCTCCTTCCTGGGCCATTCCACAGCGTGGAAACATTACCGGTAACGTTCCCGACCGCTTACGGTATTACTTTACCAACTTCCGCGTGCTGTGTCAATGGCATTTGTAATTTTCTCCGAATCTCACAGTTTTTTGTCGTATTTTGTTGTGATTTTAACGGACGTCCTGCCGCAGAAGCTCCTCCAGCCGGGACTCGCCCAGCACCCGGATGCCCTGCTCCCGCAGAAGCCCGGCGGCAGCGCCCCAGCCCGCCGTCAGCGTGCCGGAGAACGTGCCGTCATATACGGCCCCGGAGCCGCAGGAGGGGCTGCGCTCCTTGAGGACGGCGGCCTCCGCCCCGGTGAGCCGGGCCAGCTCCAGCACCGCCTCCGCCCCCCGCCGGTACGCCGCCGTCACGTCGGCCCCCTCCCGGGTGATTACCCGCTGCCCGCAGATCTCTGCCGGCGGGCGGGGCGTGGGCAGGCCGCCGAAAATTTCCCCGCACACGGGGATCACCCGGTGCCTGCGGCAAAGCTCCTGCGCCAGGGGATGGCGCTTGCTCTGCCCGTCGTACCGGCAGGGCACCCCCAGCAGGCATGCGCTGACCAATACCGTCACAGGACCAGCTCCCTTCCGTTCAGGCAGGCATAGACCAGCGTTTCCCCCTGATACCGCAGCTTCAGAGAAAAGAATGGCACATCCCGCCGCAGCAGGTCCAGGAATATCCTGTCCCCGGCCCACTGGGGCAGGGCCGCCAGCCGGTCCTTATGGATCCACTCCAGCACGCCCTCGCCGCAGTCGTCCCGGACGCTGCCGGTCCACGCATCAGCGGTGAACAGGTGCATGTATTCCGTCTCCCACCGGTCGGACACAAAGGTGACGATGCCGCGATAGCGGTACCCGGTGACGGTCAGTCCCGTCTCCTCGCGGATCTCCCGCAGGGCGCACTCCTCGGGACTCTCGCCGTCCTCGAACTTGCCGCCGATGCCGATCCACTTGTCGCGGTTGCAGTCGTTCTCCTTTTTCACCCGGTGGAGCATCAGATACTCCCCGGCGGGGTTTTCAATATAGCAAAGGGTGGTGTACCGCATGTCCTCGCCTCCTCCGGCTACACATTATAAAGCAGCCCCGGGAAAAACGCAACCCTTGTGAAACGGAACAGCCTGTGTTATAATGTCCTCAATTTACAACAAAGAGAGGTATCGCTATGCTGCTGATCCAGAACGCTTACATAAAGCCCATCACGGGCCCGGACATTCCTGGCGGCTGTCTGCTGGCCGACGGCGGCCGCATCGCCGCCATCGCTCCCCACATCGACCCGCCGGAGGGCTGCACCGTCATCGATGCCGGCGGCCGCCTGCTGACCCCCGGCTGTGTGGAGGCCCACTGCCACATCGGCCTGGACAACGAGTGCCTGCGCTGGGAGGGCATGGACTACAACGAGGTGGTGGAGCCTCTGACCCCCCAGCTGCGGGCCATCGACTCCATCAATCCCCAGGACGGGGCATTCCCCAACGGACTCCGCGGCGGCGTCACCACCGCCTGCACCGGCCCCGGCAGTGCCAACGTGGTGGGCGGCACCTTCACGGTGCTGAAGCTGGCCGGCAAGCGGGTGGACAATATGCTGCTGAAGGAGCCCGCCGCCATGAAGTGCGCCTTCGGCGAGAATCCCAAGGGCTGCTACGGTCAGGGCATGAAGAAAAGCCCCATGACCCGCATGGCCGTGGCGGCGCTGCTGCGTGAGCTGCTGTTCAAGACCCAGCGCTACCGGGACGACAAGCTGGCCGGAAAGAATCCCCCCTTCGACATGAAGCTGGAGGCCATGCTGCCGGTGATCAACGGCGAGATTCCCCTGAAGTGCCACGCCCACCGGGCCGACGACATCCTCACCGCCGTGCGCATCGCCAAGGAATTCGGGGTGAAGGCCACCCTGGACCACTGCACCGACGGCGAGCTGATCTCCGACGAGCTGGCCAAGGAGGGCCTGCCGGTGTTTGTGGGTCCCACCCTGGGCAGCAAGAGCAAGGCCGAGCTGCGGCACAAGAGCTTCACCACCCCCGGCGCCCTGTACCGGGCGGGCCTCACCGTCAGCATCATCACCGACGCACCGGTGATCCCCCTGGAGAATCTGACCATGTGCGCGGGCCTGGCCGCCAACGCGGGCCTGCCTATGGACGAGGCCTGGCGGGCCATCACCATCAACCCCGCCCGCAGCCTGGGCATCGACAGCCGGGTGGGCAGCCTGGAGCCCGGTAAGGACGCGGATTTCGTCCTGTGGACCGCCGACCCCCTCACCACCATCGGCGGCCAGGCATATATGACCGTCATCGACGGCAAGGTCGTATACCGGGCGGAGTAAATTCGCCTAAATTCCCGGGAAATCCCGATTCCCTCTTGCGAAGAGGCGGTTTTTCCTGTATAATCAACCAACAGCACACTACAAAGGGTATCCGATACCTATTTTCGAGAGGACTGAAACAACTATGAGTGCATCCAGAGAAAAGAAAGCCCGTCAGGAGTTCGCCGCCAGCGGCGCCGTGGACCCCAAGGCCGCCCGCCAGGCGGAGGAGCGCGCCAAGCAGCGCCGGAACAACTGGCTCTACGGCGGCATCGCCATCGTGTTCGTGCTGGTGGCCGCCGTTCTGCTGGTCTGGAACTCCAACGTGATCCAGCGGGGTGCTTCCGCCGTCACCGTGGAGGGCGAGACATATTCCGCCGCCGAGGTCAGCTATTTCTACCATGTGGCCTATAACTCCATTGCCCAGAGCCAGTATGCCTCCTATTACGGCCTGAGCAACTCCACCCCCCTGACCCAGCAGAGCCTCAGCGACATGGCCAAGACCCTGCTGGGCGTGTCCGACGACATGACCTGGGACGCCTATTTCAGGGACGCCGCCAAAAAGAGCCTGATCCAGATCACCATGCTCAAGAAGGGCGCCGCCGAAAAGAACATCACCTGGAACGACGACATGCAGAAGGAGCTGGACTCCACCATGGAGACCCTGGCCACCTACGCCAAGTCCGCCGGCAAGAGCGAGGCTGAGTATATCAAGCAGCTCTACGGCAGCAACATGACCGTCAAGATCTTCAAGGGCATCCTGAAGGACACCATCATTGCCTCCCACTATCAGCAGGATTATATCGACAGCCTGCAGTACACCGACGAGGAGCTCCAGAAGTACTATGAGGAGAACAAGAACTCCTTCGACGTGGCCAACTATGAGATGATCACCTTCAAGGGCGCCGCCGCCTCCACCAAGGACGCCGACGGCAACACCGTTCAGCCCACCGAGGAGGAGAGCGCCGCCGCCCTGCAGAAGGCCAAGGACGCCGCCGCCGCCGTGCTGGAGACCGTCAAGTCCGGCATCCTGCCCGAGAAGGCCGCCAAGGAATATGAGTCCATCGCCACCTATTCCCACCCCGAGTCCGGCACCTACAGCGGCGATGCCGCCACCAAGTGGGTGTTTGACGAGAGCCGCCAGGCCGGCGACACCGAGCTCGTGGAAAATGGCACCTCCATCTATCTGCTGATCTTCCACAGCCGCAGCCGCAACGATTACAACACCGTGGACGTGCGCCACATTCTGTTCAAGGTGGACACCTCCAGCCTGGACAGCAAGGCCGACGATTACGAGGCCAAGCTGGAGGAGCTGAAGGCCGGCAAGAAGCAGGAGGCCGAGAACGCCCTCCAGGCCTGGAAGGACGGCGACGCCACCGAGGAGAGCTTCGCGGCCCTGGCCAACAAGCTGTCCGAGGACCCCGGCTCCAACACCAACGGCGGCCTGTATAAGCAGGTCTATAAGGGCCAGATGGTCAGCGAGTTCAACGACTGGTGCTTCGACGACAGCCGCAAGGCCGGCGATACCGGCATCGTGGCCAACGATGCCGCCGGCGGCAGCTACATCGGCTACCACGTCATGTATTTCGTCGGTACGGACATCCCCTATTGGCAGGTGCAGGTGAAGTCCGCCATGATGTCGAAGGACTACAACGACTGGATGAACTCCCTGACGGAGAACGTCACGGCCACCGAGGCCGGCGGCATGAAGTACGTCGGCTGAACCAGCAAATAAAAAAA
>ENA-ORSJ01002693-ORSJ01002693.1-human-gut-metagenome-genome-assembly--contig:-NODE-2693-length-11234-cov-3.004383_pt1 | contig 11234 bp, 7 predicted proteins | sample MGYA00242191_ERZ509158 | MGnify/ENA primary metagenome ERZ509158 (study PRJEB26280, sample SAMEA2338623) | human gut metagenome | biome: human gut; feature: human-associated habitat; material: faeces... | reverse complement strand
GCCATGACCTGCTCTGCGATCCATTCAACAATGCCGTCCAGAATACCCATAGGTCATGCCTCCTTTCGTCGGGTATCAATGTGACGCCGATCAACCTGCCCACTGACCACCCTCAAAGAAGGGGACGATATAGGACATGATAAAGCCCAGACTGTTTAAGATGGCCCAGGTGATAACAATTCGTTTGAGCCAAGCTCTGCTTTCATCCACCGTTTTACCAGAACGGGAGAAATTCATGAGCAGCAATGCTACCGAAGCGGTCACAATGGCCGCAATCGTGGAGATAGCGAGGATCTGCGTGTAGACATCCTGCATGATTTCGCTGGCTTTCGTCCAGACGGTGGTGCCGGTTGTGGCGGTAGAGGAATTATCCTCGCCGGTTGCAAAAGCGGGCATTGCGGTCAGTACGTTGCACATGGCAGCACAAAGGGCAGCTTTTATGCGCTTATGAGAGCAAGAACGTGTGTTTTTCTTAGTCATTGAAACCTCCTGTGTGCAAAAATGCTTTAAGAATCGCCAAAAGTAGGCCATTACCATGATAACAAATTGGCTGTGCAGGAAAAAAGGCCTTCGCTCTGCTGATTTTGTGCTGATATTGTGCAGGGTCAATCGAGTGTCAGCAGTTTGGTGATTTTCTCGCAATCCTGAGAGGTATATCCCCACAATATCGAGCTGAGAATCTCAATAGCTTCATCCCGATGGACATAGTAGGTGCGCAGAGAAATGGAGATTCCCTTGGTTTCGAGCGAATGCAAAATTGCACCCGCATTCTCGCACTGCTGCGGGGAGAGATAGGCGTAGTATAAAATCCAGTAATAGAACTCGCCCTTTTTATGCTTGCGGCGCATCAGGTCAATTGCGGTGTCGGTAAGTTGCATCATCTTTTTACTGCGCACCAAGGCATAGGTATAGTTTTCTGGCGGGTTGCCTCCATCCTTGACCTCACTAGCAACAAGTGGGGAATCGGTGAATAGCTCATACGTGGTCTTGAACTCCTTCTGTAAGTTGAGATCAGAAACTTCCAGAATCCACGAAATATCACGGTATTTGTTCAAGAAAGTCCGTGTGTTGTGGTAGTGCGTAGATACATCAGATTTCCGTATTTTAAATAACATAAAAACTCCATGTTTTTCGAAAGAATGATTCAATTACTAATTAAAGAGAAAGAACAATTTTTACACATGACTTGAAGAGAAAAACTCCGTATTGAAATCACACATTATGATTTCAATACGGAGTTTTATTTTGAGATTAAGAGTCTTTGTTTACAGAGGAAACAAAGTAAGAAATAAACTATCATTAGAGCGCACCAATTGCATGTTTGACCACAGATAGAGCAAAAAGCGACAACTCAACTAACCGTGCGGTTGCAATAGCAAAAATGAGCTTATCTGACAAACTAATAAAAATGATTGAATGCTTCTTATTTATATAAGATAGGCGTTGGATATATTACGCTACTAGAAAGGTAGGAAGTTATAAAGAAAAAGCAAGAAGCTACTTTTGAAAGTGGCACAAAAGGGTTTCCCTAATATCGTTCCATGAGTTCCATCTTAACCTTTATCCCTCCGCATATTCGCTCGGCGTTTTCCCATAAAAATCCTTGAATTTTCGCGAGAAAAAGTAGGGGTCATCAAAACCTACGGCGGCAGCTACTTCCTTGATATAGACCTGCTTATTACTGCGGATCATCTCACCGGCGCGTTTCATGCGCACCTCGTTGATGTACTGGAACAGGCCGATACCGGTCTCTTTGGAGAACAGGCGGCTCAGATATTCCCGGTTCAGCCCTACATAGTCGGCGATGCTGTCCAGCGTCAGCTTGTCCATATAATGCGCGTTTACATAGATGATGACGGCCTGCACCTCTTTTTTGAATTTGCTCAAGGCAATTTTGCTAAGTCCCATGCGCTCCTGCAAAATCAAGCAGAGCAGTTGTTCAAGAGCCTCCGCAGTGGGGGCTTTTTCTATTTCCTTAAAGGTTTGCTCCAGTGTCTCCTGCGGAATCATATTCTCGCCGGGACGCTCCAGCAACAGATGGCAGGCTTCACGGACGCGCTGCGGCGGCATACAGAGCGCCGCGCAGTTCTGAAAGAAAGTATGAACGGCAATCTGCATCTGCAATTCATCGGCATTTTGCGCTGCTGCTGCGGTGGCCTTGGACAGTTCTGCCTGAGAGACATGGAAGGGTTGGGCGGTAACTGTGTGTGCCGTTGCCTTTATGGGAGCACTGCACCCCACATAAAAGGCGAGCGCCTTAGAATCCTCACACAGCTGGTAGCCCTGGCGGAGTTCAGCCAGTGAAATGGGCTTGTCGTGGTAGATGATGACCGGGGCATCCAGAAAATATGTTGTGACCTGCCGTTGCAAGCGGGCAAGTTTCTTATCCAGAGTACGCCCGGAGGCTACAAGGCTTTCATTGCTGATCAGCCCACAGATTTCATCCTCATGGGTGTGCAGAAATACTTTGCCGCTGATTTCATCGAAAACCTCGGTAATTAAGTCGGTCACAGCATCCAGTGCGGGCATAGGATGAGTTTTTGCGGGAATTAAAGTGACGGTAAACAGCCGGATAGGAAAGGACAGCGGTTCCGGCAGCATGGAAAACGGATTAGAAGCAGGGGAAGGTTCAGCAGTGGACGTTACCCATTGGGCGCAGTGAATCAGGGCATTCTCCTTTTTCTGTGCTTCAATGGCAAAGGATCGGTGGTCCTCCTCCGTCTGGCGCTGCTGCTGGACACGAAGCAAATCGGCCATCTTTTCCAGATGCTCGCCGATGCTTTCCCCGTTCATATTGATTTTCAGAAAGTAGTCATAAGCGCCGTCCGTCAGAGCCGCGCGCACGGAATCGAAATCGGAATAGTTGCTCAATACCAGAATCGGACCGGTAAAGCTGCGCTTTTTCAGTTCATGAATGAGCGCAAGCCCATCCATGCCGGGCATTTTCAAGTCCGTGATAACCGCATCAATGTGCTGTGTCTCTACAATGTGCAGCGCTTCCTGCCCATTACTGGCTGTTGCCGCCAGCAGGAATCCGTTCTTGCCCCACTCCACGGCGGACTGGAAAGCAACCTTGATCAGTGGCTCATCATCTACAAGCAATAAATTATACATTGTGTTACCTCAACGAATGGCTTCATTTGGAATACGGAGAATACATTGTGTGCCGGTGCCGGGGGCACTTTCAATCGTAAGACCGTATTCATTTCCGTAGTGCAGACGCATACGCTCATCTACGTTGCTCAATCCGATGCCGGAGAAGCGTTCAGAATTTTTCTCCTTGATGGCACTGGGGTCAAAACCGCAGCCGGTATCGGAGATATGAATGGTAAGCAGATTCTCGCTCACGGTGGCACGGACGGTGATGGTGACAAAATCATCTTCATCCGCCGTGCCGTGCAGGATGGAGTTCTCTACAAGCGGCTGCAAAATAAAGCGCGGCACAGTCCAGTATCCAGCAGCATCTTCAATTTGATATTCCATCTCAAAACGCCCTGCGTAACGTAGCTGCTGGATGTCGCAGTAGTTCTTCAGGTTGCGCAGCTCATCATCAAACGGAATCAATTCATCCTTTTTAATAAGGGTGCTTTGCAGCAGAGAAGAGAGGGCATCAATACCATGGCTGACCGGGGTAACATGATTGAGTGTGGCAATCCACTTTAAGGTGTTCAGGGTATTGAACAGGAAGTGCGGGTTGATTTGGTATTGCAGGGTCTGCAATTCCAACTCGCGCATTTTGCGCTGATCATCGCTCCAGCGCTGCGCCAGCAGACCAATTTCGTTGACCATGTTGTCGATGGTGCGCGCCAGAAATCCGAGCTCGTCGGGGCTGGGATCATTGATTTTCAGCCCGATTTCCTCATCGCTTTTCGCATTGCAGGCGGCAACCATATTATCAATGGGGTGCATGACGCTGCGGTAGACAAGCAGTGTCAGGAACAAACTGACAACGACCAGCACTGCGGCCAGCGCAATAAGCATCATATTGATGGTTCTTGTGCCGTTGGTAATGTAGGCCTGCGGAATCGTGGCCACCAGATATACATTATAGGTGGTGTTGTATTTGAAAATCGTCAGCGTATCTACGCCGTTCAGCTCACATAAAAAGTTGTTTTCACACGCCTGCCGAAGCGCCGTGATCTGCTGGAAAATCGGGTCATCGGCCAAATCTTCTCCCAGCAGTTCCGCGTTCTGAGAAGAAACCACATTGCCGGCGGCATCAATCAGCAGGAAGTTGGACCCCTCGCCAAAGGAAACATCAGTAAATATGTAGCGACTCAGCTGGGATTCGTCAATGTACAGCATGATATACCCCAGCGGCGTGCTGGTGTGGTGCATATCATAGATTTTACGGCCAATGGCAATTTTATCGTTGGCGCGGTAAGTGTGGATGTATTGCAGACTATCCTGCGGAGAGGCGGCTTCAATATTATCCAGCAATTCATTAAAACGCTGGGGTGTAATATCGTCATAGCCCAAATCGTAGAGGACTGTGCGGTCATTGGAAACGACGCGGATGTTTTTAAGGTGTGTGCTCTGAAAAGGAATTGTGACGATCATTTCACCAATACCGTTCACAATATCACTCGTAAGGGGGTGCCCATTATTGACAGATGCGACACCATTCTGTACAGTATCAGATACGGAGATGGAACCTATGTAGTCGCTATAAATGCCAAGCTGGGTAGACATATTATTATTGAGTAGTTCGATAGATTGTAAGGCAGCCTGTTTGACCTTTTCGTTCATGGATTGGGTGTATGCATGGTAAGAAAAAATACCAATCGTGATGACGGGAACAAGAGAAATAATCAAAAATGTCACAAACAGACGGGTGCGAAGTTTGATTCGTCGCAACACATTGGGGGAAAACTCACGCGTTTTTTGTGCATTTAGTGACATATATAGGCCTCCGTTTGTGCAAAGTGACTACAATCTATCCATACATTACCTGAATTATAAGGGCAACGACAGAAAAAGTCAATAAAATCCATCTTTAAGTAAAGGGAATACATTTATCAAATCCGGCTTGCCCGATATAATAAGAGTGCAATCAGGGAACGACAGATGAGCCGCATCCCAAACAAAGAAGGAATAATTTTTAGGAGGAAAACCATGAAAAAAGCAATCAGCATGATGCTTGCCACTGCAATGGCAGCTACCTGTCTGGCAGGCTGCGGCAGCGCAGCATCTTCCAGCGCAGCAGCATCCAGTGAGGCCGCTTCTTCCGAAGCAACGTCCGCCGCTACCAGCGAAGCCTCTACCGGTGAGAAGACCTTTGAGAACAATGAACTGAACATCGCGGTGTTCGAGGGCGGCTACGGTTCCGAGTACTGGGACGAAATCATCAAACGCTTTGAGGCCGCTTATCCCGGCGTTACTGTCAATATGCAGATCAGCCCGAAGATCGGCGACATCATCCGCCCGCAGATCGTGGCAGGCAATGTGCCCGACTTCATCTCGATGAACGACAACGACTCCACCGGCCTGATTTCCTCTATGGTCAAGGAGCATGCGCTGATGGATCTGTCCGATGTCTTTGAGGAGGGCGGCATTGATGATGACACCCCGCTGAAGGATCAGGTCATCGATGGCCTGCTGGATTCCGCCAAGTGCTCTCCTTACGGCGACGGCAAGATCTACATTGCCCCGTTTGATGCCAGCCCGATGGGTCTGGTTTACAACAAGACCCTGTTCGAAGAGAACGGCTGGGAAACGCCTGTGACCTGGGATGACTTCTTTGAACTGGGCGACAAGGCCAAGGAAAAGGGTATCGCGCTGTTTACCTATCAGGGCATCTACCCCGGCTACCTTGAGAGCATGCTGTGGCCCGCACTGGCTTCTGCCACCGGCATCGACAACATGAAGGCAGTCGCCTCCTACACGCCCGGCTCCCTCAGCTCTGATGAGGCCCTCAAGGTCTTCCAGAACATGGCAAAGATCGGCACCGATGGCTACCTGATGGATGGCACCGTTGCTCTGAACCATACCCAGAGCCAGACTGACATGATGATGAACAAGGCTCTGTTCATCCCCAATGGCAACTGGATGGAAGGCGAAATGGCCGATGCTCCCCGCGCTGACGGCTTTGAGTTTGGTCTGACCTGCGCACCCGTTCTGGATGACGGCGAGACCCGCTATGTTATGAGCTCCGTTGAGCAGTTTGAAATTCCTGCCAACGCCAAGAACCCCGAACTGGCAAAAGAGTTCCTGCGCTTCCTGTACACCGAGGATTCCGTTAAGCTGTTTGCTGAAAAGGCCAACGGCATCTACGCTCTGAAGAAGGCCAACGAGATGGTCAAGGGCATCGTTTCTGATGGTGTCTACAACATGAACGACATCTATCAGGAAGGCACCTTCATGGTCTTCGGCTGGGATGCAATGCCCGACACCAGCAAGGTCGTTATCGCTGATTCCGTTTTCAATGTTGCCAGCGATGTTATGAATGGTGACATGACTGCCGAGCAGTGGCGTGACGGCATCGAGGCTGCTTTCGAGGAGATCGCTGCTTCCAAGTAAGCTAAACTGCTGAATTTCCACTGACCGAAATAGGATCGACCCTGCCGAGTAAACGCCATGCGAACTTGGCAGGGTTCTTTTTAAGGGGGAAACTTGTTTGAAAAACCGCCAAAATCGCCAAAAAAAGGCGCAGCCACTTCCCATACTGTTTATCTGCATCAGCGTTCTGCCTGCCGTGATCCTAACTCTTATGTTCACGATCTGGCCTACGGCGCAGGCATTATATCTTTCTTTTACCAATGCGACCTCTCTGGGGCTTAACAACAAATTTGTGGCACTGGATAACTATATCTATATGTTCCACGACAAATCTTTCATTCAAGCACTTATAAACACAGCAAAGCTGATGGCGGTTGTTCCCGTTATCACAATTTTCTGTAGTCTGGTGCTGGCATTCGTTTTGAACCAGTGCAAGCTGAAAGAAATGGTCTTGTATCGCACGCTTTTCTATTTCCCGAACATCGTTTCTCTGACCGTTGTAGGTATTATATGGAGTTTTGTGTTCCACCCGAATGTGGGCATCGTCAATAAGATTCTCGGTGCTGTCGGGCTGGAGAGCTTGCAGCGTTCCTGGCTGGGCGACAGCAAGACTGCGCTTTGGTGCATCGCGTTCACGCTGCTGTGGCAGGCTGCCGGTTACTATATGGTCATGCACATCGCGGCTATGGACGGCATTTCGCCGGAAATCTACGAGTCCGCAACGCTGGACGGTGCCAGCGCATGGCGCAAGCTCATCAGTATTACGATGCCTCTGATGAAAGATATTATCGGCATCACCTTTGTTCTGGCACTTTCCGGCACCATCAACCTGAGTTTTGTGCTTTCGCAGGTCATGACTGGCGGCGGTCCTAACGGTGCATCCAGCGTTCTGCTGCAATATATGTACACGCAGGGTTTTGTCAACGGCAACTTTGGCTATGCCATGGCTATCACGGTCTTTACGCTCGCCATCTCCGTGGCGCTGTCCATGCTGTCCCGCAAATTGACCGATGCTTCCGAAGGAGGTCAGTAATATGACACAAAATGAAAAAAGCAAAATCAGAGCAAAGGTCATCAAGTGGGTGACGCGCCTGTTCCTGATTTTGGTTGCCATTATCATGCTGTACCCTCTGGCGTGGAACGTCGTTTCTTCGTTCAAAACCAGTACAGAGTTTCTGACGGACCCCTTTGCATGGCCGCAGGGCTTCGCATGGGATAACTACGTCCGCGCTTATGAAAAATCTAACCTTGCTGCCAACATCGGCAACTCGATTTATGTCGTGCTGGAAACACTGGTCATTATTGTGGTCTGCGTTGTGCCGTGTTCCTACTGCCTTGTGCGGTATAAGTTCCCCGGTGCGAAGTTGATTTTGAACATCTACATGGCGGCCATCTTCATTCAGGCCACTTATATTATGATTCCGCTGTTCTTGCAGATGAACAAGCTGAACCTGCTCAACAGCCTGACGGCGCTGGGTGTACTGTATGCAACGATGCAGTTCCCGTTTGCTATCTTCCTGCTGACCGGCTTCCTGCGCAGCATCCCGCGTGATTATGAGGAGGCAGCCATGATTGACGGCTGCGGCCCGTTCCGTATTTTGACGAGCATTATCATTCCCATGTGCAAGCCCGGTATCGTGACGGTCTGCATGATCTCCGCTATGGCAGCATGGAACGAGTACCCGGTGGCTCTCGTTATGGTTACCGATCCGACCAAGGCTACGCTGCCTGTCGGCCTTGCCAACCTGTATGAGATCCAGCGCTACGCTACCGACTGGGGCGCGCTGTTCGCAGCCCTCGTGCTGGCACTGATTCCCACTGTCATCCTCTTCATCGTCGGCCAGAAGCAGCTCGTGCAGGGCTTGAGCGTCGGCGGCGTTAAGGGCTAAACAAAATCGAATAGGTTAGGAGAACCGATATGCTGCCCCCGAAACATTGCAACATCAATTTGACCGGCCCAATACCCCGCTGGGATGAAGCAATTCCACTGGGGAACGGCATACTCGGTTCTCTTTTTTGGGGGCCGATGGAGCACCTGCGCATTTCCGTGGACATTGCCGGACTGTGGCTGCGTCGCCGCCCGGAGGAAAAATTCGATAAAGAATTTACTTATGCAAAACTGGTAGAGCTTGCACGGAAAGGCGATGTGGCAGAAACACGCCGTATCTTTGATACGCCCTATGCCCGCCCGACACCTACAAAAATCCCCGCAGGACACTTGTTCTTGGATGGACTGCCGCAGGGCAGCTATCAGGCAAGCCTTGATTTGGGCACGGCGGTGGCATCCTTTTCGCAAAAGGGTACAACCATGCTGCGCGCCTTCCTCTGTATGGGGCGGCCTGTTGGGGTACTGATGCTGCCGGAGGCGTACCGGGATGCAACGCTCACGGTGGAGCGCCCCTCTTTCGGGAATGGTACACAAGCAGCCGAAGCGGGCAACAGCGTGTCTCCCGGCAGCTTGCAGCAGCTCGCCCTGCCGGATGCTATCCCCGAAACAGAGGATGGCATGATTGGCTTTTCCCAAAAGGTCGATGATCGGACTGCCTATACGCTGCTCCGCAAAAAATGCGGCACAACGCTGTATTATACCGCTGTGCAGGCAGAAAACGTAGAAAAGGCAAGCCGACTGGCGAAGCTTGAACTATGTGCAGCGGAAGATATGGGTGCAGAGAAGCTGCTGCAACAGCATAAACGCTGGTGGCAGCAATACTGGGGCAAAAGCAGTTTGCAGCTGCCGGATGAAACACTCGAACAACTCTGGTACCGCGCCAATTACTTTTTGGCAGCGGGTTCCGAGCCGGGCAATGCCCCGATGCCGCTGCAAGGGGTATGGTGCGCGGATGACGATCAGCTCCCACCGTGGAAAGGTGATTACCACAACGACCTCAACACCCAATTCACCTACTGTCACTATCTGACTGCCAACCACCCGGAGCAGGGAAAGGTTTTTCTCGACTATCTCTGGTCGCTGCGCCCGCAGGCGGCAAAGTTTGCCCGTGCATTTTACGGCACAGCAGGGGAGTGCCTGCCCAGTGTTATGGACATTGACGGCGGAGCGCTCGGCGGCTGGCCAATGTACTCTCTGTCGCCGACCAATCAAATCTGGCTCTGCCAGATGTTTTATGAATACTACCGCCTGACGGGGGACAAAGAGTTTCTGCGTACCCGCGTGGAGCCTTACTTTACCGCCACGGCAGCCTGCCTGGAAGAACTTCTCCAAGAAGACCCGGACGGAAAGCTGGTTTTACCTGTCTCGTCCTCACCGGAGATTCACGATGACGAAGCAGCCTCATGGCTGACCCCCAACAGCAACTACGATCTGGCGCTGCTGCACTATCTGTTCCAGACCTTGGTGCAGATTGAGTACCAGCTTGGCAAGTCCCGCAGCCACTGGCATACGATGGATGCTAAACTTGCTCCGTTGAGTGTAGACGCAAAAACCGGTTTGATGCTTTCGCCCGATGAAACCTTACAGGAAACGCACCGCCATTTTTCCCACGCTATGGCAATCGAACCGCTGTGTATGCTGCGCTATGAAAATCCGCAGGATCGCAGTGTAATAGATGCAACGGTAGATCACCTTGTACACCTCGGCAGTGGGCAGTGGGTAGGGTTTTCCTTCGGTTGGATGGCACTTTTGCAGATTACCCGCAACAATGGAAAGGGTGCTTTGTATGAGCTGCATCGCTTCGCAGAGCATTTCCTGAGTCCGAACGGATTCCATTTGAACGGCGACTACAAAAACAGCGGCGTTTGTGATTTTCACTATCGCCCCTTTACGCTGGAAGCAGATTTCCTCGCGGCACACGCAGTACAAAAAATGCTGTTGCGTTCCGAAAAGAATCATATCGAGGTTTTACCGGCCTGCCCGCAGGGCTGGAAAAATGAACCTGTTGCATTTCAGAATTTGCGGGCAGAAAATGGTCTACTGATTTCTTATCAGCGGACAGCAGACGGCAAGCACAGCCTTACCGTAAAAGCAACACAGGACGGAAGCTGGTATCTTTGCAACACGAATTGCTGGGTCACCTTGCAGGCCGGACAAACTCAATCTTACCAATGGACGGAGGAAAGCAAGAAATGAATACAAACGGTCGTGTAACGATCCCCACTGATATGGACGCTGTTCCTGAAACTCTCGACCTGCTCAAACGCTGGGGCGCGGATGCCATCCGCGACTGCGACGGCACCGAGTTCCCGCAGGAGCTGAAGGACACCGGAGCCAAGATCTACGCCACCTATTACACCACCCGCAAGGACAACGCCTGGGCGAAGGCGAACCCCGATGAGACCCAGCAGTGCTACATCATGACCCCGTTCTACACCGCGGAGAACGGTGCGCTGACCATCCCCCTGATGACGGGCATCAGCCGCGAACTGATGAAGGTCAATGACCACGATGACATTACTCGCTGGTGGGAGGTCATGGACCGCACGACGGGTGAGCCCGTCTCCACCGCTGACTGGCACTACGATGCCGCCAGCGAGAGCGTTATCATTGATGCCCCCGCCGCCTACCATGAGTACACGGTCAGCTTCCTGGCCTACCTGATCTGGGACCCGGTGCACATGTACAACGCCACCACCAACGGCTGGACCAACTTCGAGCATCAGATCACCTTTGATGTCCGTCAGCCCAAGACCCACAAGTATTCCATGGAGCGCCTGCGGAAATTCATTGCAGACCACCCCTATGTGAATGTCATCCGCTACACCACCTTCTTCCACCAGTTCAC
>ENA-ORSJ01002690-ORSJ01002690.1-human-gut-metagenome-genome-assembly--contig:-NODE-2690-length-11243-cov-4.358330_pt1 | contig 11243 bp, 7 predicted proteins | sample MGYA00242191_ERZ509158 | MGnify/ENA primary metagenome ERZ509158 (study PRJEB26280, sample SAMEA2338623) | human gut metagenome | biome: human gut; feature: human-associated habitat; material: faeces... | reverse complement strand
GGGACAGTCTGCCGATTGACTCATAATGACGGAATTAAACGACTGTCCCTAAATAATTAACATCTTAGTAATAGGCGAATCATAACCAATCTACGACTTCATTAGCAATGATTGCTGCAATATAGTGACAATATGATGATAGCCCATAATCAATCTTCTAACTAACAGTTTAACAGGACTATAAAACGCGTATTACAGAACAAAATCAAGGCAGTTTTCCGAATAACTACATCTATTTGCGATAAGATGGTTAAGACCAACAACATTATCAAAAAGCCTCATTATATAAGTCATATTAAATCATCACCCGGATCCGGATTAAAATTATCTATTAGATTCCGCAAAAAAATACGAGCGTCTTGTATTTCAAGACACATAAATTTACACGATTGACTGTCAACTGGCTTATTAGTTCCACACACAGGACTGGGGCTAAACTTTAAACAATTAGCATAATATGTTATTAAGCTTTGATTTTCATCTAAATTAGCAGCAAATAAATAGATATACTCAGCACCTACATTACATTTATCAACAATATCTAGCACCTTAAACCAGAATATTATCTCCCCCAACTTATGCTGAGAAAACAGTGCCTCATCGAAAATTTGACAACTCTCATTCTTACAAAAATATGTAAGCTCGATTGCTGGGATTGTTTTTAAAACAAGCTTTACATTAGAAGATTCATTGATGATTTTCTCTTGTTTAGCAGCTTTCCTATGTTCCCTTAATTTAAAGTATTGACTACTTAAAAACTCTGAAAGATCTTTATCGGAAAGAGAATTAACTATCTGATAATTTTTCGCATCCTCTGTTATCTTGTTATCCTCTACATACGATGTACACATTGCAATCATGTCAGGAGTCATCGTCTCCTCAAATAACAAGCCACATCTTAAGGAAAAATAAAACAGCACATCATTATGCTGATTCTTAACAATATAACATATATTTCTTTTAGATAAATCATCGTCCCATGCCTTTTCATACAAATAACTTGCTAACGCCTCGTTCTTTGTATTATTGAATAATAAAATATGATCTCGATTCTCTTCATTACAAGATAACCGCTCACACTTTAAGGATTCAATCCATTGTTGTTGTTCTTCCGATATTCTACTCATTACTTTTATGTTTAACACGGAAAAATCTTCTAAGTCGTCTTATTCTAGTTGCATCCAATTGTATATCCTTATTCTTCATACGAATATATGGACTATGACAATCAGGCATTTTTTCATAAGCATTTTTCCAAGATATCTCTCCATGAGATAAAATGCTTAAACTATGTGATGATTTTTTCGCATAATAATCCCATATTCTCTCAAAAATTTTTGCATTCTGTTGCAAATAATCATTTGAAGGGTTAGGAATATCTAATAATTCATTATCACGATATAAATCTCTTATTTCAATTACAATAGGGCCATATTTACCTGCATGAAAGAAACCCTTAAACAATGGTTTATCATACAATATAAAACTTTCCCTTTGTGCAAAATATAACAATTTATGTAATTTCATTTGATCTATAGGCTCTCCAAACAAATCTACATAATGTCTTGCTATATATGCAGCTACATTTTTAACAGATTCCATAAAAATCGATCTTCATTTATTATTTTATTCTTTTGCAAAGGAACAAATTAAATTAGACTTTGCAACCAAATCTCCTTTTATTTTCTAGACACTTGCCAAGAGACCATTATTTTATGTATTTTTATTCTCCTTCTATGCTGTATTTTGATTTAAAACGAATTATTACCGACCTGCCAGCAAACAGACACAAAACATCGCATGCTATTCTCAGTCCCTTAATTAAGGGACTTCGCCCTCATCTTTAATACAATACAAAGACAACAGTTAATATAACATTATTATAAAATATCCTTAACTTCCTCATACTCTAATGATCCAGGCCTCAAACACTTCATAATTAGACTCTTGATCACGCTCTTTAACCGTCCATTTTCAACCATGAGGCCAGATTGACAATTGTTGTATACCTGAATAGCTGTATACCTTGATAATCCAATATTTTGCAACGCTATTATTATTCTATTTTTTGTACCATATTCAAGGAGAGTCGCCCAATTCTCTCCAGCTTCTTTTTCGCCTAATACATCCTTCAATATACTATAATAATGGTTAAAATACTTCTCAAATTGAAACCGTAGAATTCTCTCAATATCTCTAATAATGTCATCTATCAGTTTATTCACATGCACCTTATTATCTTTATCAAAAACCTCTTTAACTCCGGACGCAAGTTGTATATAACTCTGTTTTGATGCATAATAATCGATAGAGTCCGATATAATTTGATTTAAACTTATCCCATTAATCCATCGACTCATCAAAAAAGCATAATATTTTATGCTATTTCGATTAATATTCGCTGTTTCCCAATTATATAAATCATAAAACCTATCTAGAACTTTTTTACATTTTTGATAATCTACATTACTTGGTAATTTTATGGGTTCTCTATTTTTATGCTGTTTTAAAACTTCAATATATACAGAATTCTGCACAAGGATGTCAATAGATTCATTAGAATCTAATAACGAAAATGGAGCTTTAACATCCAGATTCTTCTCTTTTGCTAGATTTATTAATTTATCTTTATTTTTTCTTATCAGTTCATCAATTACAGGACTTTGATATCCACTTTTCAACTCTAATGTGTCTATGCAAATAATATTAGCAATATACCGTAAGATATTCTTTTCTTCTTCTGTTCCCGATTTTATCTCATTATTTCTTATTTGCGCTTCGATTTTTCTTAAATGATGATTTATACGATCATAAAGAGTTGGAACGAGTTCTATATTTTTTTTCGACAAAAAAGATTGATCGGACCAATCACACCCAGCATGTTTTATACAATATATATTCCCTTGCAATTCCTTGGCCATGCGTCCAGCGCGACCGGCTAAATTCCAAAAATCAATTGGTTTAAGCACTCCTCTATGCTTCTTATTATCAATAATAAATAGATTTTTAGTTGGCATATTCACCCCTTCTAGCAAAGTCGAAGTACAAAACATATATTTTACCGTTCCTGCTTTATATAAGTTTTCTACTAGATTTCTAATCAATTGAGGCATATTCCCGAAATGGTAAGCTACACCTTTTTTAATTATCTCGGCTAAATAATAATCTGGGTGAATATATTCACTTACAATTTTAGCTGCCTTTTTTAGACTCTCATCTTTTTCACAGTCTTTATTATTTTTCTTCGATTCTGCAAACCTTATTGCATAATTAATGGTATGTCCCACACTATTACAGTATACTAGATTACTATCACCACCATATGTATGAAGGAATCCATTTATTGTATTTGCATAATCTGGAATATGGATTGGAATTGTAATAAACTGGCCGTCTCTAAAATACGAAAATTCACCGTTCTGTAAATTCGCAAAAAAGATATTTTGCGAAACAGTTGTTTCATCTGTTTTGAAATTATTCTGAATTGATTTTCCAAATAATTTTAGTAAAACCTCAGGATTAGATATATTGGGTGACGAGAAATAAAGTTTTACTGTAGTATATTTCTTCAGAGTTTTTTCTATTGCAATATAGGTTGTTATACTCCTAGTATCATTTTGAGCAATCTTATGAGCTTCATCGACAAATAAAAAACCAATAGGAGGATTAACATCCTGCGACAAATAACTGATTAATCGCTCTGGAGTTAAAATTAGAATCAGACTGGTATTACTCTCCAAAGCAAGTTCCGACACGCTTGAATTTGTAATAATCTTATATCCATTTTTATCTAACTGCAATCCTAAATCTTGTTTTATCTCAACAGCGAATTGGCTAATCAAGGCTCTTGTCGGGACCATAATAACCATATTCTCGGGTGGTTTATTATAAATTATTCTCCGAATAAATGCTTTTATAATAAATGATTTTCCCATAGATGTGGGTCCTGAAAAGCTAAATTCGCGAGACTTACTCAGACTGCTGTATAATCTATATTGAGTATCCGTAAAATATAGATCTTCTGCATAGGGAATCTCTTGAATGATTTTTTTAGCTTCAATCTGAATAAGTTTATCAAATGGAAGTATAGCCTGGTTTTTATCTTTTGATATCAAATATTCAACAGCAGGGAAATTTCCAAGATTATAATACACAGACTTAGAAACCATGCAATAATATGGGTCCAACTTATACCTAAAATTGAGATAAGTTATTATTTGATATGCAAAAGTTCGAGCTTCAGGTAACGATGCCGTTGATAATAAGTCTGCAAACCTTAATAAGTCTCTATACTCTTTTTCGCTAAAATCAGATGACGCTTCCAAGCTCAGAATCTGAAAATATGAATGTTCTAGACAGGCCTTAAAAAGCGACTGAAAATACGAACTTTTAATAATGTCTTGAGCTATTCTATCTGCTATAATCATATACTTTCGAGTTTCAAATCGGCTATCATCTGATTTCTTATCTTGTCTAGTTCATAAAATGGAACAATATAAAAGTAAAAATCATATCCAATAAATTGATCTTTCTTTAACTTCCTATTTATCAAAGGAATGCATTTATTTATAGCTTCTTCTACTTTTTGTTCCATTTTTCTCCGAAACTCGTTATTCTTTAAACGACGTTCTTCATCAGAAATAGAGAAATCAAATCCTAAAAATATTCCAAAAGAATAATCAACATTCAAATCTTCATCATTCTCGGTCGGAATTAATATCTTCTTTAAGGTTAAATATGATTCATCATCAGATAGGTTCTCTTTCAACAAATTACTATTTACCAAATGGATTTCATATATTATTTTTTTTAGCCCTTCTTTTAACATTGTTTTAATAGAGGAAAAAGCCTCATATATGCCATCATTTAAATTTGGTTGCAACTTTGATTCGCCAAAAATTATCTGATAAGTTTTGTTATCTAACTTTAACAGATGGACTCCATCCGCTCCTTTCACATAATCGTTTGATGCCGTTTTTAATTCTAATTTAGTTAATAATTTGGGTGCTTTTAAATGAGCCTCTAGAAGACAGTAAAGTAATAATTCACCCAATTCACCCTGATTAGACTTTGCCTTTCTAAACTCTTCTCGTGCTCTTGAAGATAAATTTCCAAATTTTTTTTGAGAGACCAATTCATCATAAGTATGACGAGAAAGAGCATATGTAATCATCGCATTCTCTAGCTCATCTTTTAAGCTATTATAATTAAAAGAATTATTAGTAATTCTCAGCATAAAAGCATTCAGTCTATTGCCGCCATCCAAAGACTTATTCTCAAATACTTTTGTAAATAAAAGCAAAAATTTATCTGGAATATCTAGTCTCATAATCTTCTCTTACACGAAATTCTACAATGTTAAATTCATTTTAACATCTTTTACCGATCTAGCTCTTTCGCCATCTTTTTAAATTCAATAGCCTTATTTATCAACCAACTAAAGGCATTATCCCATTGGTCTTTTTTACTTATATCACAGGAATGCAAGGCTATAATCCGAGTTGCTTTAGTTGCTTCCCGCCACTCTATTTTTTCACCCACTGCATTTTCTATTTCTTGAGCATGCTCTTTAAACATGGCAAACTTATCCTTATCATCCGGGATGTATATTTCTGCACCTAAACGATTTTTCTGAGTATTTACAGTCAAACCAATGTGATAAGAAGAGCTACCAACACTCAAATCATACCAATGTTGTGGCTGAGCTTTTCTTGGAGTAAATTCCTTAGCATAGGAATCATTAGATTTAATGAATTCAGATAGTTGCTGCCAAAAATGCAATTGTAGTTGTTTAGTTTCACTCAAACTATCAACATTTTTCATTTGCTTCGCCCAATCATTTGGGCGCTCCACCACATTAAACTTAGGAGCAATCGCCGAATCATCTATTTGCCACAACTCAATCTCTACTAGGAAAAAACCTATATTTACGCCTGTGTTTTGGTTAAGCCACTCTATCGCTTGTCGATGCTCATCTCTCGCTCTCTTCACAATCCACACAATAACCTCTGCTCCTTTTCCTGAGGCATAGGTAATAAGCTTACCTAAATGATCATGATTAGTATCCTCAAGCTGGTTTTCAATTATAATACGTCTTTCGGTCCCCTCTTCAGTGGCATATAGATCAACATTGAAATTTCCAACCGGAGCTTCCCGTTCTTCCAATACGATATCTATTCCTATCGCATCACTTAATTGCCCAAGGTTCTCGTCTAAAGCCAGCCACTTACTAAAATCTCGAGCTTCATGATGCCAAACGGAGCGAATATCCTTAATTTGTTTAATCTTTCCAAGTTTCATATTTGTGTCATTTATTTGCGTTTTCATAGGCCTTATGGAATACCTTCTGGTTTATGAAATTCATAAAATCAGGATTATCAAGGTAATTCCGGCAAAACTCCGTATTTTCATTGAGCATCTGTGCGATAATCATCATCAATGACATATTACATTGTTGTTGGGCTGTCTCTCGATCGCTATTACGCGCAGCATTTACAAAAGCCTCATCGGCCTGTAAACGTTCTGGTAATTCTTCAAGCTGCTGTTTTGCCTTTTCCTTATCTAACCAGTTAATGCCATTAAATTCATCAAGAATTTCACTAAGTTTTGCCATTTCCGGCTCTGACTTTCCTTTAGGCGTTCCTACTGGTATCGGCTCAATCTCTGTATCAGAATTTTCCAGCTCAATTTGTTGTTCTTCCTCCTTAATAATACGATACTGATCAAAATCAATTGCCTCAATAAGTCCCTCAGTAAAATCCTCTCCTCGAAGAACTGGCAATTTATGTATTAGCAAGGCAAAATATGTATTCAGCTTTTCCCACTCAATGCTTTTAAACGGCAAGACCGCGGCGAGGAAAGGATATGTTCGTAAAAAAGCTTTCATACTACTTTTACAACGAATCTGTTGTGAATCATCTAGTTCCTTAAATCTCTCCACAGATATATTGATTATAGGATCAATTTCTTCCCGAGAAGCATTTCCCCAATATTTCTCATTAAGAGTATTTACGTTCTCTTCTGTATAAATATTAGCCCCTTCAATCTCCTGTATGAGATCGTTCAACTTATTGGGATCGGTCTCTTTCGATAAGATAGTTGTTTTGTAGAAGCGCTGGAATGAGGCTCGAATACTATCTGCATCATTAGCAAAATCGAGCACAAAAGTATCCCGTTTCTTAGGATGGCAACGATTCAGACGCGAAAGCGTCTGAACAGCTTTCACATCTGTAAGCTGCCTATCAACATACATTGTATGAAGAAGCGGTTGATCATAACCTGTCTGGAACTTCTCAGCGACAACCAAGATTCTATACGGATCTCGCCCCATATTATCTTCAATATCTCTGGACGGGAACCCATTGATGTCTGCCTCCGTTACATCTTTACCGCCATAATTTTTGCTACCAGAAAATGCAACAATGGCTTTATATGGGCTCTTGCGCTCCTCTAATAAACGAGTAATCTCATAGTAAAACTCAATTGCCCGCATAATACTACTAGTCACGACCATTGCGCGTGCTTGCCCTCCAATTTTCCCTTTATCAATTACCTGAGTATGGAAATGCTCAACTATGATTGCTGCCTTTTGCTGAATTGTTTCAGGCTGACTCTCTACAAAAACTCGCAGTTTCTTCTGTGCTTGCTTCTTTTCAAATTCAGGATCAGACTCAATAGCCTTAACAATCTTATAATAACTGTTATAAGTCGTATAATACTTGAGTACATCCATAATAAAGCCCTCTTCGATAGCTTGCTTCATGGTATACTCATGGAATGGGCGATGCCCTATTTCCCCATCAGGTTGATTAAAGGGGGTTCCAAACATCTGCAATGTCTTATTTTTAGGCGTGGCAGTAAAGGCGTAATAATTTGCATTCTTTATCATCTGTCGCCCTTCAATGATTGCATTTAACCGATCCTCTAAGTCCATGCCCTCTTCCCCCACATTACCACTAAGCGCAATATTCATTTTCGCCGACATGGAACCATTCTGACTACTGTGCGCTTCATCGATAATAATACCGAATCGCTTATGCTTCATTTCGGTTCCAATCGTTTCCAGGATAAATGGGAATTTATGAACAATCGTTATAATTATTTTCTTTCCACTCTCCAGATTCGAACGTAAAGTTTCCGCACTATCTGCCCAGGCCACTAAATTGGACAGTCGCTTGAATGCCGCAATATTATCCCGAATCTGTTTATCAAGATTGACACGATCTGTAACCACAATAACACTATCCATTAATGGCTTCGTTCCGTCAAGCAAACCCACGAGTTGGTAAGCCAACCAAGTGATAGAGTTGGACTTTCCTGATCCAGCGGAATGCTGAATAAGGAAACGTTGCCCGACTCCATGCTCTCTAGTCTCTGCCAATAACTTGCGCACGACATCCAGCTGATGATATCGAGGCCATACAACCGAAATCTTCTCTTTACCCGTCTTTAGATCCTTCTTTTTAACAACCTGTGCATAGTTTTCTAGGATATCCGACAACGACTCTTTACGCAAAATCTCTTCCCATAGATACGCCGTACGCAAACCGCTCGGATTAACAGGATTACCGGCACCTCCATTCATGCCTTTATTAAAAGGTAGGAACCAAGATCCTTTCCCACATAACCAGGTGCACATGCGGATTTCGTCATCATCAACAGCAAAGTGAACAGCGCATCTTTTAGGAGCTAAAAGTGGATCATTGGGGTCACGATCCGTTTGATACTGCTTTATTGCGTTCTCAACGGTCTGCCCTGTATAGTGATTCTTCAATTCCATTGTCATCACCGGCATTCCGTTCAGTGAAATCTTCACATCAATACTATTCGCATTATCCTTGCTATAATAGAGTTGCCGGGTGACACAAAAGATATTTTTTCGATACATCTCTTGTGCTGTTGGATTCAACTCCGACGGCAGGGGATAGTACATATCAAACAACTCCGATATATAGCGAAAGCCCTTACGCAGAACGTCTGTAATACCACGTGAAGCCAACTGTTTACTCAATTCTGCAAAGAATCTACGCTCAGCCACTTCGCTTGCAAAGCATGCAGTATTCTCAACCTTTCTCTTTTGGGTCGCAAGAATAAATCGCTTCACACGCTCAGTGTCAAGTGCGTAATCCTTATTGTAATCTTCGGAGACACCCTCTTCGTAACCTTGGACATCACGAAGATAGCCGACAAGGATTGATTCAAGATTTTTCTCTGATATATCGGTTGTCATGACTTCATTTATTTATTGTTCACACTGTACATTTATTTGCCCGGTCACACAGTCTGCAATAAGTTTTTGTTTGTACTCTTTCAAATATGCTATTTCGGTCTCAAGATTCTTAACTAGAGCTTCAATTTTGTTGTTCTTATTTTCAATATAGGCAATAATAGTTCGTTGTTCCTCGACAGATGGTACCGGGATATAAAGTTGCAAAAACTTATCAGCTCTAACAGTCTTTCTTAGCCCTGAATAATATGGCTTTAATGCCTTAATATTATCTACACACAAATAGTAATAATAAACATATTCAGGAATTGCATATTTTTCATTAACTCTTAATACAGTATAGGCTCCTGTAACCATTCCGTCTGTTTCAACAATACCCACAGTTCTCGGGGTTTCATCTATATCAAAAAGGCAAAATACCAGTTCTCCACGCTGAACTATCTGGTAAGTATCAAAATCTTTAGGAAATTTACCCTTACCTGATTCAACGTCCCTAATAATAACACCTTTGGTTGTTAAAGACAAAAGGGTATAACTAACAGATTGCCTACCTACCTTTTCTCCGACAAGAGACATAAATGATTTATTTCTTGTAATACACCAATGCTCTGGACATTCTGATGATAATAAGGAATCATACCTCTTCATTTTTACATCAGGGTTAAGACCTCGAGTTATAACATTGGCAATTTCTGCATCTTTCAGCTCTTGCAACAATTTTATCTGCTTCTCCTTTGCTAAAATAACCTCATCAATCTTCGATGTTTTATCTTCAAGATAGCGGACTATCTTTTCTTGCTCTGCAGGAGGAGGAAGCGGTATGTTTATATTTTTTAGCTCACTATACCTAGTTGTCCACAGATCCGCGACAATCCCCCTTCCAAGTCTATAATATTCCTCGACATAGCCATTACTTCTTAAAAGATAATGAAAGTATGTTTTATTCAATTCTTTGCGAGGCTTAAGAACTATATTGATTATAGAAACGGAACCTTCTAGATGAGATATACCACAAGAACCTTTTCTATCAGAGCGAGAATTAACAACAAAATCACCAATTCTAACTAGCTTTCTATTATCCCCATTATCCGTTTTTATCGCAGTTTCTAGTTGTGGTATTATTCCTAATTTCGATACAGACAATGGCGCATAAATAGTATCTGACACCTTTTGTTTACGTTCCTCAAACAATGCAGAAATTTTTATTGCGCACCAATGAATTGGTAACAAAGGCAACCATTTTATCCCTGTTTCTTTATATTTATCGTACCCTTTCATGCCCTACCCAATATATCATCCAACATACCTTCTATTCGATTCTCAATCGCACGAATATCCTTCGAAATATCATCTATCGACCGTAACGATTTCGGCTTATAGAAATACTTGGTAAATGAAAGCTCATAACCCTCCTGAATCGATTCACAGTCTATCCAAGCGTCCGGTGTATATGGCAAAATTTCATTCTGAACAAATCCATCAATACCTCCCTCATAGCGGAACGGGATAATCTCCGTATCTTCCAATGCTTTATCTGCAATCTGAACCCCATCAGCATTACAAACAATCTCTGCTTCAGGACAAGTTACGGTGTAATATTTTTGCAACAAATCCAAATGCTTCTTTTTCGGGCGACTCTCCATTCTTCGGATAGCACCATTGAGCATCTGCCCCAAGATGTTAAAATTAAGATCAGAAGAATGATCGTATTGCCGAACAAAGGACATAACCTCATTGCAAGTCGCCTTATCCTTTTCCTTTCGGAGCATTTCCTGCTCGCGCTCGCTATTATAATCAAAACGCAGGCGCAAAGGACGACAAACCTTTACACTCCAATAACCGAATTCATCATTGGGGAAAATTTTGCTTTGTGGTGTCTCCGTGAAATCAGTCAACAATTTCACGATCTGTTGACGATCTGATTCCGTGGTTTCACAATTTTTATAGCCTAAATTTTTACGAAGGGGTGTTTTAATCTCAGTTGCATCTATCAGTTGAACGAAACCTTTTCGACGCT
>ENA-ORSJ01002688-ORSJ01002688.1-human-gut-metagenome-genome-assembly--contig:-NODE-2688-length-11252-cov-2.765294_pt1 | contig 11252 bp, 10 predicted proteins | sample MGYA00242191_ERZ509158 | MGnify/ENA primary metagenome ERZ509158 (study PRJEB26280, sample SAMEA2338623) | human gut metagenome | biome: human gut; feature: human-associated habitat; material: faeces... | reverse complement strand
ACTTCCCGACGGACTGGCGGGTATCGGCGGGCTGGCTTTGGGTTATCCGCAGGGCGATCCTTCTCCGGCCAAACCGAGAAAAGAAGGATACTTCCGCATTGTCCGCTGAAGAAGCGGGGTAAAAAAAGACACTCCCGACAATCTCTATTGCCGGGAGTATCACAACACAAAAACTAAACTAGACTTAACTAAACTATTCTAATCGGAAGTTTCACAACTTCCTTTTTATTATGTACGTCACAAATATAAATGTTCTACTTACCAAAACAATTTCGTGAAAAAAAGACGGATAATCGTTTTTTTTGTCGAATATGCAAATTGTGAATCAAATAATATGTTCGTTAACATAATTTTGGAGCTCTTGCTTGTAGCTGTCAGAGATGGGAATGTAGTCTTTTCCGAAAATGATGCGTCCCTTTTCGATGATCTTGATTTTCGGCTTCTGTACGATGAACGACCGGTGGACCCGGATGAACCGGTCGGCCGGAAGTTTTTCCTCCATCGCCTTCAGGCTGGTGAGTGAAAGTATGGGCCGCGGCATATCTTCCAGATGTATTTTGATGTAGTCTTTAAGTCCTTCGATGTAGAGAATCTTGTCCAGTTCGATCTGCACCAGTTTATAGTCGCTTTTCACGTAAATGTATTTCATCTCTTTCCCCGGTGCGGTTTCGGCCGGTCCTGTTTCTGCCTTTTGCTTGAGCTCGAACCACTGGATTGCCTTGTTCACGGCTCCAGTAAAGTCTGCATAGCTGATCGGCTTGAGCAGATAGTCAAGCGCATTGACCTTATACCCGTCGAGGGCGTATTGTCCGAAAGCGGTGGTAAGGATGATGCGGGTGCTTTCAGGAACCATTCTCGAAAATTCAAGGCCGTTCAGTTCAGGCATCTGTATGTCCAGAAACAAAAGGTCCGCAGGTTTGTCCGGCAGACTTTTCATCGCTTCGATGGCGCTTGAATACAGTCCGCACAGTTCGAGTGAGGGCGTTTTCTTTACATAGCTTTCCAGCAGGCCTAGCGCCAGGGGCTCGTCGTCGATAATTGCACATGTAAGTGTCATGTTTTCAAGTTTTTAAGGGTGTGGTATATTGATGGTAAGCGAAGACGTATATACTTTTCCGTCGTCAGAAATCTGTTTTTTCCATGCGTAATGGTTGGGATAGAGCAGTTTCAGTCTTTTCTGCACCTGTTCCAGTCCGATTCCAGAACCGCTTTTGTCGGCGGAGCTTTTCGGGAAGTTGCTGTTCCGTATGACGCAGCTGATGGTATTTTCCTTTTCGGTAATTCGTATGTCAATGAAGCTTTGCTCCGTTGGCGATATTCCGTGCTTGAAAGCGTTTTCTATGAGAGAAATGAAGAGTAGGGGAGCTATAGAGCTTTGGCTGTTCGGCTTGATGTCGAAATGCGTTTCAATCTTTGTCTGCGCAGAGATCCGGATGCGCATCAGTTCGATGTAGTTGATGATAAAGTCGACTTCCTTTTCAAGAGGCACAAAAGTCTGCTGGTCTTCATACAGCACATAGCGGAGCAGTTTGCTCAGTTCCTGTATGGCCTGCTGCGCCTTTTCGGTGTCGAAAGCCGTAAGGACATAGATATTGTTCAGCGTGTTGAGCAGAAAATGCGGGTTCAGCTGGTTGCGCAGGTTCTTCAGTTCGGCCTCTGTGCGGCTTTTCACGGCCTTTTGCCGTTCCAGTTCGGTTTCGCTCCATCGCAGGCTCATCCGGATGGCTACGCTCAGTCCGCAGACGAATATAAAGCTGACAATGTCGCGCAGGAAGAATATGTATTGAGGCGGCATGAACATGTGCGGACGCGGTTCGGGGGGCGGCAGGCTGATGTTATGCCAATAGCGCAGGAAGATGGTGACGATGCCTATTGCCGCCATGTTCAGCAGCAGAAACTTTCCGGTCTGTCCCTTGAATAATACGCGGGGAATCAGCAGCAGGTAGTTGATGTAAAAAATGACGAACATTGATGCCGGAACATCGGTGTGGCGAAGGAATGCCTTCCAGTCGATTGTTCCGTTGTCATGTTGGGTGAAGAAAAGCGGGAATCCGAAGAAAAGTCCCCAACAGATGATATGTATTACCAGCTCCAGCGGTCGGTGGCGGGTGTCTTTGATATTCATGGCAGCAATTGATTTGGATAACAAATATACGAATTATTTTCTGAAAAAAAGTCCGGCAGCGAGGGGCATCGGTGCTGGAGAGTACACTGATACCCGCTTTTTTTTCGCGCCGGACAAGAAAACCAAAGTTATGAAGAACAAAGTAGTTCCGTTATTCGTACCGAAGTGCCTCTATCGGGTCAAGGTCTGCGGCTTTTTTTGCCGGATACCACCCGAAGAATACTCCGGTGAAAGTGCATACCGCAAATGAAAGCAGTACGCTCCAGGGTTGTATATACACGGGCCAGTGGGCAACCGTTTTGATGATGATGCTTGCGCCGCATCCCAGAATCACCCCGATCAGTCCTCCCGTTATGCTTATGAGAATTGACTCGATGAGGAATTGCGAAAGGATGTCAATTCCGCGGGCCCCCACAGACATTCTCAGGCCGATTTCACGCGTGCGTTCGGTTACGCTCACATACATGATGTTCATGATCCCGATTCCCCCTACCACAAGCGAGATTCCCGCGATGCAGGCCAGAAGAGTTGTCATCAGGTCGGTGGTGGTGTTCAGCATCGAGCTGAGTTCCTGCTGGGTGCGTATGGTAAAATCGTCGTCATCCGTATCTTTCAGTTTGTGTTCGCGTCTTAGTATCGTCGTGATTTCATCCACGGCCTGGTCTGTCATGTCTTCGGTAAGTGCCGATGCGAAAATGCCTCCCAGGTATGTCTGTGCAAGCAGACGCTTCATGACGGTTGTGTAGGGTGCCAGAACCACGTCGTCCTGGTCCATTCCCATCGAATTGTATCCTTTGGATTTCAATACGCCCACCACGCGCAAAGGCACCTGGTTGCATCTGATAACCTTCCCCACCGGGTCTTGTCCGTTAGGGAAAAGGTTGTCGGCGATTGTCTTTCCGATCACACACACTTTTGCCGCTGTCCGGATATCTTCTTCGCTGAACATTTCTCCTTGCTCTACCACTAGCTGGCGGATGGTCAGATAACCGATGCTTACGCCGCTTACAGATGACGGATAGTTGTTTGCTCCCGAGATGAGCTGTCCTGAAGCCGAAACATTGGGACTGATAGCCGAGAGGTACATGCATTCGTCGCGCAAGGTTTCGTAGTTTTCCAGTTTTAGCGTCTGCATTTCGTCCGGATCTTGCCGCACGCCTCCACGCATTTCAGCTCCCGGGTGAATCATGATCATGTTCGATCCCATTTCAGAAATCTGCTTTTGGATGCTCCGTTTTGAGCCTTGTCCGATGGCCAGCATCGCAATGACCGAAGCCACACCGATGATGATGCCCAGCATGGTCAGGAATGCTCTCAGCTTATTGTTCGCCAATGCCCGCAAGGCTATTTTTAAAAGGTTCGTTCCGTTCATTTCTTTTCTGTTTAATCGTCGGTATTTTTCGGAAGTGCAGCAAGTGCTTCGGCTGCCGATAATATCTTGTCGTTCTTTTTGTCTTCTATTACATGTCCGTCGCGCAGGCGGATGTTCCGGCTGCTGTATTGGGCTATGTCAGGATTGTGGGTGACAAAAATGATTGTTCTTCCCTCGTTGTGCAGCTCCTGGAACAAAACCAGAATCTCGAAAGAGGTGCGTGTGTCAAGGTTTCCAGTCGCTTCGTCGGCAAGGATTACGGCAGGGTTGTTCACCAGTGCCCTGGCTATCGCCACCCGTTGCATCTGGCCTCCTGACATCTGGTTGGATTTATGCTCCAGGCGGTCACCCAAACCAACGGCAATCAGTGCGTCTATAGCGCGTCTTCTGCGTTCGGCTGCACTTACTGACGGGTTATACATCAGCGGAAGTTCTACATTTTCGATGGCTGTAGTTTTCGGCAGCAGGTTATAGTTTTGGAATACAAACCCGATTTTCCTGTTGCGAAGAATGGCTCTCTGAGGCTTTGTCATGGTCCTAACACTGACTCCGTCAAGAAAATACTCGCCGCTTGTAGGTGTATCGAGGCAGCCCAGCGTGTTCAGCAGAGTTGATTTGCCCGATCCGGATGTTCCCATGATGGTGACAAATTCGCCTTCTTCTATTTTAAAGGAGATGCCTCTCAGTGCGTGCACCGTTTCGTCACCTACCTGGAAGTTGCGTTTGATATTCTGTAGTTCGATGACTGTTTTGCCCATGGTTTTATTCCTCCGTCTTGTTCTTGTTTTTCTTGTTTCTGTCAGGAGGACCCGGCATGAACGGACTCCGTTCGCTTTCTCCCTGCGAAACTTCTGCTGACGGAAGGCTTCCTTTCAATACGGTCTCAGTGACCACTTGTGTTCCTTCTTCAAGTCCTGAGATGATTTCTGTATTTGTTCCGTCGTTTATTCCTGTTTCAACCGGATGTGCGGTAAATCCTGTTGCATCCATGGTCCATACTTTGTGCGGCGAGTCGCAGTCGGTTACCGTTTGTTTGCCTATGAGTGATTTTTCCGGCGTAAACCGCAGGGCTTTGCTTGGCACGGTGAGAACATTTTCGCGGACATTCGTGTAGATGGTCACATTGGCGGTAAGCCGCGGTTTCAGTTTGAGATCCGGATTGTCTGCTGTTATGACCACTTCATAAGTGACAACCGATTCGCTTGTCGTTGAAGTGGAACTGCTGCTTGAACTGCTGTTGGTGCTTCCCAGACGGATCTGGTAAACCTTTCCTGTAAAGATATCGTCCGGATATGCGTCCACTGTAAACGTCACTTTTGCGCTGTCTTTCACTCCTGCTATATCGGCTTCGTCCACATCGGCTACAACTTGCATTTTTGTAAGGTCGGCAGCAATGTTGAACAAGGTCGGGGTTTCAAACCCTGAGGCCACGGTCTGTCCTTCCTCCACGTCCTTGCTTGTCACGATTCCGTCAATCGGTGAGGTGATGGTTGCGTATGAAAGGTTCCTTTCAGCCTTTGACAGCTCGGCTTTGCTCTGTTCATAGGTACTTTCAGCCCGACGGTAATTATAGAGGTTCTCTTCGTAGTCTGTATCGCTGATAAGCTGCTTTTCATGAAGTTTCCGGTTGCGCTCGTAAAGTTTCTTCTGGTAGTCGTATTCGGCTTTTGCACCGTCGTATGTAGCTTGCGCTGATTGCAGGTCGCTGAGCAGCGTTACCTTGTCCATTTCTGCAATCACTTCTCCTTTTTTTACAACCGAATTGTAGTCTACGTATATTTTGTCGATAATGCCTGATACCTGAGTACCTACCTGTACTTCTGTTACCGGCTCAATCGTACCTGTGGCAGTGATAGAATTGCTCACCGTAGCAGTTTTTGCCGGTTCTGTAACAAATTCCACTTTGTTCTGGGCTTTCGAGGTGCCGAAAATCCAGATGCCTCCTGCAATCACGACAACGGTGACGGCTGCAGTAATGATAATCGTTTTTCTGTTCATATCTGTTGTTCTTCTATATTTTTACAGTTTGATTTCCTGGTCTGCATAAAAGTTAAGCAGTGTCCGGTTCAGTATGGCCATGTATTTGGCCTGCAAGAGTTCTTGCTTTGCGCTGAGCAGGTTGTTTTTTTCTGTCAGAAGCTCAACCGTGTTCTTCATTCCCAGATTGAACTGTTCGCTCACCATGTCAAAGCTTGTCTGGCTGCTTTTCACTTTAGTTTCTGCCGCAGCGTATTGCTGCTGGGCATTCAATGCGTCCAGGTAGAATCCTTCGATGGTTGAATACAGTTCTTTTTCCTGGTTCATCAGGTCGAGCTGCGAGGTGCTGTATTGAAGCTTGGCCTTGCGTACAGCACTTTTGTTCTGGCGTTGGTCGTAAAGCGGGATGCTAAGGCTGATCCCGATCATGTTGTTCCAGCCGTATTTCATCTGCTGTGCCCAGTTGTTCTGGCTGGAATTGTTGGTTGTACTTGATGTTGAGGCCGAAAGGCTGATTGTGGGCATGTAACCGCCTTTGGCATATGATATATTTAGTTTTGCGTTGTCTATGTTAAGTTTGCCGCTTTGGATTTCCGGTCTTGTTGCCAATGCTGTCTGGTAGACATCGATTTGTGAGGGCAGCATTTCCATTACGTGTTCGTTGCTCAGTTCGGGCAGTTCCAATTCCATTTCAGCCGTTCCGTCAAGTTCGAGCAGCTGTTTCAGCTGGAGTTTGTAGTTGCGGAGGGTGCTTTCGGATGTTACCAGTTGGTACTGGTCGCTGCTGACCTGCGACTCCAGCTGCGCCAGATCCGCTTTTGAGATGCTTCCTTCGTTGAACAGCTCTTTGCCTCGTTCGTATGTTGCCTTGCTGACCTCAAGCGTTCCCTTATTGATGGCTATCGACTCATCGGCATAAAGTATTTGGATGAAGAGCTGCGTAATTTGTTCCTTCAGCATATTCTCTGTTTCCTCTACGGTCAGTTGGGCTATTTCCCGGTTCTTTTTTTGCTGCTTCAGACTGTTCAGCCGTCTGTTTCCGTTCCATAGTGTCCATTGGGCGCTCAAGCTGTAGCTGCCGTTGTAGGTGGTCTTGCTGTCGCTGCTGATAATTTCAGTGCCGTTGACGGTTGCGCTGTTTGAGCGGTACGGGCGGTTCACGATGTTGTGGCCGGTGCTGAATGAAAGAGAAGGAAAGAGTGCGGCTTTCGCATCTTTTACATCTTCTTCAGACTCCAGCAGAGAAATCTTGTTTTGCTGCAGCTGGATATTTTTGTCCAACGCATAGTTTATGCAGTCGTTTAGTGTCCATTTCTTTCCGTTCTGTGCCGGAAGGGAAGCCGATGCCATAAGCAAGGCGATGAAAAATACGTTTTTTCTATTCATGGATCAATATGTCTTGGTTTCTTTTTTTTTGGTTGCAGGCGTATTTCTGTATTCTCCTTTTCCCTTTCGGGATGTGGCTGTAAAGGTTGCGCCGGCATCCGTATTCTTGTTTTTATCTGTTGCAAAACTACTTTTCTGAACGAAAAATTGCAAAAGAGATAGATTCATGTGCAGATTCTCTAGATAAAATCTTGTTTTTTGCCGATAAAGCATTTACTTTGTAATCATTATAAAACTAGATTATGATTAAAAGGTGTATCGTTTCTGTTTTCGAATTCTATCGCGACGGTTTTAAGAGCATGACCTGGGGCCGTACGCTGTGGATTATTATCCTGGTAAAACTTTTTGTCATGTTTGTCATACTGCGGATCTTCTTTTTCACTCCTTATCTGAAAGGCAAGTCAGAAACAGAAAAGCAGCATTATGTAGGCTCCGAGCTGATTGAACGTGGAATCAAATAATTGTTTAATAACCGATAAATAGAAAAATTATGTTAGAAAGTATCGACACTTCAATGATCGACTGGTCGAGAGCTCAGTTTGCTCTGACCGCTATCTACCATTGGCTGTTTGTGCCGCTTACATTGGGTCTTGCCGTAGTTATGGGCCTTATGGAAACGCTTTATGTAGCTACAGGCAATGAGTTCTGGAAACGGACTGCGAAATTTTGGATGAAACTGTTTGGAATCAATTTTGCCATCGGTGTGGCTACCGGTCTGATTCTCGAATTCCAGTTCGGAACGAACTGGAGCAATTATTCATGGTTTGTGGGTGACATCTTTGGCGCTCCGCTGGCCATTGAAGGTATTCTTGCCTTTTTTATGGAAGCCACTTTTGTTGCTGTCATGTTCTTCGGGTGGAATAAGGTCGGGAAACGTTTTCATCTGGCGTCTACTTGGCTTACAGGCTTGGGAGCAACGTTCTCTGCCTGGTGGATTCTGGTTGCCAATTCATGGATGCAGTATCCGGTAGGGATGGAGTTTAATCCTGAAACGATGCGCAACGAAATGGTTGATTTCATGGCCGTTGCATTTTCTCCGGTAGCTGTAATGAAGTTCTTCCATACGGTGTTGAGCAGTTGGATCATAGGAGCGGCTTTCGTTGTAGGCGTAAGTGCTTGGTACCTGATCCGCAAGCGCGAAAAACAGTTCGCTATGGCCAGCATGAAGGTTGCTGCGGGGGTCGGTCTGTTTGCCGCATTGGTTACGGCCGGAACAGGCGACCAGTCAGCTTATCAGGTTGCTCAGGTGCAGCCCATGAAGCTTGCTGCCATGGAAGCGCTGTATGACGGTGGCACGCACGAACCGCTTACGGTGGTGGGTCCTGTCAAGATTCCTGAGATGCTTTCGTTTCTGGCTACCCGTGAGTTTTCGGGATATGTTCCCGGGATCAATGATCTCTTGAATGGCGGATTCAAGCAGGCTGACGGCTCTCTTGCGCTTTCAGCTGAGCAGAAAATGGAAAATGGGAAAAAGGCAATAGCTGCACTGGCTGATTTCCGGAAGGCAAAGGAGGAAAATGATGCGAGTGCCATGCAGATAGCCCGCAGCAACCTGGAAAAGAATATGCCTTATTTCGGTTACGGATACATTAATGAGCCTTCGGAACTTGTTCCCCATGTGGGGGTAATGTTCTGGGCATTCCGGGTAATGGTTGGACTGGGTATGTATTTTATCTTGTTCTTCATGTTGGTACTGTTCTTTGCATGGAAGCATAAGCTGGCTCAAATCAACTGGTTGCACTGGGTAGCTTTGTGGACAATTCCGCTGGCTTATATCGCCAGTCATGCCGGATGGATCGTTGCTGAAGTGGGACGTCAGCCGTGGACGATTCAAGACATGCTTCCTGTGGGTGCTGCCGTGTCAAAGCTTGAAACAGGAGCGGTTCAGACCACATTCTTTATATTCCTCGTGATGTTTACAGTGCTTTTGGTTGCTGAAATCGGAATCATGGTGAAAGCCATCAGAAAGGGTCCCGAAGCTGATGTGGTCCCGATGGAGAAACGCAATGGTTGAGCAGAGAAAGCGTGGCAAATGATTTAATCACTTTTCAATTCAAATAAATTATGGATTCAACTTATATATTCTTGCAGCATTATTGGTGGTTCCTGGTATCATTGTTGGGAGCTTTGCTGGTTTTCTTGTTGTTTGTGCAGGGCGGCAATTCCTTGTTGTTCTGTTTGGGCCGTACCGAAGAGGAGCGGACGATGCTGGTAAATTCTACCGGGCGCAAATGGGAATTTACGTTCACAACACTTGTGACTTTCGGCGGTGCGTTTTTCGCTTCGTTCCCTTTGTTCTACAGTACAAGCTTTGGCGGTGCCTACTGGCTTTGGATGATTATTCTGTTCAGTTTCGTGCTTCAGGCTGTTTCTTATGAGTTTCAGTCAAAGCTGGGCAATTGGCTGGGCAAGCGTACTTACCAGTATTTTCTGATATTGAACGGAGTGGTAGGGCCGTTGCTTCTCGGAGCAGCTGTGGCTACGTTCTTTACAGGTTCAAACTTTGTGGTAAGCAAGGCAAACCTGACTGACGAGATGATGCCGGTTATCAGCCATTGGGCCAACGGATGGCATGGGCTCGACGCATTTGCTAACCCTTGGAATCTGGTGCTGGGACTTGCCGTATTTTTCCTGGCACGCTTGCTGGGCAATCTTTATTTCATCAATAACATCCGTCACGATGAACTGGTTTCCCGCTGTCGCCGCCAGTTGATTACAGATGCTGTTCCTTTTCTGATTTTCTTCTTGGCCTTTGTGGTGTATGTGCTGGTGAAAGACGGATTTGCCGTAGATGCAGAAACAGGACAGATTGTTATGGAGCCTTATAAGTATCTTAATAACCTGCTGGCCATGCCATATTTGCTTGTATTGTTTCTGGTTGGTGTGCTTGGAGTGCTGTTTGGCTTGATAAAGAGCATTTTCTGCAAGACTTATACCGCAGGAATCTGGTTCGCTGGAATCGGAACTGTACTGACCGTACTGGCTTTGCTTCTGACTGTAGGATACAATAATACTGCTTACTATCCTTCGGCGGCTGATTTGCAGAGTTCGCTGACTATTTCCAACAGCTGTTCCAGTCTGTTCACGCTGAAGACAATGGCTTATGTTTCTATTCTGGTGCCTTTTGTTTTGGCCTATATCATATACGCATGGCGTGCGATCGACCGCAAGCCGATCAGTATGGAGGAGCTGAAGGAAGAAGAGCATCTTTATTGATAAACGCTATGTCAAACAGAGTGTGACCGGTCGTGGGCGATTGGGTCATAAAATATAAGCTGGACACAAGAACGCATGTGCATAAAGAAAATCAAGAAGTCTTTAGCCTGTGTGTGCTTGTGTCCAGCTCCTTTTTGAATTTTTTGTTGCAAAAAATAGCGAAAAGACACATTTTTTTCAGGTAATTTTTTTTCTCCGTTCGTATTCTCAATAAAAAAGCCGTGAAACTGTCGTGCAGTTCCGGCAGAAAGGGTAAGAAAAACATTAAACGTAAATTATGCTATTGAGTTATGATTCGGAAAATTCTGTATGTTATGGCCATGCTTGTATGTGCAGGCGTGGTTTGGGGAAAAGCTGAAACAGGCAGGCTTCATGTTTGGAAGGCTCCGGAAGGAGTTGCCATGAATGATAATTTTACAGTGAAAGTTCGTCAGGAAGGGACGAAGTGGCTGAACGTTCCTTCTTATCTGATAAAAGTAGATTGTGTGGAAGGCATCAGGCACCAGCCTTTACCATCGTCCATGGCCACATTTGGCTTCGACGGTAAGGTGGAGGTGTGTGTGACTTACAATAAAGGAGAGATTCATGAAGCGCGTGTAAGGCCTTTGTCAAGGGGAGTGGTTCCTGAAATTGACGGGAATACCTTGACCTTTACACTCGACAAGCCGGGAAACTTTTCAGTAGAAGTCAACGGAGATCTGTTTGACAACTTGCATTTGTTTGCCAATCCGATTGAAACCGAGGTGCCCGACAGAAATTCGGATGATGTGATCTGGTTCGGTCCGGGAGTCCATACATTTGACACCGGATCATTCCGCATACCTTCGGGGAAGACTGTTTATGTGGCAGGAGGAGCTGTCATGATGGGTCAGCTCGTTATCGATCATGCTGAAAATGTCCGTCTGATGGGGCGCGGAATTGTTGATCATACGGTCAAGGCAGGCATACAGATATCCAATTCGAAGAATGTATATGTAGAGGGATTGTTTGCAACTCAGTGCATTACGGGAGGATCTGAAAATGTGACGATCCGCAATGTCAAGGTCTCGGCGGGCGCGGGCTTCATCGTCGCGCTGACGGGCGACATCATGACGATGCCGGGTCTGCCGAAGGTGCCCGCCGCCGAGCGGATCGACGTCGACGAAAACGGCGTCATCACTGGCCTGTTTTAAGCGG
>ENA-ORSJ01002685-ORSJ01002685.1-human-gut-metagenome-genome-assembly--contig:-NODE-2685-length-11253-cov-3.182979_pt1 | contig 11253 bp, 8 predicted proteins | sample MGYA00242191_ERZ509158 | MGnify/ENA primary metagenome ERZ509158 (study PRJEB26280, sample SAMEA2338623) | human gut metagenome | biome: human gut; feature: human-associated habitat; material: faeces... | reverse complement strand
CCGTCGGGCATTACGTATCCCGCCGGTGTCGTCTCGGCCTGACGTGACTGGCGATTGAGCATTGTGGCGGTGATGAGCACGGCAAGCGCCGCGATTATAACCACGAGCAGCGTTACCGTAAGGCGTTGCGTGCGGCTTGGCCTGCGGCGCGCGAATATTTGCTGTACCGTAGCCGGGCGGTCGGCTGGATTGCGTCTTGTGCAGGCTGTGGCTATGTCGGCCATTGCCCTGTCGCCCGTTGCCGCCGCCATGTCCCTCATGACCATGCCCAGCGAGTAGATGTCCGAGCATACGTCGGCCTTGGCTCCGGGCAGCAGTTGCTCGGGTGCGATATATCCCGATGTGCCCGCGGGCTGTTTCAATACGTTGAACCCGTCGCTGTCGGCCAGGCCGAAGTCTATCAGTTTGACGTTATGGCCGTTGTGCGTTACCATGATGTTTGACGGCTTCAGGTCGCGGTGCGTTATCTGCTTGCCGTGCATGTAGTCGAGCGCATCGGCCAGCTGTCGGGCCACCTTTTCCGCCATTTGCGCGGTCAAGACTTTGCCGTCTATCATGTCGGCAAGCGTCTCGCCGTCGATATACTCCATCACTATCGTAGCCCCGAGCCCGTCAACTTCCTCCATGCCGATGGTACGGCAGATGTTGGGATGGTCGAGCTGCAGGCCTATCTCGAACTCTTTGGTCAGCGCCTGGCGGTAAATCGGGGTATATAGAAAGTCTGGCTTCAGGCATTTCAGCATGTACAGCTTTCCGTATCTTGTGGCACGGAACAGCCGTGTATGGCCGTTTTCCGAGACATAACACTCGTGCATGCCGCTGAATCCGCTCTCTACGGGTATCGGAGCGGCCGAGTCAATCTCGTTGTTTATATCCTCTGTGTATTCGGATGAGTCCATATAGATTGATTTAAAAGTGAAGAATGAAGAGTGAAAAGTGGAGAATCCATTACTTGAACAAGCTGTCATTGTTGTTTGTTTTCACTCTTCACTTCTTAAGAGTAAAGGTGTTATAGCGGTTAAGGAATTAAGACAAAGGCCTTGTTTACATATGGATTCTTCACTTTTAACTTTTCACCCTTCATTTTATCCGGTTGATTATCGTCAGTCCTCCGTTGCGTCCCGCCACGAATGGGGGCGTGCGCTGGCCGTTCCGCTCGATGTAGGGTAAGTATAGAGGCTGGCCCTTGATGAAGCAGCCCGTCATGAATACGTCGCCAGGCTGCATTTTGCTGTTGGCTGATTCGGTCACCTTGTACAGGCTGTTGCCCAAGTAGTCGAGGTGTACCAGGCGGTTTGGGCTCCAGCCAATCTCCACCGATGAGCCGGCGTGCAGCTCGTTGCTTATCAGTTGGTTGGCGCTGAAGAACGACGAGTTATACCTTGTACTGGTCTTCAGCCACGCTACGAAAGCCGCGAAGTTGTCGTGCCCTATGCACTGGGCAAGCACGTCAAGCGTGAACGTGCGCGGCTTGTGCTTGTCGCTGACGTAGCCCCAGATACGTTTTAGCGTAGACGGCGATACGCGTGTGCCAGTCTTTCTGCCGGCGTACAACGAGAATTCCTCGAAGTCGGTGGTTGTGCCCAGCACCTTGCCGTATTGTTGTTCTACAAGAGTCTTCAGTTCTTCTATTTCTGCGGAGTTCATGTGTATATGTTGTTGTGTGGTTTTACTTCTACGTCTATTGTTCTGTTATGTTTTTGAATTGTCCCCAGTCGGCGTCGTATCTGTATGCCGTCTTGCGGCCTGCGGGTACGTGCAGTACGCATGTCGAGAACATGTCGGAGGCAGAATTGGTGAAAGCCTCCGGATTACACACCGGTGGGTATTTCGCGTCTATGTACATATCGAGCAGCGGACAGCCGTCAAATGCGTAGTCGGAGATGAGTTCTGTTGCGCTGCCCAGCCTTATAGTTTTAAGTTGCGAACAGTTCTGGAACGTGCCGGTAGGAATCAGCCGGAGTTTGTTGGGCATGTCCACTTCCTCCACCTTGCTGCCGTAGAATACGGCTTGTCCTATTTCCGTGAGGTTGTCGGGTAGCGTGAAATGTGTTATGTTGCAGTCCCTGAAAGCGTAATCGCCAATTTCTGTAACCGTTGAAGGTAGTGTATAGTCGCCGTCTTTGCCGATGGGGAACCATGTGAGCTGCTGTCCGTCGGCAGAGAACAGCACTCCTTCCACGCTCGTGTAATTTATGTTTGCCGCGGAAACGTTTATCTCCATGAGCGACGTACAGCCTGACGACGGCATCACGCTCGATACGGACGCGGGAATCGTAAGCTGTTTTAAGGATGTACAGTTGCTGAAAGCCTCATTCTCTATCGCCGTCGTATTGTCGGGAAGGACTATGTTTGTAAGGTCCGTACAGTCGGCAAACATCCCGTAACTTATGACGTTGTTTTCTGTATAGCGTGACGAACCGTAGCTGCCGCCACCTTCTACAATGCTTGCATCGGCCAGGTTGACGTCTGTAAGTTGTCCTAGTGTTGTGTCTCCGTTGATGTCTCTTCCCATCATCTCTCTCAGGCAGCGTATGTCGTCACCGTTGATTTGCCCGTCTATCGACAGCGTAGAGTATTCGTAAATGTCGTCACCTACCAGTTCGTCCAGTTCACCTGCTTCTTGTAAAATTATGGCATTACTTGTCTTGAACTGCAGCGGTTCACCTTTTGTCTCGCCTTCCTTGTTTGAGGCGAAGGCAGTGAATTCGTATTCGGTGTTTTGCTCCAATCCGCCAAGGCGCATTCTGTAAGTGCTGTTAGTGTCGTTGGACGTTGTTTCCATCTTTGTTGTCTCGCCTGTTGATGTATTCGTTACGTAACATCCGGTTTCGGTAATATCTTCTCCACCGTCGTCCGTTATTTCGTAGCTTACTATTGCGCTGGTTGGTCCGTGGCTCAATATTGTCAGTGCGCTCAATACAGGCCTGTTGCTGTGTTGCGTCGTGAATGTCATGGTATTGCTGTATATCGTAACCCTACCGTTTGTCCCTGTAAGGCAGTAATTATAAAGAGTGCCCGGTGTCAAGCCTGAAATGCGTACTGATACGTTGTTGTCAGAGTCGGCTGTTGCTGCCGTTTCATTATTCATGTCTTCCGTTTCACCATATATGAAATGCAATTCAGGCATTGGGGTGTTTCCTTTAAGAACCACTGTTCCGGCCAATGTCGCTTCCGTTCGTGTTATATCAGTTGCCTCGGCGACCGAAAGTAGTGGCTCGATATTGCCAGGAACAATCTCGTCGCTGCATGCGGTTAACATGATGGCCGTGATTATTAGTATTGGATTATATTTCATGTGGGTGAAAAATTCGTCAGGTAATATATACCCCTTTCATGCTTCTGGGGCTTATCTTATTTTTATTCCGACGCCGATGCAGCCTTGCCACATTTTGCCGGCGATAGTCATCGCTGACGCGGAAATGCTTATTTTCGCGAATGATACCATCAGACCTATTTTTCCTGCCACCCCTTTGTGGCTAAGGTCTTTGTTGAAAGCATAACCACCGCCTTCGCTGTCGGCAAGTTGCCACGTAGTGTTGCTTTTGCCGTAACCGACCCCTTCAAAAAGACAAAGCGTGCGCCATATCTTGTGTATGGCGCCTGCTGTTACCGCCCAATTGGAGTGGCGGGTCTCCCCTGTGTAGTAAGGTATTGTGCCTCTATCGGTGATATATCCGGCTTCATCGCATGTCATACGGGTGTCACCAGTTGATTTGAAGTCGGTTGTTGCGTGCACGAATATACCATGACGTCGCATAATGGCAACCATAAGGCCCCATGACGGACCGTTTTCGTGTAGAGAGGCAGTGAAGAGTGTATGTATTGCTAATGGTAATCGAGGTTTTGTTTTCTTTACGGCAACGGTATCGATGATTGTTTTGGTCAATATTATTGTGTCACGTTCAAGTACGGTTGACGGTTCAGGCTCGCTTATTGCCATCTCGTATGTTACGTGGCTTTCAAGAGGGTACGGTAATCTGTAGTTTCTCAGTACGCCCCATTGGGGGTGCTTGATTGTTATTTGTCTCGTGCCCCGTGGCATGTAAAGCCAAATCTCGCCAACTTTGTCTTTACGTTTGACTATTCCCAATGGTGACGAAAAAGCAAAATCATGTGAAGCAACGACTTTTACCAAAGCGCAAGCCTCGTCGTTTAAATCTTTCACAGGAGTTATAAAAGCGCTTACATCGTTAGGTAAAACCTTGAAACCAGCTACTTTAAACCTGACGGTTACCGAGTCGTTAGGAGGAATAACGTTGTTTCCCTCATTCTTGTTTATTGCGCTTGGCATACAAATGCCGTTGCTACCTGGATTATTACTTGCGGCAATAGGAGCTTTACCTATTGTCATGAACAGTAGTAAAAGCGGCAGCAGTATGCGTTTATAATATATGTCGGAGCTTTTTAGTGCCATTATTCCAAGTTAAAGTCACCAATGTTAATAACTTCGTTCCCGTCTGTTATGCTTTGTGCCGGTTGCCATGTCCTTACGTGGATGCGTGGCATTGATTCGTCACGAAAATCCCAAAGAAGGAAAATCCATCCGTCATCAGCATATTTGTCACTTTTGTATTTCTGCCTGAGGCTTACTCCGTATATCCCGTCCATTGTCGGGTGGCGCATTATGCTGAAGCCCGAGAATCTCACGTCTATCTTTTTGTTTGCAGCAAAAGCCTTTGACAGGCGCTCTATGTATTCTTTCTTCGTTCTGATGTTGTATGTAACTTGTTGTTTTGACATGTACTTGTTTTCTACATCAGGCGTCGTCTTGACAACGTTTCCCACAATTATTAAAGCGTTCTCGCTGAATAATTGTTTCAGGAAGTCAATGTCCTTCGTTGTGTATGCCATGCGGAAATGCTCGCAGTAATTAAGTATTATTCGGCGTCTTTCAGCATCATTCACGGCTAATTTCCCTGACAGAATCTTGTTTGCTTCCTTGTAAAAAGGATTTCCGCTAACTATTTTTTTCAGCTGGCTGTCGGTCAGGCCGTAATGTGTTTGGTTTTCCATGCTTTTGTTTTCGGCCGTACTTGATACAGCTTCAGGTTGTGCCCCTTTGCCTTGTTGGGAGATTATGATACGTCCCTTATCCGTGTCACGGCTTGGTGATGGCCTGTCATCATTGATGAATGTCACTACTCCGTATCGGTCGATATAGCCTTTACGTCCAGTTTCTTTCTCCAAGAAACGTAGCCGGCCGTTTCTGAACCTTACATCAATGATGCAATTGCGCACCGGAATATTAAACAGCTTGTTGCCTTTCTCGTCTTTTATAATGTATGCTGTTTTCCCTTGTTTGTCAACAAGTCCGACAAGTTCGCGGTCTTCGTATATACCGAATCTTATGTTTTGGTAGTTTTCCGGTACGCCAATATCAAGCCGTAGCCATAAGACGGCAGCCATGCTTCCAAGTATGATTGCCAACACGGACAATACATATATTGTTGTTTTCATGCTATTGCCAGTCTTGTATCTCTCCTCCAATATCGATTTTTACTTGATCCGGATTGTCTGATATGACGAAGTTCACCAGATGTTCTGTTCCTGGCTTGAAGTTGAAAGTGCTTTCGTACATATACGAAACACCTTTCATTATGACTTCAATCAGCGGCATTCTGTTTTCTATACGTTGTGGAACGACTATTGCCGAGAACATGTAGTCAGCATCTTGTTTTGCCTCTATGGTGGTACGGGTTCCCCTTGAATATCGTGTTGCAACTCCTGCTTCAAGGTCTATTGTTGCTGTAGGAACTGTGCTGTGAATATACACTTTGGCATTTGTCGGCATTTCCCCTTCAAAGTCTTCCCCCTTAATCAGCCTTATGGTGATTTTGCTCATTATGTGCCTGAACGTCAGTGGAACAGGAGTGCTTGACGCACTTAGCCCATCGGCTTTGGCGTATAGGAAGTCACTTGCCTCGTATCCGTCAAGCCCGTCGATACCGCTTGCTGATTGTTGATCGGTATTTACGCTGAAAGGCATGTCGCCGATGGATGTTATCGGTGATATGTAAGGGTAATAGGCATAAGCGTTGTATGTGCCTTCATCCCAATAGATGGTGCGTCCAGCCGTCCAGTTCCCGTTGTTACAGGTAAGAGCCTCGTTGTTTACAAGGTTGCCGCCTATTTCCAAAGGTGCATCAGTCTTGGCAACAAATAGTCCTATCTTGTCTCCATTCTCAAAATCAGTGTCGGTTACCCTTGTCCTTTGTGCAGGATGGGTTACGGCAAAAGTCATCGGTGTAGACTTTGCGTCTGTCGGTATTTCAGGCTTATCTTCCTGTGAACAGGCCGACAATCCTATTATTGTTAACGCATAAACAGCGCAGGTTATTATATTATTTTTCATCTTTTTCTTTCTTTGTCTATAATAAGTTATGGTGCCTGTAGCGTGGCGGATAAGCCGGTTATGCCGTGTTTGTGTGTTCAAGACACTGCCGGCTTATCCTTGCTGAGAGTATTTAATACTGCTAAAGACATTATTTGCGCCTGCTCTTCCTGCCTTTCAATGGACTGCCTTTATGTATTTTAGGAGGCATTTGGTATTTGTTTAAAGTGCCTCCGTTGACACTTGAACTTCTTGTTACAGTTCCGGCGTCGCGCCTGTCGTTGGCAACGAACTCTTCATATGAGTATGTCTCGCCAGCGTAACGCTTTATGCGCTTAACGATACTTTCACGGCTTATCGTGCTGTAGTATGGTATGTTGTTGTTCATGCATGAGTTCTGTTCCGAGCGGAATACTCCTCGGTTGTGCATGAATCCGCCTTCGAAAATGTCAACGATGTCACTGTATCTGTTGTCGAATATAAGATGGCTCCATGGCACCTCGTGCATCTTGCCCGTAAGTGATAAGTTTTCGTACCATCCAAGGTTTTTTGCATTATTAAACTCGTCTGTATGCCCACAACATAAGCAGTTACAGAAATCTATGAACGCATTGTGGTAAATGTACTCGTCGCCGAGCTTGCCGAACCCATGGCCACCCGCTTCGTGTTGGATGACTCCTCGTGAGTCAAGCGGGTAGCCATACGTGCTGAGGGGACAGAAGGCTATTGCCGAGCCGTCTTCCCACATTTGTGTAATACCTCCGTAATCCGTGCTGTTTGGCACGATGATGATTAAAGTCTGTTTTAGGTTGTCTTGTGTAACGGTTGGAGCGTTCAGTGCGTAGTTGAAAATTTCGTCATAGTCAGCTGTTAGGCCTACGCCGCCTGTGTAAGTTGTGTTGAAACGATTGTAACGGATGGTATTGACTGTGCCCACGCCCGTCTCGGTAGACAGGGGAAAGGCTGTATATACGTTGAAGTAGTCGCGGTAAGTGGTGTAAGGCTCAATGCCGAAAAAGTATTCCACTTCCTGTTTTATATTGGTAAGGTAATCTCCGCTGGAAATGTCCTTTGCGTCATATCCGTCACCGAGTATTACGATGTTTATGCCTCCGTTGTTGCCTCTTGTCGCTTTTTGTAACGTAAGCCATTCGTTTTCTCCGTATTCGTAATCGTATTGATTTACGGTACAGGTATGTGTGTAATCCTCGTTCTTCAGCTTGAATACTATTTCGCCAGTACGGTCGCCCGAACCTTTAGCCATTGATTTGATAGTAAGCGTTACTTCTGTCTTGTTCCCGCCGCTGGTCTGCGACAGTTCGCACCAGTCGGGTTTGCTTGCCACTTCCCATTCACCCTCGGCATCGACAATTAAAGTCTGTTTGTGCTCTGTATTTATAGCGCAGGCTGTTGACGGGCGGCATACAAGTTCGTGGTGTGCGGCAATGCGTTTAAACTCGTTCCAGCCTGGCGCCGTTTGGTATTGCGCTACGGCTGATTCTGGTACCTCAAGCGTGAAATTGTCTTTTGCTACGCCGTCGAACGCTCCGCTTTCGACTCGTGCCGGCATTTCTCCTTTGCAAACGATAGAGCCAATGCCAAAGCAATTGTTGAATGCCCCACTGCGGATATTCTCGATACCGGCTGGAATTACGATACCTTCAATGCCTGTACAGCCATCGAAAGCATTTGCCCCTATTGTAGACATGCTTTCAGGAAATTCAATCGTACCACTAATACGTGTATTTCCGACAAAAGCATTGTTGTTGATTGTAACCAATTCTTTAGGAAAGATTAAGTTTCCGGAAAAATTACAGCCGTCGAAAGCGGATATTCCAATGGTTGTCAGATCTTTGGGTAATATAAGGTTGCCCTTTAGGTTGGTATTTGCAAATGCAGTTGAACCAATTGCAATAATGCCGTCATGTAAAGTTAAGGTACCGTCAAATCCTGAACTTTGAAACGTTCCGTTTGATATATTTTTTATTTTTTGCGGTATACTGAGATTACCGGTGATGTCAGCGCAATTTAGGAATGCATATTCGCCAATATACTCCAATTCGTGCGGTAAGACTAAATTACCGTAAAATGTTCCATTGTTAAAAGCATAATTTCCAATATATCTTAATTCATTAGGCAAAATAAGTTCACACGAGAATTTGCAGTTGCTAAAAGCAAAAGTTCCGATATACTCCAATGTACTTGGTAAGGATAGCGAACCGTCTAATGAATAACAACCATAAAATGCCTCTCTCGCAATCCTGGTTGTGCCTTCGGGTATAATTATGGAACCGGTTAAGTTGTCGCATTCACTGAATGCATCATAACCGATACCGGTCAACTTATCAGGAAGAACGATGCGTATCAATGACTTTTTGTATTGAAAGGCTAATGAAGGTATCATTCCTTCTATTTCTTCTTCGGAATCTTGGGTGTTGAAATAATTATAATAGTCATAATCGTTAAAACCGCCACTTACTGAAACTTCTTTCAGGTTCAGTGCTTGCAGGTTGTCCATAGAGTCACGCATGAAATAGAAGTCCTGGCTGTTTATGCGTCCTGTTATCTTCAGGTTCTTAACTTGCGTGTAGTCCTTGTTGGCCGCAATGATAGAGTCTTTCAGGTGTCCGGCGGTAGAATTTATGATGATATATTCCCGTGCGTCGGCGTCATGGCTGACAAGGTCGTTCTCCCAGGGCGTTATGCTTTCGCTGATTAGGGTTAAGGTGTATTGGCCGGTATTCTCTTTTTTGTCAACGCGGATTGTAAAGTTGTTCATCTTTCCTGCCACGTAGGTCAAGTCTTCGTTCTTTGTGAACTTATAGGGTGTGCCGCCAACGGTTATGCTGAATAGCGTAGTGCCGGCCTGTACGGTTTGCGGGATTACTATCGCGCGCCATTCGTTGCCGTTGTTTGACGGCACCGTGGCCGTCTTTTCTATGCCTCCGGTAGGTGTCACGGTTCCGTCGGCAAGGTTGATGGTTGCCTCGCGCACGAGGTTGGCCACGAGAATGTTTTTCTCCGTCTGCGCCCATTCACCCGAGGCAAAGCCCGTTCCTTCGACAAGCGTTATTCGGGCATTGGCCATGCGGTGCTTCATCGGCAGGCGGATAACGTTTGTTGTGGGTGCCACGTTTTCCACTTTGCCCCATAGGAAGTCGCTGGCTTCATAGCCTCCCATAGCTCCTCCCTCGGATACGGTGCTCTGGTCACGCTCCACTGTGAACGGATAGGCGTCTATAATCTCGGGCGAGCCGTAGGGGTAATAGCCGTATACGTCGATAGGTGTGTGCTTGTCTTTCCAGTAGATGTCGTAGGCCGAGTTCCATTTGTTGGCGTTTTCGTCGAAGGTGTGGCGCACGTTGTCGCCACGGTTGCCGCTTGGTAGCAGTGTGCCGGGCGTGTTGCCGTTGTAATCTACGATGTATACGCCAATTACGTCGCCGTCGCAGAATCCGCTGTCGTTCACTCGAGTTACTGCCAGTTGGTCAATCTCGCCTGACAGGTTGATTCGGTCTGTGCCGTGGCGGTTGCCGTCGTCATTGAACAGGTCGTCAGAGCAGCTTGTCAATAATGACAGGCTTGCGGCCATATATAATAATATGTGTCGGCTTATTTTCATGTTATTTTTTATTTATTGTCAACAAGTTGACGAGTTACAAGTTGACAATGAGATTTGCCTTGTTGCTTGCCTTCTTGTATCTCGTCTACTTAAGCTTTTATTCAGCCGTGCCTCCGTAATCGGTGCCGTCGTCTTCCCATTGGTCTATGGTAACGTTTACGCCATCGCTTGTCTTGCTCAGTGTCACTGTGAACCTATAGCGTTTCCCGCTTTCGAAGGTCATGCCTTTCTTGAGATTATATTCACGTCCGTCTGCCGTTACGGTCAGCAGATTGCCGTCAGCCACGCTTTGCGGCACTATCAGTGCCTTGTATCCGTCACCGCTTTTCATCGGCGTTATTGCCGTTGGCTCTCCTGTTGCGGCTACTGTGCCTGCGGCAAGGTCTATTGTAGCGTTAGTCTTGATTCCGTTAATGCGTACGTTGATGTCGGCCTCGGCAAGGCTTTCAGCCGTGAATCCGTTGCCTGGCGCAAGCTCAATGAGCATTTGGCTCATTGCGTGTCGTGCATCGATGATTACTATGATTTCCGTTGGGCTGACGTTTTTTTTCGAACCAATGATTACGTCGCCGGCCTTGTAGGCGGCCTCTGAGCTCTGGTCGGCGCTGACGTTGAAGGGCATTGCCTTTACGTCAGTCACCGTCGTCGTGTAAGGATAATATATATATAAGTCTGCGTTGGTCTTGTTGTCTGCCCAGTATATGGGCGTATCGGGTGTCCATGTACCGTCGTAGGTAAAGCGCATGTTGTCTACATGGTTGCCTGTGGGCTTCAGTGTCGCGGGCGTACCGTCTGAGTTGCGGTTTGCCACGTACAGTCCTATTTGGTCACCGGCTTCGAACGCGAGGTCGGTTACCCTGGTGTCTTCACGGTCGTTTACGGCCGTTCCTATGTGTATGGACAACCGTTCCTCCGCCGTTGGCGGGGTAGGGGTGTCTGGGGTGTCGGTCGCTCCGTCATTTCCTGACGAGCATGAGCACAATATAACGGTAGTCAATAGCAGTATCCATAACTTCTTCTTCTTCATAATCCGGTTGATATTAAGGCTGTTTTAGCGCTTTTGTCGTATCTGTCAGCTAAGTCAGAACGTCCTTTCGTATGGTAGTGCTTTTATTGTTTCCGCCGTCATGGAGTTACTGTTGCCATGCGGTTAACGGCTTTTTTCTTTGCAAAGATATGTAAAATTAAGGAAAGTGGCAAGTTCATAATGGTTCATAACCGAAAATAATGACTGTTAAAAACACCTATGGTGGGTATTTATATCATTTTTGTAGATTAAAATCTGTTGTGGCTGGTT
>ENA-ORSJ01002682-ORSJ01002682.1-human-gut-metagenome-genome-assembly--contig:-NODE-2682-length-11269-cov-3.076333_pt1 | contig 11269 bp, 9 predicted proteins | sample MGYA00242191_ERZ509158 | MGnify/ENA primary metagenome ERZ509158 (study PRJEB26280, sample SAMEA2338623) | human gut metagenome | biome: human gut; feature: human-associated habitat; material: faeces... | reverse complement strand
CACCGGAGGGGTGGCACAGGTAGCCGTGTTGGGCGGAGATATCAAAGAATACCAGATTCAACTGGACCCGGAACGGATGCGCCACTACAGCGTTTCAATGGGTGAAATAATGGCTGTCACCCAAGACATGAACTTAAACGCCAACGGTGGCGTACTTTACGAGTTCGGAAATGAATATATCGTGCGTGGGGTACTTTCTACTCCGAAGGTCGAGGAGCTAGGCAAAGCAGTCGTAAAAACAGTAAACACTTTCCCCGTCACACTGGAGGACATCGCCGACGTGAAAATCGGCCCCAAAGCTCCGAAACTGGGAACCGCTTCCGAACGCGGCAAACCTGCCGTACTAATGACAGTCACCAAACAGCCTGCCACTAGTACCCTCGAACTGACCGACAAACTGGAAGCCTCTCTGAAAGACCTCCAAAAGAACCTGCCTGCCGACGTGAAAGTGTCTACTGACATTTTCCGCCAAAGCCGTTTCATCGAAAGTTCGATCGGCAACGTGAAGAAGTCGCTTTTTGAAGGCGGTATTTTCGTGGTGATCGTCCTGTTCCTGTTCCTGGCAAATGTACGTACAACGGTGATCTCGCTGGTGACACTGCCTATCTCACTGCTCGTCTCCATTCTTACGCTGCACTATATGGGATTGACTATCAACACAATGAGTCTCGGTGGTATGGCCATTGCTATCGGTTCACTGGTGGACGACGCGATCGTGGACGTCGAAAACGTGTACAAGCGCCTGCGGGAGAACCGGCAGAAACCGGAGGCCGAACGGCTCAGTACACTGGAGGTGGTATTCAACGCCTCGAAGGAAGTTCGTATGCCTATCCTTAATTCGACGTTGATTATTGTAGTCAGTTTTGTCCCCCTGTTCTTCCTGAGCGGAATGGAAGGAAGAATGTTGGTCCCGCTGGGCATTGCGTTTATCGTGGCGTTGTTCGCTTCGACGGTTGTTGCGCTGACGCTGACCCCGGTACTTTGCTCGTATCTGCTGGGCAGTAACAAGACGAACAAGGAACTGAAAGAGTCATTCGTAGCCCGTTGGATGAAAGGGATTTACGGGAAGGCACTGACTTGGGTACTGGCCCACAAACGGGTGACTTTGGGAAGTACAATCGGACTGTTTGTGGTCGCTCTCGGTGTGTTCTTCACTCTCGGACGCAGCTTCCTGCCTTCTTTCAATGAGGGCTCGTTCACAATCAACATCAGTTCGCTGCCGGGCATTTCGTTGGAAGAAAGCAACAAAATGGGACATCGTGCCGAGGAACTGCTGCTGACAATTCCAGAGATACAGACGGTAGCCCGTAAGACGGGACGTGCCGAACTGGACGAGCACGCGCTTGGCGTGAACGTCTCGGAAATCGAAGCTCCGTTCGAGCTGAAAGACCGTCCGCGCAACGAGCTCGTTGCCGAAGTGCGCGAGAAACTAGGAACGATCACCGGTGCAAATATAGAAATCGGTCAGCCTATCAGCCACCGAATCGATGCCATGTTGTCCGGTACAAAGGCAAATATCGCCATCAAACTTTTCGGCGATGACTTGAACAAGATGTTCTCACTCGGCAACCGGATAAAGGACGCTATCGGAGATATACCGGGCATTGCCGACCTCAACGTGGAGCAGCAGATCGAGCGTCCGCAGTTGAAGATTCAACCGAAACGGGAGATGCTTGCCAAGTTCGGGATTACCTTGCCGGAATTCTCGGAATATGTCAACGTTGCCCTTGCAGGAAAAGTGATCTCGCAGGTTTATGAACAGGGAAAGAGCTTCGATCTCATCGTAAAAGTGAAGGATGACGCACGGGACGAAATGGAGAAAATCCGCAACTTAATGGTAGACACCAACGACGGCCGCAAAGTGCCTCTGAACTACGTGGCGGAAGTGGTTTCGGCCATGGGACCGAACACGATCAACCGCGAAAACGTGAAGCGCAAAATCGTGATTTCCGCCAACGTGGCGGACCGTGACCTCCGAAGTGTGGTAAACGACATCCAAAAGCGTATCGATACGTCTATACAGCTCCCCGAAGGCTATCACATCGAATACGGCGGACAGTTTGAAAGCGAACAAGCCGCCAGCCGTACTTTGCTGCTGACTTCTCTGATGAGTATTGTCGTGATCTTCCTGCTGCTTTACATGCAGTTCCACAATGCAGCCCAGAGCGGAGTGATTCTGCTGAATCTTCCGCTGGCCCTGATCGGAGGTGTGTTTGCCCTGATGCTGACGACCGGAGAAATGAGTATTCCGGCCATCATCGGCTTTATTTCACTCTTCGGTATCGCTACCCGTAACGGAATGTTGCTGATCAGTCACTATAATACCTTACGCGAAGAACAGGGAATGGGACTGCGTGAAAGCATTGTCCATGGCTCTTTGGATCGTCTGAATCCGATTCTGATGACCGCCTTGTCGTCGGCACTTGCCCTGATCCCTCTGGCCTTGCGCGGAGGACTGCCCGGCAACGAAATCCAAAGCCCGATGGCCAAGGTTATTCTGGGAGGTCTGCTGACATCTACGTTCCTGAACGCCTTCATCATTCCTATTGTCTATGAGTTGATGAACCGCCGGAAGGCCGGTAACTGACCGGATATCAGTCAATCTTGTTTAAATTGCTAAATTATGAACATCAAGAAAATATATTGGATACTGGCATTGGGAGGCGTTCTGACAGGAGCGCCCCTGCATGCCCAGACGATCGAAGCGGTGCTTCGTTCCGTGGAACAGAACAACAAGGAACTGCAGGCCGGACAATATGCGGCCGAGGCCGGTAAAATGGAAGTGCAGACGCAGAACAACCTGGAAGATCCGAGTGTGGAATACAGCCCGTTTTATGCCGACGGTGTGACCGGAATGGCCAGTTCCGAACTGGTGGTCAAGCAGGGATTTGAGTTCCCGACCCGTTATGTGGCACGCCGCAGTTCGGGCAAGTTGCAGCAGGAAGTCATTGACCGCCAGCACCGGCTTTTGCGGCAGGATGTCCTGCTGCGGGCCAAGAATCTCTGTCTGGACCTGATCGGACTGAATCAGGAACGCCTTTTGCTGGAGGAACGCCGGAAGAATGCTGACGAGCTGCTGGTACTTTTTGAGAAGCGGCTGAGTGAGGGTGATGCCAGTGCGCTTGAAGTCAACAAGATCAAGATGGAGCGCATGAATGTGCAGACCGAAGCCGCACAGAACGCGGCTGCCCACCGGACTGCCTTGCAGCAGTTGCTGGCCATGAACGGGAACCAGCCTCTGGAGTTTGACGAAACGTCTTATCCGAATGTGCCTCCTGTTGCAGACTATAATACGCTGTATGACGAGGTGATCGCCTCGGATGTTGCTTTGCAGACAGCCGATGCCCAGGTGCGTGCGGCCGAAAAAGAAGTGAGTGTCAACAAACAGAACTGGCTTCCCAGCATCGAAGTCGGTTACCGTCGCAATACGTCTATGGGCGAGAAAAGCAACGGTTTCCTGATCGGAGGAAGCCTTCCTCTGTTCTCGAACCGCAAGAAACTGAAAATTGCGCGCGCCCAGGCCAGCAGTGCCCGGATGCAGCTGGATAATACCCGCCTGCAGGTGGAAGCCCAGGTACAGGGAAAATTCAACGAGATGACCCAACTGCATGAGGCTATGCAGGCCTATGACATCCGTCTGATGCATCAGACTCTCCGCATGCTTCGGGATGCAGTGGAAGCCGGACAGCTTTCCATCATCGAATTTTATGTGGAAGCCGAGAATGTATATCAGAACCTTCAGGCTTATAACAAACTGGAGAACCAGTATCAGAAACTGATGGCGGAAATCTACAAGAACCGCCTGTAAACAGCAACCGGCAGCGGTCTGTCAGGAACTTCCGGATCATCCGGTTTTCCTGCGGTTCCGCTGCCGGTTGTCCTATATGAAAGTTTGACCGCACGATGAGCCCGCAACGACCGCACGATGAGGCTCAATCGACCGCACGATTCAGCCCCAACGACCGCATAATTCCAGCCCTTTCTTCAGAAGGCTTTTTCTGCTTCTTTATTCTTTCCTTTACCCTCTTCCATACGTCGCAGTTTCCTCAGAAAAAAGCCGGAGACGTTTTTTTAAAAGCCCGAAGTCTTTTCCTTTAAACGCCGAAACGTTTTTTCAAAAGCCCGGCGCAGTTTCCTGAAAGCCGGAAGAACATGAGGAAGCAGACGTCGCAGCCGGTTCATAAAATGATTTTTTCCGCAAATTAATCTTCTTTCCGCACCTTTTTCCTCCTGTATTTTTCGTATTTTTGCCTGCTGATTAAAAGATTAATACATTTAGAGACATGCCGTTAAATTTACCAGACAGGCTTCCTGCCATTGATTTGCTGAAGGAAGAAAATATATTTGTGATTGATAATTCACGGGCCAGCACCCAGGATATCCGTCCGCTAAAGATTGTCGTGCTGAATCTGATGCCCATTAAAATAACCACGGAGACCGACCTGATCCGTCTGCTCTCCAATTCTCCCTTGCAGATTGAGGTCAGTTTCATGAAACTGAAGAGCCATACTTCCAAGAATACTCCCATTGAGCACATGAAAGCATTTTACCGTGACTTCGAACTGATGCGCGATGAAAAGTTTGACGGTATGATTATTACTGGTGCTCCCGTGGAACATCTGGAGTTTGAGGAGGTCAACTACTGGGAAGAGATCTCGGAAATATTCCGCTGGACCCGTTCGCATGTCACTTCTACATTCTATATCTGCTGGGCAGCACAGGCCGGACTGTACTATCATTACGGAGTGCCCAAGCATCCGCTGGACCGGAAGATGTTCGGTATCTTTGAACATCACATTTGCGACGGCTTCCAGAAACTGCCGATCTTCCGCGGATTTGATGATGTTTTCCATGTTCCTCACAGCCGTCACACCGAGGTGCGCCGCGAGGACATAGAGCGCTGTCCTGCCCTTCAGATCATTTCCGAGTCGGCTGATTCGGGGGTACACATGGTGATGGCCCGCGGAGGACGTGAATTCTTCGTGACCGGACATTCCGAATATTCTCCTTATACGCTGGACGGAGAATACCGGCGTGACCTGGCGAAAGGCCTGCCCATTGACATGCCGAAGAACTATTACCGGAATGATGATCCCGAACAGGGACCGCTGGTACGCTGGAGAAGCACGGCCAACCTGCTGTTCTCCAACTGGCTGAATTATTATGTATATCAGGAAACTCCTTACGATATTAACGAAATCAACGAATGATCAGACAACGTCCTATCGAACTGCTGGCTCCAGCCAGGAACCTGGAGTGCGGCATGGAAGCCATTAATCATGGAGCGGATGCCGTTTACATCGGTGCTCCCCGTTTCGGTGCCCGCGCGGCAGCTGGAAATTCTCTGGAAGATATTGCCGCCCTGGTGCGCTATGCACATCTTTACAATGCGCGTATTTATGTTACCGTCAATACGATTCTGAAAGACGACGAACTTCAGGACACGGAAGCCATGATCTGGGATCTGTACCGTGCCGGTGTGGATGCACTGATCGTGCAGGATATGGGGATTACCCGCCTGAAGCTTCCTCCCATTCCGCTGCATGCCAGTACGCAGATGGATAACCGTACGTCGCAGAAAGTGAAGTTTCTGGCTGAGGCCGGTTTCCGTCAGGTGGTGCTCGCACGCGAACTGACGCTGGAAGAGATTGCGGCGATTCACCGGGATTGTCCCGACACGCCTCTCGAAGTATTTGTTCATGGAGCCTTGTGTGTGAGCTACAGCGGTCAGTGCTACGCCAGTCAGGCCTGTTACGGACGCAGTGCGAACCGTGGAGAGTGTGCCCAGTTCTGCCGGTTGGGATTCGATCTGGTGGATGCCGACGGGAAAATGATTGTCCGCAACAAGCATCTGCTTTCGCTGAAAGATATGAATCAGAGCGAGAATCTGGAAGCCCTGCTGGATGCAGGAGCTTCGTCGCTGAAGATCGAAGGCCGCCTGAAGGATGTATCGTATGTCAAGAATGTGACGGCTTATTACCGTCAGCGTCTGGACGCGATTCTGAAGCGTCGCAAGGAATATTGCCGGGCTTCTTCCGGAAGTGTCCGGCTGGATTTCCGTCCGCAGCTGGACAAAAGTTTCAGCCGCGGCTTTACGGATTATTTTGTACGCGGACGCAATGCCGGCATTTTCTCGTTTGATACCCCCAAGTCTTTGGGTGAGGAGATGGGAACCGTCAAGGAAATCCGCGGTAATTACCTGACAGTGGCAGGTGTGAAACCCTTTAGCAACGGCGACGGCATATGCTTTCTGGATGAGCAGGGCCGTCTGCAGGGATTCCGTGTAAACCGGGTGGAAAACAACAAGCTCTTCCCACAGGAAATGCCGCGTGTGAAGCCTAAGACCGTGCTGTACCGGAACTTTGACCAGGAGTTTGAGAAGCAGATGCAGAAGAAGTCTGCCGAACGGAAGATTGCCGTATCCATGACACTGGCTGAAAACAATTTCGGCTTTACGCTGAGTCTGGAGGACGAAGACGACAACCGCATCAGTGTAGTCCTGCCGCGTGTGAAAGAACTGGCCCGCACTCCGCAGGCAGACAACCTGCGCAACCAGCTGGGCAAACTGGGAAATACTCCCTTTGAATGTACACGTCTGGATCTGGTCCTGACGGATAACTGGTTCATTCCTTCTTCGGAAATCGCTGACCTGCGCCGCCGGGCTGTGGAAAAACTGCTGGAAGCGCGCCGCATCAATTATCCGGCAGAACTAGCCGTACTTCCCGTTACTCATCATGCTTTCCCTGAAAAGGAACTGACTTATCTGGGCAATGTGATGAACAAGGAAGCTTTCGGTTTCTATCATCAGCATGGGGTGAAACGGATTGCTCCCGCCTTTGAACAGGAAGCTCCCCGTGAAGCAGTCCTGATGTTCTGCAAACATTGCATCCGTTACAGCATGGGATGGTGTCCGCAGCACCAGAAAGTCCGTTCGCCTTATCGGGAGCCATTTTATCTGGTGAGCGGAGACGGGCGCCGTTTCCGGCTCCAGTTTGACTGTAAGGCGTGTCAGATGAAAGTGATGGCTGAAGAATAAATGACGAAGAGATGAGGGGAAAACTGTTTTTGATCGGATGTCTGCTGCTGACGGTTATTCTGGCAGCCTGTCATTATCGGATTGCGGAGACCGTCGTCCCGGCTGAGGGAAGGGAAGGAGCGGACTCTCTGGTGACCGACAGCTGTCTGTATTCGCTGAATGCGAACTTTCAGGTGACGGCAGACACTTTGTGGCTGCACCAGCTGCCGCTCACCGATTCAATTCCGGTTTGCCGGGATGATGAACTGGTGGTGGCTGAAATATCCGTCCACAGCGAAGATACGATCGGCCAACGGTGGGTAAAAGTGGCCCGCGATCAGTCCACGATCGGCTGGGTACGCGAAAAGGACTTGCTGAAAGAGATTGTTCCGGTCGATCCGATTTCCCAGTGCATCCATTGGTTCAGCAGTTCTCACGCCTTGCCTTTCTTCATCATACTGGGTGTGTTTTTTCTGGCTTACGCTTATCGGGCGGTTCACCGGAAACAGATCCGTCTGATCTGGCTGAACGACATTGACAGTGTTTTCCCGATCACGCTTTCCTGGCTCATGGCTGCTGCTGCGACGCTATATAACAGTCTGCAGCATTTTGTGCCTGAGACCTGGGAGCGTTATTACTATAATCCGACGCTGAATCCTTTTGAACTGCCGTTTATTTTGTCTTTGTTCATTATCAGCGTGGCGCTGATCCTGCTGGTATCAGTGGCATTGCTCGACGATCTTTTCCATCAGACTTCGCTGGAGGTTGCCTTCTTTTATCTGGTTGGTCTGGCAGCCTGCTGCATTTTCCTTTATATCTTTTTCACGATGGTCTGGATCTGGCTGGCTTATCTTTGCTTTGTGGCCTACACAGCCTGGTGTGTGTCCCGTCTCCGGAAATCGGGAGCCTATCCTTATGCTTGCGGAGCCTGTGGCGCGAAAATGCGGACAAAAGGAGTTTGTCCGCATTGTGGTGCCATCAATGAATAGTGTCTTCTTCCGTTCCGTTGAAAGGAGCCGTCAGTTCGTCAATCAGTCTGGTATATCTGCTTCCGCATTGCTGGAGCCGCAGCCGGGCAGTCTGTGCGGTATGGAGGTAGCGTGTAATCGTTTTCTCCTCAACCGGCATGCCGCAGCGGAGAGCATTCTGGAGTCCGTCGCTTTGTGCATAGAGAATCCGTACCAGCTCTTCATCACAGGCCAGCAGCCGTTCCGGTGACAGGGTGAGATACCAGTCTGCATATTGGGTCCGGTCGGTATACCAGTCCATCCAATGCCTGATTCCCAGGGAAGTTTCTCCCAGCAGCTGGTAAAGTATGCCGATCCGGTCGGAATAACCATATTTATCGGTCTGTACGGCGGGATTCCGGATCTCCTGGCAACAGCGGTCGAGCAGGCGGCGGGCCCGCAGGGTATCTCCTTGCTGATAAAGACGTTCGGCAGTTTCCGTCATGATGCGTCGCAGGGAAAGTACCATCCGGATATTGGTTTCGTCCAGATACAGATCTGGGTCGTCCAGTCCTCCGTACCGGAATTTCTCCATCAGGTTCCGGTAAGTTTTGTCCGTATCGATGGTAGCTCCGGCAGCCACAGCATCGTAAGGTACGATGCGTTGTGCCAGTCCTTCCTGTACCCGATTGCGGCTGATGTCCAGATATTCCTCGATTCTCATCGTGGAGGCAACGTAGAGCGGGCGTTCCCAGTTGCACGAACTGATCAGATCAATCAGCATCAGGCTGGAGCGGGTCAGGTAGCCTCGTCCTTTCAGACGGATGATCATGGTATCGGGGATTTCTGTGCCTTCGGGAATCAGCATTCCTGAACGGCGTACTGCCTCTTTGTCTACCGGAATATGGATTTCATCCGTCGGAATACAGCGTAAGTCGGCTTTGTCGCTTGTAAGCCAGTGGCGGACAATGTTCTTCCATTCCCAGGGATCTTCCCCGAAAGGCTTTTCATCAGGATGCTCCCGATAGAAAGTTTCAATCTGTTCTTTCAGGCGGATAGCAGTTCCGTTTTCATCCTGCCCCACAACTGGATTCACGCTGACCGCATCATTCACTCCGTCCCGGTAATAAGCCCGCGGAATGGAGAAGGGAAGTCCGGGCGAGCTGTAGGCCGGACGTTTCATCTGGTCTGCATACCAGCCTCCGCTCAGATACATCAGGTTGCAGACACGTGTATCGGTGCGTATGTTTTCCACTTCAGTGCTATACCACAATGGGAAGGTTTCGTTGTCACCGTTGACAAACAGAACGGGGTTTCCTTTCTCCTGCAATGTGTACAGGTAATTCTGTCCCATGTCATGGCAGACCATTCTTCCGCTGCGGTCGTGGTCATCCCATGTCTGGCTTGCCATTTGCAGGGGGATCATAGTTTTCAAGAACCCAGATCGCGCAGGCAACGATATAAAAAAGCAGGCTTTCGACGCTTACCTTGCTGAAATGCGAGGAAAAGGCCGCGCCCGTTTCAAACCCGTAGGCGCGCGCCACATCGGGATTGCGCATAAGGTCGGCCGTCATGCTGTCTTTGATTTCTGCGATTGTACGTGCCATTGTCTTATTTTTAACTTACTACAAAATCTATTTCAATACCCATGAAGTTGATGCCCTCCTGCGCGAGCGCGGCCATTTCTTCCTCGCTCAATGCCGTGGCGGGCTGGATGCCCTGAACGCTATAACGGCGTACCGTGTCCGCATTCTCGGCAGCTACCGTGTCAAGTACCTGCCCGTCCGTAAGGGTGTCCGTAAGGCTCACACCGTTGGCAGCTGCAAGGCCGAAAGCAGCCTCCATGCTGCCAGCCGTCTGGACGGCCATGTCGAGCAGGCTCTGCCTGTCCTTTACTTTTACCTCCATCACTCTACTGTTATAATGTTGTCTTCCGTTATGCTGACTTTCTGGACGTCAAGCCCGCAGGCCTCCAGCATCTTTTTGACCTGCCCCCGCCACATGACGTCCACCTTGCCGCCAAGCATTTTTTTTACTTCGCCGCCGATAAGCGGCCATTCTTTCCACTCGCCGCGCATGGCCACAAGGACACCCTCGGCAATCTGGCTGTCAGTGTCACCGATTACGACACTGCCGCGCTCTATCAGCAGGTCGCCACTTTCCGCGTCTATCAGTATGCCGTTCATCCGTGTTTCACTTTCTCGTTTTCATAATCACCCCGCTGCGTCAGTTCAAGCGGGGTCGCGCTCCATGCGGCAGCGGCGGCGGACAAGGCCGCACCGCCGTCTTGCGGGACGGCCACCCACCCAGAAAACACGTTTTTCAGGTCGTTGATGTCCCGCTCTATGGCGTTGATACGTTCGGTCAGCTGTTCGACCTTGACCGTGCCGCCGAAGCCGCCGCCGTTCAGCGTGATGCCCTCTTTCGTCAGTTCCGCGCTGGTATTGTCGCCCATAAGCACGCGCACGCCGTCCTTGTCGGCCGAAATTCGGGCGGTGTCGCCGCTGATTACCACCTCGACGCTTTCCACTTCGTCGGTAAGCAGCACAACGCCCGCAGCACCGTCGGCCACAAAGCCCACCACCACGTAACTGCCCACTTTCGGAAATGCCACCACGCCGAACGTGCTTTCCTGATTGGCTTGCAGATTCACGCCCAGAAGCGGCTCGCTTTCGTCCAACGGCATGCAGTCCACCGTGCGCGTCGTCTTGTCCACGGCGTCCACTGTACAAACAAGGCTCACGCTCTGGCGGCCGCCCTGTGCCAACTGTCTGATGGTTTCTTTTATATTGTTCATTCTCCTACACGCTGGCCGAGCGTGATTTCCTGACGGAAGCCGCCCGTGCCGTATTTGATTATATTTTTCTTTACCTGATAGACACCTTTTTTCTCACCGTCTATCTTGATGCCGATGGTGTCCAGCTTGTCCGCCAGTCTGTAACCGAATGCCTTGAAACTGCCCGTGAGGCCGTCCCGTTTAAGACGTTTGATTTCCTGCTGCGCCCACGCTTTGAGTTCGGCTTCCTGCTTGTTGTAGGTATGAAGCGTGCGGTGTTCGCCGTCGGCGTCGCCCACTTCAACCCTGATTTTTTTATTGTTCGGCATAAGACTGACCGCCTTAATGCGCAGGCGCATGTTTTCGGCCTTTTGCTGTTCGAGGCTCTGGTCGTCGATGATGTTCACCCCCGTAGCGAAAACCTGCGACGGGCGGCTGTCCCTCTCGAACAGCACACCGCAGTAAAGCACGGGGTTGCCGTCCTCGTAGCGGAAGAACGAGCGGACGCCGTTTTCCTGCAAGTGGCCGAGA
>ENA-ORSJ01002674-ORSJ01002674.1-human-gut-metagenome-genome-assembly--contig:-NODE-2674-length-11292-cov-2.147370_pt1 | contig 11292 bp, 10 predicted proteins | sample MGYA00242191_ERZ509158 | MGnify/ENA primary metagenome ERZ509158 (study PRJEB26280, sample SAMEA2338623) | human gut metagenome | biome: human gut; feature: human-associated habitat; material: faeces... | reverse complement strand
ATGTAACTGTGGAGACAGAAGATGAGAGACTGGTATGCCAGGGAGGACAGCCGACAGTAACGGCCGGTGCGACTACCGTGGAATTTCAGGATGCAGGTGAACATGAGGATATATTTGTCACCTCAGAGGATGCAGTGAGATGTGTAAAACTGAGATGGAATTACAAGATCCCAAAATCCGCCAGATTCCTGGGAGATGCCTGGGAACGTACCTATGGTGATGTGGAATGGCATGGAATGAGCGGTAATCGTTATCTGCCATGGTATTTTTTGGCGAAGCTTTCTGAGAAAGTCCTCTGCTTTGGTGTAAAGGTCCGCCCTTCCGCTATGTGCTGCTGGCAGGCAGATACAAAGGGAATCACATTATTTCTGGATGTTCGCTGCGGTAATACAGGAGTACAGTTGAAAGGAAGAAAGCTGCGTGCCGCACAGATCGTCTGCATGGAATCAGAAGGAGCAGATACTTTTGAGACTGCACAGGAATTCTGTAAAAAAATGTGTACAGATCCGATTTTCCCGGAGTTCCCGGTATATGGAAGCAACAACTGGTACTATGCTTACGGCGACAGCTCTGAAGAGGAGATCTTAAGTGATACCGATTACATCCTGAAACTGACTGAAGGGGTAAAAAATCCTCCATTCATGGTTATTGATGACTGCTGGCAGGAGCATCACCGCCTGGACGAATACAACGGAGGACCATGGACAAAAGGTAACGCCAAGTTCCCGGATATGAAAGGCCTTGCAGACAAGCTGAAAGAAAAAGGTGTCCGCCCGGGAATCTGGGTACGTCTGCTTCTTAATGAGGATGAGAACATCCCGGATGAGTGGAGGATTTCCTATAATGACTGTCTCGACCCGTCCCATCCGGACGCACTGGCATATATCCGAAGAGATATCGAACGGATCTGCGACTGGGGATACACTCTGATCAAACATGATTTTTCAACTTTTGATCTTTTTGGAAAATGGGGATTTGAGGCAAATTTAAGAGATAATTCCATGGAGAAATGGCATTTCTACGACCAGACCAAAACCAGTGCAGAAATTGTAAAAATGCTTTATCAGGAAGTTTACGGTGCTTCCCGCAGTAATAACGCAGTGATCATCGGCTGCAATACTATCGGACACCTTGGCGCAGGTCTGATGCATCTGAACCGGACCGGTGATGATACCAGCGGACGTATCTGGGAGCGTACCAGAAGAATGGGTGTAAATACACTGGCATTCCGTCTCCCACAGCACAATGCTTTTTATCATATTGATGCAGACTGTGTAGGTATTTTCGGAATGATCCCGTGGGATAAAAACCGTCAGTGGGCAGACGTTCTTGCAAAGAGCGGCACACCACTGTTTGTATCCGCAAAACCTGGAGTTCTGAACCCGGAAGAATTTGAGGAGCTTCATCAGATCATGCTGCGGGCATCAGAACAGAAAGAGCATTTTGTTCCGCTTGACTGGGAGGAGATCGACTGCCCGGAAGTATGGGGAGAAAACGGCGAGACCATCACGTACGACTGGTATGATAACGAAGGTCCGACCATGGATGCGACAGTAGAATATTACAATGCAAAGGTAGTTGTTCCGTAAATCCGAAGAAGTGATTCAGCAATCCAGAAGATCCTCGGCATGATGATATTTTTCCCGGTATTCCCGGGGCGTCATGCCGGTTTCTTTTTTGAAGGCGCGGGAAAAGGCAAAAGGATTCTGATATCCGCAGGAGATCGCCACGCTGGATACAGGGATATCCGTGATCGTCAGAAGTTCCCGGGCATTGATGATCTTGGCTGAAGTCAGGAAAGCCTGGGGCGTGGTTCCAAGATGTTTTTTAAAAAGTCCGTAAAGGTGACTGCGGCTGATATGCAGATAGTCAGCAACATCGGTCACAGTAATATCCTGAAGCGGACTTTTTTTGATGTAATCAACAGCCTGTGTGATATAAAAATTTTCGTTGGATTCCATGGTCGTGTAGGAAGCGTGAAATTCTTCCTCCAGCATGGCGATGATCCGGTAAAGACCGCTCTGGATATAAGCTTCGCTGGAAGGTGTCAGCTGTGGATGGGTCATCATTTCAAGAATGGTTTCCTGATAGGGAAGAACAGAATCCAGCTGCTGGATCGGAGTTTCCTCGGTAAGATGGCAGTGTTCACAAAGCATGGGAGCATTTTCTCCGTTGAAACAGATCCAGATATAAGTCCAGGGATCAGAAGGTTCTGCCTTATAGAGAGAGCTGGTCACAGGAGGAATGAAAAAGCACTGTCCGGCTTTTATGGTATATTTCCGGTTATTCATGTAGAAATAACCCTGTCCGCTCAGCACAAAGTGAATGGTATAATACCGCCGGACACCCGGACCATAGGATTGTTCTGGTGTACATTTTTCCCAGCCGCAGGAAATAAGATGAAGTTCTTTTGATGAAGTCTGACGGTTCAGGACCTGTTTGTTTTCCATGGGAGTTTTCTGCCTTTCGATGCATGGTTATAGGGTAATATCAGTTTAAAATATTTGAACAGAGGTGTAAAGAAGAAAGATGAATTCATTAACGGTAAAAAGAGTTCTCATGACATTTGCAGGGATTTTTCTGGCGGGGGTCAGTGTGGCCATTTTCAAGGCATCAGATTTTGGAACAGATCCCAATTCCTGTTTTGTGATGGGGGTGTGGAATCTTGCGGGAATAAAATACAGTTATGTTTATATTGCCATCAATGCACTGATGTTGCTGGGGGTGTTCTTTCTGGACCGGCATTTTATCGGACTTGGAACTGTGTTGAACCTGTTTTTTATGGGAATTATCGTGGAAAAAGGTATGCAGCTTTTTGACAGGTATCTGCCGGAGAGGACATTTGGAGTGAGAGTACTTCTGATGTGCATCGCTGTTGTAATGATGTGTTTTGCGTCAGCATTGTATTTTACCGCAGATATGGGTGTTTCCGCCTATGATGCCTATGCACTGATCCTGGATAAAAGAACCCGGATCCCTTTCCGCATGTGCAGGATCGGGACGGATGTGATCACAACTGCGGCCGGATTTTTTATGGGGGCGGTTGTTGGGGCCGGAACTCTTGTTACCGCATTTTTTATGGGCCCACTGATCGAGTTTTTCAACCGGACAGTGGCAAGGCCGTTTCTTTATGGAAAAGAGAAGAAACAGATACGGAAGCAGTAAAACAAAAGGCAGTTGTCGTGCGATAAACGTGCGGCAGCTGTTTTTTTGTGCCTGTTTTTTTGTATAAAACTCCGCAGTGAATGTAGCCTGCAAATATCTGCCTGACCGGAAAAAATCTTTATCTGCGAGGGGAAGATCGGACCAGTTGGCCAGACACAATTAAGGCATTGTCTTGACACTTGTAAAAGAAAAAGGTTTACCACCGGGAGAAATACCGTTATAATAGGAGAAACGCAGGTTTTTTTCCTGCAGTAAAAATATAACAGTCCGGGAGATATCCGTGTCGGAAATATTGCTTATCTGATGATATTGATATGGAGAATTTTCCGGGATGTAATAAGAAGGGAGGAAAAATATGGCATATTTAGGCGAAGAAATTAAAAAACTTGGTTTTGGTCTCATGAGACTTCCGCAGAAATCCGAAGGTGTGATCGATGTGGAGCAGACCAAAGTCATGGTAGACAAATTTATGGAAGCCGGATTTACTTACTTTGACACTGCGTGGGCTTATGCAGGAAGTGAAGATGCTATCCGCGAAGCTCTGGTAGAGCGTTACCCGAGAGAAAAATATCAGCTTGCAACCAAGATGGCAGCCTGGATCAACTGCAAGATAAGAGACGAAGCTCTTGCACAGTTTAAAACATCTCTGGAGAGAACAAAAGCCGGATATTTCGATTTCTATCTTCTCCACAATCTTGGAGAACACAGAACAAAATATTTCGATGAGTACGGTTTATGGGACTGGATCCGTGAGCAGAAAGAGGCCGGACTGATCAAACATGCAGGATTTTCTTTCCATTCCACACCGGAAGAACTGGAAGCAATCCTTACCGCACATCCGGAGATGGAGTTTGTACAGCTGCAGATCAACTATGCAGACTGGGAAAACCCTGCAATCCAGTCAAAAGCCTGCTACGAAGTTGCCAGAAAACACGGCAAACCGGTAGTCATCATGGAGCCTGTAAAAGGCGGCATGCTTGCAACACCTCCGGAATCCGTGGAAAAGATCTTAAAAGCAGCAGAGCCGGAAGCATCCACAGCATCCTGGGCAATCCGTTTTGCGGCAAACCTGGAAGGTGTGATCACCGTACTTTCCGGAATGAGTAATATCGCGCAGATGGAAGATAACCTTTCCTTTATGAAGAATTTTAACGGCCTTACTGAAAGCGAGAAGGAAACTCTGGACAAGGCAAGAGAGGCTATGAGCAAAATTCCTCTGATCCCATGTACAACCTGTAATTACTGTGCAAAGGTATGCCCGATGGAAATCGGAATCTCCGGTTCTTTCACAGCGATGAATTACCTGACATTGTACGGAAACAAAGCTGCTGCAGCGCATCAGGAAGAATGGCTGGTAGGAGGCCGTGGCAGAAAGCGCGCAGACGAATGTGTAAAATGTGGACAGTGCGAGGAAGTCTGTCCGCAGCATATCTCTATCCGTGAGGAACTGGAGAAAGTCAGCGAGACTTTTTGCAAATAAAAGAACTGATCCGACGGGAAACGGATCAGGGTAAGGAGAGAGTTTTAAAATGGAAAAATTCAAAGCATTTCTGAAACGGAAGGATATCGAGATCTCCCTGAAGAGATACGGTATCGATGCACTGGGCGCCATGGCGCAGGGACTTTTCTGTTCCCTGCTGATCGGTACGATCATCAACACCCTTGGCACACAATTCCACATTCCGTTTCTGACTATGGCAGTTGCCACAGTCAATGACACCCAGTACACGGTAGGTTCTCTGGCCTCTGCCATGAGCGGACCTGCCATGGCAGTAGCTATCGGTTACGCATTGCATTGCCCGCCGCTGGTACTGTTTTCACTGATCACTGTTGGTTTTGCCTCCAATGCACTTGGCGGAGCAGGTGGCCCTCTGGCTGTACTGTTTGTTGCAATTGTTGCGGCTGAGATCGGTAAGGCAGTTTCCAAGGAGACAAAGATCGATATCCTTGTAACTCCTCTTGTAACCATCGGGGTGGGTGTAGGCCTTTCCGCATGGTGGGCACCTGCCCTTGGAAAAGCTGCCATGAAAGTGGGAAGTATAATTATGTGGGCAACGGACCTGCAGCCGTTCTTTATGGGAATCCTGGTTTCTGTATTTGTGGGAATTGCACTGACACTGCCGATTTCCTCCGCTGCGATCTGTGCGGCTCTGGGACTTACCGGACTGGCAGGCGGTGCCGCAGTAGCAGGCTGCTGTGCACAGATGGTAGGTTTTGCGGTTATGTCCTTTAAAGAAAACAAATGGGGCGGCCTGGTTTCTCAGGGAATCGGAACATCCATGCTCCAGATGGGAAATATCGTCAGAAATCCGAGGATCTGGATCGCACCCATCGTAACCTCTGCCATCACAGGTCCGATCGCTACCTGTCTGTTCAAGCTTCAGATGAACGGAACAGCAGTATCCTCAGGAATGGGTACCTGCGGTTTTGTGGGACAGATCGGTGTGTATACAGGATGGATGAATGACATTGCGGCAGGAACCAAGACAGCTGTCACAGCTATGGACTGGGCGGGACTTTTCCTGATCTCCTTCATTCTTCCGGCAGTTCTCTGCCCGCTCATCAATATGTTTGTACGTAAACTTGGATGGGTGAAAGATGGAGATATGACATTGTCATAAATAGGAAGTTTTAAATGGGGATGGCAAATATCCCTTTGACGATCAAAAAAAGAGTATCACAGAAACTCATGGATAAAGATGAGATCTGTGATACTCTTTTTGCTTTGAACGAATCAGGTAAGTTCCCTGTAGATCGCGAATATCCGATTGACACACAGATAACCATTCCTTTATTTCAAAGGTGCAGAGTGCTAAGTGGTACGATCGGAAATTTCTATTTTACATTTTATCAAACAATACCAGTTATGCCACATGCGACCCACTGGCATTACTCCGCTCCAGTCCACATGCTTTTGCATACTCATGGAGTTTTTCTTTTGCAGTGTAATTCAGATTCTGTGGAACCTGGATCTGGATGGTTACATACTGATCACCACGGACGGACGGGTTCTTCATGGAAACGATGCCTTTTCCTCTGAGACGGATCTTGGAGCCGGACTGCATGCCTTCACGGATCTTGCAGATAACATTTCCATAAAGTGTTGGAACAGTAGCTTCACCGCCGAAAACAGCTGTTGTGTACGGGATGGAAATGGTAGTGTAAACATCGGAGCCCTTTCGTTCATATCCAGGACGGGTTCCTACGGTAACCTTCAGAAGCAGATCACCAGGCTCGCCGCCACCGGTTCCTGGCATACCTTTTCCTTTCAGGCGGATGCTCTTGCCGGTATCGATACCTGCCGGAATGTGAACCTGTAATGTCTGCGGTGCACCGGAGCTTCCGTCCGGGCTGGACAGAGAAATCCTTTTATCTGCACCAAAAGCGGCCTCATCGAAGGTAACGTTGATGCTGGCCTTCACATCGGAGCCTTTCTGAGGGAAATCCTGCTGATGGAATCCGCCAAAGCCGCCGCCACTGTGAAATCCGCTTCCGCCAAAGCCGCCGTGGAATCCGCCACCGTTACCGGTGAAGTGCTCATAAGTGCTGTTTCCGCCAAAGCCATGGCCTGTGCTGTGACCGCCGTGGAACATATTTCCAAAGATATCACCAAAGATATCATCCATGTTTTCACCATTAAAGTGAAATTCCTGATAGCTGCCATTGCCACCACTCTGGAATCCGCCGAATCCACCGGCACCTGCACCGGCTCCCGGATCAGCGCCCGCCTCAAAAGCAGCGTGACCAAACTGATCATACATTTTTTTCTTCTTGGGATCTCCAAGAACGTCATAGGCTTCATTTACTTCCTTAAATTTATCTGCGGCATCCGGATTACCGGCGTTGGTATCCGGGTGATATTTTTTTGCCAGTTTACGGTATGCTTTTTTTATTGTTTTCTCATCTGCGTTCCGGTCAATGCCCAGAACATCGTAATAATCTCTTTTTACTGCCATGGTATTCACCTTCCCTTATATAATTATAGATTATAGTCTGCAGCATTCCAGGTGAGTAATATCCTTCTTAAGGAATAGACTTTCCGGAGTGCCATATATCGAACATATGCGTACAAAATTCCCCGGGAAGATTCCCGGGGGTATTACTTTTATCTTGTTCTACATGTAATATAACACTACTAATTAAAAGTGTCAATACCTGCACTGTGGAAAGACCATTTTGGACTGTAATGAGAGATATGATTCTTACAGATGTCAGCACAAAATATGATATAATATTGCCATAAATTCCGGCGGTGGTCCATAAAATAAAAAGCAGACAGAACCGCAGAACAAAGAACGACACAAAAAAGAAAAGGAGGCGTAAAATATGAAAAAAAGAACTCTTCTGTCCAGGAGAAAGGCAGTGAAATGCCTGACTATTCTGGCTGTTATGTTTGCAGCAGCTATTCCGGCAACAGCCCGGGAGGCGAAGGCAGCAGCAGGAACTACCTTTAAAGTTAAAGTCTCTGACGGCTATCTGGCTCTCAGGAGTGAGAAGGCTTTTGACAAAAGTAATGAAATTGGTCAGTTGAACACTGGAGATCTGGTGGAAGTTACAGACCGGAAGGACCCAACCTACTGGTATGCATATGTTCCAAGATTGGATAGATCCGGATATCTGGACAAAAATTATATCCAGGTAGCAGAGAGTACCGCTGCATCCAATGATTCCTGGACTGTGAAAGTAAAGAGTGGCTATCTGGCACTTCGAAACACTGCTGCATATAATGACAGTAACGAGATTGGGCGTCTGAATACCGGAGATATGGTGCTTGTAAAGGACAGCAGTGATTCAACCTACTGGTATGTATATGTGCCGAAGCTTGATAAATCCGGTTACGTAGATAATCGGTATATTTATAACAGCGGACTGTGGACCGTAAAAATAGAAAAAGGTTATCTGGCACTCAGAAATCAGGCTGCCTATAATGACAGTAATGAAATTGGCCAGTTAAATACCGGGGATACCGTACAGGTAAAAGATACAGCCGATGAACATTACTGGTATGTATATGTACCGAAGCTTGATAAAACTGGTTATGTTGATAAGGAATATCTTCTTGGAGGAGCCGGAACGGCGATCCAGTCTATGACTGTTAAAGTAGACAAAGGCTATCTGGCACTTCGAAGTGAAAAAGCTTATGATAAAAATAATGAGATTGGCCAGTTAAATACCGGGGATACGGTTGAGCTCATTGAAAAAGAAGACAGTACCTACTGGTATGTGTTTGTTCCGAAACTTGGAAAAGAAGGATATGTAGATAAAAATTATCTTAAATAAATGTTTTACACCAGGCGGATCAGAAATGTCCGCCTGATATAAAGTACAGGGAGGCAAACAGATGACTCTGGCACAGCTCAGATATACCATAGCAATTGCAAAAGCCGGATCTATGAACGAGGCAGCCAAAAGCCTTTATATTTCCCAGCCAAGTCTTTCCACGGCGATCCGGGAACTGGAGGCAGAAACCGGGGTTGAGATCTTCAGAAGAACAAACCGTGGAATTGCCGTGACACCGGCGGGTGAAGAATTCCTGGGGTATGCAAGGCAGGTAGTAGAACAGTACGAACTGATGGAAGCCAAATATATCTCCAAAGAACAGTCCCGAAAAAAATTCAGTGTTTCCATGCAGCATTATACTTTCGCGGTCAATGCCTTTGTGGAGCTGGTAAAACAGTTTGGCATGGATGAGTACGAATTTGCAGTCCATGAGACCAAGACACATCAGGTGATCGAGGATGTGCGGAACTTTAAAAGTGAGATCGGGATCCTCTATGTGAATGATTTTAACCGCAAAGTACTTACAAAAATGTTTCACGAGTATGGATTGGAGTTTCACGAACTTCTCAACTGCAGGATCTACGTTTATATGTGGAAAGGCCATCCCCTGGCGAAACGCGAGAAGATCACACTGGAAGAATTGAAGGAATACCCCTGTCTGTCTTTTGAACAGGGAGGAAATAACTCCTTTTATTTTGCGGAGGAGGTTTTGAGCACATATGAGTATAAACGGCTGATCAAGGCCGATGACAGGGCCACGATGCTGAACCTGATGGTAGGTCTGGGCGGATATACCTTGTGTTCCGGTATTATCTGTGAAGATCTGAACGGTTCCGATTACTGTGCGGTTAAGCTGGATTCCGATGAGATCATGACCATCGGGTATATCGCAAGAAAAGGTGTTAACATCAGTGCTCTTGGGAAAAAATATCTCGAGGAGATTTCCAGATATAAAGATAAGGCGCTGAAATAAGAGAAAATAAAATCTGACAGATTTCTGCATAATACACGGCGATGTGTAAAATGCAGATCTGTCAGATTTTTTGTACATATTCAGACGATCAAACGCGGATCACAAAGCCCTCTTTACGAGGTTTTGCAGCCGGATACTCGCAGTCGCGGTATCCCAGAACACAGTGGCCGACACCGATATATTCATCCGGAACTCCCCATTGTTTCTTCAGTTCTTTTCCCTCTTCGGAATCAAAAACTTCTTTTGCACGGTGGATCCAGCAGGAATCTACGTCAAGAGCATGTGCGGCATTCATGAGATTTCCCATCACAAGGCTTCCGTTTTCCACGCAGGTGCCCATTTTGCTGTCGGAGAAGACGATGATCACAGTTGGGGCACCGTAGAACGGATCTGAGGTACTGCCCATAACAGCTGCGTTCATTTTGGAAAGTTTTGCAACCAGTTCCGGATTCTGTGTTACTACCATAAGGGTACTCTGCTGTCCCATGCCACTTGGTGAATATTCTCCGGCTTCCAGGATCATATCCAGAGTTTCCTGTGGAACAAGGTCTTTTTTGTAGGCGCGGATACTTCTGCGCTCCAGCATGTTTTTGATGCTTTCGTTCATAATGATTACCTCCTGATGCTAAATTCTGTTGAAAATATTTCCTGCAAAAGAAAGCAGTTTTCTTTTTATCCTGATAGAAATTATTATAACGCAAATGTTTATGGTTTCCAATAGATAGAAGGATATAACTTTACAACTTATAAAGAATTATTATATAATCGGGATAAGATATTCCTGCGGTGGGCAGGAGAATTTTGGGTGGAGATACAGAGACGGAATAGTTGAGACAGAAGATACGAGGTGCCAGATGGAGAAGATACGAAAACATTTTTATTTTTCAGGAAGAGTACAGGGAGTGGGATTTCGTTACCGCTCTTATTATATTGCACAGTCCATGGGGCTGACCGGCTGGGGAAAAAATCTCTGGGATGATCGTGTGGAGATGGAAGTGCAGGGAACCAGAGAGGAGATCCGGGAGATGGTAGAGCGCCTTTCTCAGCAGAGTTTTGTGGAGATCGAGGGTATTGAATCGAAAGAGATCCCCCTTGAGGATGAGTTTGGATTTCATGTGAAAGGATAGTGAAATGATCAGAGCTGTTTTTATGGATATTGATAATACGTTGCTGGATTTTGATGCGGCGGCACAGGAAGGCATGGCCCATTGTTTTGAAGATGCAGGCCTCATCTATAAGCCGGAGATGTTTTCGGTTTTTAAAGAGGAGAATGACCGGATCTGGAAAAAGATCGAACAGGGGATCCTGACCATGGATGATCTTCCCTATGTGCGCTGGCAGGCGATTCTTAAGAAGCTTGGGCTTGAGGCAGATGGCGTAGCTATGGAGATGCTGTTCCGGAAATGTCTGTTTTACAGCGCGGTTCCTATGGAAGGGGCAAAGGAGATCCTTGATCATTTACAGGGAAAATATATTCTGTGCACGGCCAGCAACGGCCCTTATGAGCAGCAGATCTGCAGGCTGAAAAAAGCCGATATGCTGAAAGATTTCGATCATTGTTTTGTATCTGAGAAGATCGGTGTGGACAAGCCGGATGTACGTTTTGTGATTCATTACGATGTGCCGAAGAGTTTGGAAGGATATTACCAGGAAACCGGACGTGCCGGACGTGACGGAGGCGAAGGACAGTGCATCACTTTCTATTCGAGCAAGGACTTGCAGAAACTGGAGAAGTTCATGCAGGGAAAGCCGATTTCGGAGCAGGAAATAGGACGCCAGTTGTTGCAGGAAACAGCCGCCTATGCTGAATCTTCAGTGTGCAGAAGAAAAATATTGTTGCATTATTTTGGTGAAGAATATACGGAAGATAATTG
>ENA-ORSJ01002669-ORSJ01002669.1-human-gut-metagenome-genome-assembly--contig:-NODE-2669-length-11308-cov-5.918333_pt1 | contig 11308 bp, 8 predicted proteins | sample MGYA00242191_ERZ509158 | MGnify/ENA primary metagenome ERZ509158 (study PRJEB26280, sample SAMEA2338623) | human gut metagenome | biome: human gut; feature: human-associated habitat; material: faeces... | reverse complement strand
AGTTTTGAAAATGCTTTTCAGCTTGTCAAAAAGGATTTTTGACAAGCTGACGGCGGGGCCCTTCCGGGGCCCCGCCGTCAGTCTGTCGAAAACCGGAATTATCTCCGTTTACTTGTTCATTTTCAGCTTCACAGCCGCGCCGCGCTTTCTGCCATACAGGCACAGAGCCACCACATAGGCGATGGCGAACACCACGCCGATGATGTAGGAGGCGGTCCAGGGGATGTTGAAGCCGATGTGCGCATTGGCGATGTAGGTGGAGCAGATGAAAGCGTAGAACGCGCCGGGAATCAGCGGCATCCACGCAAACTTGCCCTTGCCGTTTTCAAACATCCACACCGTGATGCACAGGAAGGCGAACAGAGACAGGGTCTGGTTGGACCATGCGAAGTAACGCCACAGAATGTTGAAGCCGTCCTTGTTGAACTTGGCGAACACGATGATGCCGGCAGCCAGAACAAACACAGGGATGGCCAGACGCATACGCTTGCCGTTGGTGGACTGGTCCAGGTGGAACGTCTCCGCCAGGGACAGGCGCAGAGCACGCAGAGCGGTATCGCCGGAGGTGATGGGCAGAACAATGACGCCGACCAGGGCGATGATGCCGCCCACGGGGCCCAGGATATCCTTGCACACCACGCCGATGGTGCCGGTGGCCAGGGAGGCGTTGGGCTCCTGCAGAGCCAGATTGTACACGCCCATAGCGCCGGCGGCCCATACCATAGCAATGAAGCCCTCCAGGATCATCATGTTGTAGAAGGTCATGCGGCCCTGACGCTCGTTCTTCACCGTGCGGGAGATGATAGCCGTCTGGGTGGAGTGGAAGCCGGACAGAATGCCGCAGGCCACGGTAACAAAGAAGATCGGCAGGAAGTGGCCGCCCTTGAAGTAGTCGGCATAGGTGAAGCTCTTGACCGCGCCGTCAGCACCGGTGAGCTGCAGGATGGGAGAGGACCAGTCGTCCCACACGTTCAGCAGAGGATAGCCCTTGACGAACATGCCGATGAACACACCCACAGCGGAGAACAGCAGGATCGCGCCGAAGATGGGGTAAATGCGGCCGATGATGGCGTCGATGGGGAACACGGTGGCGATCAGGTAATACAGGAAGATCACACCGTAAATGATCCAGGTGGAGATGGAGGTAGGCTTGCCGTCGAAGCCGAATACGGAGGTGGCGGCAATGTCGCCGGGGGTATAAACGAACACAGCGCCCACCAGCAGCAGAAGCAGGCAGCAGAACACATTGTATACGTTGAAAATGCCCTTATTGGAATAGCGCTTGATCATCTGGGGCATCTGGGTGCCGCCGTCGCGCAGACAGATCATGCCGGAGAAATAGTCGTGCATGGCGCCGCCGATGACGTTGCCGATGGGGATGGTGATAAATGCGATGGGCCCGAACAGAATGCCCTGGATGGGCCCCAGGATGGGGCCGGTGCCGGCGATGTTCAGCAGGTTGATCAGGCTGTTTTTCCAGCCCTGCATGGGGATGAAGTCCACGCCGTCCTGCTTGGCATAGGCCGGGGTCTGACGGTCGTCGGGTCCGAAAACCTTCTCGCAGAAGCGTCCGTACAGCGCAGCGCCGCCGAACAGGATCACAAGACCGATGATAAATGTTGCCACAAACACACACTCCTTCACAGCGTTTTTGTGATGCTTCAGAGCTCCCGGACAGCTCTGGTTTATGGAAAGAGTATAGCACAAATTTTGTAAAAATGGTGCCAATGAATGCCGTTCGTTCATAAAAGGTTCATAAAGATATGCCCCGCCGCTGTAAAGATTTCCCGTGAAGGAAATCGAAAACAGACGAATTTACCGAAATTGGCGTGAGAAATAGTCTAAAATATAGCCAGAGAATCGAGAATTGTCGACAGGCAGGTAAAAATGACTGCCGCCAGACTGGTAGGTTGGTGGGGTTTAAGCGGACACAACGCAAAGGGAGTCGGTAACGATACCGTCCCAATTTGTCAGGCAGACCCGCAGATATGAACAAACCGTAAAAAGTTTCAAAAATTTTCCCGCAAACGGTTTACTTTTATAGGTTAAAATGGTAAAATGACTTTCGTAGGAAAACAAACGCTGCGTTTTTTGGAAACGGAGGAAAAACAATTATGGTGAGAGCCGCAAAGTCTAAAATTGCCCAGAAGGAGAAAAACGACCTGCTGTACCGGGCGATCCTGACGCTGAAAAACGAGGAGGAGTGCTATAGCTTCTTCCAGGATCTGTGTACCATCTCCGAGCTGCGCTCTATGGAGCAGCGCTATGAGGTGGCCACTCTGCTCAATGACGGAATGCTCTACAGCGATATTCTGGAAAAAACCGGCGCGTCCAGCGCCACCATCAGCCGGGTGAACCGGTCCCTGCTCAACGGCGCAGGCGGGTATGAGAACGTCCTGGAGCGCATGAAGGAGCAGGAGGAGAAATGAGCAGCTACCAGCAGCTGGCCGGGGCCTATGACGAGCTGACCTGGGACGTGGGCTATGAAAAGCGGGCGGACTTTCTGGAAAAGCTGTTCCGCCGCAGCCGCATCCCGGTGCATACGGTGCTGGATCTGGCCTGCGGCACCGGGTCCATGACCTGGCTGCTGGCCGGACGGGGGTATGAGCTCATTGCCGTGGACGGGTCCCAGGAGATGCTGGCCGCCGCCCGGGAGAAAAACGCTCCGGCAGAGGTGCCGCCGCTGTTTCTGCACCAGTCCATGCCCCGGCTGGATCTGTACGGCACCGTGGACGCCGCCATCTGCTGTCTGGACAGCCTGAATTATCTCACGGATCCCAGGGATGTGCAGCGTACCCTTCGGCGGCTGCACCTGTTCATCAGCCCCGGTGGGCTGCTGACCTTTGATGTGCGGCTGCCGGAGCGGCTGGCCGCTCTGGACGGGCAGGTGTTTCTGGACGAGACGGAGGATACCTACTGCGTCTGGCGCACCGAGTATCGGCGGGGGCTTTGCACCTATTATATGGACCTGTTCACCCTGGCGGAGGACGGGTCCTGGGACCGCAGCTTTGAGCTGCACCGCCAGCGGGGCTATTCCGTGGAGCAGCTGACCCAGTGGCTGGAGGAGACGGGCTTCACCGAAATCCGCACCTGGGGCGACGGCAAGCTGCGCCGCCCTGTGCCCGGGGAGGACCGGGTTTATTTTACGTGCATTCGCAAATAAAAGAGGTTATATGAGTATGAGTGATTATATTGTCCGAGCAATTTCCACCGACGGCCTGGTGCAGGCTGCGGCCATCTGCAGCCGCGGCATTACCGAGCGGGCCCGGCAGATTCACCACACCAGCCCTGTGGCCACGGCGGCCCTGGGTCGGGCACTGGCCGGCGCATCCATGATGGGCAACGCCCTGAAGGGCCAGGGCGCCAGCCTGACCCTTCAGATCAAGGGCGGCGGGCCTCTGGGTACCGTGCTGGCGGTGTCCGACGCCCAGGGCAACGTCCGGGGCTATGTGGCAAATCCTCAGGCGGATCTGCCCCTGCGGGACGACGGCAAGCTGGATGTGGGCGGTGCTGTGGGCGCTGAGGGCACCATCACCGTCATCAAGGATCTGCACATGAAGGAGCCCTATGTGGGCACTGTGGACCTGCTGGGCGGCGAGATCGCCGAGGATATTGCCGGGTACTTTGTGGAGTCCGAACAGATCCCCACTGCCTGTGCTCTGGGCGTACTGGTGGACCGGGACCACAGCGTCAAGGCCGCCGGAGGCTATCTGATTCAGCTGATGCCCGGCGCGGGAGAGGACACCATTGCCAGGGTAGAGGGCGGCATTATGGCCGCCGGTCCCGTTTCCGCCATTCTGGACCGGGACCCGGACCCGGAGCATCTGCTGCGTGCGGTGATGTCCGACTTTGAGCTGAAGCTTCTGGAGACGTGCCCGGTGTCGTACAAGTGCTATTGCAGCCGCCAGCGGGTGGAGCGGGCGCTGCTGTCCCTGGGGGCCGATGAGCTGGAGGGCATCCTGCGGGACCAGGGCTCCTGCCATATGACGTGCCAGTTCTGCGATGCGGTGTATGAGTTCGACCGGCAGCAGCTGGAGCGGCTCATTGCCGATGCCCGAAAAAATTAGTTAAAAATTTGAAATTTGGTGTTGACAGAACAGCCTCTTTTTAGTATAATCTCTCTTGTCGCTGCGGTGCTGATGTGCCCCGGCGGCAAGGACGGGAGCATAGCTCAGCTGGTTAGAGCACCTGCCTTACAAGCAGGGGGTCACTGGTTCGAGTCCAGTTGTTCCCACCAAATTTCATGGCCAAGTAGTTCAGTTGGTTAGAACGCCAGCCTGTCACGCTGGAGGTCGTGGGTTCGAGCCCCATCTTGGTCGCCATATGCTGCTGTAGCTCAGTCGGTAGAGCGCATCCTTGGTAAGGATGAGGTCGGCGGTTCGAATCCGCCCAGCAGCTCCAAAAAGCATCGAAAACTTTTGTTTTCGGTGTTTTTTTGTTGGAAAAACGCACTTTTATGTCCGGATCAAAATGTGGGTCAACCGCCTGACCCACACCGTGACCCACACGGGGAAATGCTCGGAAAGGGCAAAAGATGAGCGGATGGAAAAGCCGTTATTCTGAAAGGCCTTTTCTTTGTTTCGCCGCGTTCTTGTATTTTGCGGCAGGATATGCTACAGTACCTGCCGTTGATTCTTTCTGCCTCTTACGAGGCTGTGCGAGGTATTTATGAAGCTGTTACGATGGTGTAAGGCCAACGCCATGCCGGTGATTGCGGTGCTGGCCGCGGCGGTGACGGCGGTGTTCGTGCCGCCTGACGCGGCCTATCTTGGCTACTACGATGTGAAAACGCTATCCTGCCTGCTGTGCGTGCTGGCGGTGGTGGGTGCGCTGCGCCGCGTGGGACTGTTTCCTCTGCTGGCGCAGAGGCTGGTGCAGGTGTTCCACACCACCCGCGGCGCGGTGACGGCGCTGGTAGGTATCACGCTGGTGGGCTCCATGCTGCTGACCAACGACACAGCACTGCTGACGTTCCTGCCCCTCAGCTGGTTTGTGCTGGAGTGCACCGGCCAGACGAAATGGACGGCGCTGACGTTCATTCTGCAGAACTGCGCCGCCAACCTGGGCGGTATGCTGACGCCCTTCGGCAATCCCCAGAACCTGTATCTGTTCAACCACTACAACATCCCTAACGGGGAATTCCTGTCCATTATGCTGCCGCCGTTCCTGCTGTCCACGGCGCTGATCCTGCTGTGCTGTCTGTTTCTGCCCCGCGAAGGGCTGACTGTCCCCCGGCAGGAGACACTGCCGGACAAGCGTCGTACTGCGGTATACGGCGTACTGTTCTGCGTGGCGGTGGCTATGGTGCTGCGGGGAATCCCCTACTGGCTGGGACTGCTCGTTATCGTGATGGCTCTGCTGGTGCTGGATCGCCGTGCGCTGCTGGGCGTGGACTGGGGACTGCTGGTGACGTTTGCGGCGTTTTTCACCTTTTCGGGCAACATGGCGCGGATTGAGCCGGTGCGTGAGCTGTTCCGGAAGCTGCTCACCCACGGGGCCATGCCAGTGGCGGCACTGACCAGTCAGGTCATCAGCAACGTACCGGCAGCCATCCTGCTGAGCCGGTTCACCGACGACTATCGAGGACTGCTGGTGGGCGTGAATATCGGCGGCGCGGGGACGCTGGTGGCGTCACTGGCCAGCCTGATCACTTTCCGGGAATACACAAAGCACGTCAAGGGGCAGACGGGGCGGTTCATGGTGCTGTTCTCCGCCATCAGCTTCGGCTTTCTAGGCGTCCTGTTGGCAGCCATGACACTCTGGATGCGGTGAAATGAGTAAACTAGAGCTCCTGCCCCATGGGCAGGAGCTCTAGTTTGTTATTGCGGTGCAGTTTGATCAGCTCACATCACCTGTGCCATGAAGCTGCCCATGGTCTGTGCGGCTTCGTCCTGCTTTTCCTGTGCCTGTTCCCGCTTCCGATCCTGCTCCAGGAAGTCTGCGACCTCCTTTGGCACCGATACTTGCGCACCGTTGTAGATGATAACGACTGAGTCGTTCATTTGTGTCCTTTCCGCTTTCAACGGAAGGGCGCACCCCCGCGCTGCCGGTACAGCGCCAAAAACTGTCGGCCTCCATGGGACTGCCTTCGTACAGGGGGTCAGAATGCCCTACGGGGCCCATGAATGCCTGAGACCACACCGGTGTGTGGACCTCACCGGAAGGCTGCGAGATCAGGCTTTCGCCTAAGAACAATATATATGCACCGGGAGATGTCAAGTCGGGGCGAATGACGGAGGTTTCTCCATTGCAATATGTCATATCCTGTGCTATAATGCACTCGAACTGAATAACGGGGCAGCGTGAGCCGGGTTTATCCCGGCGGCGGAATGGGGTGAGAGGCCCCGCGAGACGGTCACTGTGATGCCGGTTTATTCGGCTAAGCCAGATACGCAATACGCTGCTCCCGGGCCGCTGCCAGTACCGGGGCCAAAGCTGTTATGCGAACGCTTCACCCGGCTGCCTATGGCGGCCGGGTGATTTTTTGCTGCCAGGCACCATGGTGCCTCATGCTTTCCATGGAAAGCATGATAGCCATTTCAAGCCGCCGGGGCGGGGGAGGACGGCAGACCTTTCCCGTCCCGCTTTCCAGAAAATTTTTGCGCTATTTGTCGTTCCTTTCTTTTTCCCGAGACCCGGGCCGTGCTGTAGAGGGCGCAGCCCGGGGGACGGGAAACAGGGGGCGTGAGATATAGGGTATTACGGATTGCCACACCAGTGACATCGGTCACTGGTTCGCAATGACAGAAAACAAAAGTGTGTGATTGCTTCGGCATTTACATAAATAAAAAGAATGAAAGGAAAAAGAAATGAAAAAGAGAATCATTTCTCTGCTGCTGGCGCTTATCATGGCGCTGTCACTGCTTCCCGTGAGCGTGCTGGCGGCGGACGACCACACAGGCCAGGTCCATGTGACGGTGGAAAACACCACATGGACCAAGGCCGACGGCGCACCCTGGGAGGGGACGCTGGTGGACGAGTGGGTCACCCTCAAGGCTGACTCCACCATGATGAGCTGCATCGTGGACGCGCTGACGGCCAAGGGCTATACCCAGACCGGCGCGGACACCGGCTACATCAGCGAAATCAACGGCATCAAGGAGAAGGACGCGTCGAAGGATTCCGGTTGGATGGGTACCCTCAACGACTGGTTTACCAGCGAGGGCTTCGCCAACTACACCGTGGCCAACGGCAAGCTGAAATCCGGCGATGAGATCGCCGTACAGCATACCTGCAATCTGGGCGCGGACATCGGCGGCTCCTTCGACACCAGCGACAAGAGCCTCAAGGCCGTCGCCCTCAGCGCGGGCGAGCTGATCCCGGCATTCTCCAGCGACGTGCATGACTACACCATGATTCTGCCCGAGGGCGTCACCGCCCTCACCGTCACCCCCACCGCCAGCAACAAGCAGAATCGCGTCCGCATCTATGTGGGCGGCACGGAGTATGGCCGCAAGGATGCCATTCCCGTTCAGGTGGGCACCGTCATCACCCTGAAGGTGGGCAATGACGGCGATGCCGCCCCGGAGACCTACACCATCGCCCTCCAGGCGGCGGGCACGCTGCTCTCCGGCGACAATGTATCCCTCACCTCCATCCATCAGGACGGCTCCGCCGGTACCAAAGTGGCCCTGACCTTTGACAAGGAAACCGCCGCCTTCACCGGCAAGCTGGCAAACTATACCCATCTCAAGCAGTATAACGACGGCGGCTTCACCGTGACGCTCTCCAACCTGCCCGCAGGGGCCACCGCCCAGCTCAAGAGCAGCGACGGCAAGGTCCTGGCGGACTTTGAAAACGGCGTGGCTTCCACCACCGCCACCCAGTTCACCGGCAGCGGCTCGGCCTATTTCTACATCGCCGTCACCGCCCAGGGCCGCACGGAGAATTACAAGCTGACCCTCACCAAGCCCGGCGACTACTACTGGGGGAGATTTATTTTCAGTGGTACCCCCGATTTCGACGAGGAAAATGTATTCTACGGCTATCCCGAGGGTACTCTGTTCCAGACAGATGAAAACGGCAATCCCACAGGCGAGACCGGCTATGCCAAGGGCTGCTGGAATTATACCGTGTATGTTTCCCCTGCGGTGGGCAGCTTCGGCGTTTCATATTTTATGAACGTAATGGGCAATTCGGGCCTGAAAGCATTAAAATCGAAGATTTTAGTGGACGGTGAGGTTCATATTGCCGAGCGGAGGCAACTTGTACCTGTCATGCAGGCGTTTGCCAAAAAACCTGTTCCCTTGGCAAAGGATAAAACGGTAATCGAGTTCGTTGGCACCAGCAGTAAGGATGAGAAAATCGAGATCCACACCACTGTTACGGTGATTGTGGTCAAGACTACTCCGGCGGAGCTGACCGATTTTATCAGCGCTCTGCCGAGCACCGATAATCTGACGTATTCCGAGCACTACAAGATCGTCATGAGCTATCAGCGCGCTTATAACAGATTTACCGACGAGGAAAAGGCACAGCTGTCCGCCGAGACGGTGAAAAAGCTGCAGGATTCCGTGGCCCGGATGGAGGTGCTGAAAAAGCGCCATGAGGACGGCATTCAGAACTGGATCGACCTGGTGAACACCTTTGCCGGGAAAGTGACCGCAGAAAACTATGCCCAGTATTACGACGCCGTGCAGAAGGCCCAGGTGAAGTATCTGGAGCTGTCCGACGCACAGCGTGCGGAGTTTTCGTACATTAACTCTGCGGAAAACGCCGCAGTCATGACGGCCTACAAGGCTGCGTACCGCACCGTCAACGAGCAGTCCATTCTGGACGGCAGCTCCATCGGCAAGCCCACGGAATATTACGACGACTTTATGATGGGTGCCAACCACTATAATCTGGACCTGGGGCATGAGGACACCTATTATCCCGCCGTGTTCCGGGAGATTTGGACGAATCGGCCGACTTCTCTCTATCCGGCTTACGCAGGTGAAAAGGGTCTGCCCTATACGCTGCCCGGTATTCTGAAGTTCGAGATCAAGGACGACAGCATCTTCGAGATCAAGGAAGTGGAGGATGTCTATAAGGACGGTGGCCTGAGCAGCTTTGGCAATACTCCGGCCATGAAGTATTACCTGGTGCCCAAGAAGGCGGGCACCACCACCTTTACCGTTACCTTTACGGACAAGGCGGGCAATTTCTATGGTCAGATTCCGGAAATTCCCGTCCATGTCAATAGTCCCGAGGAGACGGCTATTCAGGATCTGAATAAGAACCTGACAAACTTCACTTCTCTGAGCAACACCAGCAAATACGACAACTGGACCTACGACTACGGCACGGAGGGCGCGCCTTTCACCTTTAAGGTAAGCGGCACCAACGCCAAGGTCAGCGTCTATAACTACCTCCAGTACAACGCCGACGGCACCCCCGTCAAGACCGACTACACCCCCGATGAAAGCGGCAACGTGACCATCCTCCTCAAGGACGGCTACAATGGCATCGAGGTCACCGCTGACTACCAGGGCCACACTGTCACCCAGGTATACTCCCTCAAGGGCAAGGTCACCCGCTATGTGCAGGAGAACATCTCCCGCCCCGGCGAGGATCTGCGCACCGGCGATACGGCGGGTATCTGGATCATCGGGCGGCCTACCAATATCCACAAGATCCTCCGTATTTATAACCCTGCGACCACGACGGTGTTCTATACGGATATGCCTCTGCAGAGCGTAGTAAATACAGACAACCAGCACGATATTTACCGTACTGATGAAAATGGTGCGGAAAAACAGGTATCTTATCAGCCCCGCATTGCGGCCTATCTGACGGAATCCGGCACGATCACCCTCACCAAGGGCAGTTCCGATAGCCGGGGCTACGGTTCCAATCCCGGCAGCGAGGGCGATCAGGGCAACACCGGCGGCATCGCCGATTCCACCCGCTATGGCTTCGGCATGCTGGCAGATATTACGCTGCAGGTGGAGAACAACCCCAATTTCAAACTGGAGCCCAAGTATGAGACCGTGGCCGAGAACGGCGGGCAGGTCAAGGCTGGGGACAAGCTCACCATCTCCATCCCCACGCTGCCCATCGAGCAGCTGGCTCAGGACTATAAGCTGCAGTACTGCCTGCTGAACTACTCCACCAATATTCCCGGTGCGGAGTACATTTTCTCCAAGTGGTCCAAGGGCGGCGACTCCTGGGCGGGCGAGGGCACTACCCCCGTCGGCCCCGAGGTGGCGCTCAAGAGCATCACTTTCACCGTGCCCAAGACCACCCCGGCGGGCACCTACAGAATTTACGGCGGCTATCTGGATGTTACCCACAGAAGCGGCGGATACGAATGGCTGGATAAGTATGCGAAGTTCTATCGGATGGAGATCAGCGATCTGACCATCACCGTTTTGAAGGGCGACATCGAGACCGTGGAGGACCTTATTGACGCCATCGGCGCCGATGTCACCCTGAATAGCGAGGCCGCCATCAACGCCGCCAAGTCCGCCTACGATGCCCTTTCCGACGAGGACAAGGCCCTGGTGGATGCCGACAAGGTGGCTGCTCTGAACGCCGCGATTATCAAGTTCAACCGGCTCAAGCACGCGGACCTCATGGCAAACCTGGACACCATCTATAAGACCACCGGCGACTTCATCCAGGGCCTGGGCACCCCCACGGTGAGCTCCACCGGCGGCGAGTGGATGGTCATCGGCCTGGCCCGCAGCGGCCGCACCGTGCCCGCCGGGTACTATGACAATGTGGTGGAGTATGTGAAGGCCAAGGCTGACGCCAATGAGCGTCTGCACCGGGCCAAAGTTACCGACAACGCCCGGGTGATCCTGGCCCTGACCGCTATCGGCAAGGATGTCACCAATGTGGGCGGCCACAACCTGCTGAAGGGCCTGGATAACATGGCCTATGTGCAGAAGCAGGGCATCAACGGCCCCATTTTCACCCTTATTGCCCTGGATAGCCACAATTACCCCACCATGGGCGATGTGACCCGGGAGAAGCTGATTCAGGTGATCCTGGCCGCCCAGCTCACCGACGGTGGCTGGAACCTGAGCGGCGAGAACGCCGACCCCGACATGACCGCTATGGCCATCCAGGCCCTGGCCCCCTACTATAAGACCAACGAGACCGTGAAGGCCGCTGTGGATAAGGCCCTGGAGGTCCTTTCCGCCCTGCAGCGCAATGACGGCGGCTTTGGCAGCTGGGGCACCGTGAATAGCGAATCCTGCGCCCAGGTCATCGTGGCCCTCACCGCTTTGGGTATTGATCCCATCGCGGACAGCCGCTTCGTGAAGAACGGCCTCACCGTGCTGGATGCTCTTGCCAGCTTCTATGTCACCGGCGGCGGCTT
>ENA-ORSJ01002666-ORSJ01002666.1-human-gut-metagenome-genome-assembly--contig:-NODE-2666-length-11317-cov-4.590215_pt1 | contig 11317 bp, 6 predicted proteins | sample MGYA00242191_ERZ509158 | MGnify/ENA primary metagenome ERZ509158 (study PRJEB26280, sample SAMEA2338623) | human gut metagenome | biome: human gut; feature: human-associated habitat; material: faeces... | reverse complement strand
GGCAGGCAGGTATGGGCCCGCCGTTTACAAAATAATTGTACAACGCGATGAAAATAACGGCCGGGCGTTGGCCGCATTTGAAATATTTCGTAACTTTACCAACTGTAAACCAGAACAAATCGGTGACAATAACTACAGTTGGAATGAAACACTACAGACATGGAACCTGCCTGTGGCAGCGACTGGCTACGGCCGTCGTGGCAGCCTTGTGCGCCCATGCGGCTTGCGCCTCAACGCTGGCCGAGCGCATCGACTCTATAATTGGGGACAAAAAGATGACGGTGGGCGTGGCCGCGGAATACGCCGACATGCACTTCGTGCTCAACGACTCGGTACGCTTCCCGCTGCTCAGCGTATTCAAGACCCACGTGGCCATGGCCGTCACGGCAAGGATGCAGATGGACGGGATAAGCCCCGACAGCGTGGTGCACATTGACAAGGGGCGACTGAAGAAAGACACCTACAGCCCGCTGCGGCAGAAACACCCCGACAGCGACATTGACATAACGATAGCCGAACTGATGCGCTACAGCGTGGCCGAGAGCGACAACAACGCCTGCGACATCCTGATTGACATGGCAGGAGGCATAGACTATGTTGACATGTACATCAGGAGCCTCGGCGTCAGCGGTTTCAGCATTAGCGAGACTGAGGCTTCGATGCACGCCGACAGGCAGCTATGCTATGCCAACTGGAGCTATCCACAGTCTATGCTCGACGTGCTGAAGGTGGTGTTCGCCCCCGGCGACACCCGGTTTGCGCTGCTGCGCGGCATCATGCTCGGCACGTCTACCGGGCGCGACAAGATTCCCGCCGGTGTACCCGAGGGCATGGCAGTGGCCCACAAGACCGGCAGCTCCGACCGCATAGGCGGCATCAAGGCAGCCGACAACGACGCCGGAGTGGTGATGCTGCCCGGGGGCAACTGCTACATAGTGGTGTTCATTATGGACTCTGCCGAGACCGACAGCACCAACGCCGCCACCATTGCCGCCATCACCCGGGCTGTGCTGGCCGAGGCCGGGTGCGATGGCTCTGCCAAGCAATGAGCCAGGCAAAGGCAATCCGCCGCCGATGCGGGCCAGGGTGGCTCGCTCCGGCGGCGGATTGTGCTGTCGTCAACGCCTTGCAGCGGCCTGCGCTCAGAGTTCCTTGCGCAGGGCCTCGGCCATGCTCGCATACTCTGCCTCGGTGAGGTAGGTCTGCTGAGGGTTCATGCGGAACACACCCCCGAAGTCGGGGCCGCCCACATACTTGGGAACGAGGTGGAAGTGAAGGTGCTCGAGCGTGTCGGCGTATGCCCCGTAGTTTATCTTGTCCGGGTTGAACACCTTCTGCATGGCCCGCGTAACGCGCACCACGTCGCTCATGAACGCATTCCGGTCATCGTCGCCGAGCAGGTTTATGTCGTCTACATGGTCTTTGTAAGCCACGAGGCAACGTCCGCGGTATGTCTGCTCCTTGAATATGAAAACACGCGAAACGCTCAGTTCCGCCACTTCAATCATAAGGTTGTGCAACGTCTCATTGCTCTGGCAATAGAGACACTCCTTTGGGTCACTCTTCATAATAATATCGTTTAAATGGATTAAGTAGCTGTTCAAAATTAACCGATACAATATACCTTGCAGGTGTCCTCCATATCTTTGCCACCATCTTGTGTGCTATTTGATGGCAATTAATTTTGAACACCTACTTAGTTTCGTAATTCGTCACAAAAATACGAATAAAAAACGGAAGCGGCAAGCCTTTTGCCAACAAATGTGGCGGGCCGGCGGCGCCGTGGCAGCAGCCGTCTGCAAGGCCCCCGCAATAGCTCAGCCGCCGGCATCGAGCAGCCGCTCCATGGCGTCGACTATGTAAGGCTTCCACCCGGCGAGCAAGTCGGCAAACGTCTCGCCGTCGTCAAGCAGCACCGTACGGCACAGGTTGCCGGCCACAAACGGCATGGTGAGCATCGAGTAGAACGTCAGGAACAGGTAGCGCATGGGCACCTGCCTGAGCCGGCCGCTGTCCATCTCGCCCTGCAGTCCCTGCCTTACCGACTCGATATACTGCCCCAGCCTCATCTCCATTATCGTTCGCACCACACCGTCGAAGTCGCGGTGCATCTCACGGACAATGAACATGGGCAGGCCCGGGTTGGCCCCGAACACATCGTAATACGCGTCGACCACGCTCGCCACCCGCTCCCCTATTGGGCGGTCGGGCTGCAGCACAATGTCTTTCACCCGCGGCACCAGCGTGCCCACTATGCCGCCGAACACGGCGTCGAACATGCGCTCCTTGGTGCGGAAATAATAATGCAGCGTGGGCCTGTTGATGCCGGCGCGCGAGGCAATGTCGCTCATGCTCGTGCCAACGAAGCCCCGCTCGATGAACAGTTGTCGGGCAGCGTCGACAATCCTTGCCTCAAGCCCCCCGGTGTGGTTCTTGTCTGTTGCCATAAGCTAAACACACTCTTTAAGGTTGTCGACGAAAAGCAGCAAGCGGTTTCTCACATTGACATCGCTAACGCCGCTGTCGAAGTCGAGCGACAGTATGCTGAGCCCAGGGTAAAGCCTCTTTATGCGCTTCTCGATGCCCTTCGACACGATGTGGTTGGCAATGCACCCAAACGGTTGCAGGCTCACCACGTGGGTGACGCCCTGCCTGGCCATCGACAGAATCTCGCCAGGCAGCAGCCACCCCTCGCCAAACTGTGCGCAGAGCGAGACAACGCTCCCGGCCTCGGCCGCCTCGTCGAAGATGTCGGCGAAAGGCGTGAAATAGCGGAAACGGCTACCCGCGGCGTTGGCCCTGTCTATGCGGCGGCGCACCCACTTGTAAGCCCACCGCATGACGGCACGCGGCACGCGGCTCCGCTCCAGCGAGCTCTCGGCGTTGACCTTGCCGTTGACAAACGCCTGCATGAAGAAGTCGGTGAGCATGGGCGGCACCACCTCGATGCCCTGCTCCGTCAGCCAGTTGGTCATGTCTTTCTGGGCGAAGGGGTTGAACTTTAGGAATATCTCGCCGACCACGCCCACCCGCGGTGCCTGGCGGTCGGTCACAATGCCGTCGAAGGCCTCGGCCGCCTCGCCCAGCGCCGTCCACAGCGCGCCGGTGTCGTTGGCCTCGATGGCCCCGACGGCCCTTTCCATGTACAGGTCGCGCAGGCGTGCAGCCTGTCCATTCTCGCGCTCCCTGACCACCGAGGCGTAATAAAACTTGGCCAGGCAGTCGCTGTATAGCAGCGAGGCCAGCACAATGCGCAGTATTCGCGCCCAGTTGACCCTGAAGCCGGGCTGGTCGTTGCTGATGCCAGAGCCCGAGGCGAGCGATATGACTGGCACCCCTGGATACCCGGCCTCGGTCAGGGCCCGCTTTATCAGCGAGATGTAGTTTGAGGCACGGCACTGCCCGCCGGTCTGCGTCATTATCACGGCCGTGTCGCGCGGGTCGTAGCTTCCCGACCTGAACGCCTTTACGATGTCGCCCACGATGAGCGTGGCCGGGTAGCAAATCTCGTTGTTGGCGTATTTCAGCCCGTACTCGGCCGACTGTGCGTCGCTCACCGGCAGGTTTTCCACGTCGTAGCCTGCCCGCCGCATCAGGGGCGGTATGAGTGGCGAGATGAACGGTGTGAAGAACGGTGCTATAATCTTGCGCCGGCGGTCGGCCGTGCCAAACACCGGCGTGCCGGCAAACGCTGCCCCGGCCTCGGTCTTTCCGCCGCTCAGCGAGTATCTCATGCTGTCGATCACCGACCGCACGCGCAGCCTGATGGAGCCGAGGTTGCTCACATCGTCAATCTTGAGCAGGGTGAGCGCCTTGCCGTGCTGCCTCAGCAGGCTGCGAATCTCGTCGGTGACGAATGCGTCGGGGCCGCAACCAAACGAAGTCATCTGCATGAACTGAACGTTGGCACCCTGCCGCCCGGCCCACTCGGCAGCCTTGAGTATGCGGTTGGTGTATGCCCACTGCGACACGAAGTTGACATCTTTCACCGTTGTGTCGGTACACCTCACTATGTCTTCAGTTATCACGTCGACGCCCATCGAGGCTATCATGTCCGACAGCTTGTGCTGTATGAGCGGGTCTGAATGGTACGGACGGCCGGCAAGCAGCACCACCAGGCGCTTGCCACCATTGTCAGAGAGCACGCTGCTGTTGTAGTCCATAAGCTCGCGGCCGTAGCGGTCGAACTCTGCCACAGCCTCGGCAAAGGCCTTGCGGGCCACGCCGCGCCCTATGCCGAGCGACGCGAGGTAGGCCGCACACTGCCTGCCGAGCAGCTTGCGGTCTTTGAACGTTATGGCCGGCGTGTCTATTGGCACGCTCCCGGCCTGTACGCTCTTCACCACCTCTGAGTAGCCCGACACCACGGGGCAGTTGAAACTGTTCTGCCCGCCCTCGAGCTTCTCGTAGACCACGAACGGCATGAATATGCGGTCGACGCCTTTCTTCACCAGGTTCTCTATGTGGCTGTGGGCCAGCTTGGCCGGAAAGCAGATGTTGTCGGACATGACCATGCGCGCGCACGACTCATAGCCGCCAAACGACGATGGGTCGGACAGCACCACCCGCAGGTCGCACCGCGAGAACAAAGTGTGCCAGAAGGGGTATTCCTCATACATGTTGAGGCACCGCGGTATGCCGATGGTGGGCGCAGTCGAAGCCACGCCGGCGCTGCGGCCGAACAGGGCCTCCAGCTTGTGGGCGTAGGCGTTGACGCCCGGTGCCACCTTTGCGCCCTTGTTGGTGAATATGCGCTCGCAACGGTTGCCCGAGTAATAGCGGTTGCCGTTGCCGAAGGCATACGACACCACCATGCACCCGTTTTCGCAGCCGTGGCAACGGTGGCGACCGGTGGTGCAGGCCGAGCTGGCAAGCATATCGCCCAAGGCCACACTGCGCCCGCGGTTGGCCCGGGCATAGAGGGCGCAGCCTATGGCGCCCATCAGCTCGGGGCGGTCGCTGCGGTAGACGTGGCGGCCGGTGAGCTTCTCGAACGCGCGCACCACGGCGTCGTTGCGCATGGTTCCGCCCTGCACCACGATGTGGCTGCCCAGCTCCTCGGGGCCCTTTAGCCTGAGCACCTTGTAGAGGCAGTTTTTCACCACCGAGTAGGCCAGCCCCGCAGCGATGTCGGCCACGGTGGCCCCCTCGCGCAAAGCCTGCTTCACCTTTGAGTTCATGAACACGGTGCAGCGCGTGCCAAGGTCGTAGGGGGCGGCGGAACTGCAGGCCGCCGACGCAAAGTCGGCCACGGTATATCCCAGCGACTTGGCGAAGGTCTCGATGAATGAGCCGCAGCCCGACGAGCAGGCCTCGTTGATTTCCATCCTGTTTATCACGCCCCCGCTCACGAATATGGCTTTCATGTCCTGCCCGCCGATGTCGAGTATGAAGCTCACGTCGGCGGCAATGTGGCGAGCAGCCATGTAGTGGGCCATGGTCTCGATGATGCCGTGGTCGAGCCTGAAGGCCGCCTTGAGCAGGTCTTCGCCGTAGCCCGTAGAGCAACTGCCGGCCACCACGGCCTCGGTGCCTGCCTCGCGGCACCTGCCGGCAAAGAGTTCCAACCCCCTGCGCGCCGTGGCTATGGGGTCGCCGTCGTTGTTGTGGTAGTAGTCGAACACCAGCTCGCCGCGGTCGTTGAGCACCACTATCTTTGTGGTGGTCGACCCCGAGTCGATGCCCACCACCACCTCTTCCCTGCCTGCCGCCAGCGGTGCCCGGGCCATGCCGTGGGCACTCATGCGCCGCGACCACCCGTCATGGTCGGCATCGCCGCTGAAGATGGGCTCCAGGCTACCCGAGGGCCGTCCCGACGAGACAAGGCGGCCGCCTACGAGGGCCGACAGCTCCGACAGGCTCGTGAACGACAGGGCACCGGCCGACAGGGCCGCGCCGTAGGCCGGCATGAGGTGGCCGCCGTCGGGTATCACCACGTCGGATTCCGACAGGTTGAGATAATCTACAAATGCCTTGCGCAGGGCCGGCAGAAACGTCAGCGGACCGCCGCAGAAGAGCACCGGGGGCTTGATGTCGCAACCGTGGGCCAGGGTGACCACCACCTGCACGGCCACGGCATGGAACACCGAGGCGGCTATGTCGGCCTTGGGCACATTCTTTGATATGAGGTTCTGTATGTCGGTCTTGCTGAACACACCACAGCGCGAGGCTATGGTGTAAACGTTTGACGCCTTGTCGGCCAGCGCGCTAAGGTCGGCCGTGCCTACGCCGAGCAGTATTGCCATCTGGTCGATGAATGCCCCGGTGCCGCCGGCGCAGTTGCTGTTCATGCGGAGGTCTGACGCCCGCCCGCCGTCGAGGAACACTATCTTGGCGTCCTCGCCGCCGATGTCGATCATCGAACGCACGCCGGCATGGCCCTGCCCGACGGCCCGGGTGGCCGCCACCACCTCTTGGACAAACGGCAGCGAGCAGCGCTCTGACACGCCCATGCCCACCGAACCGGTGATGCACACCGAGGCCGGCACGTCGCCAAAACGGCCCTGAAGCTCGTCAATGAAGCCAAGCAGCACCTCGCGGGCCTTGGCGTTGTGGCGCTTGTAATCGGAATAAAGGCGTTGGCCGCCGTCGCCAAGTACAACAATCTTGGCCGTAGTCGAACCTATGTCGATGCCAACTCGTATCATCTTTAAATAGCTTGTTTCCATGTCTGACACTATTGTCAGACACAAAAGTAAGTAAAAAAGTGCAAACGGACTTGACGCCTGCCCTCCTTTAAACATTGATTAAATGCTTTTAACAGAGAAAAAGAACAATATATAAGACAAACAGGGGCTTTTCAAGAGTTAAGGAGTTAGGAAGTAAAGGAGTTAAGACAATAGTTTTTCTTGCTGGATTTATGTAGTTATATGACGTTATGGGGAGTTAGAGGGAGGTAGAAGGAGTTACAAGGAGTTAGAGGACAATGGCATAGACTGTCGTCCTGCAACGCGTTCCCCATGCCCCTAGGACACCCATGTTTCCAAAACTATTGTCTTAACTCCTTAACTCATAAAACATAACTCCCAAGAATATGCAAAGCTATTGTCTGTACTCCTGCACTCCTGTACTCCTGAATTCCTAAAAAGCCCCCTATGTTTATCTGTGGCCCAAACAAGCCAGCCAAAACAAACATCAAAACGGCCCTTTTCACACTGCCGCCGGGGCCGTTTCAAGTGCCAAAACGGGTGGCACGGCAATGCGCAACAGCCAGGTTGCCAACATGTTGACCAACAAGGCAACAGCAGGATTGGCCAAGCTCCGACCGAGGCAGACCCACGCCGGCGGAGCCTGCAGGTGGAGCCGGTCGCTACGGTCGCAACGACCGCTCACGCAGGCGCGACCATGCGGGCGCATCCCACAGGCAGCACTCGCGCAGCGTGGCGGCCATCTCGGCGAGGCGGTGCATGGGTATGGCAAAGCCGAGTTCGCCGGGGGCCACGTATGGGCGGGCCGAAATGTCGACCATGCCTATGAACGTACGGCGCCCGCGGCGTTCGTTCTCGCCCACAATGTTGGTTATCAGCGAACTGCATCCGGAGCCAAACAGGCAGGACACGGCGTCGGGCGAGTTGTTGTCGAAAAAGGCCCATGCGCACAATCCCGACAGCGCATCGGGCTCGGCCAGGAAAAACACGCCGTCGATGCCGTCGAAAGAGCCGATGCGGTCGATGCGCGCCATGTTGAGGCATGGCTGCTCCGCCGGCCTGATGCCGAGCGAATCGATATACTCGTCAACCATGGCCGGTGTCTGCTTGTAGCGTTCGCGCTCCGACACAAAGCGGGCCACGCCCTGGTTGCGCGGCGCAAAGCCGCAATACAGCCGCCCGCCGCCGCAATGAAGGTTTGACAGCGTGAACGACACGGTGCCGCCCGCCTCAATCTCGGGCAGCGCCGCAAAAAGGCAGTGAGGCACGGCAGCCATGCTGCCCGCGGCCTCGGCCGACCGCCACACGGCCACCGGCGGCTTCAGGCTGCTGCCGAAGGCATGGCGCAAGTCGGCCATAAACTCAGTAGGGTTTGTCATATCAAAACGATGTAATCACAGCTCAACGCCGGCGACGCTGTCCGCACGGCCGGGGTGAAGAGGGCATGTCGCGCATGCACCACAGGGGTGATGCAATGCAGCCTGCAGCGCCCCAACCGCCCGGCGGCCCCGCGCCCCAGGCCAGCCACGCCGTACAAGCAGCGCCACCCCAACCGGCAAAGAATAAGGCCACGCCCGGCAACCCGGCGGCAACCGGCGGCGGCAAGGCCCGCAGACCCAAAATCACAAATGCCGCCCGGCATAGACATAGCCCGTGTCGGTGCCGAAGGCCTCTTCGGTGCATGCCACGTCGTTGATGACGAGCGTCATGTTGCGCAGGCGGGCCGAGAGATACAGTTTCTCGACATCGGGCAACACAGAGCGGTCGGTCATGCCGGCGCGCAGCACGAAGACGGTGTTGTCGACATTGCGGGCAATGATGGCCGTGTCGGCAACGACGTTGACGGGCGGGCAGTCGATGAGCATGTAGTCGTAACGCCGCCGCATTTCATCGACAAACGGCTCCAGGCGGCCCGACGACAGCAGTTCGGTGGGGTTGTCGGGCAGGGTGCCCACGGGCATGATGTCGAGCCCGGGGCACTTGGCATAGGGGCAAACCAGCTCGGCGGCATCGGCATACGTTCCGGCCAGGTAGCCGGCCAGGCCCTTGTTGGGGTTGCCTACGAAGCCCGACAGCGACCCCTTGCGCATGTCGCCGTCGATGGCCAGCACACGCTTTCCGCCCAATGCCAGCACCGCGGCAAGGTTGGCCGTGGCAAAGGTCTTGCCCGTGCCGGAGGCAGCCGACGTAAACATGGTCACGCTGCCCGCAGTCTCCGACGCCGCCATAAACTCAAAGTTGGTGCGCATTATGCGGAATGCCTCGTTGGCAGAGTTGCGGCTGCCGGCCTCGACCACTATGCGGCACTCGCCTCCCACGGCCTGCCTGATGCCGAACGACGCCTTGAGCTGCGAAACGTTGCGGCTGCCTCCGCCAATGCGCGGCAGTTCGCCCAGCATGGGCGCCGTCACGCTGCCCTCAACGTCGCGGCGGCCCCTTATGGTGGTGTTGCTCACCTCGAGCAAGTATATCACGGCCGTGGGCAGTGCAAGCCCGGCCACGAGGCCTATGAGCATGATGACAGAGCCCTTGGGGCTGATGGGGGCGTTGCTGCCCGTGGGCGACTTTATCACCTGGGTGTTGTCGGCGTTGAAGGCCCTCGCCAGCTCGTTCTCCTCACGCTTCTGCAGCAGGAAGAGGTAGAGAGCCTCTTTCACCTTCTGCTGGCGCTCGACGGAGAGCAGGAACTTGGCCTGCGTCGGGTTGGCCGAGATGTTGGTATTGGTCTTCTGTTCGTCGTTTTGCAGGTGGCTAATCCTTGTCGACAGCGACATCATCATGTTGTCCATCGAATAGATGATGGCCCGGCGTATCTGCGCGAGCTGCTTGTCCATGTCGTGCACGAGCGGGTTTTGCCTGCCGCTGTTGGCAATCATCTGGTTGCGCTCGAGCTGTATGGCGTTGTAGTTCTTTATCTGCTCGTCTATCTTGTCGTTCTCGAGGCCGAGGTCAACGGGTATGAGCTGGTTGGTGTTGGCCTTGTCGGCAATGTAGTCGCGTATGTACCTTGCCACCGACAGCCTCGTGTTGAGGTCGAGCAGCGTGGCCGAGTTCTTGTCGGCCCGCTCCATCGACAGCGTGTAAGCCATCTCAACGTCGGGCACAAGGTTCTTGCTCTTGTAGTTGGCAATGTCGGTGTCCACGTTGCCGAGCTCGCGCTCGATGATTGCCAGTCGCTCGTCGATGAAGCGCGACGTGCTGTTCGACACCCGGCTGCGGTTCTTCACCCACACCTCGTTGTATGTGTCGACGACGGCGCTCAGTATGTCTTCGGCGCGCTTGGTCGACAGGTCGGTGTACGACAGGTTGAGTATGGTCGACTTCTTGTCGCCTATGGCCACCGAGAGGCCGCCCAGGAAACGCCCCGTGGCCGAGTTTAGGTCGCTCTTGCGCACGTCGATGCGCTTGCCCTTGCCACCGGCCTTGGCGTAGTAATCGGTGGGCGCTATTGTGAGTATGCCCAGCGGCGTGTGCACAGTCTGGCCCACGCGGCACTGCAGCGGCTCCGAGTCGACCGCCTTGCCGTTTTTGGCGAAGCCGGCCATCTCTACGTTTCCGTCGCCCAGCAGCTTGAGCGTCATCGACGCAGTCTCGTCTTCGTCGATGTCGCGGAACTTCACCGTCACCGGCAGCGTCTTGCCGTAAAGCGTTGCGTCGTAGAACGTCCCGGGCGACGTGTACGACACGTCGATGCCGAGAGTGGCCACCACCTCGCGCATCACGTCGGGCGACTGGATGGCCGCAATCACGTTGTTTACGTTGGCTTTGTCGGAAAAGGAGAATCCCATGTCGGTGAAGTCGGCCAGTATCTTGCCCAGTGCCGACGACTCCTGGCGGCCGTCGAGCACCATTATCGACGCATCGCGCTTATACATTGGCGGCGTGGTCTTGACATAGAACGCAGCTATTGCCAATGCCACGACCACCGTGACCACGTACCACCGCCACCGGCGGAGGCACAATATGAGCAGGTTGCGCATGCCAAACTGCGCCCCGCCATCTTCCATCTGATTGTTTCTTGATAGTTCGTCCATTATTCGTAGATTGTTTAAAACGACGGGCGCCGGCCTACTTGCCGCGGCGCACACGCAGCGGCTCGATGTATACTATGTCGGTCTGGCGCAGGTAGTATGCCGGCGACGAATAGACACTGGCCCCCGAGCGCAGGTCGATGCGGTAGGCCCGGCGCACGTTGCCCTCGCGGCGCATCACGAGCACGTTGCTTCGGTCGCCGTTGGTGGTGAGGTCGCCGGCCATGCTTATGGCGTCGATGACGGTAAACCAATCGCGCTCTATGGGATACCGGCCGGGGTTGCGCACCTCGCCGAGCACGGCCACGAACAGGTTGCTGAACTCAACGTTGACCACAGCGTCGGTGAGCAACTGCCGGCTGACGAGCTGCGCCTTGATGTACTTGGCCACAGAGTCGCGCGAGAGGCCGCCCACGTGCAGCAGCCCCATCACCGGGAAGTCGATGTTGCCATCGCTGTCGACGGTGTACATCAGGGCGTTGCGGCGCTCGGCGCGCTCTCCGCCGCCAGAGTCGGGGGCGGCGGCCACGTCGGTAAGGTTGAAAAGGTCGGCCAGTTTCTGGTCCTTGCTGCTCACCACCACAGTTATCTTGTCGCCCGGGCGCAGGCAAATCTCTTGCTGCCCGCCGACAGCCACGA
>ENA-ORSJ01002658-ORSJ01002658.1-human-gut-metagenome-genome-assembly--contig:-NODE-2658-length-11350-cov-2.515626_pt1 | contig 11350 bp, 10 predicted proteins | sample MGYA00242191_ERZ509158 | MGnify/ENA primary metagenome ERZ509158 (study PRJEB26280, sample SAMEA2338623) | human gut metagenome | biome: human gut; feature: human-associated habitat; material: faeces... | reverse complement strand
GGCCTCTGCCTCCGGCAAGGTGACACACTCACCCAGCCGGTTTGAGATGATCTTCCGGGAGTCCGTCCTCAAGGTGGACTACGCCGGGCATATGGTGCTGGTCAAGTGCTTCTCCGGCATGGCCAACGCCGCCTGCGAGGTGTTTGACGCCAAGCAGTGGGACAATGTAGTCGGCACCCTTTCCGGTGATGACACCTTCTTTATCCTGATGCGCAATGAAGAGGATGCCGCCGTCATCTGCAAGCAGCTGCAGCAGTATACCCGCCGCGGGTAATTTGAACGACAGGGAGGAGCCGCCCCATGCTGGCAAACCTGAAAATTGAAAATGTTGCGGTTATTGAAAAGGCCGAGGTCAACTTCACCCATGGCTTTACGGTGCTGACAGGTGAGACAGGTGCCGGTAAGTCCATCCTGATCGACTCCATCAACGCCATTCTTGGTAACCGTACCTCCCGCGAGCTTGTGCGCAGCGGCGCTCAGAAGGCGTGTATTTGGGCTACCTTTGAGGCTATACCGGCGTCCGTCAAAAAGCAGCTTGAGAAGTGCGGCTATGAGGCCAGCGATGACCTGCTTTTGTACCGCGAGATCAACGCCGAGGGCAAGGGCAGCTGCCGTATCAACGGTATGCCTGCCACCGCTGCCGTCGTGCGGGATATTTCCGCCGGACTTCTGTCCATCCACGGCCAGCACGACAGCCAGAGCCTGACAAACCCGGCCTTGCATCTGGATCTGCTGGATCAGTACGCCCAGAACCGCGAGCTGTTTGCCGAGTATTACCCCCGCTACCGCGAGCTGGTCACGGTAAAGCGCCAGCTGGATACCGCAAACGCCAGCGAGGCCGACAAGCAGCGCCGCATAGAAGCCCTGACCGCCGAGATCGATGCCATTGACGCCGCTGCGCTGCAGCCCGGCGAGGAAAAGACCCTGCAGGAGCGCAAGACGGTCATCACCCATGCTCAGAGCATTCTGGAGGGCATCACCGCCGCCCACCTTGCACTGGCCGGGGATGAGGACGGCGAGCAGGCGGGCGCAGCGGATCTTTTGGGCGGTGCTGTGGACGGACTGCAGAACAGTGCCCGGCTCGATGAATCGCTTGCTGCCATGTCCGAGCGGCTGAATGAGTTGTACTACAGTGCCCGGGATCTTGCCACCGATCTGGCTGACCGGTTGGATGCCTATGGCTTTGACGCCGGGGAACTGGATCAGATCGAATCCCGCCTTGATACAATCTACCGCATCAAGCAAAAGTTTGGTATGGAGGTAGAGGAGCTTCTGGCACGGCGCGACACAGCCGCCGCCGAGTTAGAGAACTTCCAGTCCTCCGGCCAGCGGATCGCCGAGCTGAAGGCCCGGATGCAGACGCTGTATGCCGCCGCCAAGGAGGCTGCCGAGGCGCTGACCCAAAGCCGCCTGAAGGGCTTTGCCGCCATGAACAAGCAGATGAAGGCCGCGCTGGAATTTCTGAACATGCCGGGCATCCGTTTTGCACTCAAGCATGCGCGGGGGCCGTTGTCCTCCCACGGGCAGGATACCGTGGAATTTTTGATCTCCACCAACCCCGGTGAGGAGCCAAAGCCGCTGGCAAAGATTGCATCCGGCGGCGAGCTTTCCCGCATTATGCTGGCCTTCAAGAGCGCCTTGGCCGACCGTGATGCCCTGCCTACCGTTATCTACGATGAGATCGACACAGGCGTATCGGGCTTGGCGGCGGGGCGTATCGGCCAGCTTTTGCACCAGACAGCCAAAGGGCATCAGGTGCTGTGCATCACCCACACACCGCAGGTTGCCGCCTTTGCAGACAACCAGCTCTTGATCCAGAAAAATGTCCGCAACGACCGTACCTTTACCGAGATCCATACCCTTGATATGGACGGCCGCGTGGAGGTGCTGGCGCGGATGATCTCCGGTGACAAGGTCAGTGAACTGAGCCTTGCCAGCGCGCGGGAGCTTATCGAGAAGTCCAAATAACCCCTTTGCCCCTATAAATTCACGCAAAATAAAACTCGTGGCCCATGCTTGACAACCCGCGCAGAATATGATAGAGTAATTTTTGTTAAATGCAGTGATGGGACCCAGTACCCGTCTGCCATGCTACAGAGAAGCCCCGGTCGGTGCAAGGGGTCAGCAGAGGTTGACGGCGAATACAGCCCGGAGCAGCAGGCTGAACGCGCAAGCTAGTAGGCTGTGCCGTGTGCGCACGTTACAGCGTTTGGGTGTCGCAGGCTTACACTTTGGCTACCGCACCCGCGAAGGCCCGCCGCCGTGAGGCACGGGCAAACAGAGGTGGTACCGCGAAATTTCGCCCTCTGCCAAATTCATATTTGGCAGGGGCTTTTATTTTTGCCCTTGCCGCAACAAACGGAGGTAAAACCCATGACGATTTATGACGAACTGAAAGCCCGCGGCCTGATTGCACAGGTCACGGACGAGGAGGAGATCAAGGAGCTGATCAACAACGGCAAGGCGACCTTCTACATCGGCTTTGACTGCACGGCCGACAGCCTGACCGCCGGGCATTTTATGGCCCTGACCCTCATGAAGCGCCTGCAGCAGGCCGGCAACCGCCCGATTGCCCTGATCGGCGGCGGCACAACGATGATCGGCGACCCCTCCGGCCGCACCGACATGCGCAAGATGCTGACCAAGGAGGACATCGACCACAACGCCGAGTGCTTCAAGCGTCAGATGGAGCGCTTCATCGAGTTCGGTGACGGCAAGGCTATGATGCTGAACAATGCTGACTGGCTGCTGAACCTGAACTACATCGAACTGCTGCGCGAGGTCGGCCCCTGCTTCAGCGTGAATAACATGCTGCGTGCCGAGTGCTACAAGCAGCGCATGGAGAAGGGCCTGTCCTTCCTTGAGTTCAACTACATGATCATGCAGAGCTACGACTTCTACCATCTGTTCCAGAATTACGGCTGCAACATGGAGTTTGGCGGCGATGACCAGTGGAGCAACATGCTGGGCGGCACCGAGCTGATCCGCCGCAAGCTGGGCAAGGATGCCTACGCCATGACCATCACGCTGCTGACCGATTCTCAGGGCAAAAAGATGGGCAAGACCGCCGGCAACGCTGTCTGGCTTGACCCCAACAAGACGAGCCCGTTTGAGTTCTACCAGTACTGGCGCAATGTCGGCGATTCGGATGTCATGAAGTGCATCCGTATGCTGACCTTCCTGCCGCTGGAGCAGATCGACGAGATGAGCACCTGGAAGGACCAGCGCCTCAACGAGGCCAAGGAGATCCTCGCCTTCGAGCTGACCAAGATGGTCCACGGCGAAGAAGAGGCCACCAAGGCCCAGAATGCAGCCCGCGCCCTGTTCAGCGGTGCTGCCGGTGATGCTGAGCATATGCCCAACACTCAGCTGACCGAGGCTGACCTGACCGACGGCTCCATCGGCATCCTGACCCTGATGGTCAAGGCCGGTCTGGCTGCTTCCAACGGTGAGGCCCGCCGTCTCGTCGTGCAGGGCGGTGTTCTGGTGGACGGCGAGAAGGTCGCTGCTCCCACGGTCTGCTTCACTGCTGAGCAGCTGTCCAAGGGCATCGTCATCAAGAAGGGCAAGAAGGTCTACCACAAGGTGAGCCTGTAAATCTTCTGATAAAATAAAAAGACCCGGCTGGTTCCTCTCCGCAGAGGGGAGACCCGCCGGGTCTTTTGCTGCAACAGCACCCATGCCTGTTTTATCAGACACGGGTGCTGTTTATATCGTTGTTACAGCTCGTAAGCCTTTTTCAGGGCCTCATAGGCTGCGTCCTCGTTCTCCGAACGGACCAGAAGGGAAATGTCCAGATCGCTGGTGGTGATGAGCAGAACTTCGATGCCTGCCATCGCAAGAGCATTCAGGGCGCGGGCGGCGACGCCGCAGCTGGTGACCATCTCCTCACCGAAGAGATTCAGCTTGGAGTAGCCCACACTGATGAGGGGAGAAGCCTTGGCGTCCTTGTCCAGATTTGCCGCAGAGATGGCCTTCATGACCAGCGGCAGGTCGCTGCTGGATGCCGTGAAGCTGAAGTCCATGCTGGTGCCGTGGGGAGCGCTCTGGCTGATCATATCCACCACGACGCCAGTGTCGGCGAAGATCTGCAGATAACGTGCCATCGTGTTGCCCTTGAACTCGGCATCCTGCACACTGATCATCATCAGGCTCGGCTCAATATTGATTTTGGATACACCGTACATAGTAAACACTCCATTCTGCCCATCGGGCGTTCTGATACAAGCTTTATGCAAGCTCCAAAAATTCGCTGTTGATGTAGGTCTGTGCCGTCTGTCGGATGTAATCGTACCCAAAAGAAGGATACGCGGCGCGGACGCCATGGGCCTGTGCAAGCTCCGGCGTGTAATCCCGGAACAGATACGTGCGGACGTTAGACTTTCCGGCGTCATAGTGGGTCACGGTCACATGGAGCTTCGGGCCGCGCACCGCGCAATGGACGCTGCCGTCCGGCTCGGTGGTCTGCTCCAGTTCCAACGTCAGGACCGCGCCGATGAGCTGGTCAGGCTTGCTTTGGGTGCTCAGGAAATTTCCCAGCGAATAGGCCACAAATACGTTCCGTCCATCGGCTGCGGTGCGCCATTCGGCGTCCTGCAGGACGTGCGGGTGGGTTCCGATGATCACATCCGCGCCCCAGTCGGCCAGAGACTGAGCTAAAGTGCGCTGCGCCTGTGTGATGTTGTGGCTGTCCTCGACGCCCCAGTGTACGCCGACTACCACAAAATCGGCCTCCTGCCGGGCCGCCCGCACCTGCTGCTCCATGACATCCTGCTGGCTGGTGTAGATGATGTTTGCGGTCATCTTGCTGTTCCGGGGGATGCCGTTGGTGTGCTCGGTATAGGAAAGGTACGCGATCTTTACGCCGTCTACGGTCTGGATGGGGATTCGTTCATAGTCTTCCTCGCCCTTCCACAGGCCGGTGGTGATCACATCCTCGGGCATCGTCTCCCAGAATCGGAGGGTGGCGGCAATGCCCGCAGCTCCCTTATCGTAGGTGTGATTGTTCGAGAGGCTGAACACCCGGAAGCCTGTCCGGTAAAGCGCTTCGGCGCACTCGCCGGGGGTCGAGAAGCAGGGATAGGTAGAGGGCGCAAGCTCTTTGCTGCAGAGTGTCTCCTGATTGATCCAGTTGATGTCCTGCTGTGCATAGAAATCGAGCAGATTCATATAGCAGTAATCAAAGCTGTATCCTTCGCCCTCTGCAGCCCGCCGGGCGGCCTGCGAATAGATGGGCTTATGAATGAGGTTGTCCCCTGTAGCCGAGAAGCGCAATGTCGTGACGACAGGCTGCGGCTCAGGCACAGCAAGCTCCTCCGAAACAGCAGGGGACTCCACCTCCACTGCCGGAGGAACTGCATCCACGCTGCGGCGGGGCCAGAAGCGCAGAGAGAGCAGCACCGATACAGCTACCAGCAGGACCCCCAGTGTGTACAGGGTGACGCCCTTATGCGAGGCGTGCTTTTGCGCGGAATGCCGACGGCGGGGATGGGCTGCGTGCTTGGCCATAGGCTCGTCTCCTGACGCACGATACCGTGCCTTATGATGCCATGCGCAGAAAAGCTTACATCTCTGCGATCATGTTACTCATATTGTACAGGCCGGGCTCCTTTTTTGCAAGATAAACGGCGGCATTTATTGCGCCATTTGCAAAAATATTGCGGGAATATGCCGTATGGCGGAGGGTGATGACCTCGTCCGGGCCGCAGAACAGCACCTCATGGTCGCCCACGATGCTGCCGCCGCGCACGGCGCTGATGCCGATTTCCTTGGGGTCGCGCTTCTGGCGGACAGCGGAACGGTCATAGACGTAATGGTATGCGCCGTCGTTCTCTTCGTTGATGGCGTCAGCCAGCATCAGGGCCGTGCCGCTGGGAGCGTCCAGCTTGTTGTGATGGTGCTGCTCAACGATCTCGATGTCGTAGTTTGCGCCCAGAATGGCCGATGCACGCTTGCACAGCTCGGACAGGACGTTGATGCCCATGGACATATTGGCACTCTTGAACACCGGGATGCTGCGGGAGAGCTGGACGAGCTTCAGCTGCAGTTCCTCGGAAAGGCCGGTGGTGCAGACCACGATGGGCAGCTTGTGAGCCTCACAGTAGGGCAGAGCCTTCTCGACCGCTGCCGGAGCGCTGAAGTCGATGACGACGTCGCCCTTGCCGTCCAGCTTGTCCAGACTGTCGTACACGGGAATGCCGTTCATCTCGCCGTCCTTCATGTCGATGCCGGCCACGACGCGGCAATCCTCACGCTGGGCGATCATCTCGCACAGCACATGGCCCATCCGGCCGCCGATGCCCTGAATGATAATATCTGTCATTGTTATTATCCTCTTTTTTATCATACGGCAAATGCCCGGAGATCTGTCTCGCCGGGCATTTGCATATAAAATCGTTTATTCCTTGATAAGACCTGCAGCCTGCAGAGCCTGCTCGATCTGCTCCTTGTGTGCGTCGCTGGGCTCCACGAGAGGCAGCCGGCACTCACCGGCCTCCCAGCCCAGCATGTTCATGGCGTACTTGACCGGGATGGGGTTGACCTCGCAGAAGAGCGCATCGCACAGGGGCAGCATCTCCAGCTGCAGCTCGCGGGCCTTGGCGGTATCACCATCGAACCATGCCTTGCAGCAGTTGTGAACAAGCTCAGGTTTGACATTGGAGACGACGCTGATGACGCCCTTGCCGCCCAGAGACAGCAGGGGGACCACCTGGTCATCGTTGCCGGAGTAGATGTTCAGCTCGTCGCCGCAGAGGGCCGCGATCTTTGCCACCTGGCCGATATTGCCGGAGGCTTCCTTGATGCCGTTGATGAGCGGTTGCTTGCTCAGCTCCTTGGCCGTCTCGGGGGCGATGTTCAGGCCGGTGCGGGAAGGCACGTTATACAGGATGACCGGAATGCCGCCGGCCTCTGCCATTGCGGTGAAGTGGGCGACAAGGCCAGCCTGAGAGGTCTTGTTGTAGTAGGGGGTCACCAGCAGCAGCGCGTCTGCGCCGCAGGCGGCAGACTTTGCAGCCAGAGCACAGCCGTGGTCGGTGTCGTTGGAACCGGCACCGGCGATGACAGGCACACGATGGTTCACGAGGTCTACGGTATACTTGATGGCAGCCAGCTGCTCCTCGTCGGTCATGGTAGAGCACTCGCCGGTGGTGCCACAGATGACGATGGCGTCGGTGCCGCGGGCGATCTGATCCTCAACGATGCGGCCCAGCTCATCGAAATTGATGCTGCCGTCCTCATACATCGGGGTGATGATGGCAACACCCGCACCAGTAAAAACAGGATTCTTCATAGCAAAAAACTCCTTTGCAGCGCGTTGAAGTTCAAAAAGCACGATGATCAGTCAAAATAGTCCTTGGCTGCCAGCAGCTCAGCCAGCAGCACTGCGCCGCCGGCTGCGCCGCGCAGGGTGTTGTGGCTCATGCAGGCGAACTTGTAATCAAACAGGGTGTCCTCACGCAGACGGCCGATGCAGACGGCCATGCCGTGCTCGGTGTTGCGGTCCAGCTTGGGCTGGGGACGGTCGTTCTCCTCGAAGTAGTGGAGGAACTGCTTGGGTGCGCTGGGCAGGTCCAGCTCCTGTGCGGGGCCGCGGAACTCGGCCCAGGCCTTGAGGATCTCTTCCTTGCTGGGCTTCTTATCAAAGCTCACGAAGACAGCGGCGGTGTGGCCGTCGGAGACAGGCACACGGAAGCACTGGGCAGTGATGACAGGCTCCTCGGCGTTGACGATGTGATCGCCCTCAATATGACCCCACAGCTTGAGAGGCTCACGCTCGCTCTTTTCTTCCTCGCCGCCGATGTAGGGGATGACATTGTCGATGATCTCAGGCATCCGGTCGAAGGTCTTGCCGGCACCGGAAATAGCCTGATAGGTGCAGACCAGAGCCTTGCTGACGCCGAAATCCTTCATCAGGGGGTGCAGGGCAGGGACATAGCTCTGCAGGCTGCAGTTGGACTTGACGGCGATGAAGCCGCGCTTGGTACCCAGGCGCTTGCGCTGAGCGGGGATGATGTCGATGTGGTCGGCGTTGATCTCAGGCACGACCATCGGCACGTCCGGAGTGAAGCGGTTTGCGCTGTTGTTGGAGACGACGGGGCATTCTGCCTTGGCGTAAGCCTCTTCCAGCGCCTTGATCTCGTCCTTCGGCATATTGACGGCGCAGAAGATGAAGTCCACCTGAGAGGCGACCTCTTCCACCCTGGATGCATCCAGCACCACCATCTTCTTGACGCTCTCCGGCATCGGGGTGGTCATGGCCCAGCGGGAACCGACAGCCTCCTCATAGGTCTTGCCGGCGCTCCGGCCGGAAGCGGCCAGAGTCGTCAGCTTGAACCAGGGATGATTTTCGAGCAGAGTAACAAAACGCTGGCCTACCATACCGGTGGCACCGACGACGCCCACTTTATACTGTTTATCCATTTCCAGCACCTTTCCTTTCAAAAAAAGCCAATTCGCATAAGACTCCGCTTGCAAAGCAAACGTCTATGCAATATAATAGATACCGCTATACAGATTTTATGATAACATTGATGCGGCATTCGTGTCAATCATCGGAAAGGCAAATGCTAACTATGTTAAAAAAAGATTTTTGGTATGATTTACCCAAAGAGCTCATTGCACAGGAGCCTGCGTCTCCCCGTGATGCGGCCCGTCTGATGGTCCTGAGCCAGAAAGACGACAGCATCCAGCACCGCATCTTCCACGACCTGCCCGAATACCTCGAGCCGGGCGACCTGCTGGTGGTCAACAACTCCAAGGTCCTGCCCGCCCGCCTGATGGGCACCAAGGTTCCCACGGGTGCGGTTTGTGAGCTGCTGCTGCTGCGTCAGGTCAAGGGCGATACATGGGAGTGTCTGGCCCGCCCTGGCAAGCGGATGCAACCCGGCACAAAGGTGGAATTCGGTGACGGCAGCCTGACTGCCGTGGTGGACGAGACGCTGCCGGACGGCAACAAGCATGTAACTTTCAGCTATGATACAGAGACTTTGTATGAGAAGCTGGACGAGTTCGGCAAAATGCCGCTGCCGCCCTATATCACGAAGCAGCTTGAGGATCAAAGCCAGTATCAGACCGTCTATGCCAAGGAGCTTGGCAGTGCCGCCGCGCCAACGGCCGGCCTGCATTTTACCCCGCAGCTGATGGATACCATCCGCTCCCGCGGGGTGAACATTGCCGAGGTTACGCTGCATGTCGGGCTTGGCACCTTCCGCCCTGTGAATGAGGAGGACATTGAGGACCATCAAATGCACAGCGAGTGGTACTCTGTCAGCGAGGAGACTGCGAAGCTTATCAATGAGACCCGTGCGGAGGGCCATCGCGTGATTGCTGTCGGCACAACCAGCTGCCGCACGCTGGAAGCCGTCTGGGATCGCTACGGCAAGATCGTGCCCTGCAGCGGCAACACCAGCATCTTTATTTATCCCGGCATCGAGCTGCACGCCATTGACGGTCTGATCACAAACTTCCATCTGCCGGAAAGCACCCTTATCATGCTGATTGCCGCCTTCTACGGCTATGATAAGACGATGGCTGCCTACAAGACCGCTGTTGAGCAAAAATACCGCTTCTTCAGCTTCGGTGATGCGATGTTTATTCGCTGATTGCCGGTTGACGAATCATCGGTTTTCTTCTATAATATTCTATTAGGCGGTGCGGGGAAAAGCCCCCTGCGCCGCTTTTTTCGGACAATATATAAAATGGAGATAGTATCTATGCCTTACCGCCTTATCAAACAGGAAGGTGCCGCCCGCCGCGGTGAGTTTACCACGGTCCACGGTACGGTACAGACCCCCGCGTTCCAGAATGTTGCCACGGCCGCTGCCATCAAGGGCGGTCTTTCGGCGCTGGATCTCAAGGATATCCGCGCACAGGTCATGCTGTGCAACACCTATCATCTGCATCTGCGTCCGGGTGATAAGCTGGTGGCCGATATGGGCGGCCTGCACAAATTCACAAAATGGGACGGCCCCATCCTGACGGACAGCGGCGGGTTTCAGGTGTTCAGTCTGGCCAAGCTGCGCCAGATCACCGAGGAAGGCGTGACCTTCAACTCTCATCTGGACGGACACCGGATCTTTATGGGCCCGGAGCAGAGCATGCAGATTCAGGCTAATCTGGGCTCCACCATTGCCATGGCCTTTGATGAGTGCGTTGAAAATCCGGCAACCTATGAATATGCCAAAAACAGCTGCGCCCGCACGGCGCGCTGGCTGCTGCGCTGCAAGGCGGAGATGAACCGTCTGAAGCATGAAGAAAAGGCAGTCAACCCGGATCAGCTGTTGTTCGGCATCAATCAGGGCTGCACCTTCGCGGATCTGCGTGTAGAGCATATGAAGCAGATCGCGGAGTATGATATGGACGGCTATGCCATCGGCGGTCTGGCCGTGGGTGAGCCTGCGGAGGTAATGTACGACATCATCTCTGCGGTGGAGCCGTTTGCCCCCAAGGACAAGATCCGCTACCTGATGGGCGTCGGTACGCCCGGCAATATCATCGAGGGCGTATACCGCGGTGTGGATTTGTTTGATTGTGTTATGCCCAGCCGCAACGCCCGCCACGGCCATCTGTTTACTTGGGACGGCGTCATCAACATCAAAAATCTGAAGTATGAGCGCGATGAATCGCCTATCGACCCGCACTGCGACTGCCCGGTCTGCCGCAATTTCTCCCGCGCCTACATCCGCCATCTGCAGAAGGCGGATGAACTGCTGGGCATGCGTCTGGCAGTTATGCACAACCTGTATTTCTACAATCACCTGATGGAGCGCATCCGCGAGGCGCTGGACAACGGCACTTTCCAGCAGTTCCACGATACCTATGTGCATAAACTTGACACCCGCATCTGATTTTTTGACAAAACGCTTGCACAATGCACACTGATTCGATATAATAGAAGAAATCGTTATTTTTAAGGAGTATACTTGCTATGATCCAGTTTTTGAATGCCGCTGCCGGCACGGCCACTACCGCAGAGATGCTGATCAGCTTCCTGCCGATGGTTCTGATTATCGTCTTTATGATCGTTCTGATCTACCTGCCGCAGAAGCGTCAGGACAAGAAGGATGCTGCCATGCGCAACTCCATTGAGATCGGCGACAAGGTCACCACCATCGGCGGTATTGTTGGCATCGTCTGCGCTATCGCCGACAAGGACGACACCCTCGTTATCGAGACCGGCAGCGACCGCACCAAGATCCGCTTCCGCCGCTCTGCAATTTCTTCTGTGGAGAAGCTGGACACCGGCAAGGACAGCAAGTCTGCCCCTGTCAAGAAGTAAGCAGGCATAATACACACGCCCCCTTGCATAGTGTTGACTGTGCAAGGGGGCGTTTTTTATGGCTGGGAAAAA
>ENA-ORSJ01002651-ORSJ01002651.1-human-gut-metagenome-genome-assembly--contig:-NODE-2651-length-11377-cov-5.351263_pt1 | contig 11377 bp, 6 predicted proteins | sample MGYA00242191_ERZ509158 | MGnify/ENA primary metagenome ERZ509158 (study PRJEB26280, sample SAMEA2338623) | human gut metagenome | biome: human gut; feature: human-associated habitat; material: faeces... | reverse complement strand
AGCGAGCGTGAGTTATGAGCCGGAGTAAGAAATGGAAGCTCGAATGGAGCTTCTTCCTTGACAGCAACGGGCGGAGGAAATATGCTGAGCAATGCCGCCGTTGTCTCCATCCCTGCAAGCAGAGTTTTCGTGCTGAAATCATCGCGTGTCCCTTCTACGCATCCAAGCGGACAGATAGGAAGGAAAATATGTCGTGATTAGGGTTGAAAATCGCGTTTTTTATGTCCTGTAAGCGGCACTGATAGGTTGCCTCGTATGTTTTCTTGTCTGCGCCCTCAGCAACCAAATTGCCGGGATAAAGGTCGAATTTTAACCAAAAGCGAAGAGCCTCAGTCGGTGCCCATTTACGGGTGTGGGCTGAGGCTCTTTTTTCATTTTACTTTGCCGGTTCGTCTCCTTGAACAGGACGCTCATTTTTTGAGTTTCAAACCGTCCTTAAATGCTTCGCCGACGCGCTCCGTCACTTTGTAATACCCGTGAGTGTATGGATCAAATGCAATAGCATTCACCAAGGACATATCAAGCTTTCCGTCCACCATTACGCTTTCATCGGCAGTAACATTCACAACTCTACCGATAACGCCACAACCGTATTTTCCGTCTTGATACTCGATGAACTCACATTCCAGACAAAGCGGGAACTCGTTGATCACAGGTGCATCCACTTTTTCGGCCTTGCTGGCAGTCAGGCCACTTGCAGCAAGTTTATCCGATACTCGATTGCCGGATTCCACACCAAAGTAATCCGCCTCCGTCACATGAGCAGCATCCGCGATGCTGACGGTAAAAGCGCCCCGAGCCTTAATGTTTTTTACAGTCTTATGACTCTCGGTAAGGTTGAGAGCGACAGTATCTCTTTCCTGCATAGTTCCCCATGCAGCGTTCATAACATTGACGCTGCCATCCTCATTATAGGTCGCAACCATCAGCACCGGCATCGGGAAAATACCTTCGGTGATATTCAACTTGGTTCTCATAACTATCTCTCCTTCTGATTTGCATTATTGACATGACCGTATGTCCTACTTATAATTATATCCAGAAGAGAAACAAATTCAAGTACTGGCAATTAAGACAGGTACTTTCTATGAGGTAAGTGATGCTATGATACAGAACTACATTGAGAACGCTAATTTTGAAGATACCGGTTTTCATTACGCACTCTCCCTCATTTCCGGCAAGCATAAGATGGTAATTTTATATTGCCTGATGGAGTATAGGGTGGTACGGTTTAATGAGCTGAAAAGGTATCTAAAAAACATATCAGACAAAACCCTCAGTACAAACCTCAAAGAACTGGAAGCCGACAATTTGATCATAAGAACAGAATATCCCCAAATCCCTCCAAAGGTAGAATATAGCTTGAGTGAGCGGGGAAAATCATTGATGAAAGTGCTGGATCAGTTATGCTTATGGGGAGAAGAAAACAAACCAAAAGAATGAAAAAGCTGTCACTTACAACTGGACAGATAGGGCGGAAAATATGTCGTGATAAGGGTTGAAAATCGTGGCTTTTCTGCCCTGTAAGCGGCGCTTGAAAGGTGCCCTGTATGTTTTCCTGTCCGTGCCTTCATAACCTGAAATGTAAGGATAAAAGTTGATTTTTAATCAAAAGTGAAGAGCCTCAGTCGATAACCTTCTGGTTGTCGGCTGAGGCTCTTTTTTCTTGGAAAATATTTATGAGATACAGGATGTAAAGAAGACTCAATGGTCATTCAAACTGGAAAGGCTGTCAAAGAACCTTTTTAGTTTATCGAGGCTGTTTGTTTTATTCTTTATGGGGAGGGATTCCCATACAATGTCGTGATATTTGGCAGGAGGGTCATCTCGAAGTCGTGGGTCAATGATACATACGATTCCTGTATCGCTAAAATTACGGATCAGTCTGCCTATCCCTTGTTTGAGTTTAATTATCATTTCAGGAACACGGACATCCATCAAAGCGTCCTTAGCAATGGATGCTTTGTATTCTATAATCGGATCAGGTACAGGAAATGGAAGGCGGAAAACCACGACATTAGAGAGACTTTTGCCTTCAATGCTTATGCCTTCCCAGTAAGCGCCTGTCCCGAGCAGAACAGAGTTGGTATCTTCTCTAAATTCATTAAGAATTTTATCTTGTGATGAACCGGGTTGCTGCATTAGGACCTTGTAAGGCAAGTTTAGTTTACTGAGGATGGTATAAACTTCCTCCATATCTGTTTTCGCAGTAAACAATACAAGAGCCTTCCCACCTGAAATTTCGAGAACTTCAAGCAAGCGTTGTACGCCTTGTTCGATAAAAGCTTCATGTTCCTGAGTGGGGTGGGGCAGATCGTCACAATAATAAATCATGGAATGCTCATCGTATGGATAGGGAGAAGGCTTCGGTTCGGATAAGCAACCGCGTTCATCCGTCGGAAATCCTGTATTACCGATAAAATAGGAGTATTGATCTACTAATTCTCCATTACTTGCATTGGTCATGGTTGCGGAGGTCAAGATTACTCTTTCTTTCCCGCTGAAATACAGTCGATTGGTAATTTGGCTGATATTCTTTGGGCAATAAACAAGCTCTGCATTTTTCCCTTTTCGCTCAATCCAGAGAAGATTGCTATCAATTTGTTCGATCATTTCTGCAAGGCTTTCGCTTAGGCTGTCCAATTCGTCCGATGCAGCAGTTGTTCGACTGCTGTAATCAAAGCTGGTGTAAATCTGAATGCTGAGAGCAACACTTTTAATGCTTTCTATCATCGCTTTAAGAATGGCTATGGAGTTTTCACCACCATCAAAGAAAAACCGATCCGCGTATCTCATATCTTGCCGCGAATGGTCGATCTGTTCCTGCATCTGTGCTTTAAGGCGGTCAAAAAACACGCTAATTGACTTCTTCGCGTCCTCGACATCTCCATAGATGTTCTGCCTATCAGCCGCCTTGACTTCATTGGTTGCGCTTTTAATAAGTCCTAATAGCATTCCTTGATTGATGCGTTTTGTGGTGGCGCTTCGCACTTTATCATCTAAGTTGTGTGCTTCATCCACAACAATAAGATCGGCCTCACGGTTAATAAGGCCATCCTGCCAGCCTCGTATTTGTTGAAGATGTGCAGTCAGGAAGTCCTGGTTGCACAGGATAATTCCATCGGTATATTTTATTTTCGAGCGAATGGCATGATAAAGGCATTTCTTTTCACAGCCACTACAATTTCGCATACTGAACCGTTGTACATTGACTTTATCCCAGATATTCTGCGGTAAAGTATGTGAAAACTGCTTTCTATCCTGAAATCCACTTTCAAGACCGATTTGCAGTTCATCAGGAATTACTGCATCCGCTGTATTTATGTGCTCATCAGCCCGCTTATGACAGAGATAATGAGTTTGTCCTTTTGCAAGGATAACTTCCGGTTGTAGATTGAGAAGCTTCATCACAATGTGAATATCATCCCAAAGCTGTTCTTGTAGCGCGATAGTTGATGTAGCCACAATAACGGGCTTTTTCATTCTCTTGTTATACAGCAAGACCGGTACCAAGTACCCAAATGATTTTCCGATTCCGACTCCGGCTTCTACCGCAAAATGCTGATCATGAATAAGGGCATCCACAATCTCAAAAGACATATCCTGTTGGCCTTCTCGCATCTCAAAACCGTTGGCCGGTGCAATATCCCAAAAGAATGAAGTGACTTTTTCGCCGATTGCTGTTAGGTCAGACTTTCTTTTTTTCTTTTGCTCTTCGGGTGTGTTAAATCCGAAATAATAGCTCATGCTCATCCTCATTTCGTGCGCTTTTTACTATCTCATCACAGTTATATGGCTCGCTGAAAAAACGGAAGAAAGTTCATCTACCGTTCAGTTACTCGACGCCTAGCGCTTTGAATACTGCGTCCTCGGCGCTCTGATAGAAGATGAGATTGAAGCATCCGATCAACTCTGAGGGGACAGTGCCAAGGTCTGAGGCTGATGTAATGGGCAGTAATACTTTCTTTGCCCCGCTGTCGAGGCAAACTTGTAGGGCGTTTGCAAGCTCATCCACCTTGATCATCGTACCGGCGATGCTGATTTCTCCCAGTACAGCCAAGCTGCTGACAGTGGGCTTGTTCAGGGCAATGGAAGCCAGTGCGATCAGCGTCGGAAGGGCAAGCTTACTGGTCATGCCGATGCCTTGCAAATCCTGATAATTGACGATATAGTCCTTTGTCGTGGTGCTGATCGTCCCGCTAATGTGTCCGGCATTTGCTTTGAGGAAGTTGAAAGCAGTATTTGTAGCCTCTCTTGCCTCGCGTTCGGAACCAATACCCGTGCGCTCAAACTTGCCGTTACCGGGAAGCATCTGAGATTCCAGCCGGAACACGCCAATCATGCCGGATTTTCCCTGCGAAACTGTATAGACCTGACCGGGATTGCACATTCCTTCTGGGATCAGCTTACCGCCGCCTTGCTCAGGAACGGATACATAGTATTCCTCAAAACTGTCCTTGTCGATGTAGGAGAAATTCACATCATAGAACTCCATGCCTCCCAGCTTTTTCAGCTGTTCCTTGACGCGGCGGCGCATCTCAAGGGCAAGCTTCAAAATCTCTTCCAGTTGCTCTTTGGAAAACTCTCCATCCGGGTAAACAAGCTTCAAAAGTCCACCGACCATCTTCCGAACCGCTATGGTATCACGCTGGTTTAGGTTGGTGCCTAAACGGAAATATTTGTCCAGCGCATCTCCATACTGCTCTTTGCGCAGCTCCCGGATGAACTCCGCCAAATAATCAGTAATGAAGCCATAGTCATCAGTGAAATGCTCCGGGCGGAATTTCGGTATCTCCCAACCGGGCAGATAACAGTGAATCCGGTCAAGGAAAGCTGTATCGGTACCCATCTCAGGCGGGAAGGGATCAAAGAGGCTGGATGTTTTAAGAAGCACATCCACGCTCTGATTGATATTGCCCACGAAGACCATTGACGCGCTTGCGGCTTTTTCCTCTTTTCCGCGAGCGAAGGACCCGGATGCCATGTAGTCCTTCATGATCTGGATGCCGTCCTTATCTTTGAATCGGATACCGGCAACCTCGTCAAAGGCAACACAATCCCAAAGACCGACAAGACCAACGGTTTTGCGGCCCATGTTATAAAACAGATTGGCTACCGTTGTCTGACCGCCGGAAACGAGAATGCTGTTCGGGGAAATCTCTTTGTAAAGATGGGATTTACCGGTGCTACGCGGCCCCAGCTCACAGAGGTTGAAATTGTTCTCCACAAGCGGGATCATGCGGATCAGGAGCAGCCATTTTTCGCGGTAAGTCAGGGTGTCCGGCTCCATGCCGATGGAGCGCAGCAGCACATCCATCCATTCATCCTGCGTGAATGCTTTGCGCCCCTGTTTCAGTTCTTCAATGTCCACATGAGGCATTTGGATTGGCGTGAGCTTTCGGATGCTGATTGGCGTTCCGTTCCGATCTTCCTCCATGTACTCATAGTCCAGTTGCACGATGCACCAGATGCCGCCGCAAAGCAGGCGGTCAAATTTGGCGGGATATTCTTCGTCTATGGGGATATTCTTGAGTCCAAGGTTGGAGAACTCTGCTTCATAGAAATCCCGCTTGATGTTCAAGTTCACTGTGATTTTATCAATCACGGTGTAGCTGCCACGCTGACGAAGCACAGAGAGAATCTTCTGCGCCTCATCAGGGCGGACAAAATTATCCGCAAGAATGCGTTTTACATTCTCTACGCCCTCTTCGATAATATCAGGGTCATCCGAGCTGCAATACTGTCCCAGCAGGAACTCAAGGACATAGACAGGCACATTTGCGCCTTCCTTGATTTTCTTGGTCAAATCCTTGCGCACAATCTTTCCATCGAAATTTTGCCGCAATTTCGATTTGATGACAGCTCTTCTATCCTCATTTTCTGCCATATCAACCATTTGAATCGCCTCCTGTCACTTAGGGTCCCCTTAAAAGCCGAAGCCATAGTCATCGGCAAATGCCATGTCCATGATGACAGGATGCCGGAACACCTCAAGCCCTGTTGCATCATCGTATATCACAAAGAAATACTGTTTGCCTTTGTCGTACTTCTTGTCTTTGAACTGGAATTTCATGCGGAAGATGCGTTTGGCAGCATCTTGTTCCCGACTGTCCGCGATGCAGCTATTCTCATTGGAAATCCGCTCGTTATCATCGGAGATAAAGAACAACCGATAAGAAGCAGCCTTGACCACATCGCTGACCGGCTCAGACTGAATGAAATCCAGTATGGTGATCTTATTGGTGATTTTTCGCACCATGCTTACCAGCGCAACTCCCGCGCTCCGCGTCTCCATGTGCCCTCGTTCCATCTTGAGGTCGAGGACAGGCACAAGCATTTCCTGTGGGGATGAGCCGCCATGTACATAGTTCTGCCCGCCGCCAGCCACCTTGAATACATCGTCGCTAATGGGATAGGACACCCATTTGGTGTCATCATTGCGAAGAACTTTACTCATCTCCATGCTGGCGATGCCATCTCTTGAAACGGGTTCCTGTGCGACCACAAAACGCCGGTTGATAAAGGAAGTCTTGCCCTTGATCCCCTCAATCTTGTCGCTCTCCGCGATTTTATCCCGTTTGTAGATAAAGCCGTGATCAGCAGTGACGATAAACCGGTATGTATTCGCACTGGTAGAGATGCGGCGGATCAAGTCGATAATTTCCGCAATCGCCTCCTGACAGGCGACAAAGACTTCATCCTCGGTATTGGGCTTATCGCCACGGGCATCAATCTGGTTGTGGTACACATACACGACCTGTTTGCCGGTGAAGATGCTGCGCAGCTCGGCGACCTTGAGGGACTTGATGCTGTCAAACTGGACGCAAACGCTATCAGGGCTGTACTTCTGCAAAATCGCTTCTCGTTCAGCAAGGTTATCGCAAGGCATACCATCGATCAGCACCTTGAAATCGTCCGTCATCGTCAGCTCCGCGTGTGGAAGCAGCGCCGCCATGCCGAGACGGGTATAGGACGGCAAAACACTGAGCTGGACTTCCAGCTTCGCTGTACACTTTGGATCATCCTGCATCCGGCGGAACAGCTCCTTGCCCACCTCATAGCGCATGGCATCCGAGATGATGACCACCGTGCGCTCCTTGACATTCTTCAAATTGCGGGCATAGAAGTCCCTCTGCAAGGGCAGCGCCATAAACGAGTCCGGCTCTTGAATGGCGGCATTCCACTTGGGAAGCAGCGTTTCCAGATACTCGTTGGTGTAGATGTTTTCAACCAAATCCCGCAGCGGCTCGAAAGCTGCCGTTTCTTCGAGTTGATCATAAGCAGCATAGAAGCGGCGATATTCGTAGTCCAACCGGAAGTCTTCCTCCTGATACTGGCGCAGAATCTCTTTGAAGTTGTCCGGGCACCGGTAATTTCCAGCCTGAATGATCTGATAGGCGCTGTCAAGCATCTGATAGCAGCCCCCGGTTTTCTCGCCAAAGTGCATCTTGCTCCGCTTTTCACAGATTTGCGGGATAGTCAGGCCGTCCAGTGCTGCCCCCACATCTTCGGCCAAAAGCCGCTCCACAATCCATTTTATGAGGATCTGGTCGATGGCAAGGAAGGTATCGCAGTTTACCAAGTCATCCGGCGAATAATCGGAGAAAGCCTTCTGGACATTCAAGCCAGAAGCCACATAAGCGGAAAGCTCATCATAGCGCCCACGGTACAGGATATTGTTCATCAGGTTGTCCATAAAGGCGATAATATTTCCGGCCTTATAGGAGAGGAACGCCTTCCACGGCTTCGGGAGTTCGCTTCCTACATATTTGGCCGTGTAGGTGACGAACATGGTCACTATCAGCTTTTCCAGCGTCGGCTTAACATCTGTATAGCCGAAATGCTGTTCGCAGAGCTTCCAGAAATCATCCAGTAGGCCGTATTTCTCCACCTCGGACAGGAACTTGTTATCTGCAAGCTCACCGTCCGTCAGCATGACCCGGATCACTTCTTCAAAGGAACAAGTACGGGTGCGGCAAATGGCAGAGAGAAGCCCCGTGATGATGTTCTCTTCGTTGAAGTTCTCTATCTCAAGGTCATAGAATCGCTGCGTCCGTTCTTTGTTGGCAAAGAACTTGATGTGCTTTTCGATGATGGGCTTGTATTTTTCGTCAATCCCCAAATCCACCGAGAGCAGCGAGGCGCGGTCGGCATAGAAGCGCTTGGAGTAGAGCAGCGTGTCTTCCAGATGGTTGTCCCGCACATCCGGCTTGGGGAAGGGGGCGTAGATGAGATAGTTTGTCGTAGTGTCCTGCCGTTCCAGAAAGAGCTTGGTGGCGAACTGATTGTCCGGCTGCAAGAAGTAGACTTTGGCATTGTCCAGCTCCACATTCTGCATATCCTCCACAAATTCGCCGTTGTCATCATACCAGAAAACGAGCTTTCGGGTATCGCCGGAGAACTCGGCATTGAGCCGGTCTATGATTTGTTTGATGTTCATTTCTGCCATGCCGTTTTACTCCTTTGGATTGACAATGACCCATGTTCCGCTCCGGCTTGATCCCTTGCGCTGTATCCTGCCATCTTTTTGGAGAGTATTCATGAGTCTCTTCACCGTGGCAAGGGAAATGCCCAGCATCTTTCCAATGTCTTTCTGCGTCGCTTTGGGGTCAGCTTGCAGGATGTGCAGAATTGCTTTCTCATTGGTGTCATTGGGTTCAACTTTGGTATCATTGGTGTCATCGGTGTCACGCTCTTTGGGATCAATGACACCATTCTGATCAGTAGCCGCGTCTTTCCGATACAGGTTGATGCGGAAATCGCTGCCCATATCAATCAGTTCCGGCTCACGAAGGCCATATTCTTTTGCTTCTCGAAACATTTTTGGAATGCCGCTGCCCCAAGCCTCCACGATGTTCATGTAGGAAAAGGCGGCTGCGATGACCTCCTTCATGATTTCGTGCTACTTCTAATTATATCTTTGCCAGAACGGCGTATTTCTTTCCGTCGCTGGCGGTTTGGATTTTTTCGTAGTTGACCTTCACGCCATCGTCCAAGTCCAGCTCGATGCGGCTCAGGGCGAGGTGGGCGATCATCTCGTCATAGTCGCGGCACTCTTTGAGCTGCTTTTGGAGCTTTTCTTTCCGCTTGGTGGAGGCGGCCACCTCGCGGGCGTTGGTGCTATGGTCGATCATATCCTGCATCCGGTTGATTTCGGACTCATAGACCCGCTGCATCTTATGGAGGTAGTCTACGCGGAGGTTGCCGATGGTGTCCGGCGTATAGCGATGGAGGTAGATCAGCGCCTTGAAGCCGTTCTGCTTGCCGCTGTCAAAGAGCCAGTAGATCGGGCGCTTCTGGTAGGCCTTGCAATGGTCTTTGAAAAAGTCCTTGAGGAAGTAGCTGCGGATGATCTCCCGGCTGCTGTTGCCTTTGCCGCCCAGCGCCCCGGCGATGAAGTCCAGATTTTCTTCCAGCGTGTCCGCACCGTAGACAGCTTTCAGCCAGTCACACAAGCGGGAAACAATATCGTCTTCTAGATACTCTTCGTCGGTGATGGGCAGGATGCCGTCTCGATCTGGGTGGAAGGTCTTGTACTTGCTCTCATCCCATTCCCCGCCAGCATAGGTCAGCCCTTCCACATCCAGCGAATAGCGGCCAAACATACAGCCCACGGCGTAGGAGAGCAGCGAGACGATCTCGTCCCGCTTGGTGCGGACATAGCTGCTGCCCTGCATGGATTCTGGCACATCGTCCTTGGTGTCAAAGATGCGGTGGACGGTCACATCCTTGTCCGATACATCGGGGGTCAGCTCGTCCTGCAAGCCGTAGATGTCGATGAAGATGCGGTTCAGTTCTTCCTCATTGGCTTTGAACTGCATAAAGCGCTGTTCACATTCAGCTTTCCATGCAGTGTAGGCATCGGCCAGACGGGAAATAGATCGGATTAGCGGATGCCGCAGGAAGTCCCATGAGGTTTCGTAGGAGTCCCAATCGGATTTGGATTGTTCAATGCAGATATTTACTAAAGATTCAACAATTTTCTTTTTATCTTCATCTTCTAATAATAATGGTAGACTTTTTACATCTCCGACCTGTAAATTCAAAGTAGGACTGACAATTCTAAGTAAATATTCTCCAACGGTTGTATTTAATAGTCCCATCGTTTCATAAAGTATCTGATTTGAAACAGCCGGTGCTCCAGAGTCAAATAGACAATTTTCTTTAAACAATCTGCAAGGATTGCCTTTACTACTTATTTTTGACCAACTTGCAAAAGCTTTAAAATACATTTGCTTCCCTTGCAGTCCAGAATTTGGTGCCTGTCTTATTTCTCTTCCATCATCTTCCCAATTTATAACCCAATCCCTATTGCCATACCATTTTCTGAAATCTCCACCCTTATGATGTGGATACCATTTAAAACCACTAAGCGATTTTGCGAAAGAAAATTTTTCCGCCTTAACCTCGTGCCACAATCTTAAATATTTCTCGTTATCGCCTGATTTGATACCCTCTGACACAAGGGAAAACTCACCAATCTTTTTCCCTTTGCTAAAGTCATCAAACACAATCTCACTCACCCAATACGCCACTGGTGAACCGGGGATTTTAGAGAAGTTGGATTGCTGGGCGGTGTAGCGGTTCTTCAAATTAAAAAACTCTAGCTCTTTTTCATCTCGGCGAGAGTAACAATAGTCCACCAGCCGGATAGCAGTCATTTTGTAATCAACATGGGCTTTTCGCGTCACCCAAGACACAATAGGGTTGTGTCCTACTTTTCCATCGAAAAGCTCAGTACCGAAATCCACAAGATTGTACAATGTCGCTGTGTGACTCAGATAGTCGCGCAATTTCTCAAAGCTTGAAAGGAACATCCACGATGAAGTCGTAATAAAGGAGATAAATCCACAACGCTTAGAAAAACTGTTGATTGCTGCCTGATACATGACCATGCTAAGATCACTCTTAACATCAGCATAATTATCCTTAACATATTTGTCCAACAGAGGAGAAAACCGAGTGCTGCCCAAATAAGGAGGATTCGTCACCACCACATCGTACTGCTGCGTCAGTGCTTCCGCCACGCGGATCAGTGGCAGGATGGTGTTCACGGCAGATTCTCGATACAGGCTGATGTCGCTCTGCACCTCGTCCATACGGGCGTACAGGGCGGCAAAGTCCACCGGTGCAACCGTCAGGATGGAACCATACTCTTTCGCATCATGCAAATCAAGGATGATGCTGTCCAGCGCCGCTTTCAGTTTCGGGTCATTGTTCGCAAAATAGTCCCGCGTATAAGTGTCGATGTCGTTGCTCTCGGCAATCGCATAGACATGGGGCTGGATGCCGCGAGAGAAGATGCGCCGGTCATACTGGCGGGCTTTCATCATCACGGCAAAATAGGCGAGCTGCGCCGCCCGTTCGTCAATGTCCA
>ENA-ORSJ01002642-ORSJ01002642.1-human-gut-metagenome-genome-assembly--contig:-NODE-2642-length-11414-cov-3.561493_pt1 | contig 11414 bp, 10 predicted proteins | sample MGYA00242191_ERZ509158 | MGnify/ENA primary metagenome ERZ509158 (study PRJEB26280, sample SAMEA2338623) | human gut metagenome | biome: human gut; feature: human-associated habitat; material: faeces... | reverse complement strand
CGGCCACTTTTGTTTATTTTAACATAGTCTGTGCTAAGCAATCATAGCCTTTTGATTGTTATTATAAATAAAACAAATTGTATTATCTTTGTGCGCACAAAATTTATATTTTAATTGATGAGTAACGAGGAATTATTAAAAGCGATTATTGAAGGTATACAAGAACGTAAAGGTAAGAAGATAACGCATGTGGATTTGAGCGAATTGGAGCACGTCTCAACGGAGCATTTTCTCATTTGCCAAGGTTCATCGACTATGCAGGTTGCGGCGATTGCCGATTCGGTACGTGAATATGTGCAGAAGAAAACAGGTGTGAAGCCTTTCAATTATGACGGCTACCGCAATTCGCAATGGATTGTGATTGATTATGGGAATATCTATGTGCATGTATTCTTGCCTGATTTTAGGGAATACTATAATCTTGAGCAATTATGGAATGATGCCAAGATAACGGAAATCCCTGATTTGGACTAAAATATACATTCATATATATGGATAACATAGGTGGTAATAATAAGAATAGGAAAAACAATAACAAAGGGATAGGATTCCGGTTTTTCAATATTTTCTGGATGTATGCTCTCATAGGGCTTGCCTTGGTCGGATTGTTCTATTACCAGAATTCTGGATTGGAAAAAAATATAGGGTGGTCGGATTTTGAGAAATATGTCCAGACAAAAGGGATAACGAAGATTGTCGTTTATCCGCAAGAAGGACGCATTAACGCCTATATGACAGATTCTTTGGCTGGAGCTATTTTTAAAGATGTCCCGTCTAAAGGTGCTTCTAAGAAAGTGAAAATATCTGTCATGGCTCCTTCCAATGTGGATGAGAAAATCGACCAGTGGAAAGCTCAAGGGGTATTCAATGGAGACGTGACTTATGAGCAGTCGAGCAATATAACAGGATTCCTTTGGTCGTTCGGGCCTATTCTGCTGTTGATTGTATTCTGGTTCATCATTATGCGCCGTATGTCGCGTGGCGGCGATGGCGGAGGCGGCGGAGTGTTCAATGTGGGTAAGTCGAAAGCTCAGCTTTTCGATAAGGAAAACGGTACGAATGTGACGTTTAAGGATGTTGCCGGACTGCATGAAGCAAAGACCGAGATAGAGGAAATCGTGGAGTTCTTAAAGAATCCTAAACGTTATACTGACCTTGGCGGAAAAATTCCTAAAGGTGCTTTGCTTGTCGGCCCTCCGGGAACAGGTAAGACTTTGCTTGCGAAGGCCGTTGCTGGAGAGGCGAATGTTCCGTTTTTCTCGCTTTCGGGCTCTGATTTCGTTGAGATGTTTGTCGGGGTAGGTGCTTCGCGTGTGCGTGATTTGTTCAGAAAAGCGAAAGAGAAAGCTCCGTGTATCATATTCATAGACGAGATTGATGCGGTAGGGCGCGCGCGCGGGCGTAATCCGAACATGGGTGCGAACGACGAGCGTGAGAATACGTTGAACCAGTTGCTTACCGAGATGGACGGTTTCGGTACTAATAGCGGTATCATTGTCCTTGCCGCGACTAACCGTGCCGATATTCTCGACAAGGCATTGCTTCGTGCCGGGCGTTTTGACCGCCAGATTTATGTGGATCTTCCTGATTTGAACGACCGCCGCGAGATTTTCCTTGTGCATTTGCGCAATGTGAAGATTGACAGTACAGTTGATGTCGATTTGCTTGCCCGGCAGACACCGGGATTCTCCGGCGCTGATATTGCAAATGTATGCAACGAGGCGGCTTTGATTGCTGCACGGAGAAATAAGGCTGCTGTCGAGAAGCAGGATTTTATGGATGCTGTCGACCGTATTGTCGGAGGTTTGGAAAAACGCTCGAAAGTCACTACGGAGGAAGAACGTGAGTCGATTGCCATCCATGAGGCCGGACATGCCACTATAAGTTGGTTCTTGAAATATGCAAATCCGCTGATAAAGGTTACTATTGTGCCGCGTGGCAAGGCTCTTGGCGCTGCTTGGTATCTGCCTGAAGAGCGTCAGATTACTCCGGAGCAGGCCATTCTTGATGAAATGTGCGCTACTCTCGGCGGACGTGCGGCGGAAGAATTATTCATCGGACATATCTCAACTGGAGCTGCCAATGATTTGGAGCGTGTTACGAAGCAGGCTTATTCTATGGTGGCTTATTTCGGTATGAGCAAGGCGTTGCCTAATGTATGTTATTATGACTCGACTGGTCAGGATTACGGTTTCTCGAAGCCGTATAGCGAAGACCGTGCGCAGGTGATTGACAAGGAAGTTTCGAGGATAATAGCGGAGCAATATGACCGTGCGAAGGCATTGCTGCGTGAACATGCCGAGGGCCATCATCAGCTTAAATCATTGTTGCTCGAACGCGAGGTCATTTATACGGAAGATGTCGAGAAGATTTTCGGTAAACGGCAATGGTCGTCGCGTACGGAAGAGATTATCCGTGTCAATGAGGAATTGGAAAAGAAACGTGAGGAGGAAGAAGCTGAAAAGAAAAAGGAACAGCCCGAATCTGAAAGCGGGGCGGTTGTGCCTCCTCCGATTCCTGAAGATTTGCAGAAATAAAATTGAAAATATGGGGCGTGTCGGAAAGATGCGCCCTTTTATTTTGAAAATTAATCAGTATCTTTGGACAAATGGAAATTCTGTCATATGAGAAATTACCTTATTTATCTGTTGCCATTCCTTTTAATCGCTGTTTCGTGTGATGATGATGGGAAAACCGTATTGCCCGGATTCTTGTCAGGAGAAGGTGGCATATATGAAATATCATCAGATTTTTGTACCCTTGATGTTATACAGTTCGAGGCTTCCGGTAATTGGTATGTATATGTCGATTATGAATCATCCGACGAAAATTGGATTGATGTCGCTCCTGCTATGGGCGAGGCCGGTAAATATGTTTTATACGCTACAGTAGAGCAGAATCTCGCGGAATTTCCACGAGAGGCGGACATCGTGGTGAAATGTAGCAATAGTCAGATAGTCTATACCATAAGGCAGGAGGCAAAAGAAGTGGAGCCTGTGATAATACCGGAAGGCGGGTTGGATTTGATACGGTCTGTAAAGGTGGAGAATTATGCATCTGGCAATGTGCCGGCTGGATTGTCTCTCGTGGAATTTGAATATGATGATGATTTACGGCTCATTTCAGCCGAAGTGGATAATGACGGAGAAAGGCATTCCATAGGTGTGTATTATGATTCAGGTGGCAAATATGTATCGTTTGATTATGGCACGTGGGACAAGAAGTTTAATTTGTCGTCTGACGGGCTTGTGGAAGGTGGCGATTGGGGCGTTTCGTTTGTTGGCGGCTATTTGCAGTCATTCTGTGGTTATGATATAATATGGAATGACGGTAATATTTCCTCAATTTGCGGCAATGAAAATACAGTGGCAATATCGTCAGATTCAAGTATCCCTATGTCCGGCAACTTTTATTTGGATATGATGCTGGTGTATGGATTGGTTGGAAACGGCAGGATTTCTCTCGCCGGCGTGATGCCGATGTTGCAGAGAGAGTTTTTGGGTGAAGCGTCTGTTTTGATGCCTTCGTCAATCGATGTGAATGGAGTGCGGTATATGTATATATACGCATTGGATGACAATGGCCGCATCGTGGAAATACACGAATTTGAAGTCACGGATATGGGTTTGTCATCCATACCGATACACTGTATATATTATGTATCATACTTATATGGATAGTTCGTTAAGCACTCTTATGAGGCTTTTATCAAGCGGTTTGTCATCTTTTATGGCTTCTACGAAGGGGATATACACAATATCGTCATTATGTATTCCGATGAGCACATTCCGTTGCCCTTCTAATAAAGCCTGAATGGCGCCGACGCCAAGTCTGCTCGCCAAAATCCTGTCGAATGCGCTTGGCGAGCCTCCACGTTGCAAATGTCCTAAAATAGAGACCCTGACTTCATATTGAGGATATTCCTTTTTTACGCGTTCAGCATAGTGCATTGCGCCTCCATTTTTCTGGCTTTCAGAAACAATGACTATGCTGCTGTTTTTTGTCTTTCTGAAGCCTCTGCTTATGAATTGCTCCAATTGGTCGGCATCTGTCCTGTCTTCAGGTATTATCGCCGCTTCTGCTCCTGCAGCGATTGCGCTGTTTTGTGCAAGGAATCCGGCATCGCGTCCCATTACTTCAACGAAAAAGATGCGGTCGTGAGAAGTGGCTGTATCGCGTATCTTGTCTACGCATTCTACGATTGTGTTCAGTGCGGTGTCATAGCCTATTGTAGAATCAGTCCCATACAGGTCATTATCGATGGTGCCGGGCAGGCCGATGCACACGATGTCATTGTATTCGTTAGCGAAAGTACGTGCGCCAGATAATGACCCGTCCCCTCCTATGATTATCAATGTCGAGATATTCTCTTTTTTGAGTGTCTTATATGCTTTCTTCCTTCCGGCTTCTGTCATAAAGTCTTTAGAGCGTGCGGTTTTCAATATTGTCCCGCCCCTCTGTATGGTATTGCTGACAGTCTCAGTCGTTAATTCTTTGACTTCTCCCGCAATCAATCCTTCATAGCCTCTATAAATTCCTTTGACTTTGAATCCGTTGCAAATTGCGCTTCTTGTCACGGCGCGTATTGCTGCGTTCATTCCGGGAGCATCGCCTCCGGAGCAAAGAATTCCTATATATTTCTCTTCCATTTTGTGTCCTTGTTTTGTGTATATTTAATTAAGGATATGCCGGAAATGGGAAATTATTCCCGGCATATTCTTAAAACATATTGCTACTTTACTTCTATCGTTCTCTTTTGTTTGTCAGTATCGTTTCCTTTTGTTTTAGGAATTTCGATTGACAGCACACCATTATCCATTTTTGCGGATATTTTGTCCTTGTCTACATTTTCTGGAAGCAAAATTGATTGCTCGAATTTTGAGTAAGAGAATTCCCGGCGCAGATATTTTTTCTTATCCTTGCTTTCTTCTTTTGTCTCGTTTTTCTTTTCCATTTCGATTGACAGATTGTTGTCTTTGTCGATTGTGACTTTGAAATCCTCTTTTGTCATGCCGGGAGCGGCGATTTCCACTGTGTAGTTTTTCTCATTCTCAATCACATTGATTGCTGGTGCTGTCGCATTGGCTTTCAGCATCCAGTTGTTGTCGAGGAAATCGTTGAAGATGCTCGGCAACCATTCTTGGTTTCTTTTTGCAGGTGTCATATAAACCTCCTTGTTTTTTAGTTGTTAATAGTTTGTATAATAAAATAATCCTGCGCAGGATTTGTTGTTTGCGTGTTGTTTCACGGTTTGAATCAGCACTTGTCGTGTTGATTTGTCTTATGGTTAGCAGGACTGGTCTGTGCTGTTTAGGAACTCTGATGGAAGCCTGTGTTTCCATTCGTAGGCGAACAGCCTGAGCAATTCAAGGAAAATATCGCTCACATTGGTCTCGTGTTCATATATGCGTATTGCTTGTGTGGCGAAATATATGTTGTCAGAATTCTCGGCGAGTACGATAAATGACTGTATCTGTTTTTCCATATATCTCTCATGCTCGAGAAGTGTGTTTAATGCTATTAACGGGCTTCTCCAATTATGAGGGCTGCACGTGAAGCTTTGTAGTGAAAGAGAGCCTCCGCATTTGAGCAAGATGCGTGAAAGTCTGCAAAACCTTCTCATTTTGATTTTTATTTGCGCATCAAGCCATGATGCGAACATTGGCAGCTTCTCTTTCTCAAGATAGTTTTGCATCTCGATATGCAGGCTTGATGACCAAAGCTCGGTATTCAGCATTTCATTAGTGGCGGTTTCTGTCAATTTGTCCATCCGTGTAATTTTTTATGGGTTGCAAGGTTTGATTTCATATATATGGAGATGTTTTGTCATTCTATGACATATTGTCATAGATTTATGATAGCATTTATCAAAATGCGTCGATAATGTCTATCAGGCATATTATTTGTTTTATAAACAGCACAATAGTTTGTGCAAGGTGATAAATCTGATGAGAAGCATGTGCTTTTTCATTTCTAGTTAGTTGCTGTGTGTTCCCCTTGAAACAGCATTTAATACAAAAGGTTAAGCGTGGGGGACTTTAGTATTACCTGTTCAGAAGTATCCCCATACTTGAAAGCAGCAATACTTAAAGCCTCCACGCCTATTATATCATATGATTAGAGTATAATCCGCTTAACCATATATAGCGTGAAACGCTTCGTATTATCCACTGCTTTCGTTTTTGAAAATTGGGGATTTTTCCTGAACGCTGGATAATGCTAAACGCTTATTTAGTTCTTTCTTCTTTAAGAACAATGCAAATATACTGAAAGTTGTGAGTAATGCAAAAGAATTTCTATAGTTTTATTTACTGAATATAAGTGTTTGTTATATAGGTGATAGAGATTGTACGCATGGTTTTTGACAGAAATAAAAAAGCAGGCCGATTGACCTGCTTTTGAGCCTGAAAAGGGACTCGAACCCTTGACCTTTTCGTTACGAATGAAATGCTCTACCGACTGAGCTATTCAGGCTTGACGCCGTTTAGGCGGCACAAAGGTAGGAATAAATTTTTGATTACCCTACATTATTGGAAATCTTTTTTCGAGAATGTGGCCACAATTTTGGCTTTGGCAATGTCTATGCGTGCCATTGTCGGGGCTGAAACTTGTGGTGTCACTGTCAATACTTTTGTTTCTGTTTGGTAGTAAGAGCTTTGTGATTCTTCAAATGTCATGTCTACAGGGACGAGGCTTATAGTCTCGTCGTCGGCAGTCGCTTCTTTATTTTCGTCGATAAATTGTTTCACATAGCCGCGTATCTGGAATGTATATTTTTCTTCCGCGCTATCGTATGTGGCGTAGATGTAATTTACGCCGTCTGTCACTTTCTTGTCGGCGAAGAATTTGTCTTTTTCAGATGATTTTAGGAATAACAAATAGGTGGGAGCGCCGATTTTCTTGTCGTTTGTTATCTCGTGGGCAGGAACCGTAAATGTAATTTGATTCAGCACGGTTTGTCCGCTCTCGCTTAATTCATAATATTTGTCAAGAAGCTTGCTTACCGGCAAATTGATTTTTGCTTCATATCCGGCAGGCGCTTGCACAATCACATTTCCTTCGGAAATCATTGACTTTATGCTTTCTGACGGTTTTAGCCTGATATTGTTGTTGGTAACGACTTCTGGTGACACGCCATAATATTGCCCGACTTGGTTGATGATGGTGTCGTTACCTTCGTCGTTGACGGTCTTTTTCTTGTAATAAAGGTTGATTTGTGTTCCGCTGATGTTTATTACTCTGCCGTCTCCATACGATGTGGTTGCATATATGCCCGGGAAGAATTGCTTGAATACTTCCGGATCCTGATAGGAAGCGGGATTTGTCAGATATTCATTGAAAAAGCTTCGGCCTAATTGGATAGGGAGTTTTATGTCTACCGCCCGGTAATAAACGTATGAGCCTGTCGACGAATTGTAAGTATACAACGAATCGGTCTGTCCGAGCATAGTCATAGTGTATGTTGTCGCGCCGAGCATATCGTCTTTGGAATAGTATCCGCTTGGGTCAAAGTCGCTGTAAATCGGATATGGAAGATTCTTGTTCAGTTTGTAGACGCTTACACGCATCGGCGTTATCGAGTCGCCCGTATAGCTTCCCATAGGCATCAGGAAATGCAGCTTGATGGAGTCTATGTCGTTGACTGTAACTCCTGCCGTGTCTATTTCGGTGCCGGGCATGAATTCTGTCACGAAGTCGGATTGCAGGGAGCCGTATTCTTCAGCGTATAATTTTCCCAGCAGTTGCGATATCGTGCGCGATTGTATTTTTGAGTTTTCAACCGATTCTCCGCTAATGGTGTAGGCGGAATCTACAATCAAATGCGAACCTGTCTCTATTATAGAGTTGCCTATGAGGTTCTCGTCGCAGGCTGTTGTCACTGCCGATACGCCGGCAGCACATAACAGCAGATTGAAAAATTTCATTTTTATATATGTTTTATAGTGTCTTATAGAATTCCGCGCATTTTTCTGCTACGTTTTCTTCGTTTTCCTCGAGCGTGAGGCACGGAATTTTATGGTCTTCAATGAATTTCAATAATTCCGGCGCAACATCTTTCGTGTGGATTATGACTCCGTCGGAGTGGGCGAGCGCTAATTGCGCAAGCCCGCTGAAACCTATTTGCTTGCCGGCCACGGGGGCAAGGTCTTCATCAGTGAATCCGTCCATCCGGAGTTTTTCTTCAAAGCGGCTGTCGAGTGTGCCGTCAAATTTAGAGCCGAATAATGAATACACAACCTTAGAGCCTCGGAAAGAAGGGTCGTCGGCATACATTTTTTTGATATACATCGGTGCCAATGCGGAAATCCATCCTTGGCAATGTACGACATTGGCTTCCCACCGTAGTTTTTTTACGGTTTCGATGGTTCCTCTGACGAAGAACATACACCGTTCGTCGTTAAGTTCCGGATTTTGTTCCGTCTCTAATCCTTTTCCCGGATTTTTTTGGAAGTAATCATCGTTGTAGATGAAATACACCTGCATCCTTGCCGGTTGCAGGGTGGCTACTTTGATGATAAGCTGGTGGTCGGTATCGTCGATAATCAGGTTCATACCGGAAAGCCGTATTACTTCGTGCAGTTGGTTTCTGCGCTCATTGATGCATCCGTATTTGGGCATGAATGTACGCACCTCGTATCCCTGTTCCTGCATGCCTTGAGGTATGTTATGCCCCATATTGGCCATTTCTGATTCTGGCAGATAAGGGGTGATTTCCTGACTTATAAATAAAACCTTACCGTTACTCATAATAACTCCAATCTATGTATTCTCTGCAAAGTTACGAAAATTTCCTTTAATATGGAAATTTAAAAGGCTTTCTGTGTTAGAATAAGGAAGTTGTCGGCTGAAATGACGATGTTTCGGCTCTAAAAAACTGTTTTCTGTGAAATTTAAAAGCCGTTGGTTTCGCTATTTGGTAAATATTTGCTTCCTTTGCACCGTTTATTTCATAGGTTATGAAAATTATAAGAACAATTCCTGAACTAAAGTCCTTGGTCTCAATGGCAAAGGCCGATGGAAAGACAATCGGGCTTGTGCCTACAATGGGTGCGCTCCATAAGGGGCATCTCTCGTTGGTGCAGCGTGCACGTAAGGAGAACGGCGTTGTCGTTGTCAGTGTGTTTGTAAACCCTACACAATTCAACAATAAAGAGGATTTGCGTACTTATCCGCGTACGGAAGAGCATGATTGCATATTGCTTGAAGGGGCTGGTTGCGATGTCGCGTTTGTCCCTTCTGTAGAGGAGATATATCCGGAACCGGATACACGGGTGTTCGATTTGGGAAAAGTGGCGGAGGTGATGGAAGGCAAGCATCGTCCCGGACATTTCAACGGTGTGGCGCAGATTGTCAGCAAACTGTTTGCAATGGTCGATCCCGACAGGGCATATTTCGGGGAAAAGGATTTCCAGCAGATTGCCGTTATCCGCCGTATGGTTGAGATTGAGGGCTTTAAATTGCAGATAGTCGCTTGTCCGATAGTGCGCGAGGCCGACGGTCTGGCGTTGAGCAGCCGCAACGTCCGTCTTACGGAAGAACAGCGTGCCGTTGCGCCTAATATTGCCAAAACGCTGGGTGAAAGTGTAGAATATGCAAAGTCGCACACTGTGGCCGAGACGGTTGCTTTCGTTACGGATAAGATAAACAGCTATCCTCAGATGAAAGTGGAATACTATGAAATCGTCAATGGGCACGATATGCAGCCTGTTGCCGGTTGGGGCGATTCCGATTATGTGGTAGGCTGTGTGACTGTCTATTGCGGCGATGTAAGGCTTATTGATAATATAGCGTACAAAAAATAGCTTGAGATGCAGATTGAAGTATTGAAATCGAAAATCCACCGTGCTACGGTCACGGCCGCCGATTTGAATTACATAGGCAGCATAACCATCGACGAGGATTTGATGGATGCAGCCGGGATAATAGCCAATGAGCGTGTCTACATCGTCGATAATAACAACGGCGAGCGTATCGACACATACGTTATTCCGGGCAAGCGCGGCGCGGGAGACATTTGCCTTAACGGCGCGGCTGCCCGTAAGGTCTATCCGGGCGATGTGGTGATTATCATGTCGTATGCCATGATGGATTTTGAGGAAGCTAAAACATTCAAGCCGAAAGTCGTATTTCCGGAACCGGGTACTAACAGGCTTTGCAAATAGTAAAAACAAAAAAGAAGATATATCAGATGTTTGAGAATTTAAGCGAGAGACTTGAGCGGTCGTTCAAACTGCTGAAAGGGCAGGGCAAGATTACGGAAATCAATGTGGCGGAAACGTTGAAGGACGTGCGCCGCGCCTTGCTCGATGCCGATGTCAACTATAATGTGGCCAAGCAATTCACCGATACGGTCAAGCAGAAGGCGTTGGGACAGAATGTCATAACTTCCGTCAAGCCGGGTGAATTGATGGTGAAGATTGTACACGACGAGCTTGCTTTGCTAATGGGCGGCGAAACTGCCGATGTCAATCTTTCCGCCAATCCTTCTGTGATATTGATGTCAGGTCTGCAAGGTTCGGGTAAGACTACTTTCTCCGGTAAATTGGCTAAGAAATATAAGAGCGAGAAAGGCAAGCGTCCGTTGCTCGTCGCTTGCGACGTTTACCGTCCTGCCGCCATTGAGCAGTTGAAAGTGCTCGGCGAGCAGATTAACGTGCCGGTGTACACCGAGCCTGATTCAAAGAATCCGGTGGAGATTGCTCAGAATGCTATCAAATACGCTAAGGCTCAGAACAACGACCTCGTTATTGTCGATACGGCCGGCCGCCTTGCCGTCGATGAGGAGATGATGAACGAGATTGAGGCTATCAAGAACGCTATCAATCCGCAGGAGACGCTGTTCGTGGTCGACGCGATGACAGGTCAGGATGCCGTCAACACGGCTCGCGAGTTCAACGAGCGTCTTGATTTTGACGGCGTAGTGCTTACGAAGCTCGACGGTGATACCCGCGGCGGTGCGGCTCTTTCCATCCGTACCGTTGTCAACAAGCCTATAAAATTTGTCGGCACAGGTGAGAAGCTCGAAGCCATCGACTTGTTCCATCCGGCTCGTATGGCCGACCGCATTCTTGGCATGGGCGACATCGTTTCGCTGGTTGAGCGCGCACAGCAGCAGTACGACGAGGAAGAGGCGCGCCGCTTGCAGAAAAAGATAGCGAAGAACCAGTTCGACTTCAACGATTTCCTTGCTCAGATAGGGCAGATAAAGAAAATGGGTAACTTGAAAGACCTTGCTTCGATGATTCCGGGTGTTGGAAAAGCCATAAAGGACATTGACATCGACGATGACGCTTTCAAGGGGATAGAGGCAATCATCTACTCAATGACTCCTGAAGAACGCCGTAATCCGGACATAATCACCGGAAGCCGACGCCAGCGCATAGCAAAAGGCAGCGGCACGTCCGTTCAGGACG
>ENA-ORSJ01002636-ORSJ01002636.1-human-gut-metagenome-genome-assembly--contig:-NODE-2636-length-11443-cov-4.891904_pt1 | contig 11443 bp, 10 predicted proteins | sample MGYA00242191_ERZ509158 | MGnify/ENA primary metagenome ERZ509158 (study PRJEB26280, sample SAMEA2338623) | human gut metagenome | biome: human gut; feature: human-associated habitat; material: faeces... | reverse complement strand
CCCGGCGAGCCGGCGGGCCGACTCGCGCAGCACCTCCTCCTCGTTGTAACAAGGCAATACAATGGCTAACTTTATCATATACCGAGTCGTTTATTGTTGTGTTTCAGACAGCTTTATGTCCACAAACTCATTGAAAGTGATGAAGTGGTGGCCCCTGTCCTTGAGCATCTTGATGAGCCTGTCGAGCCGGGCCACCATGGCGGCCCCGCTGTTGTTGCGTATGATGAAGGGCATGCGGAACTCCGGGTGCTCCCTGAGCTCGTAGAACTCCCACGGGTGGAAGTAGGTGACGAAGTAGCCGTCGTGGCGCAGCACGCGGCGCACAAGGGCATGGTATAGCCCCTCGGGCAGGTTGTGCAGGGCGAGCCAGAACAGCGGGAAGCGCACCCACGGCGTCACCGACGCGGGTATCTGCATCACGCTTCCGCGCATGAACCACGTGCGCGGGGCCGACAGGTGCATGTAGCGGCCGGGAATGAAGGCCGGGTTGAGCGACGAGTTGTAGCGGTAGCCCATGCGTTCTATCTCACCGTCGCTCACGGGGAACATCCTCGGCTGGCGGTAGCCGCTGACGGTGCGGCCCGTGACGCGCTCCACAATCTGCTTCGAGCGCTCCACGTCGGTGGCCTGGGGGCGCCAGTGGTCAACCCCGTGGCAGGCCACCTCGTGCCCCTCGGCCATGATGCGGCGCATCACCTCGGGGGCTCGCTCGGCAAAGTTGCCTGTGCAGAAGAACGTGGCCCTGACCCTGTTCATGGCCAGGCAGTCGAGAATGCGGTTGGTGCCGGCCACCGACACGTCCATCCCGCGTTCCAGAGAGAAGTCGACGCCGTGCTCGCGCGGCACGTCAAACTCCTCGGTATCAAAACTTAGTAGTATCATATTGCTACGAACATTATTCCTTTAACGATATAGTGACAGTCAGAACTCGTCTTCGCCACGGCGCAGGCGGCGCATCACCTCGGTGTAGTCGCGCCCGGTGTCGAAGTGCACATCGCCGTGCACGGTGGGCTCCCGGCGCGGTGTCATGTAGTCGCCGTAAAGCGCCGTGAGCACCTCGTGGTAGCCGGCAGGCGCCGGAACCATCGTGTCTTCAAACCGGAGCATCACGGTCTCGTCGTACCAATGGGCCATGATGGCCCCCCGGGTCTCCATCTTGTCGAGGCAACATCCCCAGTTGTATATCCTGGGATGCGTGGCCAGGTCGAACTGCCTGTAGCTCTGCTCATACCAGTCGAAGCACTTCTCGAACGACTTGAGCCTGTAGAAGCACTTCCGTATGAACGGCCCCACCTGGCGTACGGGGCGGTATTCGGTAAACACGCGCAGCTTCTTCATGCGCCGCTGCGTCTCGGCCACGGCGGCCAGGCGCTCCTCGCGTGTGGCCGGCACGCCGTCGAAGACGAAGATGTCGATGAAAATGCCCTGGTGGTAAGCCGCGTGCGAGTTGACGTCGGTGCGCAATATGGCCGCCGTGCCGTCCATCCTAAGCTGCGCATGGCCCCTGGCGTAACCCTTGTCGGTGTGGGCGCACTGCAGGAAATAGGGCCGACTGAACTCGCCAGCCAGCGCCACGAGGCGGTCGTAGTCGGGGCGCATCATTATCATGTCGATGTCGTCGTCCCAAGGTATGTAGCCTTTCTCGCGCACAGCGCCCAGCAGGCTGCCGCCGTCAATCCACACCTTGAGGCCGTGGCGGGCGCACACCTCGAGCAGCTTGCGCATGAGCTGCATCTGCACCTCCCACACTTTCTTCATCCCAACAGTAACCACGTAACCTCCGCGTGACTCTTCATGAAAATCCATAGGGCAAATTCTTTATCTCAGACTTGTTGCTTAAACTGAATGCAAAGATACGCCTTTTTTCCCATTATCTATTTATCGGAGGCAAAAAATGCCACCGGCCGCCGCTTGGGTATGCACATATTTTAGTATATTTGCAAGTGAAATATATCACTACACAACACAACTTATCTGATGAATAATATGGAAAAATACGATTACCTCGTGGTGGGCGCAGGGCTCTTCGGGGCTGTTTTCGCTTACAGGGCACGCATGGCAGGCAGGCGTTGCATCATCATCGACAAGCGCCCGCACACCGGCGGCAACCTGTACTGCGAGCAAGTGGAGGGCATCAACGTGCATAAGTACGGCGCGCACATATTCCACACGTCCGACAAAGGGGTGTGGCAGTTTGTCAACTCCATCGTGGAGTTCAACCGATACACCAACTCTCCCGTGGCCAACTACAAGGGAACGCTCTACAACCTGCCGTTCAACATGAACACGTTCAACCGCATGTGGGGCGTAAACACGCCGGCCGAGGCCGCCGCCATGATTGAAAGCCAGCGCAGCGAGGCCCTCGAGGCCATGCGCCGGGCAGGCATCAGCGAGCCGCGCAACGTCGAGGAGCAGGCCCTGGCGCTCGTGGGGCGCGACATATACGAGCGGCTTGTCAAGGGGTACACGGAGAAACAGTGGGGCCGGAAGTGCACCGAGCTGCCGGCGTTCATCATAAAGCGGCTGCCCGTGAGGATGGTTTTCGACAACAATTACTTCAACGACAAGTACCAGGGCATACCCATCGGGGGCTACAACAGGCTCATCGACGGGCTGATAGGCCCCACGCCGGTGCTCACCTCGACCGACTTCTTTGCCGACAGGGCCCGATGGGAGGCAGCGGCGGAGCGGATTGTGTTCACGGGAAAGATAGACGAGTACTACGGCTACCGCTTCGGCAGGCTGGAATACCGCACGGTGAGCTTCGAGCAAGAGGTGGTTGACACGCCCAACTACCAAGGCAACGCGGTGGTGAACTACACGGAGCGCAGCGTGCCCTACACCAGGGTGATAGAGCACAAGCACTTCGAGATGTTCGGCGACGAGGTGTACCGCTGCCCCAAGACGGTAATCTCGCGGGAGTACTCCACCGAATGGAACGACGGGATGGAGCCATACTACCCCATCAACGACGAGCGCAACAACGCCCTCTACCGCCGATACAAGGCGCTGGCCGACGCAGAGCAGCGCGTGATATTCGGCGGACGGCTGGCCGAATACAGGTATTACGACATGGCACCGATAGTGGAGCGCGTGCTGAAGATGGATGTATGAGGCTGCATTGACCGGGGAACAGGGCTGCAACATGCCCTTCCACCGGCTGCCGGATGGCTTACGGTGCTCGCCATCACAGGCCATTGCGGCGGCCACTGCGGCGGAGCGACGCAACCGGCATCAAGCCACCGATGCATCAAATTATATTACACATGCTACAGCAGGGGCCGTTTCATGCTGCCATACAGGCCGGATGGCAGCATGAAACGGGCCATTCGGGCCTGCGATACGGCCGGTTTTACAAGGCAAAACGGCCCAAACGAGCAAAGCATTGACACACAGCGAGATAGCAATGCCGTGAGGAGTGCGCTTCAAAAGTAAATATTCTCCACAATATTTTCACAACAGCAAGCAGCCAAAGCCATTGTCCTCTAACTCCCTCTACCTCCTTATAACTCCCTATAACTCCAAACCTCAAAAACAAAATCCATCGTCTTAACTCCTTGACTACATAACTCCTTAACTCCTTACCACCAAAACCAACATCCAAAAACATTTGTCCTCTAACTCCCCCTACCTCCTTATAACTCCCTATAGCTCCAAACCTCAAAAACAAAAACCATCGTCTTAACTCCTTGACTACATAACTCATTAATTCCTTACCATCGCCCCTGTTTAACTTCTTTTACTTATCCACTTTCCCAGATATAGCATTTTATTCATAATTTTGCATCGTTTTTTAAAGAGACGATACCGTTATGAAACAACGTTTTGCATGGCTCATTAAACTATATCTTGCGCTGCTGGCCATATTCGTCACCCAAAAGGCGGCGTTCATGTGGATAGACAAGCCCGCCGGGGCCCACTATTCCGTGGCCGACTGCATCAGCGTGATGGCCCACGGACTGCTGCTTGACATCCCCGTGACGGGCTACCTCATTGCCCTGCCGCTGCTCGCGGCCATCGCATCGGTGTGGATTGCGCGCCGCATAAGGCTGCGCGCGGTGGCCACGGCCTACTATGTGGTGGTGGCCCTGTGCGCCTCTGTCATGTTCGTGGCCGACCTTTCGCTCTACCCTTTCTGGAAGTTTAAGCTCGACGCCACCATATTCTATTACACCGACTCGCCGAAAGACGCCCTGGCCAGCGTCTCGGCAGGCTACGTGGCCCTGCGCCTGGCGGTGATAGCAGCCTACGGCGCGCTGCTGCTATGGGTGCTTCGGGCCGTCACCCCGCGGCAGCTCGAACCCATGGCGGGACTGAAAGGCAAGGCGGCGGCCACGCTGCTGATGATAGGCGCGGCGGCTCCGCTGGTCGTTTCGATAAGGGGCGGACTGGGAGAGTCGACGGCCAACATAGGCAAGGTGTACTTCTCGGAAGACGAATACCTGAACCACGCCGCCATAAACCCATGCTTCAGCATGCTGGCCTCGATAGGAAAGGCCGAAGACTACGCCGCCGAGTTCGACTACTTCGGCGAGAGCGAGCGCACAAGGCTGTTCGACGGACTGTATGCACCCACCGAGACCGACACCGTGAGGCTGCTCAACACCGAGCGGCCCAACGTGGTGGTGATACTCATGGAGAGCTTCGGGGGGCAGTTTGTCGAGGCCGTCAGCGGTCGGAAAGACATTGCCCCCAATTACAACAGGCTGGCCCGCGAGGGCGTGATATTCACCAACTGCTACTCAAACAGCTTCCGTACCGACCGCGGCACGGTGTCGGCGCTGAGCGGCTACCCCAGCTTCCCCACGATGAAACTGCCAATGAAGAGCCGCACGCTGCCGTGCCTGGCGGCGTCGCTCAACGCCCAAGGCTACCGCAGCAGCTTCATCTACGGGGGCGACATCAACTTCACAAACATGCAGAGCTACCTGCGAACGGGCGGCTACGGCTCGATAACGAGCGACGTTGACTTCAGCGCCGACGAGCGCAAGGACAACCCGTGGGGCGCCAACGACGACGTGACCTTTGCCCGGCTGGAGCGGATGATAGCCTCGCAGGGCCGCGGCCCGTGGCACATCTGCTTCCTGACGCTGAGCAGCCACGAGCCGTTTGAGGTGCCCTACAAGCGGCTGGACGACAAGATACCAAACGCATTCGCCTACACCGACCACTGCCTGGGGCAGTTTGTGGAGCGCCTCAGGAAGTCGCCCGCATGGCGCAACCTGCTCATAGTGTGCCTGCCCGACCACGGATTCCAGTACCCTTCGGACATCACCCACGAGCAGCACCACCACAACTCGATGCTCTGGATAGGCGGGGCGGTGAGGCAGCACCGCGTGGTGAGCACGCTGATGAACCAGAGCGACATGCCCGCCACGCTGCTCGGGCAGCTGCACATACCGCACAAGGAGTATACGTTCAGCCGCGATGTGTTCAGCACCGACTACAAATACCCCTTCGCCTTCTTCACGTTCAAAGAGGGATTCGGCTTTGCCGACAGCACCGGCCACACCGTCTACGGCATCATAAGCGACAAGATAAACGAAGACTCGGCACGCAACGGCAAGCCGTCGGAGACCGAAACGGCCGTCAGGGTGAACCGCGGCAAGGCCATACTGCAGTCTATCTACGACGACCTGGGGCGCCGCTGACCCCGTCAGACGTCCATAAGCAAACACCCGCAAGCAGCCTACAGTAAGCTGCTTGCGGGTGTTTCATTTGCATCATACCCACACCACGCACTCCAGCATGGCGCGCGCAACAGGCCATTTGCCGCTGCGCCATGGCACAAACCCACGGCTGGGGCAACACCGTGGCACAGAAAACGCATACCGACCGCGCCGGAACGAAGCACCCACTACAGCACACCGGCCCACCAAACGAGGCCGCCCTGCAGCGCAAGGCACAAAGAAGCCCGCCCGGCACAGGGCCGGACGGGCTTGAAATATGGTTGGTGTGTAGAATCCGTACAGATGCCTACGCCACAATACTAAGCTGCATTAGAGCTTCGGTCCGGCAGCCACGAGAGCCTTGCCGGCCTCATTGCCTTCGTACTTGGCGAAGTTCTTGATGAAGCGTCCGGCCAGATCCTTGGCCTTCTCTTCCCACTGTGCAGCGTCGGCATAGGTGTCGCGCGGGTCGAGGATGTTGGGGTCAACGCCCTCAAGCTGTGTGGGAACCACGAAGTCGAAGTAAGGAATGGTCTTCGTGGGAGCCTTGTCGATAGAGTGGTCGAGTATGGCGTCGATGATGCCACGGGTGTCGCGGATGGATATACGCTTGCCTGTTCCGTTCCAACCTGTGTTCACCAGGTAAGCCTTGGCACCGTTCTTCTCCATCTTCTTTACCAGCTCCTCAGCATACTTTGTAGGATGCAGCTCGAGGAAAGCCTGGCCGAAGCAAGCCGAGAAGGTAGGAGTGGGCTCGGTGATGCCGCGCTCTGTACCGGCCAACTTGGCTGTGAAGCCAGAGAGGAAGTAGTACTTCGTCTGCTCGGGAGTAAGTATCGACACTGGAGGAAGCACTCCGAAGGCGTCGGCCGACAGGAAGATTACCTGCTTGGCAGCCGGTGCGTGAGATATCGGGCGAACGATGTTCTTGATGTGATAGATAGGATATGACACGCGGGTGTTCTCGGTTACGCTCTTGTCGGCGAAGTCAATCTTGCCGTTTTCGTCCACTGTGACGTTCTCAAGCAGGGCGTCGCGCGTGATGGCATTGTAGATGTCGGGCTCGCTTTCCTTGTCGAGGTTGATTACCTTTGCGTAGCATCCGCCCTCAAAGTTGAACACTCCGTTGTCGTCCCAGCCGTGCTCGTCGTCGCCGATGAGCAGACGCTTCGGGTCGGTAGACAGAGTTGTCTTGCCCGTACCGGACAGACCGAAGAATATAGCGGTGTTCTCGCCGTTCTTGTCGCAGTTTGCCGAGCAGTGCATAGAGGCGATGCCCTTCAGCGGGAGGAAGTAGTTCATCATAGAGAACATGCCCTTCTTCATCTCGCCACCATACCAGGTGTTGAGTATAACCTGCTCCTTTGATGTCACGTTGAACACCACTGCAGTCTCTGAATGCAGGCCAAGCTCCTTCCAGTTCTCCACCTTTGCCTTAGAGGCATTGTAAACGATGAAGTCCGGCTCCTGCTCGAAGTCAGCCTCGCTCTGCGGACGGATGAACATGTTGGTCACGAAGTGAGCCTGCCATGCCACCTCTACGATGAAGCGAACCTTCATGCGTGTGTCCTTGTTGGCGCCGCAGAAACCGTCTACAACGTACAGTTTCTTGTTCGAGAGCTCCTTCAATGCGAGGTCCTTGACGGTGGCCCAAGCCTCCTTGGTGGCACGGTGGTTGTCGTTGTGATACTCATCGCTGTCCCACCAAACGGTGTCGTGAGATGTCTCATCATCTACAATGAACTTATCTTTAGGTGAACGTCCGGTATAGACGCCGGTCATAACGTTTACAGCACCCAGCTCGGTCTCCTGGCCTTTGTCGAAACCTGTGAGCCCGTCTTTTGTCTCTTCGTTGAACAACACTTCGTAGGAAGGATTGTAAAGAACCTCAGTTGTACCTGTGATTCCATACTTTGTCAAAACTGACTTGTCAAACTTTGCCATTTTATAACTGTATTTTAGTTTGTTAGTTACACTTTCGTTGCCTTGTTCCTGAATCGACCGCAAAGTTAGTAAAAAAACGTATGAGAGCAAAGTTTGGGCGCGCAAAAAAGGCGACATATAAATCTTTTTAGGTTAAAGTATTAAAAAATAAGATGCCTTGTTGTGCATTTGCCATTCGCATGTTACAAAAAAAGCCGGATATTCCTTACCTTTGCATGATGGCTTCCGGGCAAGGGGGCTTTGCGGGCTGCTCCGTGCGGCGACAACATCCGGGTGAAACTTAAAATCAAGACAAGATATGAAGATCATAAACCTTAGCGAAACAGACTCAATTGTAAACCAATACGTGGCCGAGCTGCGCGACGTTTGCTACCAAGGCAACCGCCTTTTGTTCCGCAACAACATCTCGCGCGTTGGCGAGATGGAGGCCTACGAGATCAGCAAGACGCTGTGTTACGAGGAGCGTGAGGTGACCACCCCGCTGGGCACGTCGCGCGTGAGGGTGCCTGCCGACGGCATTGTGCTGGCCACAATCTTCCGCGCCGGCCTGCCGTTCCACAACGGATTCCTCAATGTGTTCGACCATGCGGCCTGCGCGTTCGTCAGCGCTTACCGCGAGTATACCAACAAGGAGCACACCGAGGTGGGCATCCACGTGGAGTACCTGGCCACGCCCAGCATCGAGGGGAAGACGCTCGTGATAGCCGACCCCATGCTGGCCACGGGCTGTTCGATGGAGATGGCCTACAAGGCCTTCCTAACCCGCGGCGAGCCTCGCCACATCCACGTGGCCTGTGTGCTTGCCACGCCCGACGGCATTGAGCACGTCAGGCGCACGCTGCCGGCCGAGAAGACCACCGTTTGGTGTGCCGCCATCGACCCGGTGCTCAACGAGCACAAGTACATAGTGCCCGGACTGGGCGACGCCGGCGACCTTTGCTACGGCGACAAGGTGTGAGCCGACGGTGCGGCGTAGGACGCTGCAGGGGGCTTTATTCATTAAAAAGTTTCGCAACGCGCGCGCAATGGCGTAACCGCCTGTGCGACAACTGTTTGCAAGAAGGCCTGTTTCACCGTGCCAAACGGCGCATATTGCAAAGCCAAACGGCCCGTTCCGCATTGCGGAACGGGCCGTTTGGCGTTTTAACACCGGCCGTCGGGCGGCGCTGCCAGCTCACTTCATCAGTGGCAGGCCGGCCAGCATGGCCTGCAGCCGCATGGCCGTGCGGGGCATGGGCTCGGCCACCGTGAGCGCCACCAAGTCTTTCTCGCGGGCTATGTCGTTGATTAAGCGCACCACGCCGGCCATCTTCATTCCGCCCGGAACCACGCCCACGGCGGCTATTATCTCCAAAGGGTCGAGCACATCCATGTCGAAATGCACCACCACCTTCGACGCTCCGCAACGGCGAAGCCAGTCTGTGAGCGCGTCGCTGCCGTCGACCACGTCTTCCGGGGCAAGGTGGGCAATGCCCAGTTGCTGCTGTCTGAGCCGTATGGCGTCGCACTATGGCGTCGCGGTCGAGCACCCCGTCGGTGACAACACGCTCGCCCGGGGCCACGTCGACAGGCACCGTATAAGTCTCCTGGCCGCTCTGCGGGGCAAGGAATTGCAGCAGCTGCGCCCCGAGCACATAGCCGCGGGCAGCCACGACGGGGTCGCTCACCTCAGGTATCCACCGTGCGATGTCGCCACCCTGCCATTGCGGGTAAACAAGTCTTATCGTCTTCATTTCTCAATATTTATATAAAGCCACAAAAACACGCAGGGCCGGCATTGCGACAACACCCGCCGGCCCTGCGTGCCGTTGTCGGATGGTTCACTCGGCTGGCACACCGTCGATGTAGGTGTGGCGCTTGTCGCGCGCCACCCCGCGCCCAATATACTTGAACGACTGTACGTGTGCGCCCTCCATACGCCGCCCGTTGTAATACACGGCGTCGGCATCCTTGGCGTAGCCTCCGCCCACCGGCTTGAAGGTGGCGGCGTCGGCGCCGCTCACCGGGCAGCCGTTGAAGCAGGCATGGCGACTGTCACAGTAATAGCCCCGGCAGGCACCGTGGCCGTAGGTGCAGCCAGGCGCTGCCTGCACGCAGTCGGTGCGCCAGCGGCCGTGGCAGCAACCGCGCTGCGCCCGGTAGTAGTGTCCGTGACCGTTGGGGGCATACTCCTGCCCGCCTTGTCCCGTCTCGTGGCATTGGCTGCATGCCAGCGCGTATGCGCCGGTGGCCGCCGTGAGCGTCATCAGTGCGGCCATGCAGACCGTGATCAGTCTTCTTGTCCTCATAATCTTATTTTTTTTGTGGTTCGGTTCCTAACTTCTGCATCCACTTGCCGCCCGCCATGCACATCACCCCGACAATTATGAACGGTATGCTGAGCAGCTGTCCCATGTCGAGAGGCAGGCTGGCCTCGAATGCTTCCTGTATCTCCTTGGTGTATTCTATGAAGAATCGCGCGGTGAAAATAAACGTCAGGCACAGCCCGAAGAAGAATCCCGTGCCCACCTTCTGCGGGTGCTTGCGGTAGAGGGCCCACCCAATGAAGAACAGCACGGCGTAGGCCAGCGCCTCGTAGAGCTGGCCCGGGTGGCGCGGCATGGGGTCGACGCGCTCGAAGATGAACGCCCAGGGCACGTCGGTCACCTTGCCTATTATCTCAGAGTTCATCAGGTTGCCCAGCCGTATGAAGCACGCCGTGGTCGGGGTGGCTATGGCTATGTTGTCGAGAACGCGCCAGATGTTGAGCCGCGTCTTGCGAACGTATATCCAGAGAGCTATCATCAGGCCGAGCGTGCCGCCGTGGCTGGCCAGCCCTTCGTAGCCCGTGAACTTGACGGAGCCGTCGGCCATGAAGCGTATGGGCACTATCATCTCGACCACATGCTGCCATGACGATAGAAAATAGTCGGGCTGGTAGAACAGGCAATGGCCCAGGCGCGAGCCTATGAGTATGCCCACGAAGCAGTAGACAAACAACGGATCGAACAGCTCGGGGCTTATTTTCTGCTCCTTGTAGAGCCGCTTCACTATGAGGTAAGCCAGCAGCAGGCCCACAAGCCAGCACAGCGAATACCACCTCATGCCCAGGAATGCGGTGAGGTCGGGGTTCCACACGATGTATGCAAGCGTATCCATGACGTTGGGTTTTATGGTTGTAGACTTGGCGTACAGGCTATACGTTGAATCGGAAATGCATGATGTCGCCGTCCTGCACAACGTAGTCCTTGCCCTCTATGCCCAGTTTGCCGGCCTCGCGCACGGCAGCCTCAGAGCCATACTTTATGTAGTCGTCGTACTTTATCACCTCGGCGCGTATGAAACCCTTCTCGAAGTCGGTGTGGATGACGCCCGCGCACTGCGGCGCTTTCCACCCTTTGTGGTACGTCCAGGCCTTCACTTCCATCTCGCCGGCGGTGATGAAGGTCTCGAGGTTGAGCAGGGCGTAGGCCTTCTTTATCAGCCGGTTGACGCCACTCTCGGCCAGACCGAGCTCCTCGAGGAACATCTGCTTGTCGTCGTACGACTCAAACGATGCAATGTCTTCCTCTGTCTTGGCGGCTATGACCATTGCCTCGGCCCCCTCCTCGGCGGCAATCCGCTCTATGCGCGCGCTGTAGTCGTTGCCGGTCTTGGCCGCCGCCTCATCGACGTTGCACACGTAAAGCACCGGCTTGGCCGTGAGCAGGAACAGGTTGCGGGCCGCGTCTTGCTCCTCCTTGGTGTCAAACTGCACCGTGCGGGCGTTCTTTCCCTGCTCCAGCGCAGCCTTGTAGGCCTCGAGCACGGCCACCTCGGTCTTGGCCTCCTTGTTGCCCGCGGCCGCCACC
>ENA-ORSJ01002633-ORSJ01002633.1-human-gut-metagenome-genome-assembly--contig:-NODE-2633-length-11458-cov-3.427782_pt1 | contig 11458 bp, 3 predicted proteins | sample MGYA00242191_ERZ509158 | MGnify/ENA primary metagenome ERZ509158 (study PRJEB26280, sample SAMEA2338623) | human gut metagenome | biome: human gut; feature: human-associated habitat; material: faeces... | reverse complement strand
CCCGTTTCCAGCGTTCCTCCAGCATTTGTTTACCCGACATGGTCTTGCCGTAAAAATCAAAGCTTGCATTTACAAAATTGTCACTCAGATAAGGAGCAGCAGCACTCAGCAGATTAAATGCCAAATAATATTTCTGATCATCCAAAGAAACCTTTTTCAAGAAATTCTTCCTTACCTGCATTTAAAATATTTTCAAGTGTTCCATTATCTTTATTTATCATACCGCACCTCATATAACATTGTTATATAACACTGTTATATTATAATCCCACATAATTATTTTGTCAATAGAAAAAGCGAGTAATTAGGATAATTCCTCTTTACTCGCTTATGAAATCAGTTACTGTCATACCTTTCTTTTAATTTTTCCAATGCCTTTTTCTCTATTCTTGAAACATATGACCTTGAAATATCCATAATTGAAGATACTTCTCTTTGAGTTAGTGGTTTACTGCCATTAAGTCCATATCTCAGATTGATAATTTGTAATTCTCTTTTAGTTAAAGTTTCTGTTAGGTACTTATTAATCTTTTGAAGATTTAACTTTTTATCAAGGTTATCTGCAAAATCATCATCAATAGAAAGTAAGTCCATTAATTTTAGGGTGTTACCGTCTTTGTCAATATCAACTGCATCTTCCAGAGAAACATTTTGTGAGGACTTTTTCAGATTTCTAAAGTGCATTAGAATTTCATTTTCAATACACCTTGATGCATAACTGCTGAGTTTTATATTTTTGTCCATATCAAATGTATTTATGGCCTTTATAAGTCCTATTGTACCGATTGAAACCAAATCATCTTGGTCAACATTTACTGCATAATATTTTTTAATAATATGTGCCACTAATCGCAAATTATGTTCTACTAAAATATTTCTAGCCTTAATATCGCCATTCTTGGACTTTAGAAGATATTCTTTTTCTTTTTCTTCTGATAATGGTTTAGGAAATTTTCCATTACCACATATGTGAAGAATAAAAGTAAAAATATACCGACCTAAAAAATTTATAAATTCCAGCACAACACCACCTCCAAATTATTAGTACATTTTATTCAATGAATTTGGCATTTTGCTTGTACTTATAATTTTTATTTAAACAGAAATAGATAACACCTAAATGGTATCAGCCTTTCTTATTACATATTGATTTTACTTTGATCGTTGCAGTACTTCACTGTAATCAATCTTAATAAGTGGTTCATCTCCGATTTTGTCTGCTGACTGATAAGCAATATGGCCTACAGTACCAACATAATTAATTGTGTTGTCCCTATTAACTGCCATAATATCAGAAGGCTTTCTTTCTGTTGGCTTTTTGTCGTCACTGAAAGTAAAGCCCTCACTTTCGGCATCAATCATAAACTGATTTGCTACTTCCTTATCCTTAAGATAAACATAGATTCTTCCTTCATTTTCTGCTAATAAGTTTTTAATTCTTGACATAAAAAATTCTCCCTTTGAGTATTAATTCCACAAAGAGAGGTAAAAAAATAACACCCATCGTTACCGATAGATGTTGACCAGTCTAAATATATACACACCATCGGTTAAGCTTTACCACCTTGCCTTTTGGTAGGTTGGTGTGCGATCATAGGGCTTACTCCCTCACGCACTCTTTATGGTAGTTTCATAATAACACTTTAATTAACATATGTCAATAGCTTTATAATAATTCTTTGAAAAGTAAAACTGACACCACTAGTGTGATGTCAGTTTTCTTTTATTAAGTTAATTCACCTTTACTTTACACTTTAGAGTTTCACCATTTGTTTTAACGATGATTACTGCATTACCTTTTTTCTTAGCTAGGATTTTGCCGTATTTATTTACGGTAACAATCTTAGTATTTGAAGAAGTGAACTTAGCAGTTCCTACTTTACCCATAACTTTCAGTGTATAGGATTTCTTTTTCTTTAGTGTAAGTGAAGTTTTGTTTAGCTTAGGTTTCTTCACTACAAGTGTCATAGTTTTAGATACCTTATTATTTGTAACGGTAATTTTAACTGTACCTAACTTATAAGTAGTGATTACACCCTTACTGTTTACCTTTGCAATTTTAGTATTGCTACTCTTATAAGTAGTTTTACCAACAGGATTTTTAATTGTAGCTTTTACAGTAGTTTTAGCCTTTACATAAACAGATTGTTTAGCTTTCTTTAGAGTAATAGTTGTTTTCTTTAACTTTGGAACAACCTTTTGGGCTACAATCACCTTACCACAAGTTGAACAATGAGAACCCTCAGTTAAACCTGTATGTGTATATGTAGGTTTTACTGCCTTATCCTTAACTACTGTATGTCCTAGCTTTGGAACTGTCTTTTGTGGAGTAATTACTTTGCCACATACTGAACAATGCTTACCTTCAGTTAGGCCATTCTTTTCACAAGTTGGTTTAACTTCTTTATCTATTACAACAGTATGAGGTGTTTTTTCAATAGCTTTCTCAGAAACTACATTATTACAAATAGAACATACATATTCCATTTTACCTGTTTCTTTACAAGTAGCTTCTTTAAGCACTTTCCAAGTACCGTTATGTAAAACTGTAACTGTTGTAGTAACTGTTTTACCATTTGAAGTAATGGTTAATGTTTGTTCACCGGCTTTTGTATTGTCAAAACCTGTTACTGTGTAATCATCAACATATGATGAAGAACCATCTGTATAAACTGCAACCAGCTTTAAACCGTCATTACAGAATGTTTCACCCTCAAAATACTGTTTTACTGAGAAATCAGTTGTGATAACCAGTTTCTCAACTTTATTTTCTACAACATTAATGTTATAAGTTGCTGAGATATTATTTGAAGTTGTAGCAGTAATTACTGCTTTACCACTCTTTATGAATGATACAACACCTAAGTTGTTAACTGTGGCTACTGAATTATTACTTGAAGTCCATTTAACTGACTTATTAGAAGTGTTATTTGGTGTAAAGTTGGCTATCATCTTTATTTTTTCTCCAACATAGAAAGTATTTTTATTTTCTGAATATGGAGAAGTTACATTAATTGAAGTTGCTTTTACTTCGTTTTTACCGATAAATTTAGCAGTAATTTCTGCGAATTCAGTCATTTCAAGAATATAGGTAGGGTCAGAACTTACCTTTTCACCGTTTACATACCAACCTGCAAAAATTGAGTCAGCTGACTTTTCTGCTGTAAGTGTTACATCATCACCAACAAAGTAGTAACCGTCACTACTTGTCTGTGTAACATTACCGTCACCCTCTGTAACAATAGTTAAAGGTAATTTCTTATTAGCCTTAAGAACTGTTGGTTCGGAGGTCATTACTTCTAGATTTTTATTTTCAAGAATTCTGATTGATAGATAATCCGAATTACTTAAACCTGTAACAGTAGCATCAACCTTATTGTTAATTGTTACTGCCTTTGACCAATCAGCATTTGCAGTTAATGAAGAAACCGTTGCTACTTGATATGAATAGTTTTCATTTAGGTTAGTTAGATAATACTTACCATCTGAATATTTAACTGAAACATTTTTGCTAACTGACTTTTTAGCATAAACATTTACTGTTGTAATCTTACCGGACATATTGTTGCCACTAGACTTTAGTCTAACTCTTAGGATAGTTCTTACTGTCTTAGGATATACATTAATATATCCGTCACAAGTATGCCATACACCATCTTCTGTACAATATTCATACTTATCATCAAACTTTTCTACTGTACGAAGATTGTTATAATCAATAGTTACTGTTGGTGCTGATGGCTGAGTGATACTTTCTTTTCTTTCAATATCAAAGATACTGTCTCTTGAAGATAAGATTTTTTCATAAACATAATCAAATACTTCTTCAATATCCTTTGCATTAATACCGAAGTAATCATTTACTTCTTTAACTATCTTTGCATCAAATTCTTCATCAGTATGAATAATATTTGAATTGTCACTATTAATATACTTATAGAATAGTTGTTCACCCAGTAGTCTAATCTGACAAAGTGACTTCATTTCATATAAAGTATATTCAGCTAATGAGTCGTCATTTAAAGAAGAATCATCAGAAACAATATCCTTAAATAGACCTGTTGAAAGGAGATTACTGTTTTTATTCTTATAACTGTTAGAAATTGTGTTGTAACCGGATTCTACTGCCATTGAAATATAGTTTGCAATAGCAAATGAATCTGCTGCCTCATACATATCACCAATGCCAAAGGCTAAATCTACTACTTGGAATGTAGCTGAAAGTGCTTCATACCAAATTGCCAACTTACCAAGTGACTTAGAAATAGCTTCATCAAGTACAATATTTGCAACTGAATTTGCAGTAGCTGAGGCGAAATTCTTAGCAAGTTCTAATCTAAAGTCATATGAGTCATTTAGTAACTGTGACTTTAGCTTTTTAGCCTCATCAGCGATTAGCTTTTTGTAGTTGGTATTAGCTGACTTATACATTAATGAATTAAGCTGAGAGTCTTTCATAAAATCTCTAAAGCGTTCTTCATCAGAATAATAACTGATTAAAGTATTTAGTAGTAATGTGGCTTGTTCGACAGATGCTTGAGCCTTTAACTGAGTATAAAGGTAACGAGAAGTAACTGCATCATTATAAGCATTAATAGGATTTTCTACTAATAATTCAACTGCCATACCACCGTATTCACTTACACCTGTGATACCCTTAAATAATGCTGAGTTTTCACTATAGCCTAGGTTATCACCAACTAGCTTTTTAAATGTAGTAACTGATATACCACCAACTGCTGATAGTCCAAGTTTCCCATAGAATGTATTAATAATTGAATCTTCATCAGTTGAGTTTTCTAAATTACCTGCTAATTCGTTTATTGTATTAGTGCTATCTAATGCATTACTGATAATAGCAGTTACCTTTTCTTTAGTTGTATTATCACCAAAGTCAAAGGAATCACAAGAACTTTTTATAACATAAAGAGCATTCTTAACTGCACTTACATACTGGTCACTTACTAATCCGTTAATGTTTTGTTCTGAATTATCATCGGTAATCATTTTAACCAATAATTCATCAATTAATTTCTTCTTATCATCCTTTGTAAGTGTTTCAAAATCAAGTGTTAAAGCAAGTTTTAGGCTATTATAAACACCCTCACCGAGAGAATTAGCCATATCACTGTTTTTAACATATAGGAAGTTGTTACCGTTTAATAGATAATCAGCTGATGACTTTCTGCTATTATCTTCTTTAGAAGTTAAGTCGTTAACTTTATCTGTAGAATTAGCAAAACTATAATAGTTAAAGTCTATCGGTGTTACTGTTACACCACCACCGATACCGTCAAGAACCTTATATGATGCTGACTTAAACTGTGCAATATCATCATAGTTAATTGCGTTATATGCTACATAATCAAAATAAATTGATTCGTCAGGTGCAAGAGTACTTATATTAGTTGCAATACTACCATCCTTTGAGTACTTATAATCAACATACTTACTTTGATTATCTGCTGATACAGTTCTAACATTCATTAGTCTTGCATCTACTGAAAAATCAGGAGAATAATTTTCATCTGATGGGTCAAGACCAAGTGCTGTTGAAGTAATATTCTTTACAATATTATTAAAGTCAAGAGAAGGACAAATTGCATCAATATTACCAACATTCTTTAGTCCGATATTAAAGTAGAAAGCATTGTTTCTGATTTCTTTACATACTTCAACATTAAACATTATGTTTGTCATACCGTAAACATCAATAGGTTCATCGGTTTTGAAAGAAGTCTTAACTGTTTCTTCAAACTCACTTAGCACACCGGAATAATCTGCTGACAAGTCATAAGAACCTACCTTATCACCACGAACAATCCATGACAGTGTCTTAGTTTCTTGACCTACAAGTTTATCAAACTTAACATTCTTACTGTTACACCATTCACCGGAAACATTATCCATTAGGTGAAGTCCATCAGGTACATTTAGGTTCACTTCATTATTTGTTAGGACAAAGTCTTTAGTTGCGTTATTTACAATATGAAGTTTTACATCAAAGAATTCTTTTAGCGTCTTTGCAGTAGCATCAAACTGTAGAATTGCAATAAACTCTTTATTCTCTTTGTTTGGAATAAAGCTAATGCCACTAATAGTAGAATTTCCGTTACCGTTAGGTTTGTTTTCGTTAGGTTTAGAGCCACCGGAATTAGAAACAGTATATTTTATAATTTTGTTATCATTTCTAATATACTTAATTGGAATTTCTTTTTCACCATATCTAACAGTAACTTCAACAGAATAAACATTTTGGTTAGCTGGGTCATATACATCGATACCTGCATCAACAATTTCGTTAAATGTCATTCTTGTTACTTCAAAAGTACCGGTAACAAGTTCTTCCTTAATCATAGTTAGAGTGATTTCTCTAGTTGCATTTGTAAGGACTGTTACATTCTTTCTAACAGGTAAATATCCTGACTTGTAACAACCTACTAATGTATCACCACCGGCAAGGTTGTATGAAGAGTAACCGTTACTATCGGTATAAATAACCTTTTGGTTATCTTCACCTAAATTAAAGTAAACAGGTGCTTGAGGAATAATCTTGCCCTTTTCATCAACTACTTTAACTTTTACTGTACCGATTGCAGTTCTTTCTTTAACTGTTACTGTGAAAGTTGCAGTTGACTGTTCACCAAATGAGTCTGTTACAGTTAGCTTAACTTCATATGTACCTGCTAATCTATAACTTTTAATAGGTTGAATATCATCAGAATAAGTGCCGTCACCAAAATCCCAATGATATGAAACAATACTGTCGTCATCTGTTGAAGAATAACCGTCAAAATATTCTTCAACTCCCTTTTCCATTACTTCATTACCGTTGATTCTGGCAACAGGTTTTTCGTTATTTTCTTTATCTCCAACAGTTTTGTATTCTACTGTATTTGATAAAGTTGAGGAGTAGTTACCTGACTCATCATAAGTTTCTACTTTGTAAGTATATTTTGAATCAGACTTAGAACAGATAGTATCATAAAATTCATATGAATGGTTAGAAGAAACTTGTCTTGAACCTAAGTATGTTTCTCTACCCTTTTCATCAATTCTGTAAACCTTAAAGCCTGATAGGTCACTGTCTTTATTATCTGACCAATTAAGAGTTACTGTGTTTTTCTTAATTTCTGCTTTTAGGTTATTAATTGATGGTGCTAAATCATCATATGTATAAGTATAAACTTTGCTATATTCTGACTTTAGACCACTTGTATCCGTACAATATACTCTAACATAAACTTTCTTTGAGTTAGTAATACCTGATAAAGGAATATCAGCTGATACTGTTTTATAGTCAGCATTTATGTTCTTCACTGTACTAAATGTTTTGTAATTATCTTCACCCTCAATTTTATATTCAAAAGTAACTGTATCTACTAAGTAATTATCCTTTACTAAAGCACTTACTGTATGGAACTGTTTACTGATTGAAGAATTGCTATCAGGAGAGATACTAATAACTTCAGGAGAAATTATATCCTCAGCAAGTTTTGCACTTACTGTCTGTGAGAATTCACTTACATTGCCTACTGTATCTGTAACGGCAATTTTGTAATAATATACTGTGCCACTCTTTGCAGTAGTATCGTAGTAATTAATTTGCTTTAATCCACTTGCAAGTAGGATAAATCCACTATCCTTTTCAGTTGAACGATATACCGAATAAGTTGACAAGTCTTCTTCAGAACCCTGTAGCCATGTTAAATAGATTGCATTATCTGTACTTGTAGCTACTAAATTTGTAGGTGAAGATGGTGCAGTTTTGTCAATCATATATTCAACAAATGGTGCATTACTTGAAGTATCACTAACATTACCGGCAAAGTCGGTTGCAACTGCTCTTACATAAATACTGCCGTCATTAAACTCATCAACATTTACATTAAATGAATATGTTGCAGTTTTTGATGCTATTGTAAATTCTTTATTTGATAGAGATTTCCAAGTTTTTAAGTCAGTTGAAATTTGAATTTCTATTGACTTAATACCGTAGTTGTCCCCGGCTGTTGCACTAAAGTTAATTACTGAATTTCTTCTACCGGCTGATGGTGATAATGAAGTAACTACAGGTGCAGTTGTATCATCAGTAGTTGTAACTTCTAATGTATCGGAATATCCACCAATATTACCGATTTTATCAACACCTGCTACACGATAAATATGAGTTGTATTTGGTGTTAAGTTTTCAATAACACAACCGTTATCGGTAATGTTATCTTTCACTACCTTAAAGTTACCGTTTTCCAATTTCTCTTCTAGAACATAACTAGCTAAATCTTCAGCCTTTGGTTGTTTCCATTTTAAAGTAACTTTTGTAGAAAGAACTTTACTGATAGTAAAATCTGTTACCTTATCAGGTCCTTGATTATCAATCTTGTACTTAACAATCTTAGGTTCACTTTCGTTACCCTGTAAGTCATATACAACTGACTTAACAGAAATTTCTGTATCAGTTAATTCTTTAGTATTGAAAGCAAATGTAAATGGAGAATTCTTCACTGTATCAATTAAAGTCCAATTTTCTTCATCTGTACTATAGTATAGCTTTGCACTACCTAACATTAGATTGTCTGTTGCTTCAACTGTAATCTTCTGTACATTACCGATATAGCTATAACTTGATGGGGTTATTGAAGTAATTACAGGCGGTTCTTCATCAATACCACGCATTGCAATAGTTTCATTAGAATTTTCACTTACAATGCCAAAGCTGTTTTCTGTAATTACATAGTAAGTATATAGTCTGTTTTTCTTTACATTTGTATCAGTATAAGAAAGAATATCTCTACCCTTAATTGTAGTTAATAGAGAGAAATCTGTATCAACTTCGGATTTTCTATAAATTTTGTAAATCTTACTATCTACTTCACTGGACTTTGACCATGAAATCTTAATATCATTGTAGTCACCTAATGCAACAACATTCTGGATTTTTTCAGGTACACTCTTATCTACACGAATTGTACCTTCCTTTTCTACTGTTACATTGTCAATATCTGTATAAGTAAATAGAACTTTATATTCACCGTTTGGAATATCTTCAACATCTAAATCAAAGTTAAAGTAAATTTTGTCGCTGATAACTGCATTTGACTTACCGACAAATATTCTATTATTATCCTTGTTAAAGTAATATAGTTTACCTAAAACTGCATTACCATCTAAATCAATACCGTTATTTTCATTCTTTGCACTTACAGTAATTGAACCGTCTTGTACAGAAACAGTATTTTGACTATGAGGAGTAGTAATATCAAGAACATCCATTGAATGTGGAGTTACTGATAATTTAGTACCTCTTGTTTTATCTCCTGCATCATTCACACCATAAACTGTATATTCATAAGTTTTGTTAGGTGTTAAATCATAATCAATAAACTGATTATTCTTTGGTGTTGCAATCTGTTCACCATCTCTAGTAATAATATAACTTGTAACAGTATCGTTTTGGTGCTTAGACCATGTAAGTTTTACTGTTTTGCTATATACATTAGAAGCAGTTAGATTTCTAACACCACACTTCATAGTATCTGTTGAGAATACTGCATTATTCTTGTACTTATCAAACTTATCTACAAAATTATCCTTAGTTTCTACCGGAACAAAAATTGTTTCCAGAGAATTCATTGAATAGAATAAATCTTCAAAAGGACAATTTGGAATATTAGTACCTGTAAACATAAACTCCTTAACAGAAGTCATTTCATTAAATGGACTATAGTAATAATAATTGTTTGAACCGATATTTTTGATATTTGTACCCAGTACAACGCTTTCAACATTTTTACAATTTCTAAATGCCTCGTCATAAATATCTGTTATTAAATCAGGAATTCTGATTTCACCCTTAATAGCAGAACAATTTGCAAAAGCATATCTTGAAATTGCAGTTAGTTTTTCTGATAGAGTTAATGATGTAATACTACTACAGTTTTGGAATGCACCTTCACCCATTGAAGTTACACTATCAGGAATAATAAGTTCACCTGTAAGGCTTGTACAATTTTGGAACGCATATGTACCGATAGTTTCCACTGAACCTAAGTCAAGTGAAGTTAAAGCCTTAGCATTTCTAAATGCATAAGAACCGATAGATGTGCCATTCTTGTTACCCTCAATCTTTAGAGTAACAATACTACTGTCACCGTCAAAAGCACTACTACCGATAGAAATTACTGAACTTGGTACTCTCAGGTCACCACTTATACTTGTACAGTTTGCAAAAGCTGATGAACCGATAGTAGTAAGGTTATTATTTAAGTTTACACTTTCAAGAGAAGTACAACCATAAAATGCTCTGCTACCGATATTCTCAAGATTTTTATTTACTTCATATGATGTTAGATTAATACAATTTTCAAAAGCATAAGAAGAAATTGACTTTAGATTTTCATTGAAAATCACTTTTTCAATGGTACTGTTATTTTGGAATGCTGAAATTTCAATAGTTTCAACATTTTCAGGAATTGTTACTACTGTATCATTACCTTGATATAGTAATAACTCACTCTTGTCATTAACAATAAAGTCATCTTTGCAACCTAAAACCTTGTATCTTGCATTGTTAATATATGCTGAATATGTATAACCAAATGACTTGTATGCCTTTAGAGTTACATATACAGTTTGTAGTCTATTCATTGAATAGAAAATATCGTTAAATGATGCTGATGGTAATGTATCACCTTTAAATGTAAATTCCTTTACAGAATTCATGCCGTTGAACGGGTTGTAGTAGTAATAATTACTGCTACCGATAGTTTGAACATTCTTACCTAAAGTAACTGTTTCAACACTTGAACAATTATTAAATGCATGATTATCAATAATAGTTACTGAATCAGGAACTTCGATGCTTTCTAAACTTTTACAACCATCAAAAGTATATGCACTAATTCTAGTTAGAGAATCAGGAATTTCAACATTAGCAATACTTGAACAGTTTTGGAATGCACCTGTTGTAACTGTTATAACACTGGTTGGGATAACTAATGTATCAATAATATTGCTACAATTTCTAAATGCATATTCACCAATTGTTTTTAGAGTATCATTAAACTGTACTTTTGTATTGATACCTTTACAGTTATCAAATGCATACTTACCGATTGAAGTAACATTACCCAGTGAAATTGACTTTATAGAAGTATCATTTTGGAATGAACAGTCACCAATTTTAATTTCTTCATTGTTACTTGCAATTTCAACAGAAGTTAATGAAGTACAATTAGCGAAAGAATAATTACCTACACTTCTTGTGTTTTCAGAAATTTTTAATACACCTGAAAGTTTTGTACAACCATAGAAAGCACTATTACCAATAGAACTAATTAAGTTATTGAAAATAACTGTTTCTAGATTTGTACAACTATAAAAAGCTGATTGGTTAATTTTCTTAATATTCTTAGAGAAAGTTACCTTTTTGATATTTGTGTTATTCTTAAATGCTGAG
>ENA-ORSJ01002624-ORSJ01002624.1-human-gut-metagenome-genome-assembly--contig:-NODE-2624-length-11481-cov-13.734378_pt1 | contig 11481 bp, 6 predicted proteins | sample MGYA00242191_ERZ509158 | MGnify/ENA primary metagenome ERZ509158 (study PRJEB26280, sample SAMEA2338623) | human gut metagenome | biome: human gut; feature: human-associated habitat; material: faeces... | reverse complement strand
CACGACCTCCGCCGTGACAGGGCGGCATTCTAACCAACTGAACCACCGGGCCAATCAACTACGAATTACATTATACAGGCTTAAACCTATTTTGTCAACATCTTTTTATACTTTTTTTTAATCTTCCAATGCAGCCATCAGTTTTTCCTCTATATGCACCTGCAAAGCCTGCAGCTTATCCTCCGCCGGCACGTTGCCAAGCACGTCAAAAGCGTCTGTGGTCAAGGGCAGATGATTCTTGCGCATTTCCGCAAACAGCTCATCACGGAAAATATTATAGGAAAAGTATATCTGATTGCCATGCTTAAAATCAGTATAATCCAAAAAGATAAAGGAACCATTGATATAAGGCAAGGGATTATCGGGCGTAATATACAGCTCATAATCGCCTACCTGAGCAGGCAGCGTACGCCAATAGTCCCACTGCTCAAAATGCAGCGCTTTCGCTTCATACGGCAGCGTATGCACGGTTTTCTTATCCATGCTGGCCAGAATATCCGGCAAACTCTTGCGCATCATGTCAGCAAAATGCTCGCGGTCACGACAAAAGAAACGCACGTCGCGGAACGTATGCAGGCCAACGGTTTTTACCGGCACATAGTCAAATGTTTCTTTTGTATAAGTCAAATCAAGACGGCAGTGCGATGCTTCATGCACATAGGCTGCAATATTCAAAATCTGCCCGTTGATACCGGAGCCCGGCACAAGGGTATAATCACCGATTGCTGCAGGCAGATTGCGCACAAAGTCCCAATCCTTAAGCCCTGTCTCTATTTCTTTGATATCAGGCTGTCCCATCTCAACCTCCGCACTTTTCCAGCAGCTTGCCGATTTTACTGTAAATCCTTACTGCATTGTTATAAAATACATCCTCGTGATAGCATTCGGGAACAACGTGGCTAATCATCCAGATATACAGGGGAATATTTACAAGCGGCCAGTCGCTGCCATACATGATTTTTTCATAATTACCAAGATAATTCAGCCAAGTATGCAGCTGGCGCAAAAAGCCACGCTGTCTTTCGAGCAGCATCAGCGGTTTGGGATTGCCCTCCACCAGACCTGAAAGGTCAATGCATACGTTGGCGTTCTTGCAGGCCACCTCTGCCGCATCAGCAAACCAGGGGCAACCACAGTGCGCTATAACAAAGGTTACATCAGGAAACGCCACTGCCGCTTCATCAACAGTAAGCGGATGCGAATATTTCAAAAGACCGCTGGGCCAGGCTGTATCGCCTGTGTGAATTGCAACTGGCATATTATAGGCACGCGCCAGCTCAAACAGCGGCCAATGCCTTTTATCGTTGACATAGACAGCATTATAACCGGGATAGAGCTTGATGCCCAAACAATGCGGGTCCTTAATAAAGCGTTCAAATTCCTGCGCTGTTTTTTCCGCATTTGCTTCGGTTATAGCCTCGCTGTTTACACCCATGCAGTAACCCATGTTCTGCGGCTGATTGTAATGCGCCTCGTCAAAAGGCGCTGCAAGGTCAATCATGCGCGGTGTGACACCGCCGTATTTCGAAGACGTATAATTAGTGTTGCCCATAGCTACGGAAAAAGCGATATTGTTTTCTTCGCATATTTTCTGCCAGCAGGCCGCTGTATTTTCATAGCCTGCATTGGCTGCAACCTGCACAAAACCATCAACATTGTAATAATGCATATGGGCATCAATAATCTTCATTTGTAACCCCTCTTTATTTTAAAACACGTATCGTTATTCTTCTTCCTCTTTAGGCAGAATGATATTTAATACCATAGCCACGATAAAAACTACAGCTACACAGTTTTCTGCAAAAACATTCTTAATCAAATCAGGGAAAATCTTAAAAATTGCCGGTGTCTGAGTAAAGCCGATACCGATGCTGAGTGCCAAAGAAGCAATCGTTACATTACGGGTGTTGTAGCCGCAGTTGGCAATCATCTGCACGCCGCTGACTACGATAGAACCGAACATCATCAAGGTGCAACCGCCCAAAACAGCCTCCGGCAGAGATGCCAGCAGCACGCCCAGCGCTGGGAACAGACCTGCCATAATCATAATAACAGCGCCTGTCATGATAGCAAAACGGTTAACAACCTTTGTCATAGCAATCAGGCCTACGTTCTGGCTGAAAGAGGTAATAGGCAGGCAGCCGAAAACGGAAGACAAGCTGCTTACCAGACCATCGCAGACAATAGAACCGGAAATTTCTTTTTCTTTAACATCGCGGCGCAGACCGATAGCAGTCATTGCGGAGGTATCACCAATGGTTTCGGTAGCGGAAACCAGGAAAATCAAAAAGAATGCAAAAATTGCATCGGGATGGAATTCCATGGTAAAAGGCATCAGCTGAGGAATAGCAATCAGCCTAACCTCAGCGAGCTTGCTCATGTTTACCATGCCCATAAAATAAGCAACTACATAGCCGACAATCAAACCAAAAAGCACGGAAAGCTGTTTATAGAAGGATTTGGCGAAAATATTGTAGGCAATGCAGCTTACCAAAGTAATCGTACCTACAATAATATAAGGAGCATCACCGAAGTTGGGGTTACCGAAGCCGCCGCCGAAGGAGTTAGCACCTACCGCCAACAGAGAGAAACCGATGGAGGTAACAACGGTAGCAGCAACAATCGGTGGAATCAGACGGCGCCAATATTTTGCTCCCAGACCTAAAAAGCCTTCCAGCAAACCGCCAACCAGCACCGCACCCATAACGCCGCCGTAACCGTATTTAGCACCGATAACACAGGCGATGGATACAAAGGTGAAGCTGATGCCCATAACGATAGGCAAACCGCTGCCGACACGCCAGACAGGATAAAGCTGTATCAGCGTACCGATGCCTGCTACCAGCATTGCCGACTGCACCAGCGCACCGCTCTGCTCTACCGGCATTTTTACCACACCGGCTACAATCAGAATCGGAGCGATATTCGCTACGAACATCGCCAGAATATGCTGCAGGCCGAAGGGAATCGCCTTGCTTACAGAAATTTTTCCGTCTAAGTCGTATATCGGATCAGTATATTGTTTTTCGCTCATTACTCTTCCTCATGTCTGAACACTACTGTGTTGGTTTTGGCATCCATCTTATCAATAATAGCTAAGGAATGCAGGTTGTAGCCGGCTTTGCGCAGCTTGTCGCCGCCACCCTGGAAGCCTTTTTCTACAGCAACGCCAACGCCCTCAACAGTGCCGCCGGACTGACGCACAATGTCAATAAGACCTTCCAGAGCACAACCGTTAGCCAGGAAGTCATCAATAATCAGCACGTGGTCGTTTTTAGACAGGAATCTTTTAGAAACAACAACGTCGTTTGTTTTGCTATGGGTATAGGAATAAATTTGAGTGAAGTAAACATCCTTATCCATATTGCTGCCGCTGGATTTCTTAGCAAACACTACCGGAACGCCAAAATACATTGCCGCAACGCAGGCAATACCAATGCCGGAGGCTTCAATAGTCAGGATTTTAGTAATATTCCTGTCTGCAAACAAGCGCTTTAATTCTTTACCAAGCTCCGCAACAAACGGCACATCAATCTGATGATTTAAAAAGCTGTCAACCTTCAGGACATTACCGCTTTTTATAACACCGTCATTAACAATTTTTTCTTCCAATAATTTCATCGTCAAGCCCTCCATACATTTTGTTTTTTAACTGCTGCTACGAACATGTCAGCAATCGATTTGCCTTTTAAGTATAAAGATTATTTTATCACACTGACAATATATGGTAAAGTAATTTTCTGCTTCCGCAGTGATATTTTTACCTTAATCCACCACCAGTGCGACTTCGCTGCCTGTCCCCTGTTGGCCGCGTTTTTTCCTGACGATAATTTTTTTGTCAATCATTTCCTGCAAATCGTGTACATGCGAAATTATACCTACAAGGCGATGGCCTTCACTGAGTCCCTGAAGTGTAGCAATAGCCTGCTGCAGACTGCTGTCATCCAGTGAGCCGAATCCTTCGTCGACAAACATCGTATCCAACTGAATACCGCCTGCACAGGACTGCACCTCATCCGCCAGCCCCAGCGCCAACGCCAACGATGCCATGAAGGATTCGCCGCCGCTTAAGGTTTTGACGCTGCGCAGATTACCGCTGTAATAATCCTTAACCTCCAAATCAAGGCCTGTTTTGCTGTTGCCCGTCTTGCTGTCCGCATCCTGCATTTTGTCACGGCACAGCTCGTACTGGCCGCGGCTCATGTGCAGCAGCCTTACATTGGCGCGCTGCAGAATTTTATCGAAGTAGTGCATCTGCACATAGGTTTCCAGATTAACACGTTTTTTGCCGGTCAGGGTTCCGTTCAGCGTTGCGGAAAGGCTGTTGATCAAGCTGTACTCCGCTTCGCAGGCTGCCCTGCGCGCTTCGTAGCCGCTGACCTCCTGCTTAATCCGCTGGTTATTCTTAATGGCGGCATACAGCCGCTTATCCTGCAGCTCCAGCTCACGCTGTTGCACCAGCAGCTTTTCATGCTCCTGCTGCAGCTTCTGTTCATCCACATCCGTCAGCAGCTCATTCTGCTCGGCAAGCTGCTTTTTCAGCTCCTGCAGCTGTCCTTCGGCACCTGCCAGCTGCTGCCTTATGCTCTGCGCCGCAGCCTCCGCCTGCTTGTCGACAGCCTTCTGCTGCTCCAAAGTTTTCGCCAGCTTACGGTATTGCTCCACCTTTTCCTGCAAAAAGCCCATCTTCAGGCGCAGAGCCGTAATCTTATTGTTAACATCCTTCAGCTCTGCCTGCGCTCTTTCGGCAATCAGCTTCAAATCGTCACAGCCAAGCAGCTCTACTCCCTTGCCTAGCAGCAAGGTTTTATCCAGCTCCAAATGCTCCTTTAAAGCCTTGCCTTCACCTATAAGGCCATCCCTTATTTTCTGAGCAGCCTCAGCTTTAGCGCGTGCCTGCTCAACATCATTTTCGGTAGGTGCATCCTGCGCCAGCTGCACAGGCTGCGGATGCTCGCAGGAACCGCAAACCGGGCAGGGCTTGCCTGGTTTCAGCTTATCGTGCGCCAGAAGGCCCGCCTGCGCGCTCAAAAATCTGTCAAAGCAAGTATCGCTCAGCTCATTAAGATGATTGAAATTATCACAGGCCTGCTTATACTCCTGACGCTTCTGCAGCAGAACAACCTCCTGCCTTTGGTAACGCTGCTGCATATCCTGCAGTTGCAGCAGCTCCCTTTGACGTGCAGCCAGCTGCTGCCTTTCTGTTTGCAGCTGTGCCAGCTCCACCTCGCCCTTTTGCGCTTCGTTGACCTCTGCCTCAAGCTTTTGCAGAGCCTCCTGTCTTTGCACTGCTGCAGCTGCTTCCTGCTCCAGTTGCTTTTGCATACTTACCATTTTTGCTTCTGTTGTCTGCATATATTTTTCAAGCTGCTGCTTTTTAGCAATAGCGCCCAGGCTGTCCTGCAGCGCAGTCAGATTTTTCGTCACGATAGCCGCCGCTGCCGCCACCTGCTGCTGTTCCTTTTCGTCCAGAGCAGTAATCGTATCAACCAAAGTCAGTACTTCTTCAACACAGCCCTCGTAATGACGCAAAGCAAAGCTCTGCAGCTGCTCCGTATATGCGGGATAAATGCAGCTGATGCCGTTCAGCGCCTGCTCGCTTCGGCGCTGCTGCTCGGCAAATTCGTTACGCTTAGCCGCAGCATCCTGCTTCAGCTTATCCTGCAGTTGCTGGAAGAAATATGTATGAAATAAATCACGGAAGATTTTACTGCGCTCATCCGTATTGGTATCCAAAAATTTGCGGAACTGTCCCTGAGCAATCATCGTAATCTGCGTAAACTGCTTGTGATTAAGCCCCAACAGCTCCACTATGCTTTTATCTACCTCCGACATTCTGGTTACCGGAACGCGGTCATCGGGATAGTACAGCTCGGCACCGGCCTTCTCCTTCGTCATACCGGTGCCACGCTTCGCCGGACGACGGTACTCCGGGTTGCGTTTTACCCTGTAGCACTTGCCGCGGAAGGAAAACTCCAGCTCCACAAAGGTCGGCGTATCAGCATCCGCATATTGGCTGCGCAGCATGTTGGCATCACGCACACCGCCACTCGTCTGCCCGTACAAGGCATAGGAAACGGCATCAAAAATTACGGTTTTGCCGGCACCGGTATCACCGGTAATCAGATACAGTCCCTGCTCTCCGAGCTGGGAAAAATCTATCACGGTTTGCCCCGCATACGGACCAAACGCACTCATAATCAGCTTCAGCGGTCTCATAATACGTCACCTCCCATTTCCGACAGCAGATTAGTAAGATACTGCTTCTGCTCCTCGCTCAGCTTCTGATTGTTCTGCAGACGATAAAAATCATCAATAAGCTCTAACGGTGTTTTTTCTACCAAATCTTCCGTTACCTTCAGCTCCGCATTCGCCTGCGTGCGCTTATTGTCATAATCAAGCTGCAGCAAATTCCTATATACAGTCTGCAGGCGCTGCATAGCATTAGGAACATCGTTTTCATCCGTCAGCGTCAGATAATAAAAATCCTGCAGGAAGCCATTTTCATCCATAGGGAACATAGCGTAGTTCGGCTTTGTCATTAAATTCTCAAAGGTATCCTTTAAATACCGCACCTCACGCAACGGCGTCAGCAGCAGCTGCGTAACCTTCATATTGCCTTTTTCGGCAAGCTCAACCATTGTTACAGACTTTTGCTGCTGCAACTCGCTGAAGGAATACTTCAGCGGTGTACCGCAATAGCGGATACGCTCATTACCGCCGACATTCTGCGGATTATGGATATGCCCCAAAGCCACATAATCAAAAGCAGCAAAAACCTCCGCACCGATATTATCCAGTCCGCCCACATTAACAGCCTCGCTGCCTGCGGTAACAGCGCCGGTGACAAACTGATGCGCAACAAGCACATTACGCTCCTCCTGTACCAGCGGTAGCTGCGACACAGCATATTTCACCGCATCATGATAGCTTGTAATCTCAGCTGCAGCCTCCTCCGGTGCCCAATGCTTCACAACAGCAGGCTTCAAAAAAGGCAGCAGGAAAATATTCACCCTGCCGAATTCATCCTCCAACACGAGCTTCTGCTCCTCACCGTTGTAGCTGCCCGCAAAATGAATGCCGCTGCCGCTCATCAGCTGCGCACCGAATGCCAAGCGCTCCGCCGAATCATGGTTGCCGCTGATGATGCACACAGGCACCTTGAGCTCCGCCAGCTGATTCAGAAAATTATCAAACAAAACGATAGCTTCTGCCGGCGGCACCGGTTTATCATAAATATCTCCGGCAAGCAGTACGCAATCAGGCTGCTTGGCGCAAATCATCTGTACAATACGTTGTAAAATATATTTTTGATCCTCATAAAGAGAAAATTCATCGAGTTTTTTTCCTAAATGCAGATCCGACAAATGTAAAAGCTTCATGCTATCACTCCCTGTCACGAATATTTATTCACTGTTATTTAATCGTTATATTATCTTGATTTTATCATGCTAAAGCATATGCGTCAATCTATACTTCAAACAAACGTTGCTAGTCCTCCAAAACTTTTTCTAAAAAAATTCTTCTTTTTTCAAAAAAAGTACTTGACCAACTGCTATCTATCTGCTATAATTGTTATTGTTCTGATGAGCGTGCTCAAAAAGAATTGCTACTCCGGGATGGTGTAATGGTAGCACAAGTGACTCTGGATCATTCGGTCTGGGTTCGAGTCCTAGTCCCGGAGCCAAATGGCGCTATGGTCAAGCGGCTAAGACGTCGCCCTCTCAAGGCGAAATCAAGGGTTCGATTCCCTTTAGCGCTACCAGAAGTTAACGCTGATGCATAAGCATCAGCGTTTTTTATTGTTTAAATGTAAACTAAGCATAAACCGCATCTTGTTGTGCGGTTTTTTGTGCGCAAGAAGGAGAAAACACGTTAAAAGTTTTGCGACTGAAAGGTAGCGCTCTATAACGCTGATGCTCTGTTATCAGATTTTTGTACGGAAAATATCAATTTTGGTATCTTAATCCCCCTATGCCAATCATAATTTTCATATTTGAAAAGCCATGTCTTACCGAAAATCAGTAAAACATGGCTTTTTCTGTAAATCTGCGTTAGTCCATTACTTATGCTTAAAGATTCCCTGGACTAATGCTATATTTTTATTATTCTAGAGTCTTTATCAGAAGCTGAAGTTGAGGCTCAGGTTGAAGCCTACACCCTTTTGCTTACCAACGGAGCCGTTAACGCCAAGGCCCAGTTCGAATTTGTCGGAGTTGTTAACTCTCCAGCCAAGCTCCATAATACCGGTATCGCCCTTCATGGAAGGAGCAGGTGCGGAAGCAGAGCCAAGGGTTGTTGCTACAATCGCATTGGATTCACCGTCAAATTCATGCTGCCATGCCAAGCCTGCATAGAAAGCGTTCTTCTCGCTCAGTTGATGCGTATATCTTGCACCAAGACGAGTACGCAGAGAGGTTGTAGCATCGAAATCATAGGTTGCGCCGGTGCCTACAGTAACCTTATCACCCTGTTGACGAGTGTAGAACAGCTTGCCGTAGTAGTCAAGGGTATCCTTATCGTTCAGCTGAACAACCTTACCCATGCCAAGATGTGCTGCGTAATAGGTTGCATCGCTGTCGTATTTAATGCCGCCTGCAACAGCAGATTGATAATCGGTGCTCATTCTGCCTGCACGCAGGGAGCCTTCATAATAGAGGCCATCATCATTGAGCTGCTTAGCCATCAGGCCTGCACCCCAGAAGTGTGCATCGCCATCGCCGTGCGTACCATTGTCAAGATAGGAGTCATAGCTGCCGCGACCGTATTCAATCACAGGCACAATTATCAGCTTACCGGAATTGTTGTTGATTTTCTTTGCAAAGCCAAGATTCATGTTCCATGCTTTGAGGTCAACGTGAGAACCGGTATCGAGCTTTTGATTGTTAGCGCTCATGGTGATAAACGGATTAACAGAACCTTCTTCCTCCCCGTCAACAGCCAATGCAGCGTTTTCATAGCTTGCAGTTGTCAGCAAATCATGTCCCAGGTTCAGCATAGTGAGCGCAGCGGACTGTGTTTCAACCGGAGATTTTGCGTCAGCATCAGCATAAAGGCTGCCGGCACCAGGAGTTGTGCCGCCACCACCCGGAGGTGTTGTGCCACCGCCACCCGGAGGTGTTGTACCACCGCCGCCCGGAGGTGTTGTGCCACCGCCGCCCGGAGGTGTTGTACCACCGCCACCCGGAGGTGTTGTGCCATTGATAACTCCGACTAACTTATTTCCATCAGGTCCAATAGCAACTTTAATTCCCTTGTCAATATTAATCAAACCATCAGTCAAGGTTCCTGTTGTGATATTTTCAGCCTTTAATGCGCCTGCATCAATCAGGTTGATTGTATCATTTTTCTTTAACTTAGTACCAAGCTCTACGCCAGCCTTAATCTCTGCGTTATTGATAAGAGCAGTATCTGTTACTTTCAGCATAGTATCGTTGGCAATAAGATCTTTGGTGATAAAGAAGTTGAGCTTGTCAAAATTTTGAATGCCTTTTGCTTCGTTATCTTTTCCAACTACTTCCAGAGTGTTGTTGGTAATATTGGCTTTATTCAGTTTATCATAACCACCGTAAACATCACCCTTGATTTTCGCACCATTTTTGAAAATGACTTTATTATTTTGGATTTTTTCAGATATAGCACCATCGCTTTCCGTATAACCACCATAGACATTTTCATTAACAATACTATTATCAATAGTTACAGTATTATCCAGGCTGTTGCCTTTAAAGGAATAACCGCCATAAACATTTTTATTAACGCTACTGCCATCTGTGATGCTTATAATATTACCAATGCTATCTTTAGCTCCATAACCGCCATAAACATTCACATTAACACTACTATGGGCAATATTTACTTTGTTGCCCTCGCTAATTCCTGCTAAAGCTACGCCACCGGCAACATATGCTTTTACTACACCAACACCCTCTATTGTTACTTCATTGTTTTTGCTGTCAGCTTTTAAAGAATAACCACCTAAAACACTTTCACCAACCTCAGCAACATTACTAAAGCTTACCTTATTCTCGTTGGCGTTATGATTAGCATAGCCTCCATAAATACTACCACTTACTTTGCTGCCAGCGCTAATTGTAACCTTGTTGTTTTCAGCACTGCTATTATTATCATTATCTGCATAACCACCATATACCGAATTTCTAATTGTGCCTTCAATAATCTCTACGCTATTTCCCTTACTACTTGTGCCGCCTTTTCCTCCATATACATAACCAGTACTGCTCTTGATAATACTGACAGTATTGCCTTCGCTATTGCCTTTTAAAGCAACACCACCGGCAACATTTCCTGTTACTACGCTACCACAGTTGATTGTTACTTCATTGTTTTTGCTGTCACCTTTAAAAGAATAACCACCAAAAACACTTTCTTTCACTGTACTGTTAGCATCAATAGTAACATGGTTATTTTCAGTATTGCCATCTGCCTCACCGCCATATACAGTTTTATTGATGGTACTGTCGCTAATCGTTACATCGTTTTCCTTGCTGCTTGTGACACCTTTACCGCCATATACTATCCCGTTTACTTCGCTATTAGCTTTAATGATAACATGGTTTTTTATAGCGTCTGCAGCACCGGTGCCACCACCACACACAACATTCCCCAAAGTATTACTACCGCTAATCGTTACAGTATTCTCTCTGACATTACCATGAAAAGAATATGCACCACATACGATGTTAGTTGCAGCAGTACCGGTAATAGTAACATTGTTCTTAAATACTTCCGACAGAGACACCTCTGTATCATCATAGCCACCGTAAACAGCATCATAATTACCAGAGTCCAGCGAAACATTAGCACCTGTTAACATATGAGTCTTGCCATCATCACCAAAATAATTATCTGCCCACGCGCTCGGAACTACCAGTACCACCCCGGTGCACAGCAGTCCACAAAGCATACCGCCGATTTTTCTTTGCATTTGTTTTTCTTTCATTTTTGCCAAAAACTTCATAGTAAAAGCCTCCTTTTAATTAAGATGGAACCTCTTTATTAACGTCAGTATAGCACTTAAAAGAATTTTCCACCCCACCCCAACCTCCTATTTCGGGTAGGATAGACGAAAAAATTTGACTATTTTTATGGAAAAGGCGAAAATTTTAATGAAATCCTGCCTGCAACAATAATTGACGAGTGCGATGACTTACTTGTATAAGGGCATCAAAAAAATAAAGCCTAATGAGTTCACATCATTTGCGTAACTCATTAGGCTTTTCCATATTCTTATCTATATCTTGTATAATTCGTATCTTTTATCTGTCTTTACCAGCTTACCGGAACTGAGCCATTCATTCCACGCTTTCCCGGCAGCTAAAACCAATGCTTTCTTCTCCTCAGGAGCCCTTACTCTTCCACGAGTACGTTTATAGGTTCTTGCTTCCGGTGTTAAATTTCTTAAAGGCTCATTGTATAATGAAATTGCACACCTGAAAAATTGAATAAAAATAGTCCATT
>ENA-ORSJ01002623-ORSJ01002623.1-human-gut-metagenome-genome-assembly--contig:-NODE-2623-length-11482-cov-3.126542_pt1 | contig 11482 bp, 5 predicted proteins | sample MGYA00242191_ERZ509158 | MGnify/ENA primary metagenome ERZ509158 (study PRJEB26280, sample SAMEA2338623) | human gut metagenome | biome: human gut; feature: human-associated habitat; material: faeces... | reverse complement strand
GGAGGCCTGTCGCGAAGAGCGTGCGGAACAGGGTGCGGCTTGGGTTCGATTTCATTAAGATAGAAATTTAAGTAGTAATTCTTTATCTCGTCTCGCGAAGTAAAAATAGATGAAAAGTTTTCCGCTGTACGATAAAATAGTACATATCGAGGCCAATAATCTGAATGGAAAGGAAAAATCGAATTGTCGCGTCATGAAACGTCGTCTTGCAACACCGAGATGTACGAAATTGGTCTTTTTCTGTATCATATTATCTTTGTAGAAAGTCCTGCATTTATTACATTTGTCAATAATCCAAATTTCTATGAAACGAATTTTCCGCTGTATTGCTGCATTTTTGTTTCTACTCTATATCTTGTTTCTGCCGGGGCGTGCCGAATCGGCGAACGCCTCTGTTTATCATAATCTGCGTAACTATACTGTGGATGACGGCCTGTCATCCAATCACGTCTATGGCATCGTTCAGGACTCGATAGGATTCATCTGGTTCGGAACCGACAACGGATTGTGCCGTTTCGACGGCTGTGAGTTCCGCAGTTACACCCATACCGATGGCGACCGGTCGAGCATTTCGAGCAACAATATCCGCCGGCTGATGCTCGACAGCCGCGGGCAGATCTGGCTCGCACTTGATAACGGCGTGGACATTTACACACCCGCGACCGACCGTTTCCGACATTTCGATGTCAGAACTTCCGACGGAGCATGCGTTACGGGACAGACGACCGAAGTCATTGAGGACAGGGAAGGTGAAATTTGGATTGCGACTGTCAATTCGGGGCTTTTTCGCTGGAATCCTGTAACGGAATGCCTTACGGTTTACCGCCATGTTCCCGGTGATGACACCTCCATCGCGCAGGATTATATCTCTACCATTTACGAAAGCAAGGATGGAACCATATGGATTGGAACTTACAGCGAAGGGTTGTGCGCTTTTTCCAAGCAGACAGGATGCTTCACTCATTACCGGAAGGAAACAGACGGACGGAATTGCATTTCGGATAATTCGATCGATGCCATCACAGAAGATTCATACGGCACGTTGTGGCTCGGGACGGTAAGTTCCGGTCTTGATCGCTTCGACCGGAGCACAGGCCGTTTCACCAATTATGACGATAGGAATGGGGAGGGCCGATTGCAACGTATCCACTGCCTGGCAGAGCGGGCGCCGGGCGAATTGCTTGTCTGTGCGAACAGTGGTGCGACACTCTACCGTATTTCTGAATCGGAACTTCGTCCCATAGAGGACACTGAAGTTCCCTTCATGCGTACCAAGTGTTGCAACATCTTCTCTTTTCTATACGACCGCGAAGGAAATTTCTGGTTCGGATCTTGTTATGAGGGTGTAGAATTTCACCCGGCCCGTAACAGCTTCACTTGCTATGCCACACGAAAGAACGATAGTTCCGACCGGGGTAAGGTCGTCAGCGCGGTCTGTGAACTGAAAGACGGGCAGTATCTATTGGGAAACGAAAATGACGGCATCCTGCTCTTCGACAGACATGCCGGCATGGTCGTTCCGTACCGCACGGCTCAAAACGTTGGGACTGCCATTTACAACGTCTTTTCAATGCTTGTCGATGACCAAACGCTCTGGATCGCCGCTTTCCAACGGGGTATCGAAGCCGTGGACTTGAAAAGCCGAACCGTGAAATCCTATCTTGCAGATCCGTCGGATCCCAGTTCTCGTGTCTTCGTCCTATTCCGGAGCAGCAGCGGCCGCATTTGGGCCGGAACTTCCGTGGGGCTTTTTTATTACGACCGGTTTGAAGATCGTTTTGTGACACGCGACCCCAAGGTGCGTATTTCAGACATTACGGAGGATCATGCTGGCCGTCTTTGGATCGCGACGAACGAAGACGGCCTCTACTCCTACGATGCCCGTACCGACCTCCTGCAGCACTACCGGTACGATCCCGACGACCCTGCGACGATCAGCCGCAATGCGGTCAACACGCTTGCCGTCGACCGCACGAACCGGTTGTGGATCGGAACCAACGGTTACGGACTTTGCAGTTATAACGAAAAGGACGGTTTCGTTCGCCATGAAACCTTGCCTCTGCCCAGTAAGATCATTCAGCGGATCATCCCTGAAAACGACAGACTCTGGATCACGACGGACAGGGGGCTGATCGTCTTTTATCCCGCAACTGGACAATTGAAACGTTATTCGCGCGCCGACGGGCTTCACACCGAACAATTTATGTCCAATTCGGGTATCCTCACTTCCGACGGGCGCATCGTGCTGGGTACGACCGATGGTATATGTACGTTCACCCCCCCCCATGACATCATGGGCAACTTGAACCTCTATCCGGTCATAATCACCCGATTTTCGCTTAACGGACTGCCTGTATCCCATGCGGAAGACGGAAGCTCGCCGCTTTCGGTTCCTGTCGAATACACCCGGAAGATCACGCTGTCGCACCGCCAGACCTCGGTGGGATTCCGTTTCGTTTCGCCAACCTACCTCTTTCCGGGAGATTGCCGCTACCGTTACCGACTCGACGGACTCGACGATCATTGGTCCATGACCGATAGCCGGAACGCTTCGGTCAACTACAATAACCTGCGTCCCGGAGAATATTGTTTTCGGGTGCAGGTTGGCAACGGCGACATGCAATGGAATTCTGATGAGACGAAACTCTGGATTCGTATCCAGCCGTCGTTTTTCCGGTCAAAAGGTGCTTTGGCAGGTTACGTGGTACTGACGCTTATCGTAATCGCTGTCGGTCTGTATTACTGGATGCGGCGTACCGAGCAACAGCAGCGAGAGAAGATCGAATCGGTCAAACGCGAGAACGAACGGAATCTCTACGAGCAACGCATCAGTTTCTTTACCAATATTACCCATGAGATCCGAACTCCTTTGAGCCTGATTATTGGGCCGCTGGAACAAGTCATGAAATCGCATCGGATTTCCGAGGAGGACGGAGAGTATCTGGCTGTTATCAAGCAAAATTACCACCGGCTTCATTCGCTGGTCAACCAACTGCTCGATTTCCGAAAGATCGATTCGAACAAATACAAACTCCGCTACGATATCTGCGATGTCGGCCGACTCGTCCGAGAACAATTGGCTATGTTTGGTCCCACGGCACAACAGCGGCGCATCCGTTTGATCGAAGAGATCCCTGATCGCCTGATGCAAATCACCGACCGAGAGGCGCTGACCAAAATCATAAGCAACCTGTTGTCTAACGCTCTGCGTTTCGCCGCAGAAGAAATCCACATTTGCATCGATCGCAGAGACGACGGTCTTGTGATGAAAGTGTGGGACGACGGTCCCGGTATCCCGGCTGAAGAGCGGGAAAAGGTTTTCGAAGCTTTTTACCAAACTCGGAACAACGGATTCGCGTCCGGAGTCGGAATTGGCTTGCATCTGTGCCGAATCTTCATCCGCCTGATGGGCGGAACAATTACGGCGACAGAACGTCCGGACGGCAAATCCGGAGCGCTGCTGACGGCATTCATCCCTGAACCTGCGAGCGAAAAGATGGATATTCGTGTGGAGACACGTCTCAATACGGAAACCGTCGGGCAATCGCAGCTTCAGAAAGAACCCGGAACGGACCTGGCGATACAACGGCCCTCCGATATGACGGTCCGCCATACAGTCATGGTTGTAGATGATGACAGCAATATCCTCGATTTTTTGGTCAAGGTGCTCGGAAACGATTATTTTGTTATCTCAACGGATAGCGGGAGCCAGGCGCTCAACCTGCTTCGAAACAACGATCCCGATTTGGTCGTAAGCGACATCATGATGGCCGATATCGATGGAATAGAGCTCTGTCGGCGTATCAAAAACGACATTTCCACAAGCCATATCCCTGTGATCTTACTCACGGCTCGGACTGGCATAAGCTCTAAAATCGAGGGTTTCGAATGCGGCGCTGACGCCTATATCGAGAAACCGTTCTCGCCTGACCAGCTCAAAGCGCAGATTTCCAGCCTGCTTCGTACGCGTGATGAAATCCGGCGCTTCTATGCAGGCAAATTCATGACCGAATTCGATACGGGTTCTCAACAGAACCGGTTGGACGAAGAGTTCATCCTTAAATGCCGCGACGTGATCATCGCCCATATGCGGAATCCGGATTTGTCCGTGGGACTTCTTGCTCGTGAGTTGGCGATGGGCCGCACGCTGATTTTCCGAAAACTGAAAGCCGTTACGGGCTTGACGCCAAACGATTTTATGAAACTCATTCGTTTGAACGAGGCGAAACGGATGATCATTGAAGGCCGATACCGCATTACCGAAATCGGATTTCTTACCGGTTTCAGTTCGTCGTCCTATTTCGCCAAATGTTTTGCCAAGCAGTTCGGGGTTCTTCCGACGGAATTCCTCGAAAAGCAGGACCCCGGAACGCAGTAGCCAGGGGCAGCATGAGCCATTTCTCAACTCCCGGGGCCTCCGAGCCGATTTTATCGTAAAAGTGAACGATATTTTTCAACACGGAATCCCGGATTCAGTAATTTTACATTGAATTCGGCAGGTCGCAGTATCAGCCGGCCAGGATTGACAATGCGGAATCAACCAACCCAAAATTACCCATATGAAACATTACTTACTTTTCTTGCTGGCTTCCTTGGCCTTGTTGACCGGATGCGAGAAGGATGACGATCCTACATCTGTTTCACTCCGAAGTATTACGCGTGAAAAATTCGACTACAAGGGCGGTCTTGCCAGTGCTATTGTAGATGCCGGTGGCCGGGATGTAACGGCGGAGTCGAGCGAATCGTGGTGTCGTACTGCAGTCATCGGCTCGATCGTCAATTTCAACGTTCTTGCGTATACGGGCTCAGAGGAGCGTTCAGCCACGGTCACCGTGAAGGCGGAAGGACTCAAGCCGTTGCTGATCAACGTTGTTCAGGATAAATTCAGGGGGCTTGTCGTTGTACCCTCGACGCTCATCTTCTCCGATACGGACCGCACGCTCTCCGTTGCGGTAACCTGCTCCGGAGTCTACGATGTAAAACTCACGGAGAACCCGAATAACGCATTCTCGTTCTCGAAGAGCGAAGACGGCGCGAGCGTCAGTTTCACATCGAACAAGGCGTCGAGCCGTGTCGAGGTGAAGGGGCGCGCGGAGTTTACACCTGAAGAAGGCGATCCGGTGATCGTTACGCTTATACAACCTAAAAAGAGCACCTATGATTTCCTGCTCGGCACGTGGAACGTAACCAAAACCGATATTTTTGCCGGGAGCATCCAGAATCTCTCGTCGGTCACATTCTCCGCCAAGGAAAATCAATATTCGTACAAGGTCACCATCAACGATCCCGCACTCAAGGATTATCCCTTTACGGCGGAGTTCGCCGATGGCAAAGTGGTCATTCAGACCGGTCAGGAACTGGGTTTTTCGGGAACAAAGTTCTACACCCTCCATTTCAATGGCCCGAATAACGGGCAAGGCAACTATATCTGGTCACAGGCGGGCGTGGTCGCCTGGGCGGCGGAACCTGTCTTCGATGAAAATGCAGGCACGATCCAGCTCGTGTTCAGCGATAACGGCCAGGGCAATGGCCGGGAGGCCAAGACGCTCTGTTTCTGGGAGAACAACGACCGGTATTGGTCGTTTACCGGGCAGCTCTGTTTAACCAACGCACTGGAACTTTCCAAAAACTACTAACCGACTCCGAATGCAGCGGGCAGGCCGCGACTTTTGCCGACCGCGGCCCTGCCTGCGCCCCGGAACCAAGAATTTCAATGACTGACCAATGAAAAAACTGACCATACTCATTCTGCTCGCCATGGCAGTGGTGTGCCGGGCTTCGGCACAGAACCGCGTGGTAACAGGCACGGTATCCGAAGAGGACGGTACGCCGCTGACGGGCGCCGTCGTCCAGGTCGTCGGCACGAACAATGCCGCCACGGCAGCGATCGACGGGCTTTATACACTCAAAAATGTCCCCTCCGGAGCCGTACTGCGTGTCTCCTTTCTGGGATACGATCCGGTCGAGAAGAAGGTCGATGCCGACCGCATGGATTTCATACTCAAAGCGAGCGCACAAGAAATCGCATCGGTCGTAGTGACCGGTATGCAAAAGATGGACAAGCGTATCTTCACCGGAGCCACGGACCAACTATTGGCCTCGGATGTCAAACTGGACGGCATCAGTGAAATCAGCCGCGGTCTTGAAGGCCGTTCTGCCGGCGTGTCCGTGCAAAACGTTTCCGGAACTTTCGGCGCCGCCCCGAAAATCCGCATTCGCGGCGCTACGTCGATCTTCGGAGACTCCAAGCCGTTGTGGGTGGTGGACGGTGTGATCATGGAGGATGTGATCAACGTCGACGCCAATTCCTTGTCGTCGGGCGACGCCAAGACGCTCATCAGTTCGGCCATCGCCGGACTTAACGCCGATGACATCGAGAGTTTCCAGATTCTCAAGGATGGTTCGGCAACCTCGATCTACGGCGCCCGCGCCATGGCCGGAGTCATCGTCATCACCACGAAGAAAGGCACGCCCGGTATTACGAAAGTCAGTTACACCGGCGAATTCACGATGCGTATGGTTCCCAGCTACTCGAACTTCAACATCATGAATTCGCAAGAGCAGATGGCCGTCTACCAGGAGATGTACGACAAGGGATGGCTCAACTATGCCAATACCGTTTACCGCTCGGAAAGCGGCGTCTACGGCAAGTTGTCGCAACTGATCAACACCTACGACCCTGCCACAGGGCAGTTCGCCGTACTGAACACCCCCGAAGGGCGCAACGCCTACCTGCGACAGGCGGAGTTTCGCAATACCGACTGGTTCAAGGAACTCTTCCGCAACAGCATTCAGCACAGCCACTCGGCCAGCATCTCCTCGGGCAGTGAAAAAGGCTCGTATTACGCTTCCGTCGGTGCGATGGTCGATCCGGGATGGAGCATCCAAAGCAAGGTGAACCGCTACACGCTTCTGGTCAATACCACGCAGCACATTCTCAAGGACAAGCTGACGCTGAACCTCATCGGCAACGCTTCGTACCGCGAACAGCGTGCACCGGGATCGCTCTCGTCGGAGGTAGACCCTGTGTTCGGAACCGTCAAACGCGATTTCGACATCAACCCCTACTCCTATGCATTGCGTTCGTCGCGCACGCTCGACCCTGATGAATTCTACACACGCAATTACACTCCGTTCAACATCAAGGACGAGTTGTCCAAGAACTATATGGACTTGAACGTGAGCGACGTAAAATTCCAGGCTGAACTCAAATGGAAGATTACTCCGAAAGTCGAAGTTTCGGCCCTTGGGGCAATCAAATATCAGGCTTCGAGCACCGAGCATCACATCGAGGACAGTTCGAACCAGGCGCAGGCCTACCGTTCGATGGCCACCTCAATCATTCAGAGCAACAATCCCTACCTTTACGACAATCCCGATGAGCCGAACCGTGACAAATACTCGATCCTTCCCCAGGGTGGTATCTACAAACGGAGCGACTTCCGCGCCAAGAGCCGCGATTTCCGGGCTTCGATCAGCTACAACGACACGTTCAACGACAAGCACATTCTGAATCTGTTCGGCATTGTGGAAGTCAATGCCATCGACCGCCGCGCCACCTCGTTCCAGGGCTGGGGCCTGCAATACGACATGGGCGAAACGCCGTTCTACATCCTGGACCTGTTCAAAAAACAACTGGAGGAAAACACCCAGTATTACAGCCTGTCCAATACACGGGAACGCAACGCCGCCTTCGCCGGCACATTCTCCTATTCCTACGACTACCGCTATACGATCAACGGTACGCTCCGTTACGAGGGTTCCAACCGGTTGGGCCGATCGCGTAAGGCGCGCTGGTTGCCGACCTGGAATATCGCCGGCAAGTGGAGCATCGACCAGGAGTCGTTCTTCGAACCATTGCGTCCGGCCTTCTCCAGCCTTGCGCTGCGACTCTCTTACAGCCTCACTGCCGACCGGGGCCCCACATGGGTCAATAACTCCACGGCTACGATCTATCCGCTGAACCCGTGGCGTGGTGCGACTGAAATCCGAGAACCTGCATTGAGTATTTCAGCTCCTGAGAATTCGGAACTGACCTATGAAAAAAAGCATGAGTTGAATGTCGGCCTCGACATGGGATTCCTCGACGACCGCATCACTCTTTCGATGGACGCCTACCGGCGCAATAATTTCGACCTGATCGGCAACGTTGTAACAATGGGTTTGGGCGGTGCCGTGGATAAGCAGGGTAACGTCGCGGAGATGAAATCGCAGGGTGTGGAACTTTCGCTTTTCACCCGCAATATCGAACGTAAAGACTTCAAATGGCAGACCAATTTCATCTTTGCCTGGATGGACAACGAGGTAACCAAACTCAAAACCATGACGCGCATGATCGATTATATCACCGGCACAGGTTACTCGATGGAAGGTACGCCGCGCGGTTCGCTCTTTTCCTTGAAATTCAAGGGACTTAACGAGATGGGCATCCCGACGTTCCTCGCCGCTGACGGCAGCATTACCTCGACGAACATCCAGTTCCAGGAGACTGTGAATATGAGCAACCTCGTCTATGAAGGTCCTGTCGATCCTACCATCACGGGCAGCCTGGGTAATATCTTTAAGTGGAAGGGATTCACGCTCAACGTCTTCATGACCTACTCCTTTGGAAACGTCGTCCGTCTCGATCCGATTTTCTCGAACGGTTATTCCGATCTGACGGCCATGCCCCGGGAATTCGCCAATCGTTACCTCAATCCCGGCGATGAACGACGGACCAATGTCCCGGTTATCGCCAGCACGCGACAGAATAACGATATTTCCAATCTCTATGTCGCGTACAGCGCCTACAATTACTCTGATGTACGGGTCGCCAAAGGCGATTTCATCCGCATGAAAGAGATTTCGCTCTCGTACGATTTTCCGCAATCGGTCACTTCGAAATTGCGCATGAGCGGATTGTCGCTCAAATTCCAGGCAACCAACCCGTTTTTGATCTATTCGGACAAAAAGCTGCAAGGCCAGGATCCCGAGTTTTTCAATACGGGAGGTGTTGCAGTACCGATGCCCAAACAATTCACGCTGACGCTTCGTGTCAGCTTCTAAACCCGCTCCGCCATGAAAATCAAACAACTGATATCACGCATAATGCTTCTCGGCGCCGGTTCGCTCACACTCGCTGCCTGCAACGATTTCCTCGACGAACTGCCCGACAACCGTACTGAGCTCGATACGCCGGACAAAATCAACCGGCTGCTCGTGTCGGCCTATCCTTCACGCAGTTTCACCCGCATGTGCGAAATTGCATCGGACAACTGCGACGACATGGGAGCGAACAATCCTAACACCAGCCTGCTGCTGGAGCACAACAGCTACTGGATGGACATGAACGAGGCCGAGAACGATAGCAACAAAAATACCTGGCAGGCCTACTACTCCGCGATTGCCGCAGCCAACACCGCTCTGGAAGCGATCGAAAAACAGGGTACGCCCAAAGAATTGCTTCCGGCCAAAGCCGAGGCCCTGCTTTGCCGGGCCTATTCGCATTTTTGCCTCACGATGCTCTATTGTCTCCCTTATCATCCTGAAAAAAGTGGCGAATACCTGGGAGTCCCTTACATGGAAGCTCCCGAAACGACGCTCAATCCGGTTTATCACCGGGACAATCTCAAGGAGGTATATGAGAAAATCGACCGGGATATCGAGGAGGCGCTTCCTCTGGTCAGCGATGCCAACTATGCGGTTCCGAAGTACCACTTCAACCGCAGCGCCGCCTATGCCTTTGCCACGCGCTTCAACCTCTATTATCTGAAGTGGGAAAAGGTGGTCGAATACGCCTCCGAGGTCCTCGGCAGTGCCCCTTCGACCGTCATGCGCGACTGGGCGGCAGTCAAGCAGCTGGCCTGGGACGGCTCGGTCCGTACCCTCGACTACATCAGCGTCGGACACTCGTTCAACCTGCTGATGATTCCCATGGTGACCGGTAACGGATCGCTTTTTAACGCCTGGAGCAACTCCGGCGCGCGCTTCACTCACAACTACCGCGTCGCCAAGAGGGAGACCTACCGCGCGAAGCGGCCGATGGGCGGTCCGTGGGACCGGTGGAAGGACAACTGCATCGAAAAGGTCTACCAGCATCCTCCTTTCATTTGGCAGGACAACGATGTCAACAAGATCTACATGCCCAAATGGCCCAACCAGTGGGAGGTAACCGACCCGGTAACCGGCGTAGGAATCGGTCGTTCGACGATGGTGGCGTTCACAACCAATGAAACGGTGTTGAGCCGTGCAGAGGCCTATGTCCATCTCAAGGAGTACGACAAGGCCGTTGCCGACCTCAATGCCTGGATCGGCTCTTTCTATCTGGTCGGACAGAACGGCATCGAATCTCTGACCCGCGAACGCATCGCCGAGGTCTACGGTGATCCGTCATCGGATCGATACATCGCCGAATAAACCGCTTTGGAGCCGACATCGCGCAAGCCGCTCCATCCCCACGGCTTTACAGTCGAGGCTGGTGAACAGGAGCACCTTATTCAGACCACGCTCTTTTGCCGCCGCATTGAGACCATCGCCGACGGACTGCGTTGGGGGGACATCAAACGCTACGGCATCGTGATTGATCGTTTCGACGACTCGGCCTACAACGATGACAATACAACCGGATTCACTGTTGCGGCCACGCTCGGCGAGAAAGATCTTCGACGTGCGCTCCAACTGCCTCAAGAGGTTATCACAGCCGGATTGGAGGCGAATCCCCGCAATGAGAATCGTCCTGACCATCCGTTCTGCCAATAACCAATTCACTAAATATTTATATTGAATTATGAAACCGACAATCATATCCCTGTTCTTGCTTCTGCTTGTCTCAGGCGCTACGACCTCATGCGACAAGGACGAACCGGACGGCAAAAGCATCTTTGTCGATCCCGCCGAGGAAAAGACCGAGTTCGATTTCTGGCTCGACCGGCACTATACGGAACCTTACAACATTCGTTTCGAATACCGCATGCCTGACCGCGAAACCCACTTCAACTACTGGGTCTCGCCGCCGCCCGTGGACAAATCGATCGAGGTGGCCAAACTGATCAAATACTCGACGCTTGACGCCATGGCGGAACTGATGTCCGATCAGAAAGATCCATTGCTCTTCGCAAAGAGTTATTTCCCGCGGGTACTCTATTTGGTGGGCAGTTTTGAGATCAGCAGCACCGGGAACACCGTGCTGGCATCGGCTGAAAATGGCCTTCAAATCAATGTTCTCGGCGTAAAATTTTTCGACCGGGAAAAGGACAGCGAACGAATCGCCGGAACGATGCTTCACGAGTTCATGCATATCCTCGATGGTACATATCCCGTACCGAGCGACTACGATACCATTACGCAAAGCGATTACGTGGGTGACAAGTATGCCCAAAGCGGTAATGACTACATGGAGCTGGGCTTCGTTTCGAAGTATGCACGTTCGAGTCCCGCAGAGGACATCGCCGAAACGGGCGGACGCCTGATCAGCATGAGCGAGGAGGAGTGGGAGGCGATGCTC